>Ga0181532_10000531_pt1 | contig 39434 bp, 33 predicted proteins | sample PEATcosm2014_Bin_33_FD_119768 | JGI IMG/M metagenome (GOLD analysis project Ga0181532, IMG submission 119768) | Peatland microbial communities from MTU Mesocosm Facility, Houghton, MI, USA - PEATcosm2014_Bin11_30_metaG | ecosystem: Environmental > Terrestrial > Soil > Wetlands > Peat | place...
GGCCATTGGAATTGAGCGATGATGTGCATGCTGCTATCGAGAGGACTCTCCAAAGTGGCACTGGCGGCATGCAACGAGCGCGCAGAGGCTCGGCCACAAATCACGAGATAATCTGTCGAACACATACACGGCCCGGAAACCGTACAGGGTACGCTGAGTCTCCTTGGCATCGGTATTCTGCTCCGGATTCTCATCCTTATTGCGCTTGTTGCCGACCATTGGGGCGAGAATGAAAATGCCTTTCTCGCCACGCCGGACGAAGCGGCCAAGCGAAGTCCAAGTGCGGAACCCGGCAACATGGGTAGCGTCTGGCTTCTGTCTCGCAATGAGCATGATGTTGCCGAAGCTGTAGTTGCGAAACTTTGCCATCGCTCCGAGATACTGCGTGAGCACCGCACTCTGCCCGGACTCCAGCGACTGCACCAGATAATCCACGGCTTCTTTGGTCTTGAGGTTGACTTCTTCTAATTTCATGTTTTTTCCCTCCATGAGAAGGCGCTGTGATGTCAACCGAAGTCTTTGGTTTTGGGCTTCGATTGTGTGCCTTCGTTTTCTAGCGGAGAGGTTGTCAGCAAACGGGCGAGGGTTCAGTCAAGGTCGAGCGAATGCGAGCCGGAGGGCAACCTTGACGGGTTCCTTGCCCGTTTGCAGGATTTGCTCCGCAAACGAAGGCAACAGGACTGGTTTGGAAATGCAGGTAAGGAGGAAAGAGCTGTGAACCTAGGCTTGGAAGAACATCATTTTAATCGCGAGGCCGAGGACTGCCGCAATGAAGATCCGCCTTAGCCAGAGTGTGCTCAGAAGTAGCGCGATGCGGCTCCCTAATAGTGCACCTAAAAACATGGACACCCCAAGAATGATGCCGAGCTTCAGGTCCACGACCCCACGCCAGACGAAGACCAGCGTCGCAACACCCGAAGAAAACACATTGATCACCTTCGTCGTAGCCACGGCCTGGAGAAAGGTCATACCGAAAAGCAGAACAAAAGTAGCAGTGAGCAGGGTGACGTAACCTCCGCTGAAAAAGCCGCCGTAGATCGCCAGAAGGAAAGTGACGGCATAGCCAGCCATTACCGCAGCCTGTGAAGCAGGAGCATCATGGCTGGCCTGTCCGAGGTTCTTGTTGAGGAGGGAGAAAATGGCTACGCCAATCATCGCCACGGCGATAGTGATTTGCAAGGCTTTGAGCGGCACGGTAAGCAACAGCAACGCCCCTAAGGCAGAACCGATCATCGTGAGAACGATCGAGGGTAGCAAACGGCTGCGGCTGAGTACGCCCTTTCCCATGAACGGCAAGGAGCCACCGACGCTCATAAAGGTCAAAGCAAGCATGTTGGTGGCAACCGCAACATGGGCTTCGATGCCGAGGGCAATCATCACAGGAACGGTGATGAGGGACGTGCTGCCAGTAACAACGCTGACAACGCTTGTAAAGAAAAAGACTGCAATCAGGATGGTGAGCTTTCCAGGCGGCACGGAGATATGATAACAACCCCACTAAGCGCAGCCGTCAACGGCATTCGACGGCAGAAAACGCTTGACCCTGGAACTGGTTCCAAGGTTCATACTACTGGGAATGGACGGCACTGACCGATCATTGCGTTGCGGAGAGGTCGCACATTTAACCGGAGTCAGTCCGGATACGATTCGCCACTGAGCGGATTGGAATTCTGGCGGAGTCACCGCGGACTTCCGCGGGTTATCGCATGTATGGCCATGACGCAGTTGATCGCGTTCGACTAGTTCGGCGAGCGCTACGGTTGGGTTTCACACTCTCTGAACTGTCCGAGATCCTCAAAGTGCGCGACGGAGGCGGTGTCCCGTGCCATCGGGTGCTGAGTCTGACGGAAGAAAAGCTTCACTCCTTGGAGGAGCAGATCAAAGAACTCCGGCGTACCCAGCGTTATATGAAAGAGCTTGTTCGGGAATGGCGTGTGAAGCTGGGGCGAACCAAGACTGGCGCTAAAGCCATGCTGCTGCACTCCCTTGCAGACAGGCCCAACGGATTGCCCAATTCGAGAGGGAATTTCAGAAGGAGAAAACGATCGTGAAAACTCGAAATCTTGTTGCCTTGACAGTGTGTCTGATCTCGTTCGCGGCGGTGGCTCATGCTCAAGAAGTGAATAAAAAAGAGGATGCGATGCGGGACTGCCCGATGCACAAGGAGCATATGACCGCAGATTCCCACCAAGGGGTTGTAGAAAAGCACGGGGATCAGGCTATGGGGTTTTCGCATGACAAGACGACGCATCATTTCCTAATGTTCCCGGACGGTGGCGCAATCGAAATCAGAGCAAACGATGCCGATGACAAGGCCAGCACGGACGCGATTCGTTCTCACCTTTCGCACGCAGCGATGATGTTTGCGAACGGGGACTTCTCGATGCCAATGTTCATACACGACGGCGTGCCGCCCGGTGTAACGACGATGAAACTACTCAAGACAAAGATCCATTACAAGTACGAGGAAGTTTCCTCAGGCGAACGGGTGCGCATCGAGTCAAGTGACCCGGTGTCCGTCGCCGCTATTCATGACTTTCTTCGCTTCCAGATTTCCGAGCATCACACTGGCGACGCTCTGCAGATCGCCGACAGCCATTGATCAGCTGCGTGTTGCCAACAAGCTTTGTGCTGCATCATTAGAATACGTTGTTCGCTATTGAACTGATCACCACGCTTCCATTCGCACTTGGTCGGCTTTTGTCGGGGCCGGGTGCACATTGGGGTTCTCAGTATCAGTTTGGCGCTGCAATCTTTCTGTCGGCCTCGAAGGCCCGGGAAAAAACACGCAGTCACCGTGAACAAGGTATCCCTCTACACATTCCTCCTGGCGGCAGCTTGATCATCATCGCGATCTTTTGTGGAGTCTGGTGGTATTGGCATCGTTGGAGACCCCTCAAAAATCAGGACGTGACGGAACTGATTCCGGCGCTATAAAGAGGATGATAGGTATCGCCGGTGACCCAGAGTCGGTGAAGAAGAACCGCAAGCTTCCGGGCTACCGCCACGATGGCTCGTTTCTTGCTATTTTTGCCGCCCCGTTCGAACATTCGAGTGCCCCAGCGTTTAAGGTCACTGTCAGGCCCAAAACGTCCCAAAAGGTACTGAGCACATTGGACGAGCAGAGAACGGAGTTGTTTGTTTCCGGCTTTGCTGATCCTCAGTTGTTGCTCGACCGATCCGGATTGGTGCCGACGTGGTGTCAGACCGAGATACGCAGGTACGTCTCTGGAATGAGCGAACCGGCCGGGGTCTCCGATAGTGAGCACGTACTGAAGTGCTGTGATCGATCCCACGCCGCTAATCTGACGAAGTCGGCACGTCTCTGGATAGCGATTTTGTGCCGTGCTCTCAATCGCCTTGTCCAGTAAATAGATCTGCTTGTTGAGATGTGAAATCGTCTCTAGTAACGGGGTTAGGCTCACCTTCAGTTCCTCAGGAATGCACATCGCAGCCTTGCTGGGAAAACACGATGTCCCCGAGGCAGGCACGCGCAAGCCGGCGGACTTCAAAACGCCGCGTACCGCATTCATCAGTCGTGTTCTATTTTTGACTAAGAGATCGCGAGCCTTCAGCTGGATAAGGTCAGGGTAGCTTTCCTGTTTGCGATGGACGATCGGCGATAGGAGTTTCGGATCGACACGCGCGAGCCTGGCAAGCATGTGGGCATCAACTCGATCCGACTTACGAATACTGTCGGCGATCATTCGAAGATTTCGTGGGTTGGCCACGACGACCTCGTGGCCCCATTGCCCCAGCAGTTGGCTCACCCATCGCGAATGAGTTCCTACCTCGATGGCGATACGCGAAGGCGGAAGATCTTTAAAATGACGAGCCATCGTCTCGGGCGTTGATTTCAGACGGCCCTCGGTCAGAATCTTTCCATCGGGTCCCAGCACACAGCAGTGGCTGAAGCGATCTCCGAGATCAATTCCAATCGTGATCTGTTCTGTTGTCGTTCGAAAGCTTGGTTGCAACTCATGGCTCTTGGCCAACGTTCCATTCTTTGCCATTGGAAATCCTCCTAGCCAGCGTTCTACCACGGCACCGGTGGCGCCTTCTCATCCCATCTTTCTGCCGTTCCGGCTTGTTTCTTCCTTCACTAGAGCGGCAGCGGGAAGAAACAAGACGGAACGGTGAAAGGGACAGAACGGAGGCCGAAGGAGGGTGGCAGGGCGTGAGTGAAAGCGCGGTGAGTGCCAAACGGGGTTGGGGTTAGTTTGGCGCGAAACCGGCGCAGTCCGAAACGACCGTCCGAGCCGCGGCCAAGCGGCGTCCACGTGGAAGAGGCGGAGTGGGAAAAGATCGCGTAGCGCCCCGTCGTCTTCGGAAATGCGAGGATACCTGGCGGGGCTGCTGGCTCGGTAACCTGTTTAGCTATAGGATGTTAGGTCATATTCGAAGCCGGACGAGTTGTCCGTCATTGGAGGAAGGAATTGCAGAGGCCTGAATTTTGGCCTGAATTGGTCTAGCCTGAACGATCCAAGAAAATGTCGAACCATCAAGAACACGCAAATTTGATCTGGCAGATCGCGGACCTGCTTCGCGGGCCTTACCGACCGCCCCAGTACGAGCGAGTAATGCTCCCAATGACTGTGCTGCGTCGTTTCGATTGTGTCCTCGCCCCGACGAAGGCAAAGGTTCTCACTGAACACGAGAAGCGTAAGGGCGGGAAGTTAAAAGATGACGCACTCGACAAAGCCCTGAACCGGGCTGCGGGCCAGCGCTTCCACAATCATTCCCCGCTGACTTTCGAAAAGCTTAAGGGCGATCCCGACAATATTGAAAAGCACCTCGTCAGCTACATTAAAGGGTTTTCGGCGAACGTTCGTACGATCTTTGAATTTTTCGAGTTTGAGATCGAGATTGAGAAGATGAGTGAGTCGAATATCCTTTACCTCGTCGTCTCCAAGTTCTGCGATGTCAATCTGCACCCCAGTTCAGTACCCAACGAAGAGATGGGTCTGATCTTCGAAAATCTCATTCGCCGTTTTAACGAGTTGGCAAACGAGACTGCCGGAGATCACTTTACGCCGCGCGAGGTTATCCGGCTGATGGTTCACGTACTCTTCTATGAGGACGACGCTCTTCTGGCCACGCCCGGCACCGTACGCAAACTGCTAGATCCAGCCTGCGGGACTGGCGGCATGTTGGCTGAGGCACAGAACTACCTACGTGAGCATCATCCGGCGGCCAAGCTCTATGCATACGGGCAGGACTACAACAAACGCGCGTTCGCGACTGCTGCATCCGACATGCTTATAAAGCAGGTCGATCACAACGGAAGCGGCGACAACGTGCGTTACGGTGATTCGTTCACTGACGATCGTTTTCAAGGCGAGACCTTCGATTATTTGATCTCGAATCCGCCCTTTGGGGTGGATTGGAAGAAGCAGCAAAAACAAGTCGAGCAAGAACACGAGAAGCTTGGATTTGATGGAAGGTTTGGAGCAGGTTTGCCGCGAGTGACTGATGGTTCTCTTCTGTTTTTGCAACACATGATCAGTAAGTTTGAAGTCGTGGATAGCAAACAGCAAAAGTATGGATCGCGCTTGGCCATCGTGTTCAGTGGCTCACCGCTTTTCACAGGTGGTGCTGGATCGGGTGAGAGTGAGATTCGCAAGTGGATCATCGAGAATGACTGGCTGGACGCCGTTATCGCGTTGCCCGAGCAAATGTTCTACAACACTGGGATCGGCACATACATTTGGGTTGTCACTAATCGGAAGGAAAAACGTCGCAGCGGAAGGCTTCAGCTTATCGATGCACGCGAGAGCTTTGTGGCATTACGTAGGAATCTCGGAGACAAGCGGCGGAAGATTGGGGAGGGCAAAGATGGTGAGCCCGATCAGATTGCCGACATTGTGAAACTCTATGGCCATTTTGCTGAGACGACCACTTCGAAGATTTTTCGTAACGATGAGTTTGGATACACTCGTGTGACTGTTGAACGCCCGCTTAGGCTACGTTATCAAATGACAATTGAAAATAAAGCGCGCTTTTTGGATGCCTGCCCAAGTCTGCTTGACGACGTTCAAGCGATTGATCATACCTTGGGTCGGGAAGCACGAGGAAATTGGAATGAAGTCTCGTGTCAAATCGAGGGCCTACTGCACAAGCGCAAATCTCGCTGGAAGTCTGCTGAACAAAAACTTTTTCGAACAGTGTTCACGCAAAAGGATCCAAAGTCAGAGTCCGTGCTGAAGAATCCGGATACGCAAGAGTATGAGCCTGACCCAGATCTGCGCGATTTTGAAAATGTACCGCTTGGAATCGACATTGAGGACTATTTTCAGAAAGAAGTGAAGCCACATGTTCCCGACGCTTGGATGGATCGCTCAAAAGACAAGGTTGGATATGACATTAACTTTAACCGTCACTTTTATCTTTACACGCCTCCTAGGGCGCTTGCACAAATCGACGCAGAACTGAAGCAAGCGGAAGATGAGATCATGCGTTTGCTGAGGGAGATCACGGCGTGAGTCAGGCAACAACAAACGGATGGCCTTCCATCCGTCTGCGTTACCTTGTGAGGTTCAGCCCAAGCGATGACCAACGTCGCAAGGCCGCCGATGTGTCTGAGGTTAGCTTTCTCCCAATGGAAGCTATCGGTGAACAAGGTACTCTAGATTTATCGCTCACACGTAATCAAGAAGACGTAAAGAGCGGATATACGCAGTTCTTTGACGGCGATGTTGTGGTCGCCAAGATTACTCCGTGCTTCGAGAATGGAAAGGGTGCTCTTGTATCCAATTTAGTGAACGGTGTCGGCTATGGAACAACTGAACTGCATGTCTTGAGTCCAGGGCCACAACTCGATCCGCAATTTTTGTATTATGTGACTGCGAGCGAGCGCTTCCGAAGGCTTGGAGAGGCTGAAATGACCGGGACTGCGGGGCAGAAGCGAGTCCCTGAAGACTTTATTCGTGACTATAGAATCAGCGTTCCCCCGCTGCCCCTGCAGAAAATGATTGTCCGCTACCTTGACTCCGAAGTTGCACGGCTCGACGCCCTAGTGAGAGCTAAGAATCGCTTGTTGGAGTTGATCGCGACCAAGAAAAAAGCGCTGATCGCGGAGGCGGTGACTCGTGGTATCGACACGAGTGTCAGTTTGCGCGATTCGGGTGTCGCGTGGTTAGGAAAGATTCCCGTGCATTGGAAAACCGAACGCACCAAATGGCTTTTTCGAGAACGTGATGACCGTTCGCTAACTGGCCAGGAGGAGATGCTTACGGTGTCTCACCTCACTGGAGTAACACCCCGCTCAGAAAAGGAAGTAAACATGTTTGAGGCCGAGACGAATGAGGGATACAAGGTCTGTTATCCCGGAGATCTCGTTATCAATACTCTTTGGGCGTGGATGGGGGCCATGGGGGTTTCCCCACTGCATGGGATCGTTAGTCCTGCCTATAATGTTTACACTCCGGATGCACAGTTATGCCCCTCCTATGTGGATCGTCTCGTTCGTATTCCGGTGTTTGCGCAAGAGGCGATTCGCTTCTCGAAGGGCGTCTGGTCTTCCAGGCTACGATTGTATCCGGAAGGTTTCTTCGAGATTTGGATGCCGGTGCCACCATTAGAGGAACAAAATGCCATTGCTACTCACATCGGCTCGGCGACGGCTGAACTGGATGCTTTGAGTGCCTCTGCAAATGCCACAATCGCCCTATTGCAGGAGCGCCGTGGAGCGGTGATAACTGCCGCTCTCGCAGGGCAGATGGATCGCGACGAAGCTTTATGAATGTTACGCGTTTACAAGTCGCCGGATTGCGTGCTTTCGAGCAGGCGGACTTCGTTTTCAACCCTCATGTAAGCTTGCTCGTTGGCATTAACGGAGTTGGAAAAACTACTGTTCTCGATGCATTGCGAACGTGTCTTTCAAAAATCCTGCCAGACTTGACCGCATCGCGAAGCCGACCTCTTCCGTTCACAATCGAGGATTTGCGAGTCGGTTCGCCTTCGATGACCGTTCAGCTTTCTTTGACCTTGGCGGGCCGAGACTTCAGTTTTGTGGTGCACAAACAACGCGAAACGACGATTGCTCACAAAGAAGGCGAGGTTCGTGAACAAACCGTTGACACTCCCGACAAGGAGACGTGTACACCTCCTTTGTCCGTGGTTGGGGAAGTCACGAAATCGGCTGACAAGCAGCCGCTCGGCGTGTTCTTTGCGACGCGTCGCTCTCTGGTGTCAGACGCGTCTCCTACCTCGGGCAGTGCTGGCGGGGGGCAGGCATCGGCTTTTGCCGAGGCGTTAGCACCTCGGGAACTCCGGCTCTCTGAAATGGCCCAGTGGATGCGTGCGCAGGAGGAACTGGCGTCTGAGTATCCGAACGCTAAGAAGCATCTAGCGGCTCTGCACCGGGCAGCGAAGCAATTTCTGCCGGAGTGCAAACGCCTCCGCGCTGAAACATCCCCGAAACCTCGATTGTTGGTTCAGAAAGGCGGAATGTCCCTCGATGTCCGCCAACTCTCCGAAGGCGAACGAGGGTTACTAGCACTCGTCTTAGATTTAGCCCGCAGGCTTTCGCAAGCGAACCCAGGCTTGGCCGACCCCGTAAAAATGGGGCAAGCCATTGTGTTGATTGATGAGCTAGACCTGCATTTGCATCCGAAATGGCAGAGAACGATTGTGGAGAGCTTGACCAGGACTTTTCCTCGCTGTCAATTCATTGCAACGACTCATTCGCCACAAATCGTGGCAGCGGTTGATCCCGACCAGGTACTTCTACTTACCGACACTGGAATTCTTGTTCCAGATCGCACGCTTGGCATGGATTCTAACTGGATTCTACGTCACCTAATGCAAGCTGATGACCGGCCGGGAGATGCGAGCTCGGCTATTCGAGAGGTCGAGGCACTCATAAAGAAGGGTACTTTTCAGAAGGCACGGATGGCGATAGCCGCTGCAAGAATGGCGGGATGGGATCTTCCTGAGTGGTCGGTTCTCGAAGCGCGGATGGCGCGCCTTGAGGTGCTGGCCAAATGAAGTATATCCAGAAAGGTAATGGGCCACGCATTTATACGCGATGGTGTGCAGACGTAGCTGGAACAGCAAAAGAGGACTATCGCGAGTTGCCCATGGCGGAGAAAGAGGCTTTACTCGGAGCACTTATTCAAGAGCAAGGGGAGCTGTGTGCGTACACTATGCGCCGCATCGCTCATGGTTCGTCGCACGTCGAGCACATCAAACCCCAGGTTGTGTGCCGAGCCCACGGAGTTGGAGAAGATCTGCGTTATGCAAATCTTGTGGCTTGTTTCCCACGCGATGGTATGAGGACGCGCTATCGCTACGGAGCTCAGCATAAAGACAATTGGTGGGACAACGGAGGCGCACTCTTCGTTTCCCCGTTGCATCCAGTGTGCGAACAAAGATTTGATTTTGATATTGATGGGACGATATCGCCCGTTCGTGATAACCCGGCTGCCGTTGCGACGATTGAGGTTTTGGCGCTCGACCATGAATCCCTTACCGAGGATCGCAAACGAGTGATCGAGGAGTTTATCTACGGACCGACAGGCGACGTAGCACTTTCCGCAGCGCAGGCGATGAACGCGGCAGCGACGATCTGTAATAGGTTTGCGCAGGGGCACTTCGCAGAGTTTTGCATAGCGATCCGCCACGCACTTGGCCATTACGTAAAGATTCTAAACAAACGGGCGCGGCGAAACAGAGCGATCAGAAGGAGGGGCTGATGGCTGGGATACCCGCTGTTAAGAGCGAAGCGGCTTTCGAAACCGTCATCGAGTCGCATTTTCTCTCTGGCGGGTACGTCGCAGTTTCCAATGACAGCTTCGATCGTGAGCGCGCCATCTTTCCTGACGTTGTACTGGCCTTCATTCGTGAGACTCAGCCAAAAGAATGGGACAAACTCGAAGCACTACATGGAACGAAAACAGCAGAGCAGGTTTTGACGGATCTTTGCAAATGGATGGACACGTATGGGTCGCTCGCGACGCTGCGTCACGGCTTTAAGTGTTATGGTCGGACATTGCGTATAGCCTTCTTCAAAGCCGCTCACGAACTGAACCCAGAATTAGAGATACGATACAGAGCCAACCGTCTCGGAATCACTCGTCAACTCCATTTCTCGCCGCGTTCCGAGGCGTCACTTGACGTTACGATTAGTCTAAACGGCATTCCGGTTATCACTCTTGAGCTGAAAAATGCATTGACAGGCCAGACTGTCGAGAATGCTCTGTGGCAATACCGGCATGACCGTGACCCGCGTGAGGTCATCTTCGAGTTCAAGCGCAGAACCCTAGTGCATTTCGCAGTGGATACGGAAGCCGTATTCATGACAACTCGGCTAGCGGGCACGGCTAGTCACTTCCTGCCCTTCAATCGGGGTTGTAACGGAGGGGCGGGTAACCCACCTGATCCCGCGGGAGCGACGTATCGTACCGCTTACCTCTGGGAAGACGTGCTGCAGCGGGATAGTTTGCTTGACTTGCTCGCGCGGTTTATTCACCTCCAAGTGGAGGAAAAGCGGGACGAGCAGGGTCGTAAGGTGCAGAAAGAGACAATGATTTTCCCGCGCTACCATCAAATGGACGCAGTACGTTTGCTAGTGGACGACGCTCGAAGGGAGGGCGTAGGGAACAATTACCTCATTGAGCATTCGGCGGGCAGCGGCAAGAGCAACACGATTGCTTGGCTAGCCCATCGCCTTGCTTCGTTACACAGCGATCAGAATGAACGGATATTCGACAGCGTCATCGTAATAACAGATCGTGTAGTACTCGACCAGCAATTGCAGGACACAATTTACCAGTTCGAGCACAAGCGCGGGGTAGTACAGAAGATTGACGAGAGTTCTCGCCAATTGGCAGAGGCATTGGAGAGCGCAGTGCCAATCATCATCACAACCCTACAGAAATTCCCTTTCGTCTCACGGCAGTTGCTCAAGATGGCTCAAGAGCGCGGGGAGGCCGGGACAGGCACTCTGCCCACGCGGCGATGTGCGGTCATCATAGATGAAGCGCACAGTTCGCAATCCGGCGAGACCGCAACGGAGCTGAAGGGCGTCCTGGGAGGCGAATCCATGCGCAAGGACGCGGCGGACCGGGCGAAAGAAGAGGGCGCCGAGGACATGGAGGAACTGTTTCGTAGTATGGCCAAGCGGAGCCGGCAGGCAAACTTGAGTTTCTTTGCATTCACGGCCACGCCGAAACACAAGACCTTGGTCTTTTTTGGACGCAATGGGCAGCCAGCCCATCGTTACACGATGCGCCAAGCCATTGAGGAAGGATTCATTCTCGACGTACTCAAGACCTATACGACATATGCGACGTATTTCAAACTCCTCAAGGCCAGAGAAGACGACCCGAACGTCGAAAGAAAGAAGGCGGCGCGCGCACTAGCGCGTTTCCTGAGACTGCATCCACACAACATAGCGCAGAAAACAGAAGTGATGGTGGAGCACTTCCAGAGCTTTACTCGCCACAAGATCGGTGGACGGGCGAAGGCGATGGTCGTGACAGGTTCGCGGCTGGAAGCAGTGCGCTACAAACAGAGTTTTGATCGGTACATCAAGGCAAAGGGTTACCCCATTAAATCGCTTGTGGCCTTTTCAGGTACAGTGCTGGATGACGAGGTCGCTGATGTCACGTATACCGAAGAAGGAATGAACCACGGGATCAGGGAAAAGGAATTGCCAGAGAAGTTTGGCACCCAAGAGTATCAGGTGCTGTTGGTGGCGGAGAAATATCAGACTGGTTTTGATCAGCCTCTTCTGCACACGATGTATGTGGACAAGCGGCTCGCAGGAATTCAAGCAGTGCAGACGTTGTCTCGGCTGAACCGTATCCATCCTCTGAAGGAGGATACTTTTGTTCTGGACTTTGTAAATGACCGCGAAGAGATACGCCAAGCCTTCAAGAGCTATTACGAAGGTGCCGAGATGGGCGAGGAAGTCGACCCGGCTCGGATGTATCAGCTGAAAGCTGAGCTGGATTCGTCCGGGGTCTACCTTGCTGAAGAAGCTGAACAGTTTTGCCAAGTTTACTTTAAGCCAAAACAACGACAGAGTGCAGCCGATCATCAAGCGATGAATGCGGCGCTTGACCCCGCAGTGTCGCGCTTCACTGCGCGTCAGCAGGAAGATGAGGCTGAAGCCGAATTGTGGAGAGGTAAGGTTCAAGCCTATCGCAATCTCTACGGATTCCTGAGTCAAGTGATTCCCTATCAGGACAGCGACCTGGAAAGGCTCTATATTTTCTTGCGGCATCTCGCCGCAAAGCTACCACGACGCCACAGCGGGCCTGCTTATCAGTTCGACGACGATGTTCGGCTAGAGTATTACCGCTTGCAAAAGATCAGCGAAGGTTCGATCAGCTTGCGGGATGGGGTAGCCTATAGGTTGGACGGGCCTTCTGAAGTGGGAACCGGCGTTGTTCGTGAGGAGGAGGTGGCGCTGTCCCAACTGATTCATGTTGTGAACGATAGGTTCGGGACAGACTTCAATCAGTCCGACCAACTGTTCTTCGATCAAATGGTTGAAGCGGCTGTCCGGGACGAAATGCTCAAGCAAGCAGCAGCAGTAAATCCTGGAGACAAATTTGAGTTGGTTTTCAAGAACCTGCTTGAGTCGCTATTTGTAGAGCGGATGGACCAGAATGAGGAAATTTTTGTACGGTTCATGAACGATGCGGCATTTCAAAAGGTTGTGACCAGTTGGCTCTCCTCTGAAGCATACAAGCGCCTTCGAGGAGCGCGCGTAACGTGACATGTAGTTTGAGCGTTGGGCTTTTTAGAGGCTGTAACAAGACCCCGCCCTGCGCGCGTCTAGGCTGAGCACCGCGACTACATATGAGCGAATCCCTCCGCTTGAAGACGATCTATGAATTGCGCGTCGATGCGTCTGACGTTCCTCTCCGCTACTACATTCCGGCCTATCAACGTGGGTACCGCTGGACGCCCACACAAGTAACGCAACTGCTGGACGACATTAGAGAGTTCACCAAGCGCGAGAACCCGCAGCCGGACGAGTTCTACTGCCTGCAGCCGCTCGTGCTACGGCCGAACAATGACGGAGCGTACGAGGTCGTGGATGGTCAGCAACGCCTGACGACGCTATTACTGATTCTCCGCCATTTTAACGAACGCCTCGCGCTCCGTTATCAGCAGAAACTGTACCGGCTGGAGTATGAGACACGGCCCGATCTCCACGGCTTTCTTGATAATCCTTCGCCGGAGGGGGCAGCATCGAACATCGACTTCTTCCACATCGACCGGGCGATAAAGACCATATCGGAGTGGTTCGAAAAGAGAGAGAGCGAGGTGGAAGCCATCAAGGATAGCTTCCTGAACAAAACCAAGATCATCTGGTTCCAGCTGTCACCCGAGGAAAATGCCGTGGCGGCCTTCACGCGCCTGAATGTCGGGAAGATCCCGCTCACCAATGGCGAGCTGATCCGCGCACTCTTCCTTAAGGGTGGCACGGGTGGGTCACCGGGGTCGCTGCAGCTCCGGATTGCTCACGAATGGGATGGTTTGGAGAAGAGCCTGCAGGGCGGGGACTTCTGGAGTTTTCTGAGCAATGATACGGAAAGGCGTGGCAGCCGAATCGACTTCATTTTCGAAATTGTGGCTAAGCAGGATGGGATGACGCCGGGCACCGATGACTATGCCACTTTCTATCACTTCAGCCAAAAGCTCACCGGTAAGGATGTCGACCTCGAACGGGAATGGCTTACGGTCAAGAGAACATTCATGCTCCTTGATGAGTGGTTCGAAGACCGCCGTCTGTATCACCTCGTAGGCTACCTCATCTGGGCGGGGGAGGATGTAAACTCCCTGCGTGCTTTGGCAGCCGGTGTTACGAAGCAGCAGTTCAAGCAGAATCTGAAGGCGAAGATATTTGAGTACGCTTTCGAAACGAAGGAGCCAGCGCCGCTCACCACGGAATGGATTTCCGATCAATTGGACCTGCTCGAATACGGTCCCGACTCAGAAAGTATTCGTAGCATCCTGCTGCTGTTCAATCTGGCAACACTGCTCGGGAACGAGCAATCCAATATGCGCTTTCAATTCGAGAGCTTCAAAAAGGCCGAATGGGACATCGAGCACGTGCGTTCTGTCGCCCCGGACCGACCGGGCACATCAAAAGGTAAAATCGAGTGGCTCGAGCGTTGCAAGCGCTATCTCGAGTCGGCCAATGAAATGCCGGAACTCCGGACTGACATTCAGACATTCATAGACCTTCCACCCAAGGAGGCAAACGACGACGCTTTTGATGCCGTGTATGAGAAGGTCCTCCGTTACTTCCATGAAGATGGGGAAGACGGGGCCGACAACGGTATCTACAATCTAGTGCTCCTCGACTACGCAACAAACCGGAGCTACGGAAACGCCGTGTTCGCGGTAAAGCGGCAGCGGATCCTGTCGCTGGACCGGGACGGGGTGTTTGTGCCGCTGTGCACACGAAACGTGTTTTTGAAGTGCTACAACCCGCAAGTGGAGCACCTCATGTTCTGGACTCAGAAGGACAGGGACGGTTACCGGAACGTGATGGTTGAGACCCTGGATTCATTCTTCACCAGCGGGTGGACAGATGACTGACTTTAATCAACCCATAACATTTAGTCGGCTCCTGTTGAAGTACCCGAGAATCAAGGTGCCGCTTATCCAGCGGGATTATGCGCAGGGCCGCGAGACGGAAAGGGATGTCCGCGAGGACTTTCTGAAAGCTCTCCACGGCGCTTTGGGCCTCCCGCCAGGCGATCCCAAGTTGCCTCTGAATCTGGATTTCGTCTATGGCAGCATGGAAGGTGGGACGTCAGGCAGCTTTCTTCCGCTGGATGGGCAGCAACGCCTGACGACGCTGTTCCTGCTGCACTGGTATATGGCGTGGCGTGACGGGCAGCATTCCGAATTGGAAAGCATGCTGTGGGATGGAAAGCACTCCCGGTTTACCTATGGAGTGCGGCCGAGCAGCACGGAGTTTTTCGATGAACTGGTCCGGTACATTCCTCAGGTCACACCGGACGAAGTGTCTTCAGTCAGAAAGCTCGTAGAAGATCAATCGTGGTTCTTTCTGCACTGGCGCCTCGACCCCACCATTCAATCGGTTCTAGTAATGCTGGATTCCATTCACGGGTTCTTCAAATCGACGAGCGGCCTCTATAACCGTCTGGTGGATGACGAACGGCCTGCGATCACCTTTGAGCTTCTACCGCTAGAGCATTTCGGCCTCACAGATGATCTCTACATCAAGATGAACGCACGAGGGAAACCACTCACTTCGTTTGAAACCTTTAAAGCGCGTTTTGAGGAGCTCCTAGCTGGGTTGTTCCCCACCGAGAAACGAGAATTGGGCGGCGCAGAAGTGAGCATCTCGGAGTTCTTCGAAAGACGGATCGACACCCGTTGGGGCGATTTTTTCTGGGCCCACAAGAGCCCGCAGATCCACACTTTCGACGAACCGATCATGAATCTGTTCTTGGCCCTGGCGCGTGTAAGTCTGGATCCCAAAAGCCCAGACTTCAGTCAGGACACGACGGTACTAAGAAATAGGCAGCTTGCGGGAAACTTCACGCTCTTCCATGAGCACGGCTGGCTCACCCGCGATTTCGCCAGGAACCTCATCGAGCTTCTCGAAGCATGGAGTCGCGTTGCCGGCAAACTGACTCCGGTGCTGCCCGGCTGTCGATATTTCGATGAAGCGGCGTTTTTCCAGAAAGCGATTCTAGAACCCTCGGCGCTTGACTACACGCAGTTGGTCCAGTTTGCCGCATTCGTTCTCTACCTGCGCCACCATGCGGGCAACGTGCAGCCGGCGAGCCTGAACGAGTGGATGCGGGTTATACGCAACCTGGCCAGCAACAGTGAGATTGAGCGACCAGAGGAATATGGGCGCAGCCTTGCGGGCCTGCAGAAACTTCTACCTTATAGTGCCGAGATACTTGAGCGCCTCTCGGACACGGATGTCGGACAGATCGGTTTCAGCCCCCAGCAAGTTCGGGAGGAGGTGCTGAAGGCTCGCCTAATCCTCGCCGATACCGCTTGGAGAGATCGCATCGATCGAGCGGAGGAGCACGGTTACTTTTCCGGGCAGATCGAGTTTCTTCTGGATTTCAGCGGAGTCCTCACGCAAGCCGAGAAGATGCCGACGAAGTGGGACGAAACAGTTCACGCGAAACTGCAAGCGGCCTTTGACGGGTATTTCACAAAGGCGCAGATTTGTTTTGTTCCCTCGGGTCTAGCGCCCACTGCCGGAAGCTATTTGTGGAAGAGAGCGTTACTCACCGTTGGGGACTATCTTGCATCTAGCGGCAGCAACTCCTCGTTCCTCACTGATCCGCAGAGGAGTTGGGACAGCTGGAAGCGGTTCCTTGGCGGCACAAGGGGGACGAGGCAATTCCTAAAGATCCTGTGGGACCGAATTGACGCAAACGCGCCCATAGAGCCGCAGTTGAGACAAATCGTCGCAAGCGCCGACAGTTTGGAACCGTGGCGCGCCGCCATCGTCAAACATCCGCAAGTCATCAACTATTGTGGGCAGCAGGAGATGCGACGAGGAGCGAATGACGAGGAGATATACCTGCTCAGAAAGAGGCAGATGAGCGGCTATCACGCCGAGTTGTTCAGCTATGTCCTCAACTTGGAACTCGCTGACCCGGGCGGTAATCACAACCTGACACCCCTCAGACTGCAACCCTATCAATCGGTATACCTAAGCGATTTGGAGCCGCATGTGCATCTCGTCTTTGACCGGTCCAAGCATCGCGTGAGTTTCTACATCGAGTCGGCAAAGGGGCAATTTCGCATTCATACTAGTTGCGCCGAACTAAACGAACTTCCCGAAGTCGAGACCGCCTTATGTGGTCAGGCAACGTTTGTCAAGGAAGGCGAGAAGTTGACGCGCCTGGTCCCCCGCGCGGGCATCCACCAAGTATTGCAGCAGGTAGCCCAGAGCCTTGCAAATCTGCCGAACGTTAGTTAATTCCGACCATGCCGGACATCACCATTCCGAACTCGGCGCAGAACCGCGTATTCGCGCTGTTCCGTTGTTCGGCGACGGGCGGTTCGAGTGCCTCGGCTACGCGATGACGTGGATAAACTGAAACACGATATCTTGGCACTTCTAATCTTCTAATTGCTTTCCACAAACTGGTTACCGTTCACAGTGCGTTAGTACTTCGCGGGACGGGATGGGTTTTCGGAAAGTCTGTTATCCGCTTTTAGGCCGCTTTGACGCAGGCTGCGTGCAACGTCCATATTCCGCGAGAAACCTCCACGAACGTTGGACTGTGGCGGAGCAGCTGACCGAGATAGTTTCGGAAGCGTCGAGAGCGGGTTACATAACCTGCCGCTCGCATCCTAGCTTCGATCGTAGCCAGTGAGACCGGCCTTTTTGCAACCAGACAAATCTCTCTCGCGTGCACAATAGCAGAACGTTTTGGCGGTTTTGGCAAGGCTGCTTCAATTTCTTTTGCAGCTGTTCTGGCAGTTTCGTGTGCTTCCGCAAGCTGGACAATAAGGGACGACACAACACTTCTGAACTTGGGGTTGTTCAGTCGGGTCCAGAGACCCTTACAGGCTTCAACTATTCTTGCGCGTGAGCGGGGATGAATCAGTGCGCCCGCTATCGCGATACAAAAGGCAATCTTCAATGGCTGAGGAATTCTCTCTATGCCTTTAATCGAGAGCGCAAGTAACTCTTTTAGCGCGCCGACGCTGATTGTTATTGTGAATGTTGAGCCAATACTGACCGCAAGCTTTACGCTGTTGGCCCGTGCATACTTCCGGAACACCTGATCCAAGTCCAACATGATCAGCGAGACATCCATGGTTTTGAAGTGCTGATCTCTGGTATAGACAGCGTGAGCGCCCAACTCAATGCAAACCTGTTTGTACGGAGCATCGTCCGGGTCCACGTACTGTCCACGAGCTGCCGACCTCTCTGGTTCATAGAAGTGAATGAGGGCTTTAAAGTTCGCCCATTCCTCCCGCGCCCGATCCTCTGTGACGCAGGCATAGTCTGCGATCCGGCAAATGTGTTCTTCAATCTCTCTCCCCAGAGCCGTCGGAGCAAATGGCAACACAGTCCCGGACTCTATGGCTTCGTGCAATGCTGATCTTGCTTCGTTGTTCCTCTTAGATCGTAGACGCCATCTCAGCTCACGCTGGACAATGTTCGCGTCAAGGACAAGCCTAATCTGAAGGGGTTCCTCAATGAGTTGCTTGAGCATGGGACTATGCTTGCGGACCTCGCTTAGGTCTCCGAGAGCATCTGATCGGACGATCTCATCAAGCCTAAAGCCATTGCTCATGGTCGCATTTTACGACGCGTGGGTTACGTAGTGTAGACACTTTTCTAGCGGGAAGTTATTAAGGAGCACCCAATGGGGCCGACTCGCGCGACAAGCCCGGCCGAGTGCATTCCAAGAGCCGGCATTTTCACAGCGCCAGTCCAATTGTCTGCGTGTTAAACGAGGCTTGATTGACGTCCAAGGCGGAGGTTTTCGAGACATCTGCTCCGAGCTGAGAGCTGAGTTTTGCCACGTCGTCGGTGAAGAGCGTGGCCTCGTGGCTAGCGCGAGAGATGGAGACGTAGGCGAAGCGGGAGTTGAGCAGGTCTGGGTGGACGCTAGTATCGCCGTGGATGAGGACGCGTTCGGCGGTGAGGCCCTGTGAGCTATGACTGGTGACGGCGTAGCCGTGATCGAGATGACGATGCTCGTTGGGGTTGAATTCGATCCGGCGGTTATTGTCGAGGCGGGCGGATAGGCGATCATCGGCGCGGATTGCCTCGATGGCAGCCATATCGCGATTTGCAACGCCGAGTGACTTGTCGGGGGCAGTGAACTGGATGCGGTCGCCTACGGAGAACTCCCGTTGGATCTCTTGGTAGACGCTGACGCCTTTAAGGCGGCGGGGATCGTAGGTCGCAAGCTCTCCGTTCGCTTTCTTGACCGTGAGTTCGTTTGCGGATGGGTTGATCGCGACAACCGATGCGTAGGCGGCAGCTTCGATTCCGATGGCTTTGCTGCCGCGTGCGTAGCGAACTACGTCGTCGATCCCATAGTGGCTGGCCCAGGATCGTTCGGCTCCGGTCATGTCCTGACGCTGAACCAGCACACGGAAATTACGATCTTCCGGGGCTAGGGCGCCCGTGGCCTTCAACTCCTGGCGAACCGCGAGATTCAGTTCGTGCCGGGAGGCATTGTCGGGTGAGACGATGAAAGTGTTTTGGGGCGATTCGACGTAACTCTTCGCGATGGTGCGGATACGATGTTCTGCGTTGGGAATTTCCTTCACACGGCCCTGCCCTTGGAGGGCGTCGAGCGCGGCAGAAACGTGGCCTGTCGCCAGCAACTCGACGGCGGATTTTAGAGCCGGGTCTTGCTGACGAACGATCTCATCAAGTCTGGCGGTACGCATTCCAGCTTCCTGCAATTGCTCGAAGGGGCGGCCCGCTTCGACGCCCTGGTGCTGGCGGATATCGCCGATCAGAAGCACGCGGTCATCGGGACCAAGCCGGGAAAGAAACTCGCGCATCTGGTTGGTGCTGGCGAGGCTTGATTCATCAATGAAGAAAAGCCGTTTCTGTTCTGGATTGGGTTCGTTGTCTTGTCCACGAACGAGGAAAGCTTGGAGGGTTCCAGCTTCAATTCCTGCCTCTTTGAGTTGGCGCGCGGCGCGGGAGGTCGGGGCAAAACCCTCAACCTGATAGCCCTGGCTTTCCGCGGCGCTGCGGATGACCGTGAGGGTGGTCGTCTTGCCCGAACCGGCGAAGCCTTGGATTCCTTGAATGCGGTCAGGCGAACTAAGAACATCTTCGATCACGCTCTTCTGCGCATGATTGAGATGCGAGTACTGATCGGCAAGGGCGATGGCGTGTGGACGTGAGAGGACTGGTTTAGCATGATCTTGTCCCTCACGCATCGTACTGATAATTTCATGTTCCGCTTCGATGGTTTTCGCGGTGGTGTACTGGCGGCCCGGAACGCCCTGAGTTCGTTCCACGATTTGAAATTCCCCGGAAGCCAAACGAGCTTCAAGATTGGAGCGAACCTGTCCGTGGGTGATCTCACCCATGCCACGGCGGAGCCCGTCGCGGATCAACGCACGTTCATCCACAACCGCCTCACGCTCAAAGTTCTTGTCGCGAGCAAAGGTCAGAGACTCTCGAACGCGGTCAAAAACGTTGCCCGGCCTCTCCTGATGTTGAGACCGTTCACGCGCCACGCGCACAACAGCGTCCGCTTGGTATCCAAAGTCTGCAGCCAACTTTCGGTGTGCGGCCATCACCTCGCCCGGTGAATGGATTTCCTTGCGGTCACGGGTCGAGTGCGCAGCAATCTCGGCAGCTTCTTTCCCCGAGCGGCCCGTGCGTTCGAGGTATTCACGAATTTGCTGGCTTCGGGGGCTGGATGCGTCGAGATATTCCTGTGTGTATCCCTTGATCTCCGGAGCACCGCTCCGCCCTGTAGTAATTTCGTAGCCAAATTGCCGGAGGCGGTATGTCAACTCGGATTGATAGATCGCCGTGGCAAATTGCTGGGAGGCGAAGAGGCTCTGCGGCTGAACGGCGCGAGGCTGACCGTTGTCGCGCTCGGTAACATTGAAAACGACCGCGTGTGTGTGCAGTTGTGGGGCGACATAGCCATCGACGGGGCGGGCGGTATCGTGCTCAAACTTGGCGGCGATAAACCTGCCCGTCGTCTCGGGCGGATGATTGCCGCCGATGCGGGCTTGCGTGTAGTTTTCGAGCTGGTCGAGGGCAATGCGGACGCTGTCCCGATGAGCTTCACGGACGCGCTCGTCGCCGCCGACAAGCGCGGTCAGCGAGACAGATTTAGGCGCGGAAAAGGTCGCATCCCAACCGGCTCGGTGTTCCATCGTCTTGATGGTCTTGCCGTCGGCATCCTGATATTCATACGACGCTCGTTGGCGCACCAGCTGCTCGCCCGTCTGTGGATGCTGGCCCTGGCTAAGTTTCGCGAACTCCTCTCCGGAGACCATCCCCGCCAGACCGAACTGAGCGGCCAGTCGTCCTTGCCATTCGCCTGCGATGGCGCCCCGTTGCGACCAATAGTTCTGCTCCTTCGCGGTGAACTCCTTCTGATGGTAGGTCTGTGCCTGGCCAGCGGAGAGCGGCTTGGAAATGGTCAGCATGGCAGTTACTATCCCCGAAGATTGAGGCTTTGTTGGGCGTTGACGTTCCGCTCAGCCTCGCTCTCCTGTGGCACGATCTCCGTCGCGGTCCGTGGCGATTTTCGCGACGGAGTGGGCGCATTTGACTCCGGCTTTAGTTCATGCGGACGCATCTCAGGCTTAGCCGCTCCTATGTTTTTTGGATCGTAGGGGAGTTTGTCTTCGGGCGTATCGCGGAGATCGAAGTCATCCGCGACAACCGGCATATCGAAGTAGGGGAATGAGAACCGCGTCACATAGTTCTCGTACTTCATGTAGGCGTGGAGGTCGGGCAGCCCCGAGATTTCGGACTCCATTACCAGCGGTTCAATCTGCCGGTCCAACGCGAAGTTTTTCCCAGCGCGGGAACCGTCGAAGTGGGTCTCGCGTAGCCGCTCGATCTCGACTTTTCCAATGAACTTGCTGACCCACTCGCCAGCACTCGGCTCCTTTGTCTTGAGCCAAATGCTGGTCGACGGTTGGGACAGCATCACCTCAGCCAGGTGGCCGTAAAGGTATTCGAGTTGGGCTTTTCCTTGGAAACCAAGAATCACAGGGTTGTTGCTCTTTCGATTTTCGGTAATGGCAGTATGGAGTTGTGGAAGCTTTTGTAAACTGGCCAGCTCGTCGATCACGAACCATGCCCGCTTCTGGCCCTCCTTCGGTTCGTTTAGAAGACGCAAGACGAGCAGGTCGATCCATAGACTTTGAAGCGGTCGAAGTGCCTCACGTTCTGCCGGGAGTGAAGTAATAAAGATCCACCCCTGCCGCGTCTCGGCCCACTCTGTGGCCGACCATTCACCATTCCCTTCCCCCTTCTTCGGGAGCAGTCGGAGGCTGTCGGCAATGAGTCCGAGCGAGCCGAGCACTCCAGCACGCTGTTGGTGTGCCCTCGGGTCAATCAGGTGAGCATGCTCTGTTCCTTTCAGTCGTCGGTCGATCTCCTGTGGGTCGGACATCCACTTCACTAATTCCTCTGGTGTTGGACCATAGGCCATCAGGAAGGCGAATATCTTCTGGGGGGACTCGATGAAAAACTCACCCTTCTTATCCTGCGGCGGCTGGAACAGGGACACCGCCAGAGCCTTCGCCTCAGAACGGCGACGGAGTTCTTCCGCGGGTCCCCAATAAGGGCACCTCTTATCGAGCGGATTCAAGATCACGTCGCCGTTCTTCGGGTCGTAAAAACGCCGGACGAACTCACGTGCTGGATCGTAGACAATCGCGGAATCACCACGGGCTTTTATCTGTCGAAGGATCTGCAGCATGATCGCGGTTTTGCCCGCGCCGGTATCTCCGATGATCTGCATGTGCTGAGCCTCGGCTCGTTGCGGTATACGAATCATCGCCTTCATCTCGTCGGCCTTGATGCCTATGCCATCTCCTTCGACCCGGAGGGTGAACTCCCTCGGTGTTAGCATCTCGGGGCCTTTCAGTCGTCGTCCGTATCTCAGCGCCTTGCGTCGTCGAACGTCCTTTGCGATGGAAAACGGGAGCTGGATGACCAGTGATAGCAGACCGAAAAGCATAGGGAGCTTATAGAGATCGAAAAGGCCATCGCTACCGTAAACCGCACTCCTGAGATAGGCACTCAAGGACGCGTCGATATAGCTCTGCTCCAGTCCCACGTAAAGGACCGTATAGCCGCGTTGCAAGGAGGGCTGCGAGAGCGCGAGCGGGATGGCCTTGCCGCCCGGTTGCGGCGTCGTCCCGTCCGTCACGTCGGTGTTCGTTGCTAGACGTGGCGGAATTCCGCGACCGCCCACCGTGAGCATCCGGTATTTGTCTCGGCGGCTCGATCCGATTGCTCCTAGAACGCTCGATCGGATGTAGGTGGGCGTGTAGAACCTCTGTAGGGGGCTGTTGCCGAAGGTGAACCGACAGTAGAGAAAAAGTCCGGTAAGAAAGAGCGCCATGAATACGGCCCCGTATGTGTAAATCGGGCTGTGCGGCGGCCAGATGATGGATTCCTTGCGTCCCCACTTTGTTATTGCCATCGCTATTTCCGTCCTGCGGAAGCGGCCAGCTTTCCAGCGAGGGCGTGCTTGGCCTCGCTGATTTCGTCGAGCAATTTGTCGAACGCCTCCGGCGTGAGTCTCTGGCCAGCGGCCAGAGGCCGCAACACGTTGACCAGGAGCAAGCGAACTCCAAGAATCTCCGCCAGAGATGGGTCGCTGGCCAACCCTCCACCCAGCTCCCGGAGGATCACATCGCGTATCCATTCCCCCCGTGCAAGTCCCTGTGACCTGGCAAACTTAGTGACCCTCCCCAGTTCGTCTTTCGTAAGCTTCGCCGTTACGGGGAAAATGCGACCTGGGGCGTGGTCGCTGTCAGAAATGGCGTCTGGCTTGGTCTTCAAAATTGCCATGTTCCCTCGGATTTAACAGGTGCACCCAAGTGCACCGGAAATCGTTATATCCTTGAAATCGCTGAAAGTGCACCGTGGTGCACCTGCACGACCCTAGAAGGGGTGGAGTGTCCAAATTCTTCCGGTGCGAAGCACCGTTCTTGCTCCGGCACGAAATTGAAGTGCAAATCATGCCTTCACCGCCCGCACAGAAGAGATGGACTCCACCCCGGCAGACTGCTTCTTCGCCGGCTGCTCCGCCTCGTGTTTCGCATCCTTAGTCGGACCTCTACGGACACGCAATGTAGGGGCAACTTGCTTGGCCTGCGGCGTCTTCAGAAAGTCCTGGAAGTCGCGGTCTTTCGAGAAGACATAGTTGAGCGCTTTATCCACCACATCGTCGGCGGATGCGTGGACGAAAGCGGCGTACTGATCGACCTGCTCAGCGGTGGTTTCATCCAGTCGAATCAAGGCATTGATGTAGCGGCTTAGATTGATTTCAAGTAACGGCATTTCGTCTCCTTTATAGGTGTTGAATCAAGCAATTTTTCTCCGGGCAAGCATCCTCTGCGCCGTCAGGGCTATCTCCCGTGCCCGAGCGGAGCAAAGTGCGGCGGGAATCTCGAAGCGGCGGCGGACTTGGAGCATCATAATAACGTCGTCTATCGGAACGCCTTCGATGAGCCAAATTCTGGCTGATGCGACATCTATGGTCCGCTGCGCGTAGTAGAGCGGATTCGGCTTGTCGGCGCGGCGCGAAGCCAGCTTTCGCGTGAGCTTCGTGGCGTCTTTCCCCTTGGTAAGTTCATCGAGAATCCATGCCCAATCGCGTTCGGAATTGGTGTGTTTATCGGGATGCTTTCGCGGTGGTATTGAGCGGGGCGAAAGCAAGGCATCCGCCGCTAGAATATCCAGCCGGAAGTCATCGGAATTCCAAGTGGAATCGCCGGGGTATTCGACGGTGACGGGATACGCCGGATCGTACTTGTAATTCAGGAACCCGGGCAGGCGGAGAACCCGGTTGCAGTCGGTACAGGCGGGATCGCCACCAAAGGTAACCGCAAGCAGTTTCAGGGCGTTTTCCTGCTGTTCAAAGGTGAAGCCATCCACGCGCCAGAGAACCTGATATTTGCCGAGCGATGTCGAGACGATTGCGTTGGGCGCGGGGACAACATCGGAGGCCCGGAGCGAATCGAGATGGACCTGGCCGTCGGTATCCAAATCGAGGTACAGATGCCGCACCGCGGCGATGCAGTTCTTGGTGCGTTTGCGGCTGCCAGAGCGCAGCGGATTGGCAGCCACATAGATGTTCGCGCTAGCGGAGTTTTCGTGCACGAGCCAGTCGAGGTAACGAGGCGCAAGCGCACGCTCCAGCGGTACGATTCGCTGAAGAATCCCAGCGGGATTCTCGCGTCGAAGAAGCAGTGCGATGGACTCGCCCGGAGCGAAGCAACGGGTGAGGAAGTCGGCGGCGATAGTCGTCGTGTTCGGTGTCCTATGTTGTGGCATGTTTCACCTCGAATATCGGGTCGATCAGGAAGCGTTTCGCGTCGCGGTCGTAGCCGCGAAGGGCCAGCACTTCGCGGACGACGCGGCGGCCTGGTTGGCGCTCGACATGGACGACGAAATCGACGGCTTCTCCGATCTCGGCCTCGGTGTCGGAGAAGGTGGTCTGGGCGTGGCTCCGCATGACCAGATTGGCGAAACGGTGAAGAGCTTTCGCCGCCGAATTAGCGTGGATCGTCGCCAGTGACCCGGCGTGGCCTGTGTTGAAGGAATCGAGCAGCGTGCGCGCCTCGATTCCGCGCACTTCGCCAAGAATGATCCGGTCTGGTCTCCACCGGAGAGCGGACTTGAGAAGGTCGTCGAAAGTGATGTTGGCTTTGAACGTATCGGTCTGGCATTCGACGGCCAGTATGTTCGGCTTCTGGATTTGCAGTTCCGAAGTATCTTCGATAACGACGAGGCGTTCCTGTTCTGGAATAAAGTCAGCCAATATCCGCAAAAGCGTGGTCTTCCCGGTGCCGGTTCCACCGCTGATAAGCAGCGTTTTGCCGCTGCGGATCTGTTCAGCCAAGAAGTCTGCAAGCGGGCGCGTCAGCGCACCGCGAGCAATGAGATCCTCGACTGTGTAGTGGCGGCTGGTGAACTTTCGAACAATGAGTGCTGGCGTAAGCCGCACAACCGGCGGAATGACCGCCGCAAGCCGGCTTCCATCCGGGAGTTGCGCATGGAGGATAGGGTTGTCTTCGTCGAGCCGTTTGCCGAGTTGGTTGGCAATGACTTCGAGGCCGGTTCGGAGTTTCCCGGCGGCGAAGGAAATAGTCTTTTCGCGGTGAATGATTCCGTCGCGTTCGTACCACCATGAAGCATCGGGATTGCCCATGATTTCGCTGATGCTTTCGTCGAGCAGCAGCGGCTCTATCGGGCGAAGAAACGGGAGAATCAATTCAAAACTCATAGCGTGGATCTCCGAATGATGGAAGCCCAGCGATTAGCCGGGCTTCCAAGAGTGAAAAGCAATGGCTTATGCGGCCGCATCCTCTGCAGGCGTGTCATCGTGCTCCCGATCTTTCTCTTGGTCTTCCGGGGCGGCCTTTTCAGCGCGGTCCAGCTTCAGGATCGAGGCAACCCGGATTTCCCAGACACGCTGCTTCGAGGCTGTCTTCTTGCTGTCGTACTCCCGGCTGCGCAGCTCGCCTTCCACCTGGATATGCGCGCCCTTGGTGAGCGTCTGGGCGAACTCCGCGAGCTTGCCGAAGACGACGCAACGGTGCCATTCGGTGTGCGAGATGTACTTGCCATCCTTCTTATAGGAGGACTTGGTTGCCAGCGAGAGCATGGTCAGGCTGCGATTGTCGTTGGTGCGAACTTCTGGGTTGCTGCCGATGAATCCGATGAGGGTTACTTTGTTCTGGTACATAATCGTGTCTCCGTTTGTTGAATTTCCCGTTGTTGCTCGGGTCACACTGGGCGAAGCCTGGCGAGTGGGTCCGGCTCCCAAGGCCGAAGGTCTGCTTTCTCGGAGGGGCTCGAAAGAAGTTTGCGCGGCGTCTTTTGCCGTGACTTGCAAACTTGTTTCGGGAGGAACCGAGACCCCGAAGGGGCGCGAAGCGCGAAGCAGAAGACCGAGTGCCGCCGGGCGCCGGAAAGACCCCGAAGCGGTGACCGAGTAAAAGACGGGATACATAACGGCAGACAAGCTCCCGAGCAAAGTTCTCATGGGAACATTGGCTGCGGAAGTTCGCCCCAATCGCAGTCCGATACGAGCCGGCATATCCGCCGCAAGAAGGACGCAATTCGCCATTGTCGTTGCCGGTCGATAGGCCCGCGTTCGCCCGCTCGACAAGGTATGGGGACAGGTAGGAAAAGCCCGCCGGATTGGCAGCAAGAAATGGCATAAAAAAGCGTCTGGGATAGTCGGTTCGTCTCTAACTGAACGCCTGGTCGGCCCGGAAGCGCACGATGGTCAGGCCGAGGGGGTTCACGGCAAGCTCATTGTTCTTCACGTTCTCGCGGAAGACGTAGGTAACGCTGGCCGTCCATCGCTCCCGCTTGAGTTCGGAGTGGTCCGCTGGATTGGTGTACACCTTCTCGAACTCGATGCGAGCCGAATACGGGGACTGCCGCAGGTCGTCGAGTATGACGTTCTTGATCTCGACATCGACATAGGGAAGGGTGCTGTCCTTGATATAAATCTGGATGATGTTCTCCCGGCGTTCCTGGTCGATTACGGCGCGCTGCACGTCGCTATTCAGGAAGTAAAGAGAGTCGGTCTGGTCGCGCTCGATGGTGAAACGGTTACGGCTGAAATACAGTTCCGCCCAGCGGGTGAGGTAATACTTGTTCTCCGCCTCCTGCGGGCGGTATTGGAAATTGCGATAGTCGATGGCTTCGGCGTGTCCCACGTCGTTGATCCGCACAATCATGGGGTGCATGTCGGCGAGCGTCTTCTGGCTCCTGTAGGTCAACGCCGCCAACGTGAAACAAACGGCGGCGAGCACAAGGATGGTCACCTTCAGATAGGTGTTCATCACCAACGGATCGCCGTACTGTTCCAGGTAGCGTTCCGCGGCGCGAGTGATCTCGGGGGTAGCTTTCGTTTCTACGCTCATTGTTTCTGTTCTTGCGTTCATCTCTGACCTCGTTTCTCGCCTCTACTGCGGTTTACAACGCGGCTCGCACCGCCGTTGCGATGACGCCCAGACCGCCGCCGTGCCCGCCACCGCCGCCGAATAGGCTATGCGACATGGCCGGAATCTTGAAAAGAATGTAGACGTTGACCAGCACGAGAAGGATCAGAAGCGGCAACGTCTGAACGATCGTTGAGGGGTCCGAAATGCTCTGTCCAAGCTGGATGTAATAGTTGGTAAGCACATGAGCCAACACATTCATCGTGGCTGCGGCGATGACCTTGTAAAAGCTGAATCCGAGGTACGCCTTGAGCCACCCCCAGAACAACCAATCGAGCTTGTCGAAGACAAGAAACGGGATGAAGATCGGCCCGAGCAATCCGATGATGGTTGCCGCGATTGCGCCGTAGGCCAGGATGGCCGAAACGATTGCGGCGAGCAACGCCAAAAGGAACTGCACGACAAAGTACACAATGGAGTAGTACGGCGACATAATGCTCGTCAGAAGCGACGGCCCTGTCTTGGACGATGCCGCATGGATCTCATTCAGCATCGTGGTGGAACCATCCGCCCCAATGAGGGTCACAAGATTGGTCGTGCCGCCGTCGATGAAGCCCTTGATGGAAAAGCCAAGGCCGGGGATCGAGCTATCGTAATAGTTCACCATTACGTAGGCGAAGGTGAGCAGCATGAAGAGGCTGAGAAACCTCCCCATGCTGAACCCGGCCTCTCCGTGCGCCGATGCAAGCGCCTCTTGTACGCCGAACCAGACCAGCATGATGGTTGCCAGAGCCAGGACGATGTGAATCCCCATCGCAGTAACCGAGGGTGCCACCGTGGCTGCGAGCGACTGGCACGCCTGAGCGATAAAGTCGAAGAGACCTGTACCCATGTTTCTCACCTCTGTTCTTCCGTTTCGTACTGGCTTCCGCGTTGTTCTAAATCCGTCTGCTTGCGACGATTCAGTAGGCTTGCGTAAGGAGATTGGCCGCACCGCCGCTGGTCGTGGCGACGTTCGAGTTGTAGTAGCTTTCGTATCCCGATGAGTCGCGGAATGCCGACTTCATCGCGTCCTGCTGCTGCTTCTGGGCCACGATCTGCTGCAAGGCAAGATTGGCGTTCATCTGGTTGCTATCCTGCTGGGTTCGCAGTTGCAAGAGCAAGGCTTGATTGATGCGTTGGAGCGTCGCCATGATGGTCTGCTGCGTGGCATCTTGGCTTTGTGTCGCCGCCTCCAGGTTCGTAATGTCGGTCTGTCTCGCGGCCTGATTGGCCCGCATCGTCCCGAGCATTTGCAGGTTGTTGGTCATCACGGAATCGCCGATGTCAACGGTGGCTCCCTGCGCGGCAATCTGTAGCTGCCCGGCAACGCTGGCGCTGGTGTAGCCGGGAACTACGCTCGTCGTGCTTGGGACGCTAACCTGCTGGTAGGCGGCTGCGGCCCCGTTTCCGGTATTCGCGGAATTGAGCCAGCCCATCGAGTTGCCATAGGTGTTCGAGATTTGTTGCAGCAGTCTTAGGTCGGTGGTGGGAGACAAGAACCGCTGATAGAGCATTGACGGCGCAAGGATCATCTGGTGCACAAGTTGGTATTGCTGCTTGGCAACGTTGTAGGCTTGCAGTGCCGTTGTGGCAATCTTGACGGTGTTGCTGAAGATTTGTTGCCCCTGCTCGATCTGCTGGAATTGGTTGGAAATGGATTGTTCTTCGTGTTCGATCTGCGTGACGGCGTGCACCGACTGCGTAGGATCGTAGACGATGCCGGAGCCGAATTGCGCGAGCGCGGCGGGTTGCAACGCTGCGGCAAGTCCGAGGGCGAGTGCGGTAACGATCAGTTTCTTCATGGTTTGTCCTTTCGTTTGTGGTTGATGATTGGTGGTGCTCGTTGCTCTTGCCGCGATACGGCATTACTGCTGTGCGGCAAGAATTTCTCTCTGGAACTCCGCAAGACGGTCGGCCTCTGGCTTGCACCGCACCTCTCGCTCTTTCCTTTTGGCTTCGAGAGCCGCCGTCTGTTCTGCGGTCAGCCTCTCTCCAGTCAGAAGTCTTGCGGCTCCGGAGGTGTCTTCGTCCAGGCAAGCCCTGGCATAGGCCGGGTATTCGGCGTTGTACTGATCCTGCAACTGCTTCACCTTTTCAGCTTTGCTCTTGCAGCCCGCAAGGGCTAGAGCCGACAGGAGCACAAGAGAGAGAGCAATGATTCGCATTGAAGCCTCCTTAAAACGTTTGTGGAATGGTGTGGTTGGTGTACGCAGGCAGAAGCATGTCCTGAGTGAAATAGACTTTTACGCGGTGGCCCTCGCGAATGGTGATCGTGGGCGGTATCTGCAGGAAGCGGTCTAGGATGCTGGTCGCGGATTGCGAGACGCTGGCCGCAGTTCCGTTGGTGAATGCCTGCGAGCCGCTGGTGGTGATGGTGCCGCCGCCCTGTGTGATTTCGCTGGCGCCGGCAACTACACCCAAGGCAATCGACGCGCCGAAGATTTCCAGATAATGGTTGTTGACCTTGTCCTTTAGCCCTTCCTCTCCGATCTGGTCGAGGCCGTGGAACTGGTCGAGATCGACAGAGTAGCCATCGGGCATAATCAGGCGGTGAAATGCGACGGCCATGCGCCGCTGCTGCCCGAAGCCCGCCGCTCCAATCTTCTTGGCTTCGCCCAAAACCACCGTCCCCTCGGGGATGAGGACGTGCTGACGATCATGCGAATACAAGGGATTGGAGACAAGGACTTTGACTGGCCCTACAGCGTCTCCGTCCAGGCGATTCATCAGAACGGTGTCGAGAACCGAACCTTCGTATACGAGATAAGGCTGACCGATGGCCGAATCAATGTTGGCTTCCAGCGGCCGCTTATAGCCTCCGGGCGTTTCCCCTGGTTCTCCTTCGGCTCGTGGGGTCACGAGACTGGTCTTTGTCTGCCGTTCTGTGTGGTCATACTGGACGGGCGTCATCTGGCCTTGGGGTTGCGGCTGCTGTTGCTCGGCAAGACGGGAGTACACAAGGTTGGAAGCGAAACGGGAGTTGTCAATCCGTTCGCGCTCCTTCGCGGCAATCATTTGCGCCTGTTGTTGCTCGGGAGTAAGTTGCGGCGGCATGGTGCCTTGCTGCCCTTGCCCGCAGGGCCGGCCGGCACCGCAGGAAGCGGATGCCTCGCCGCTTGGGCCAAAGGCCGCGGCAGTGGCCTGCTGCGTGAGCGTCGCAGACGCAAGCGCCGGATCTTGCCCTGCAGCGGCGGTGGCTGCCGCTTGCTGCTGCTCTTTCTGGCGTTCGGCCTGAACCTGGTTCTTCAAGTCCTGCACGTTGTTGTCGGTGTTGTCCTGCAACGTGGGTTGCGGTGGTTGCCCTTTCGCGGCGGCCTGCTGCGCGGGCGTCTTCTTGCCGGACGAACTGAAAAGCGCCGCCACGATCACGAGCAACGCCGCGCCCAAATAGACGAACGTCTTGAGGTTCTTCTGCAAGACGCCCTTGGGCTGCGCTAAAAGGCCGCGCAGTGTTGGCTCGACCTGCGGTTCGGCGTGCGTCCCGGCCTGCGCGTCTGTGTGAGAAGTACGGTTGTTCTCGGTCATAAGAATTACCCTTTCCGTGCAAAGCTCATCCGCTTTTTGCCCAGCTCCACATACCCGTCGTCGATGATCTTCGGGATGATGTAAGTCCCTTCTCGGAGGTCGTAGGTCACAAGGTTCGGCTTGCCGTCCTTCATCTCGTAGACGCTGAACTTCTCCGGCGCATTGGTTTTGATGTAAGTGAACTTGCCGTCGTGATAGATCGACTGGATATCGAAGGGCGCCTGGTTCGCCTTGTAGACGTAGTCGAACTTGAGCTGCGACGGATAGCTGCTCTTGTACTCATCGACTGCCTGCTCGACGTGCGATTGCAGAGCGGTGACTTGCTGTTTCGCCTGTTCGAGCTGCTCGGCGGGCACGAACTGCGCGGGGCCGCTGGCGGCCACAATTGCAGAGCGGTCGGCGGGTTCGACGATCACCTTCAGGTCGGGCTCGGCGGAAGAGCCGGAAATATCCTGCAGGGTGAAGCTGTAGATGTTTCCCTTATCCGTAATCAGATTCAGGTTGGAGCTGATGCCTTGTTTCGCCGGATGTACAAAGCAGAAGTTCCCCACGACATCGACAATCCAGAAGTCCTTGTCGCCCGTGGCGGCTTCCATGATCTTTTCGGACGGTGGCACTTCGATCAGCGTCGTATATTTGACCTTAGCGCGGATCGCAACGATGTCCTGGGAGTGATACTGCACCGTGCGCGCGGATTCCTGCCCGAAAGCAGCGATGGAAGAAATCGCCAAAACAACATTGACGATGAATTTCATATTTCGCATTGCTCATCTCCTTAGTGGTTCGTGTTAGAGGTTGACGTGGCCAGCATGCGTGGCTGGAATGGATAGTCTTCCGCCAGATGGCGAAGCCCATCAGCAATGCCGAAGCGCTCGAAGTAATCGCGCTTCTTCAAGTTGTCGCGGGCGTTGTTTGTTGCCATCCAGTGCGAAACCGAATCGACGTTCAACTGCACTTTCTTTGAGGTCTGCGCCTTCCGTATGAGCATCTGGCCCGGCGGAACAAGGCCGCCGATAAGGTCCAGTTCCGTGTCGTTCAGATGAAACGCCTCGTGGTAAACCTCGCGGTTCATCTCCGGGTTGGCGAGGAAGATTTTCGTGGGGCAGCTCTCGGCCACAATCGCCAGCATTCCCGACTCCTCAAGCTCCTTGATGGATTGCGTCGCCAGGATCATGGCGGCGTTGTGCTTGCGCCAAGTCTTTTGCGCCTGCACTACGTAGTTGCGGATCGTCTCGTTCTTGATGAAGAGCCACGCCTCGTCGAGCAGGAAGATCTTGAAGGTAGCGAGTTTCTGCGGGTCGGCAATTTCATTCGACGCCCGATGTAAAACGTAAAACAGCAGCGGCTCCAAGACCTCGGGCGCATCGTTCCAGCCGTGGAAGTTGAAGGTCTGAAAGCGCGAGAACGACAGCGTGTCCTCGGCGTTGTCGAAGAGGAAGCCGTATTGGCCGCCACGTGCCCAGCGATGCAGGCGTTCCTTCAATTCGCCAACGATGTTCGTAAAGTTCGAGAGGGTGCGCTGGGCCGGTTCCAACATGTATATGCGCTCGATGGCATCCCACAGCCGGCGCTCTTCTTTGAAGTCCAGCCGGTAACGCTGCTCGTTGCCCTCGATCAGCACGCGGAAGAAGCTAAACAGGAATTGCAGGTTCTCTTTCGTCTGCGGTAGCGAAAACGGATTGATGGTGAAGTCCCGCGCCTCCTGGCCGACATTCAGGTACGAGCCGCTGAAGATCGTGGTAACCGACTCAAAGCTGCTGCCGATGTCGAAGATGAATGTCAGAGGCGCATATTTCTGGGCATTCTGTAGCAAGAACGAACACATGTACGATTTCCCGCTACCCGTCATCCCGAGGATCAGCGTGTGGGCGACCTCGCCGTTATGCAGGTTCAGAAAGTACGGTGTGCTGTTGTCGGTTTCGAGCACGGCTAGGTACTCCGTGCCGAGATGGGCGTTTGTCTTCTCGCCCGGAAGGATCGTGAATAGAAAAGACAGGTCGGCGTAGTTCGTGTTCAGGAGATACAGCTTGCGAAGGTTCAGCGCATAGTTGCCGGGTACGGTGGCAAAATAGGCGTTGAGCTGGTTATAGGTCTCCGAAAACAGGTTGCCGTCGGCGTTGGTAAAGACGCCCGCAAACTCGGCCCCGAGCTGCTCCAATTCTGCTTTCGAGCGGCCGTAGAGGACAATCGTCAACGAGAAATCGCCGAGTGATTGACCATCGCCCAGAGCACGCAGGCAATCGCCAAGGTTCTCAATGTCGGCCTGCTTCGATTCGTCCACCAGCACATCACGCGGGTTCGTCTTCGTGGCGTCGTTGCCCATCTGCGAGACAAACCCGGTCTTCGATATATTGAAGTGGCGGCGGCGCTTGTTGACTTCCTTGCGGGCCTTGTCCACCGCGAGCGGCGTCCATTCCGTAATGACTCGGAAGTTGGCTGGAATCTTCAGCAGCGCATCGAGCGCCAAGGGGCGCGTCTCGGTGACGGCCTCTTTCATCGTCAATACGCGGACGATGTGATCGCCGACACGTAGATGATCGCGTTCGGCTTCGATGTTCGAGTTCACGACCTGATAGTCGAGGAACTGCGTGGACTGCGGTCTGCCCGCAACGCGCCAGTCGTCGAAGTTAAGCAACCGGCGAAAAAACGTGAATTGCCTTTGCCTGTCCAAGACCTCGATTTGCATGAAGTCCGCGAGTTGCCGAGCGAATGCCTGCACGCGCTGGTCAAGGCAGGCAACATCACGCTCGATCTGGCTGCGCAGCAGAGTTTTCATGTTGTCGTTCGTGAACTGCGCTTTCAGTTCGCCGATGGCCCCGGCAGGATCGCGAAAGAGTTGGTTGAACGCCGCGCCCACGCCGGTCTTCGACCGTGCGCCTTCGAGCAGAATGCAGTAGAAAATCTCAACCTGATAAAGATGATCGCGCTTCGCTTCAAAGAACTTGCGCCGCTGCTCGATCGCCGCTTCCACAACCGGGTCGTCGTATTTGGCGAAGGGTATGTCGGGCCGGTTCGACTTGAAGAGATATTGGTAAACGTGGAAGCCGGGGCCAAACGACTTCAAGGCCGCCTCCAACCGCTTCACCGCATACTCCTGCTCCGATCGGTCAAGACTCTCGTAGTCCACACCGGGAACACTGAGTACCATGCCGACATCGCCAGACTTAGCAAGAAAGCTCGTCTCATTCCAGAACCCGTAGAGGTTGATGTGGTCGTTGAGAGCCGCACTTTCTTTCCATGGCGTGATGACCTTATCGAGACGCAGCATCACAACACCTCCACGCGGGGGATGAACTGCTTGGCCGCGTCATAACGCAGCTTGTAGCGTTCGGACCTGGCCAGAATGCGGAGGAACGCCGGATCGCTGTCCGTCACCCAATGACCGAAGGCAAAACCACCGATGAACACGGCGATCCCCGCCAGGATGGAATCGAAGAGATTGAACGCCCCAACCGCGCCCACGCAGACGAAGTAAAACAGCGTGCGCTCCACGCCCAGATAGGTGAGGGGCTTATGCAGGCTCTTAAACACCCGGTTTGTGCGATGTTGTCGTGTTTTGTCTGTCATAAGCCCCTCGCCTAGCTAAACGTGTTGAATGAAAAAGTCTGGGACATTGGGACGGTCGCTAAACGCCCCAGAGCCAGCTCAGGACATTGACGGCGAGAACGGCAATGCCCGTTCCGGCGGCAACGCCGGCGAGCGCCTTCTTTGCGCCGGGTTCGCCGTGGGCGAAGCCGTAGCCGCCGATCACGATGGCAACCAGACTTGCAACCTTCGCGATGGTGCCGGTGAAAAGACTTTGAATGGCGGTAAAGCCGGTGTCGAACGGTGAACCGCCCTGCGCTAGCGCCGCAACAGGCATGAGAAAAAGCAGGGCGAGAATAGCCGCGGTTGGACGCACCCACTTCGACCGAAGAAGGGGCTGGACTGGGCGGATCAGACGGACTTGAAACAAACGTGATGACATTTGCGCCTCCAGGGGCAGCTAAAATCCGCTGCCTGTGGCGCAAAACTAACCGCGCTCAATTTTGCCGTCCAATGAAATTTCAGCCGAGACCTATTCCTTCCAGGAATGGGTGTCAGCACCAAACCGATTCGTTATCTCAAATTTTCGGGAGAAAGACACTTCGCGGGGGCAAGCTTATTGAAAAAGTGAGACTTACGGAAACGACAATATTTGATAAAAACCCCGACAAATCCTCGATGTGGCTGTGGCACCGGCCATGTCGTGCTGATATTTGGACCATCGCTGCGGTGTTCCCAGACGGTGTGTGGGCAATCGAATGTTTAGCAAAACAACGATGGCGATGTCCTTTGTTACGAAGTGGATGGAGCCTTCTCATCCGGGTCTCGAAAACAAGCTTACCCGCCGAATCACCCTAAATTGTTCCGAGCTATTCCTCCAGGAAATAGATGTCAGTCGAAATTTCATTGGACACAGCGGCAGGAAGAAATCAAATTGGCTAACATCGCCGATTGCCGATGCATGAGCGGCAGTTGCGCTGAGGCTGGATGCGATTGCGCGAAATAAGTGAATCCGATGCTCAGGTCACAAGCGAAAGCGTCCAAATCAGCAGCGATACCGCGCAAAAGTCGAAGAAGAAAAGATTTCAAGACCGGAGAACTCTTCCCCTCACCGGCAGAAGCAACAGGGGAACAAAGCACAGAAATGGAGTTATTGCGATGAGCAGCGAACAAGCCAGCCAATGGCTCACAGCCGGAGAAGCTGCTCGTCATCTAAAAATCGAACCTCGCACGCTGCTCTTATGGGCCAGACAGGGGAAAGTCAAAGGCTACATCCTCTCCGGCACTGATCGGGTGACGTGGCGCTTTCTGCGTTCCGATCTGGATGCTAAACTCGTACCGCCTACCGTTGCTCTGAACAGGAGGATTCAGTGATGCAACGGCACAGAAGTGGCAGTATCGCGTTAGACAGAAGAATCAAGACGTGGCACTTTTTCTGGTGGGAGAACGGCGCTAGGCGCTCGAAGCGAATCGGCACCTTCCATCAATACCCAACGAAGGCTAGCGCATGGCGGGCAGCAAAACCATTGCGTGATGCCGTCCAAACCCAAACGCAAGTCAGCACTAGTACAGCACCAACCGTCAACACGCTGGTAGAGCAGTACAGGCAGGAGAAGATGCCACAGCGCTTCAGTACGCAACACGGCTACAATGCATGGCTCAATAATCACATTATCCCGAAGTGGGGAGAGTGTGAGATTACAGACGTGCAAGCGCGTCCTGTGGAACTGTGGCTGCACTCCCTCACGTTGGCACCCAAGAGCAGGGTTGCCATTCGTGGTTTGCTAGGTATCCTGTGGGATTTCGCCATGTGGCGCGGCGACGTGCCCACACAGCGCAACCCGATGGAACTGGTCACCATCAAAGGCGCGACCAGACGCATGAGCAAACCGCGCAGTCTCACCGTGGAAGAGTTCCAACGGTTCATCGTTCACCTTGGGGAACCATTCCGCACGATGGCTCTGCTGGGCGTCTGTTTCGGACTTCGCATCAGCGAAGCGCTAGCGCTCAAGTGGTCCGATGTCGATTGGCTCAACGGCAAACTCTGCGTTGAGCGTGGGATAGTCCGTCAGCACGTTGGCGATGTGAAAACCACGGAGTCACGGAAACAACTGTCCACCGATAGCGGACTGCTCGAACTGATGAAACGGTGGAAGCAGACAACGCAGTTCTCCGGGCAAGAGGATTGGATGTTCGCTTCCCCTGTGCAAATTGGTAGGTTGCCGTGGTCATATCCTCGCGTGTGGGGAGTGTTCCAGAAGGCAGCATCAGACGCGGGAATCGGCAAACTAGGCACGCACAGCATGAGGCATACGTATCGAGCATGGCTTGACGCTGTGGGAACACCGATAGCAGTTCAGCAGAAACTCATGCGGCACGCGGACATTCGCACAACAATGAACGTGTACGGTGACGTCGTGACGGATGACATGACCGTAGCGAGTAGGAAAGTAGCAGGGCTAGCACTTAACGGCATGTGAAACGGCACGGGTGCACTCTAACCCATTGAAAAACTGGCGGAGAGAGTGGGATTCGAACCCACGTTACCCTTTCGAGTAAACACGCTTTCCAAGCGTGCGCCTTCAGCCACTCGGCCATCTCTCCGGCTGCCGTACGATGTGATTGTAATGATTCTAGCAGTCGATCAGCCGGCGCCACGCAACGCTCCAGGGTCGAGGAAAACCCAAGAACCGGCGCCCAGCGCCTGGCGACTGACCGGTCTTGCCTAGCTTTCCTCGGCCTTATGCAACTGCTGGGCCAGGTAGTTCTCGTAGGTCATCTCTTTGATCGCGTGCAGCTGCCCTTCCAGCCAGTCAATGTGATGTTCTTCATCGAGCAGAATCTTCTCCATCAACTCGCGCGACCCGTTGTCGCCGGCGGCCACGCTGGCTTTGATGCCGTCGTTCAGACGTTTCACAGCGGTGTATTCGAGTTGCAGATCGTTTTCCAGTTGTTGCTTCACGGTTTGCCCGATATTGATCTTGAAATAGTCGGTCATGTTGGGAGCGCCATCGAGCAGCAGAATCCGTTCCATCAGTATTTCGGCATGCTGCATTTCTTCGATGGATTCCTTGCGGATCTGCTTGGCCATTCGCAGGTAGCCCCAGTTCTCGCACATCTCGGCGTGCAGAAAATACTGGTTGATGGCGGTCAGCTCCGCTTTGAGCACTTCGTTCAGAATGGCTATAACTTTTGCATCACCTTTCATCGCTTGCCTCTCTCGGGGAATAAGTTCTCGTTTCTCGGTTCCCAGTGAAAAACAAACCGTCCAACTGAGAACCCGGACCGAGCACTGGGATCTAAGAACTGGGAACTGGGAACTGAAGCACTAAAGAAAGAATTGTACTAGAAGAGAAGAATCAGGAGCGGGATCCCGCAGCCGCCGCCGATGCGTTGGGCGTTTCCGGCGCCGCCTCGGGTGCGTGGCCGTTGCTTGGAGGAGCCGCTGGCTTCGCCTGACCCACGCCCTCTACCACGCGATGATTCAGGCAGTACAACGCGAGTTCCAGACGGTCGGCAACTCCCAGTTTGTCGTAGACTTTGCGGAGATAATTCTTCACCACCTGCTCGGTGGTGCCGACCCGCAGGGCAATCTCTTTGTTCTTCATTCCCTGCGTGACGCAGGAAACGATGAGTGCCTCTTTGGGCGTGAGCGAAACTTTGGGACGCGACCCTGCCGGGCGCAAGCCTTGCGTGCGATACGCCTGCATCACCCATCCGATCGCTCGGCTATCAAGCCAGGGCTCACCCTGGGCGACTTGGCGCAAACATTCGACCAGCATTTCCGGCTCCACTTCGCGCGAAACGATGGCGTGGGCGCCGCGCCGGAACAAATCAAGCGTCATCTCCTGGTCAGGTTCCTGCAGCACGACGACCAAGCGGCAGGTCGCACTTTGCCGCAGAAGGTCGGAAACAGCGTCTGGCGGATTCGGCGACAAGGCCGCCTCGAAGACCACAATGTCGGCGGAGAATTTTTGCATGGCAGTCACGGTCTGATCCAGGGTCTCGGCCTGGCCGACCACCCGTATGTCATCCTCGAGGGCAAATATCTTGCGCAGCCCGGCGCGAAAAATGGCTTGGGTGTCCGCCAAAATTAAACGGATCGTGCCTTTGCCGTCTTCGGGCTGAAGGCTGTCGCCTGGCTCGATGTTGACCGAAGTGCTGCCCATCGCTCCTCTTTTCGCCTACTACCTGTCGCGCCCTACCTGCGCGGCCGAACTTTCCCGGGTCGAACTGCCTCTACTGCTTGCGCTCAAAACGGTACTCATCGATCACCACACCGACGCCGCGTCGGCCGCCATCTTCAAAACTGCGCACCACCCGGCCGCGGCAATCCACCTGCACGTCGGCTTCTGCTCCTACAACATCGGCAGGAAGAGAAATCGTAAAATCGACAGCCGAACCTACTGGTACATCGGCATCCATGCGAAACAGAACACCGTTGGCGGAAATGTTTTCCGTCTCCACCGTCTTTCCCATCGCCCCAGCCCCCATGACTCCAGACTGGTTGCCTGCCGACGTCGACTTCAATGCCACCGGCAGTTTGATGGGAAAGCGTGGCGCGCCTTGCACGTCGGTATAACCCCTTCGATTCTGGTTGACTTCAGCAGCGGTTCCCTTGGCGGTTTCAGACACGTTTGCGACGACCTTCCTTCCGGTTCGTGCCGTGCACCACTCCAATTGAGCAAATGCACATTTCAGGCCGAGATTACACCCCCGCA
>Ga0181532_10000532_pt1 | contig 39424 bp, 37 predicted proteins | sample PEATcosm2014_Bin_33_FD_119768 | JGI IMG/M metagenome (GOLD analysis project Ga0181532, IMG submission 119768) | Peatland microbial communities from MTU Mesocosm Facility, Houghton, MI, USA - PEATcosm2014_Bin11_30_metaG | ecosystem: Environmental > Terrestrial > Soil > Wetlands > Peat | place...
CGAGACCAGGCAGTCACCGGCATCGACATAGAGGTGCCGTGAGTGCTGCTTGGCGGCCTGCACGATGACGTTGCCAGCCGCCAGACGGATGGTGACCCCGCTGCGCCGTTCGGTGAGCGCCAGCTCGGTGCGCTGGCGCATCTCGACCAGCGAGCCGTCAAGCAGCCGGATGACGGCGCCCGACCCCATGGCCGTGCGCACGCTCTCGAGCTCGCCGATGGACGCGCCCAACGCCAGCGGCGTGTTCCGCCCGCCCGTCACTTCGTAGAGTGTGCCGTCGAGCGCGGCCACGGTGGCGCGGGGCCCCGATGGCGCGAGCAGCCGGTCGGACGCCATGTACGCACCGAGGCCGGCTGCGGCTACCAAGGCGGCCGCCGCGGCCCATTTCCAAACCGGGGCGATGGCGCGCCGGGGAACCAGCGCGATGGGCTGTCTCGTTCCCGCCATGGCCTTGCGGCAGGCCGGGCACTGGTGCACGTGATCCTCCACCAGCATGGCCCGTGCCGGCGACAGGTGTCCCGCGCGCCAGGCCGGGATCAGCGCCTGGAAATCGCCGCAGCTTCGCAGCGCGCCGGCGTCGCCGGTTGCGGCCAGGGCGGCCTCGGCGGACACTCTGGCCCAAACCCGCTCGGCGGCCTGGCTCACGGCCGCTGGGTCGATCGTCTCGTCGCGGATTTCGGAAATCGCGCGGTCCAGGATCTCACCGTTCTCTTCGTTATTCATGACCAGTCTCCATGTAAGAGCGCATTGCCGCTTGCAGTTGGCCGCGGGTCCGGTGCAGCATGACCGCGACGTTCGAGGCCGTGGTCGCACACATCCGGGCGATCTCGGGGTTGTCGTACCCTTCGAAGTACCGCAGCGCGAACATCTCCGCGGCCCTGGGGGCGAGGCGGGCGATGGCTCGGCGCAGCAGCATTCCCAATTCGCGGGACGACTGGCAGCGGTCCGGCTCGAGGCGCGGATCCTCCGCCAGCACCGGCGCTACGTCTTCGAGCGCCACCTTCTGGGAGTCCCGGCGGGCGCGCACCAGATCCAGCGCCGCGTTGACCGCAGCCCGGTGCAGATAGCTCTCGATGTGGTCCACCGATGCGCCCGGCCAGCCCTGCCGCACAAGCCGCAGAAACACGGTTTGCAGCACGTCCTCTGCGTCGCTGGCGTTGCCCGTAACGCGGTAAGCCGCTCGGAACACCCGGCCGTGATGTTCCCGGAAACCCCGTTCGAGCTCGATCGCCGGACTGGATACCGCCGCCGGAGCAGCCATCTTCGCGCCGTCCTCTCTTCTTCCCTCATCCATGGAGACTGGCCTTGGAACGGATTCTTACATTGAGGATACGGAAAAAGGCGGGCCGGCGTTCTGGGAACCCGTCGATCCAGCCGGCCTCAACGGGCGACGGGCGGCCGCCGGAGGCGGCCCCGAGGTGGCAGAATAGTGACGATCACCAGATGACGACCGCCGAAACTCTCGCCGCCATCCGCAAAATCGCCGCCCTGGTCGTGGGCGATATCTGCCTGGATCGCTGGTGCACCTACGATCCCGGCCTCTCCGAGCCCTCGCGCGAGACCGGCATCCCCACGCTGGGGGTCATGGGAAGCTACGTGAGCCCCGGCGCCGGAGGCACCGTCGCCAACAACCTGGCGTCGCTGAACGCCTACCGCATAGCCGTACTAGGCGTCCTGGGAGATGACGGGAACGGTTTCGAGCTGGAACGGGCGCTCCAGGCGCGCGGCGTATCGCTCGACCTGATGATCAAGGATCCGCAGCTCCCGACCTTCACCTATAACAAGCTGTTCAACTCGGAGACCGGCGTCGAGGATCGCCCGCGCGTCGATTTCATCCCCTTCCGGCCGCTGCCGCCGGGCGTCGAGCGCAAGGTGATGCAGCGCCTGGAGTCGGCCATCGGCGGCTTCGACGTGGTGATTGCGTCGGATCATGCCAAAACCGAGCACGGCGGCGTGATCACTCCCGGCGTGCGCTCGCTCCTGCGGACTCTGGCCCAGCGCTATCCCGATAAGGTCATCTGGGTACATTCGCGCCGCCGCTCTCACCTCTTCCGCGGCGTGATCGTGAAACCCAACCGCCAGGAAGCCGACGAAGCCTCCCTGCGGCTGTTCCACACGGTGGATTACGAACGCCTGCGCAACCATCTGGAGACGAACCTGATGATCGTCACCCGCGGCAGCGATGGCGCGCTGGTGGTGGAACCGGGCCGCGCCACGGCCGTGATGACGGTCCCGGTCGCCAATCCCATCTATCCCTGCGGGGCGGCCGACAGCTTCTCGGCGGGCGCCGCGCTGGCGCTGGCTGCGACCGGTTCGCCCGTTGAAGCGGCACGGTTCGGAAACCTGGTGTCGAGCGTGACCATCATGAAGGAAGGGACCGGTACGGCTTCGCCCGAAGAGGTTCTGGCCGCGGAGGCGGCGCTCTGGAAATGACTTTCCCCGAACAGTACGTCGCAGGCGTCCATGAGGCCATCGCTTCGCTGGACCTCGGCCGCGTTCAGCAGGCCATCGAATGGTTCCAGGAGGCGCGCACCGCCGCCCGCAGCATCTTTGTGTGCGGAAACGGCGGCAGCGCAGCCACCGCCTCCCACTTCGTTACCGAGATGCTCAAGGGCGCCAGCTACAACCGCGCCTCCCGTTTCCGCATCATGGCCTTGAACGATTCGCTCAGCACCATCACCGCTTACTCCAACGACGTCTCTTACGACTGCGTCTTCGCCGAGCAGTTGAAGAACTTCGCCACGCCGGGCGACCTGGTGATGGGCCTCAGCAGCTCGGGCAACTCGGTGAACGTGATCCGCGCGTTCGAATACGCCAACTCGATCGGCTGCCGCACGCTGTCGCTCACCGGCCGCGGCGGCGGCAAGCTGGGCCCGCTGGCGCAGTTGAACATCGAGGTCCGCGCGCCCCACACCGGCCGCTCGGAAGACGCGCATATGGTGGTCTGCCACATCATCTGTTACTACTTCATGGAAGAGAAGTAGGACAAGCTTCAGCTTGTCCCCTACAGCTTGATGACCACTTTCCCCGCGCCGTCCTCATAGCGTTCCAGCATCTCGAAGGCGGATTCGATCCGGTCCAGCGGCACGGTGTGCGTCAGCAGCGGCGCGAACAGGCTGCGGCGGTCGCGCAGCAGTTCCAGCGCCTCCTCGGATTCGTGGTTGGAGCGGCGCACGTTGAACAGCGCCAGTTCCTTGCGCCGCATACTGTGGAAGTCCAGCGCCACGCGAACCGCGGAGGGAATGCCGGTCATCACCACGCGGCCGGCGTTGCGGGTGGCGCGAATGGCCTGGTTCAGAGACTCCCCGCGCGCTGCGCAGTCGATGGCCGCGTCCACGCCTCGCCCGCCCGTCTCGCGCAGCAGCTCGTGAACCGGATCGGCCGCGGCCGGGTCGATGGCGGCATCCGCGCCCATCTTCAGCGCCAGCTCGCGGCGCGCCGCCACGGGTTCCACCGACCAGATCCGCCCGGCGCCGGAGAGCCGCAGCATGGCGATGGTCAGCAGGCCGATGGGTCCCGCGCCGAAGACCACCACCGTCTCGCCCAGCCGAAGGGCCGCGAACTGCATCGAGTGCAGCGCCACTGCCAGCGGCTCGAACAGCGTCCCCTCCTCCACACTCAGGTCCCGAGGCAGCGGCAGCAGGTTCCCGGCCGGCAGGTTCACGCGTTCCCGAAAGAACCCGGGGTCCTGCGGCGTGCTCAGAAAACGGATGTTCGAGCAAACGTTGTGGCGGCCGGTCATGCAGAATTCGCAGTGATAGCAGTAGATGGCGGGCTCGAGCGCGGCGCGGTCTCCCGCCGACCAGCCGGAGACGCCGGGACCGGTCTTCAGCACCGTGCCCGCGGGCTCGTGGCCCAACACCATGGGGTAAGCGCACGGCAGGTCGCCAATTGCGCCATCGCTGAAATAGTGGAGATCGGAGCCGCAGATGCCCACCGCATCGACCTTCACCTGGATCTCTCCCGGACCGGGCTCGGCGGGGCTTGCTTCGATCAGGCGGAAGCGGCGAGGCTGATAGAGCTCGGCAACACGCATGACGGGGGCGCGGCGGCTACTTCTTGAAGAGCTGATCGAACGCGGCTCGGGCGTCGTTCGACGAACGCGGTGCGGTTGGCGCCGGAGACGCGGAAGCGCCCGAAGACGTCGTATCGCGGGCCACGGTCACGCGCGGCGAGAACAACTCGCACGGGTTCGCCTGGTCCTTCGACGCGATCCGGATCGGGACCGGCTTCAGGCATTGGAACCGCGTCGAGGGCTCGAAGTGTGCGCACTGCTTGCAGCAGTGGAGCGGCACCCCGCACTTCGGGCAGTTGCCCTTGAAGTCCGTGCCGTTGGGCAGCGCCGTGGCACAGTTGTAACATCTGGAGGCGGTGACCGTCTGCACCAGGCGCGGAAGCCTGGGCCCGGTGATGTCAAGTGGTGGACGAGGGCCCTTAGGCCTCTCTTCGGGTCTCCGGCCGCCATTTTCGCGGTCGAAGTCCATGTAGCCCCGTTGTCTGTACTTCCGATCGTCTTCCATAAAAAGGATTCACGATCTCCTTTGGGGGTTCTTCATCGAGTGGGCGTGCCACTGGAGAACGATTCAGGCTTAACCCACCCCTGCGAGGCAGATACAAACTCTCTTACAGCCAAGGTCAGAAGGGATTCTGCGGGCAGCCGAAGCGCTGGAGAGCGACAGGTTCGGAAACCCGCCTCAAGTTACACTCTACCACAGCTAGTCAAGGATTTCCAGACGGCAAAACGGTACAAACCTCACTTGGCTGGCTCGGGATGGTACAAGGAAGGATGGCCCCCGTTCCCAGGTTCCGCGCTCGACTCCTCCTGTGGCTCCTGCTTGCGCCCATCGGCGCTTCCGCTCAGACCGCCTCCGACTGCGTGCGCATCTACCACCAGCGCTATGCCGCGCGCATGTCGCCGCTCGTGTGCGAAGCCGTCAGGTTCCGTACCGAGCCCGGCAATGCCGACGCCGTCATCCAGCAGGCGCGCTGGCTGGAAGAGAAGGCCCGCCAGCTCGGCTTCATTTACCATGATGCTGGCCCGGTCACCGAAATTGAACTGCCCGGCCCAGCGGGCGCGCCGGTCCTGGGCCTCGTGGTCCACGGAGACGTCCAGCCCGCCGGCGAATCCGAGTGGACCGTGCCGCCGTTCACCTGCACTCTCCGCGACGGCAACCTCTATGGCCGCGGTGTGGCCGATGACAAGGGCCCGCTGGTGCAGGCTCTGCTGGCCATGGCCGCGCTGCGGGACAGCGGCCGAACTCGCACCCAGACGATTCGCCTGCTGGTGGGCAGCGACGAGGAGAGCACCAACCTGGACATGGCGACGTACCTGAAATCGCACGCGCCGCCGCCGCTGACCCTCGTGCTCGACAGCGCGTTCCCGGTTGTGGTCGGGGAAAAGGCCTGGGACGCGCTCGAGCTCACAGCGCCCGATCCTTTCAAGATTCGCGGGCGGACCGGGGCGCGGTGGGCCATCACTGCGTTGGACTCTGGAATCGCCGCCAGCATCGTGCCGCCCAGAGCCACCGCGCACCTGCACTGGCTGCCCCAGGATCTCTCTGGGCTCGCTCGTGCCGCCGGTGCGCTTTGCCCGGCCACGGTTCCCAAGGGGTATGGTTGTGAAACCAAGCGCGACGGCGCCGACGTGATCCTGACCACCACCGGCCGCGCCGCCCACTCCGGCGTGAACATCGAAGGCGGTCGAAACGCGCTGGTGCTGATGGCCAACGTCCTCAGCGCAAAACTCGCGGCCAGCGGCGCGCGCGATCTGCTCGAGTTCGCCGCCATCGCGGGCCGCGACCTGCATGGGGCGGGATTGGGCCTGACGCAGTCCGACCCGCTCTGGGGCCGCTACAACGTCAACGTCGCTACGCTGAAGCCCGGCGATGGCGGCGCCCTGGTGCTGACCACCAACCTGCGGCGCATTCCGCCCAAGACGCACCAGGACATGCAGGCCTACCTGGAACGATTCGTCGCCGATTTCAACCGTTCGCACGGCTGGGCCCTCCAGGTCGGCGGCTATTTCAAAGACGAGCCGCTGGCCTTCAACCCGAATTCGAAACTGGTGAAGCGGCTGCTGGCCAACTACGCGCGCGCCACGGGCCAGAGCGCTCCGCCCGCCATCTCCGGCGGCGGGACCTACGCCAAGCGCCTCCCCAACGCCATCGCCTTCGGAATGTGGCTGCCCGGCAAGCCCTACCCGGGCCACGACGTAGACGAGCGCATTCCCGTCGCCGACCTCGACCGCGGCGTCGGCATCCTTCTTGAGGCCCTGACCGATCTGGCCTGCTCCCCGCCGCTGGTGGATCCGTTCAGACCGTAGACGGCTGCGTCACCGAGGCGCGATCTCGATTCTTTCGACTCTTTCGATTTCCAGCAGATCGCCGCGATCGCCGGAGCGCAATCGAAATCGGCTTGTGAACGTGGCCGTTCTCTTCCTCTTAAGGTCGATGGCCGGCCCACAAGCGCTGTCAAAGAAGGCATCCGCCGTGGCGTCAACAGGTCCCCCCGGGATGATGCCACGTTCGCATCCGCCGGAGATCAAAACGGCACCGTGCATGCAGTCAGTCAGGAGAGAGGCACGAAACCGAACACGCTTGCAGGAGAAATCTGCCGGATGCTGCACCACTTCGCACAAGCTCGTGTTAATCGGTTCAGAACGCTCCTCCTGCGCCGTCGGGCACGGCGCCTCGCGGGGGCCGCGATCCTGCGGTGAGGTCTCTGTCATCGGTGGCCGGATGGTCCTAGCGGCACCGAGCCTGGGAATCGTCCACACCCGCACGTATGCGAAGGCAGCAGCCAGGAGAACCGCACCTACCGTAGCCAGCCCGATCCGTCTTGATGTGAGCCTCACGTTCTTGTTAGACCCGGACCGGATCTCCATGATGATTCGCGTTCATTTGACCCTCCTTGTTCAAAAGAGGGGCGTGCTCACCTGCTAGAGCTTTCAAGCGCGATAATCCATTCGTGGCACGCCTTCAGCGTGCCTCGCGAATTGCCTTCCGGAGGTCCTGTTCGAGGCCGACCTTTGTGGCAAAGTCGAGAGCCGTTTCGCCGCGCTTGTCCCGAATTGTGAGATCGGCGCCATGGCGGATCATGACCCGCATGACGTCTCCGGTCAGGGCATGGAAGATCGGCGCTTCACCCCAGTTGTTCCGCGCGTTCACGTCCGCGCCGCGCTTGAGCAGTTCTTCAACGACGTCGGCTTGTCGGAGTACGTGGAGCGGGGTGTCGCCGTCCTCGTCGCGCGCATTCACATCGACGCCGGCGTCGGCCAGGAGACGCACGCATTCGGCCCAGAAGAGCGCCGCGTGGAGAGCGGTTCTCCCCCTTGCGTCCCTCGCATCCGCTGCCGGGTGATATCTCAGAATCTCGCGCACCATCTCCGGCTTGCTCGATCGCGCGGCAGCGATCAGCACGGTTCCCGGACAAATCACCACGTTCGTGGCGCAACTGCTAAGGCGGGCATCCGGATTGGCGCCATACGCGATCAAGGCCCGGACCGCCTCTAAGTCCCCTGCCTGAGCGGCACCCGCCAGGGCCGAATCCTTATCGCTCTGGTCGTACTTACTCGCCCCCGCGGACATGAAGACCCGCAGCATCTCCGGTTGACGGTCGGCCGCGGCGAGCCATCCGACGCCCGTGAACGGAGCGGTGCCGGAGCCTTTCGGCGGCGTCAGGGGCACGCCCGCTTGCAATAGCTCGCGCACGGTCTCGATTTTTCCAAGACTGGCTGCTTGTTTCACGAGGACCTGCGCCTGGTCGCTCCTGGAGTCGAAATGCTCCGCTTGCAACGCCCGAACGAGCCCGCTGCCGCCCCGAATCCAAGGCTCGGTCTGCGCGACCCTGTCGACCTCCTTCTCCAGGCCGATAACGACCCAGGGCGTTACCGGCCAGAAGCCTCCGTAGTCCACGACCGCCTTGCGATGCGCGTCGATGACAATAGAGAGGATGTAAGTGGGCAAATCCGTAACCGGCACCCTGTACTCGTCATGCAGGGAATAGAAATCCGCAGCCAGGAAGTTCTCCGCAAGCTGTCGAACCACATTGGCTTCCACTTTCCCGGTGTATTTTCCCAGCGCGACCACGTACCGTTTGCCCTCAAAAACGATACCCGTTGTGCTGACCGTGACCTTGTAACTGGGACAGCTGCCTAAACACGCGGTCCTTTCGAGCGAAATTGTAACTGCCGAGTCAGGCCGAAGGGCGGGTCCCGCGACGCGGCGCCCGCATGTTGGCGCGCTCAGCGCCGCGAGAAATGCGACCGCGAGGGCAAGGGCGCGAATCACACCGCGTATTGTACCTCCAAAGTTCCCGCTGGCTCGACGTACGGCCCTCACCCCACCCTCATCACCACCAGCGTCATGTCGTCGTGCTGCGGCGCGCCGGCCGCGAACCGGTCCGCCGCCTCCATGATCCGCACGATCGTCTCCGCCGCCGGGCGCCCCAACGACGCCCGCGCCGCCTGCGCCAGTTCCTCCTCGCCCCACTCGTCGTCGGCCGCGTTCATCGACTCGCTGATGCCGTCGGTGAACATCACGATCGTGTCGCCCGCCTCGAGTTGCACCTCGGCTTCCTCGTAGCGGGCCTCGCGGAATATCCCCACCACTGGCCCGCCCGTCTCCAGCCTCACCAATTCCGCACGCCGGAACAGCATGGGCGGATTGTGCCCCGCATTCACGTACCGCAGCCTGCGCGCTCCCGCCGCGTACTCGGCATAGAAGAACGTCGCATAGCGGTTCGCCGGCGACGCGTCGAACACCAGCCGGCTCACGGTCTCCATCAGACGCGCCAGGTTCGCCGAGCCGCTCTGAGCCTGCCCGCGCACCGAAGCCTGAAGGCTCGCCATCAGCAGCGCCGCCGGCACTCCCTTCCCTGAAACATCGCCGATCGCGATTCCCAGCCGCCCGCCGCTCAGCGCCAGGAAGTCGTAGTAATCGCCGCCCACACCCAGCGCCGGCCGGCACGCGCCGTCGTATTCCAGACCCTCCACCGCCGGCAGCGTTTGCGGAAACAGCCGCTGCTGCACCTCCCGCGCAATCTCCATCTCGCGGTTCAGCACTTCCCGCTTGGCCGTCTCGGACGCCACGGCCGCGATGAGCCGCGTGTTGTCGAGCGCCAGGCCCGTCTGCGCCGCCACCGACCGCAGCAGCCGCAGGTCGGTCTTCGAGTAGGGCTCCTCGGACCGCTTCGGCCCAAGGCTCAGAAAGCCCAGCAGCGCATCCTTGCCCGCGAGCGGCAACAGCAATCTGGATTGAAGCTCTGCTAGCTCGCCGCGCTCCTCGTCGCTCACCCACGAGTCCTGATCCTCCAGGTACACGTGGAGCGGTGCGGCTGCCGCAGGAGTTCCTGAGCGGTCGCGCCACTGGCGGAGAAGCGCGCCGCGGGTTCACCTCCATATCCCAGCGCGAACGCCGGCACGTAGCTGCCATTCGCCCGTATCAGCGCGGCCACCTGCTCGACGTGCAATGACGCCGCTATCCGCCGCGACACCATCTCGAACAGCCGCCCCGTCTCGGTCACGCTACGCACATCTTCGCTCAGCTCGCTCAGGATCCGATCCGCCTGGTACGCCTCGCGGAAGAACCTGCGGTCCACCCACGAGCGCGCCGTGCCGGAAAACATCCGCGCCACAAAGACAACCGCAACGGCCGCCGCTATCAGCAGAATCTTCTGAGTGCGGTCCGTGTTGGGATCGAGCGCCAGCAGCAGCGCCAGGACGCCGGCTGTCACTGAGCAGAGCACTTGCAGCGTGCGGAGGCTGCCCTGAGCCAGCGCGTACTGGACGCCCATCCGGACCACCACCTTCACATCCAGCGCCCGCTGCACAACGATCACGTAGGCCATGGTGAGAGGAAAGCCGAACAGCCAGATGAGGGCGAACATCAGCAGAACGCCTGCGGAGGGCGGCCAGCGGTGATCGATCAGGGCCCACGTGCACACCAAGGTCAGCGGCACGAAACTTACGGTGGCGCCCCCGTGCAGAAGCGCCAGGCGCCGGCGGGAATCGGGTTCCGTTTCGGGATCGCGCACCTTCGCTTTCAGTGGGATGAAGAACAGCGACATCGCGACGATCCACAGGATCGGGGCGATCTTGTTTGCCTCCACGGACCACGGTATGAGGAAAGCCGCTGAGTCGAAGTGCTCGGCTTTCCCGATCGCCCAAGCGGTTCTCAGCAACGTCTGCGCCGCTAACGGGACGATCAAGATCCACTTGGCCCACGGCGCTCGGCGGTCCAGCTTCCACCGGTCGGGAAAATACACGCCGAACAGCATCATCCAGATGGGCCACGTCGCCAGAGCCAGGTCCGAGTAAATCAGCGCAGGCACGCGCAGGAATGCGGGCCAACCGAAGACGTACGGATCGATTCTGCCACCCGCGTCCAACAAAAACTGTATCAGGCCCAGCATCAGCCCCAGCAGCATCCACGCCCTGCTGTCGCCCGGCCGGATCGCGGCCACCCAGAAACCGAGCGCCAGGGAAAGCGCCGGCAGCGCAAACCAGACCACGGCCGCAAACACGTAGACGAAACCAGACGTGCTAGGACGCGTCGGTATGAGCCGGATGGCGACCCGAACCGCGGCGCCGTCGCGGAGAACCTCCACGCGCAGCATGTCCCCCGGCGCTTTTCGCCGCACGGCCACCAGCACGTCCGCGACGCCCGCCGGCTTCTGCCCGTCCACCGTGACCACGCGGTCGCCCCGGTGCAACGCGGGATCGCTCCACGTCACCGTCGGCCACGGAGCTTCCAGCCCGAACGGCACCTGCGGATACTTGTTCGCCAGGTCTCGGACGGCGTCCCTAGAGAACTGCACCTGACACGCCACGGCGACAACGAACAACGCCGCCAGCAAAGTATATTGCAGATTCCCGCTCGGCTGGTTCCGTGGCTTACGCATTGTACGATTCTATCCGTTGAGACCTGCCCACGGCGCACGACGTAAGGCACTCAGCACGGAACCACGACCGTGAGGGAGCGGCCTTAATGCTCCCGCAAAACCCGGAGCGCGATGTCCTCGTCAAACGCCGGCGACGCGAGAACGAGCGTCCCGCCCCCGTGCGCAACCCGCTCGCGCTTGATGACGGCTCCCGTCTTTGTGTCGACCCATTCGGCCCCGTACGCCCCCGCGGCAATCGCCAGCTCCAGCCGGGCCGGACCGGCGCCGGTCGCGTATACCGCATGCTGCTCGCCGGGCGAGGAAAGCGTCTGCGTATACAGGCCCGGAGCGCCCACCACCGCCAGCGGGTCGGGCCGAAGCGTCACCAAATCGAACGGCCGCAGGAACTCAGCCAGGATTCCGAGCTGCCGCCGTAGTCTCGCACTCCCGCCGCCCGGCCCGTTCGGTTCCGTATCCGTCCCGTCCTCCCGGCCTACCGAAAACGAGTAGTCCAGGTTGTTGAATGTCCCGCCACCAGCCAGCAGAAAGTTCCAGGCCTGCTTGCGATAGAACGAGTCCGCCCTGCCCGCGAAGCCGGTCTCGTCGTATGCCAGCAGCTTGCCGAGCCCGTAATTCAGCCGCGCCGCCTCGGGATACGCGTAGTGAAAGTTGACGATCGAGACGCCCGGCGCCAGCTCGCGCACTGGGTACCGGAAATTGCAGTAATTCTGCGCGATGAGATGCCGCTCCGGGAGCCCGGTCTCCTCCGCGGTGATCCAGGAAGCCACCCGGGCTTGCCACGCCATCGACTCCGCATCGGCCACGTCCACCGCGTTCGGGAACAGGTTCAGCGCCGGGGCCGCCAGATACGGATTGATCGAATCCACCGTAACCGTGCGGTCCGACCACGGCTCGTTCTGAATCTCGTAGATGACGTTATCGAAGCCGTTCAACTCGCGCACGATCTTGCGTACCAGCCGCTCCTGGTAGCCGAGAATGTTGCCGTTCGCGAGCGTGTGCAACTGCCGCCGGCCGATCGCGTCCGTGCCATTGATGTTGTTCTCGCGGTTCAGCGGGCAATTGGCCCAGTTCTTCTCGTCGTACTGCGACGAGAACAGCGTCATCTCGACCACGATGCCGCGCCGCCCGGCCTCGGCCACGAAGTCTTTCAGCCGCGCGAAATAGGCCTCGTCCCAGCGCTCCAGATCGAACTTGTTCCCGCCGTTGTGGTATCCCGGCGATCCGCTGCGCGCCCAGGGCGCCAGAAACCGGCCCGCCGCGGGCGCCAGGTTGTTCCGCGCGATCCCGAATGCTCCCGACGCCTCGACATACGAACCGGAGAAGATCCGCGTGTAGTTCAAACCGTCCGCCGCCAGCGTCCCCAGATACTTCCGGTAGTCGAAGTCCGGGTTCAACACGGAGCCGTAGTGCGCGCCCGATGTGATCAGCACCGTGGCCCCGCCGCGGAACAGGAAGATATGAGGATTGTCCGGGTGCAGCCGGATCGGCGCCGCGGTTGCCAGGACGCAACCGAGCGCCAGAGGGATCGCGAACCGAATGTTCATCGGTTATACCGGGGCGTGATGCCGCGCAGTTTGTCCCAGACGGCGTCGCATCCGGCCCGTGTCTCTTCGGAGAGCGGCCCGTCATCGAGCGCCTTCAGGTTTTCGTCGAGCTGCTCGATGCGCGATGCGCCCAGGATGACGCAATCCGCCGCCGTGTGGTGCAGCAGCCAGTTGAGCGCCAGGCTCGCCAGCGATCGCCCCTCGCGCAATGCCAGCCCGCGCAATTCCTCCACGGCACCGAAATACGCCGGGGGCCAGTAGCGGTCGAGATACATCTGGTTTTTATCGAACCGCGAGCCCGCCAGCGGCGCCTCCCCGTTCTGCTTTCCCGTCAGCAGCCCGCCCGCCAGCGGGTTATACACCACCGTCGCGACGCCGAATTCCCGGCACATCGGCAGGTACTCCTGTTCGATGCCGCGCGCCAGCAGGTTGTACATCGGCTGCGTGACATAGGCGGGCCGATAGTCGTGTTCGGCGGCCAGCCACAGCATCCGCGTCACCTGCCACGCCGCGTAATTCGAGCTCGCCGGATAGCGCACCTTGCCCGCTCGCACCAGCTCGTCGATGGCTTCGAGCGTCTCTTCGAGCGGCACGCCGTAGTCCGGCAAGTGCATGTAGTAGATGTCGAGATAGTCCGTCCCCAGCCGCCGCAGCGTGGAATCGATCGCCCGCAGGATCTGGGATTTCGAAAGGCCGCTCTCTTCCGGCGCGCTCGTCATGGCGCCGCGCACCTTGCTCGCCACTACGACCTGCTGCCGCCGCCCCGCCAGCGCCCGCCCCAGAATGGTTTCCGCCCGGCCCTGGCCGTACACGTTGGCCGTGTCGAAGAAATCGACTCCGGCTTCGAGGCACCGATCCACCATTCGCCGGGCCGCGCCCTCGTCCGTCTGCCCGCCGAAGGTCATCGTCCCCAGACAGACCCTCGACACCGCCAACCCCGAGCGCCCGAGCGTGATTCGCTCCATCACCCCAACTTACCAAACACAGACGCGGAAGCAACAATGAACCTTGTCAGCCGCAGATGAACGCCGATAGACGCGGATTAGAAGTAAATGCCTATCTGCGTTTATCGGCGTTCATCTGCGGCCAGAATTGTGCTTCCAAAGTTCTTCATCACCCTCTAAAGCGCGGCCTTATTGCTTCGGCGCCGGAAGCGTAACCACGTCCGGATCTTTCGACGCGGGCTCGCTCGGGGCGGGAGCCGGCGCGGGCGACGCCGCCTTCGCGTGCATCTGGGCGGCCATCGCATCGCGGACAGCGGCTTCCGCCTCCGCCTCCGGAATCGTCAGCCAAAGTTTGGCCGTGCTGCCCTCCGAATCCAGCTTGAGCCTCTGCAGCAGCGCCGCCACCCTCTGGTTGTCCTTCTGGCCCGCCGCCGCCATCCCGCTGAAGAGCCGCAGGGCGGCGACCAGGCCCTCGGCGTCCTTCGGCGTGTGCGTCACCGCCTGCACGGAGATCACGATGTCGGTCCCGAACTTCACCCCCAAAGTCACCTGCTCGATGGACTGAACCAAGTCGCCCATCGGCCCCGCGGCCGCGCCCGGGGGCGCGAAGGCCGCCGGCGCCGCGTGCATCACCATCCAGATGTCGTTCGCTTGCGACACCTCGCCGGCCTTGGCCGCGATCGCCGCGCGCAGGCTCGGGCCCTGACCGCGCCGGTCGACGAACGCCCGCACGCCCGCCTCGTCGCCGCCCACGATCAGAGAAGAGTCCACCACCGCCACGGCCGAAAACCCTCCCTGCTGCCCCGCTCTGGCCATGATCCGGACGCCGTGGTAGTCCGCGCCCATCATTCCGCCCGCCGCCGCCAACTGCGAAAGCTTGGCCACGTCGAAGTGGCCGCGCAGCATGAGAAACGCGTTCGGGTTCTGCTTGGCCGGGGCGGCGATCAGCGCCTCGTCGAGATCGCGCAGCGGGTCGAAACCTCCCGCCTGGTCGACGAACGCCTTGAACGCGGCATTGCCGGGTCCCGCCATCTGCGCCACGATCAGCTTCCCGAAATTCGATTCCCGAATCTGCTTGAAGTTGATCCCGATCAGTACGTCCGAGTCGGCCGGGGCCAGGCCCAGCAGGCTGGAATCCGCCGCCAGCGCCGCGGGAATCAAGACCGCGCAACTCAAAAGGGCAACCGCCGTCGAAGTTCGCATATGGGGACGATTATACAGGCATCTCACTTGCCCTGCTTCCACAGCGCCTCCAACTGCGGCTCGCTAAGCCCCAGCCCCAGCCTCACCACGCTCCCCTCGGCGGTCACATCCGCCTGCGCTTGCGCGATCGCGCCGGCTACGAATTTCAGCACCGCCGCCAGCTTCGAGGCGTCTTCCCCGCTCGCCGCCGTCAGTTCGGCGGAGAGCCTCACCTGGTCGCCGAAATTCAGGCCTCCACTCGCTTCCTGGATCGAGCGGAGCGCGCCCCCCTTGAGCGCCTCGCCGGCGGCGCCTCCGCCCGGCAGGTCCGGCATCAGCTCGGCGATGGGCACGGCGGAGACAAACCACAGGGCGTAGGCCTTGCTCACCACGTTCACCCGCGCGGTGATCTCCGCCGCCGGGCCCGTGCCCGTTTCCCGCCGCTCCACCACGGCCCGCACGCTGGCCGGGTCGCCCATCGCCACGATCGAGCTGCTCAGGAACGCCAGCCACACATCGGGGCCGACGATCGCCTGCACGCCACGGTACGTCGCCACCCCTGCTCCCGCGGCGCTGGCCGCGTCGAGAATCCGCGCCGTGTCGAACCTGCCGCGCCCGAGCAGCAGCTTGCCCTCGCCGGCGTCCGGCTTCGCCAGCAGGATTTCGTCCAGGCTCTCCCGCGGATCGAAGCCGCTGGCCTTCACGAACGCGTCGTACTCCTGGTCCTGCGCCGCCGAAAACTGCGCCACCGCGAACCGGCCGAAGGGCGTGTCTTTCACCTTCGCGACATCGACGCCTGCCAGAATCCTGGCCTCCGGCATGGCCAGTTTGAGTAGCTCCGGGTCAGCCGCGAACGCCGCGGCCGTGAACAGAAAACCGATCGCCAGGTTCCGCATGGGCGCTTCCCTCCAGGGTACGGTACTTGCGCAGGAGTTCGTAGAGCACCACGCCCCCCGCCGTCGCCACATTCAGCGAGTGCTTGGCGCCCAGCATCGGGATCCGGACCGAGCAATCCGCCGCCGCAATCAGTTCCGGCCGTATGCCGTCCACTTCGTGCCCGAACACGACGCACACCGGAAACCGCGGCTTCCAGTCGAAAAGGTCGACCGAGTGCAGGCTGGTTTCGACCGCCGCGATCTCGTACCCCCGCTCGCGCAATGCGAGGGCGAACGGCATCGGATCCCACGCGTATTCCCAGGCGACCCGCTCTTCGGCCCCCAGCGCCGTCTTGGCGATGGCGCGCTGTGGAGGTCGCCCCGTGATGCCGGAAAGATAGAGCCGCTCGATGGCCGTCCCATCCGCGGTGCGGAAAAACGCGCCCACGTTGTACGCGCTGCGAACGTTGTCGAGCAGCGCGGCCACCGGCAGCCGTATGCCCTCATACGCCGCCCCGAGCGGAGTAGCCTGGTACGGAAGACGCTCCATAAGGACCTCGCCGGCCCTACCATAGATTCTATGATCCTTCTCGACGGCGAGCACCTTACCATCGAACAAGTGCAGTCGGTCGCTCGCGCGGGCGCGGCCGTTTCCCTCGCGCCGGAAGCCATCGCCAAAATGGACCTCTCCCGCGCCGTGGTCGATCGTCTCGCGGCGGGCGACGCGCCCGTCTACGCGGTCAACACTGGCGTCGGCAAGCTGTCGGATATCCGCATCCCCGCCGGCGACCTGGCGCAGTTGCAACGCAATGTGGTGCGCTCGCACGCCTGCGGGGTGGGCGCCCCGCTCGGCCGCGCCGAGGTCCGCGCCATGATGCTTATCCGCGCCAATGTGCTCGCCAAAGGTCTCTCGGGGATCCGCCCGGTGGTGGCCGAGCGCCTCTGCCAGATGCTCAACCGCGGTGTCACGCCCGTGGTGCCTTCGCGCGGCAGCGTGGGCGCGAGCGGAGACTTGGCCCCCCTGGCGCACATGGCGCTGGTTCTCATCGGCGAGGGCGAAGCGGACTTCGAGGGCGCCCACCTGGCCGGCGGCGAAGCGCTCGGCCGCGCCGGCATCGAGCCCCTCGCGCTGGCCTCCAAGGAAGGCATCTCGCTGCTCAACGGCACCCAGGCCATGCTCTCCCTCGGCTGTCTCGAACTCGCCGCCGCGGAACGGCTCGCCGATGCCGCCGACGTCGTCTGCGCCATGACCACCGACGCCCAGCGCGGCACCCCGCGCGCCTTCCACGAAGCCATCCAGCGCGCCCGCCCGCATCCCGGCCAGGCCCGTAGCGCGTCTCGGCTCGTCCGCCTCATGGAGGGCAGCGAGATCCGCGCCTCGCATCTCGGCTGCGGCCGCGTTCAGGACGCCTACTCGATGCGCTGCGCGCCCCAGGTCCACGGCGCCGTCCGCGACACGCTGGCCGAAGCCCGCCGCGTCTTCGAGATCGAGCTCAATTCGGCCACCGACAACCCCCTCGTCATCGGCGGCGAGATCCTCTCCGGCGGCAACTTCCACGGCCAGACGCTGGCGCTGCATCTCGACTACCTGGCCATCGCTCTCACCGCGCTCGCGGGCATCTCCGAGCGGCGCATCGACCGCCTTGTCAATCCCTTCCTCAACGAGGGCCTGCCGCCGTTTCTGGCCGCGCACCCCGGCCTCGAGTCCGGCCTCATGATGGCGCAGGTCACCGCCGCGGCCCTGGTCGCCGAGAACCGCGTGCTCGCCAACCCCGCTTCCACCGGCTCCATCACCACCAGCGGCAACAAGGAGGACTTCGTGAGCATGGGCATGACCGCCGCTCTCAAGCTTCAGAGCGTGGTCGGCAACACCCGTCTCGTCCTGGCCATCGAAGCCCTCGCCGCCGCCCGCGCCCTCGATTTCCTCCGCCCGCTCCGCACCAGCGCGCCCCTCGAAGCCGTCCGCGCGCACCTGCCGCGTATCCAAGGCGACCAGCCGCTCACCGCCGCCATCGAGCGAGTGGAGAAGTTGATCGCCGAAGGCGCGCTGGATGGAGCGGCGTAGGCCATACCCGAGCAGTGGGTTCTGTTTCAAGCTGCGGGCCTACCCGGTTGGTTCGGCCGTCGCAGCTATGGCCTCGATATCAGCTTTCGCGGGTGCCGCTCAACTTTGCAAGGGTCCGCCGGCGCATCGAGATTCGCAGGATTGGGATACTTCCAGTCCGCCGGATTGGCGGGCGGCCTGAACTCCTCGGTGTCGAAGATTCGCCATTTGCCTCCGGGCGCCTTGACGTTCAGCACTACCTCGTCAGCTCCAGCGCGTTGCTCTTCTCCACTACCCCCGGCCGCCGCTCTCAAGCTTCAGAGCGTGGTCGGCAACACCCGCCTCGTCCTGGCCATCGAGGCCCTCACCGCCGCCCGGGCCCTCGATTTCCTCCGCCCGCTCCGCACCAGCGCGCCCCTCAAAGCCGTCCGCGCGCTCCTCCCCCGCATCGAAGGCGACCAGCCGCTCACCGCCGCTATCGAGCGAGCGGAAGAGGTGATCGGCGAAGGCGCCCTGGACGCCTCGGCATAAGGCTGTCGTCCACGCTGGCGGTACAATCGAGGGCGATGGGCCTCGACGACTACAAACCCATGAGGAGTCGCTTTGCGGTCTGTTCCGTTGCGGCACTTCTCCTTCCGGTCAAGATGGCCGCCCCGCCCGTGCTCGCGGTTGGAGTGCGCAACGTCACCACGGCTCTCCTCAGAATCGCGGGCGAGGCCCTTGTCCTAGACGTCAGGTTCGACGGGGTGCTGCGTCACGCGAGCCCGAACAACTTGCACATCGGCCCAGGGCCTGTTTTCGTGGTGGGCGTCGATCGGCTTCGCGGCGAGCGCTGGGACAACATCTCGCGCTGGCACTGGTACGACATCGGCCAAATCAAGTACCAGCCCTGCGTGGCTTGGCTTGCGCGAGAAGACGAGCCGTTCATCCTGCCAAGCGTCCAGACCGAGGTGCAGGTTGAGAAGGCCGATGCCCACTCGCACGTGGTCGTGCGGTTTCAACTTCAGGCCGCGTGCAAGGAAGGCGAGACGGTTTTCATCCAGCCGCTCGTCACCGACCCTGTGGACTTGCAGATACCGATAACGGATGAGCACAAGACAGAAAGCAACATGCGGACAAACTGACCGCCCGCGGCCATACTGTCACGGCGGAGGCTGCGTTGGCGGCACATCTACGAGTATCTCTACGGGATGGGATCGACTTTCTTGGTGGCCGACAGCGCCTTTGGCGCAGGGAGGCCAAAAGGCGGCTGCCGCGGCGACCGCCTTGAACGACGTGCTGGTGCAAGCGAATCGTTTCCCAGAAGGGGTCTGACGGATGTTCCTCGTTCTGTTGATCGCGCTGCAGCCGATCGCCGCACCGCTCGCGGCACCATCCCGTACCCTCAGCGTCTGCGAAGTGCTGGCGGACGACCCTACTAAGCTGAATGGCAAAACAATAGCAGTAAGGGGGCTACTGGAAGGTACCGAGGAGGGCCTTTGGCTCAGTGGTGAGTGCAAGAGCCACCTGGTCACCAGGGGTCTTAGCTGGGGGAACAGTCTGTGGGTTGAGGCGGGCAGCATGGACGAGAGCGCTGAGCGTTCCTGGCGCCGATGTTCGGACAAGTTGACCCGGTTACACGCACGCCTTGGCCGAGACAGAATCTTGGTGACTATCGTTGGGCGCCTTGAGACGCGAGAATCTATGGACGATGAAGTGGTCCAAATGCCATACGGCCTGGCGAGAGCTGGCCTTGGGCACCTGGGTGATTCCCCGGCTGCGATCAACGTTGTGTCCGTGCGGGACGTGACCGTCGAGTTGGCCGCCCCGCCGGTAATGCCATCTCGGACTCTCAGCGTCTGCGAGGTGTTGGCAGACGACCCCACCAAGCTGAATGGCCAGGTCGTAGCGGTCAGGGGGCTGCTGCAGAAGACCCAGGAGGGGCTTTCGCTTCGCGGCGAATGCAAGAGCCATCTGGTTACCAGGGGCGTCACCTGGGAAAACGTCCTCGCGGTTAGCGCGGAAGCCGCGGACGAGAATGCCGACCCCTCCTGGCGCCGAATGTCGGACAAATTGACCGGGCTGCACGCGAGCCTCAGCCGAGAAAGAGTCTGGGTGACTATCGTAGGACGCCTCAAGACGCTCGAGTCAATGGACGATGAGCTGATCCAAGAGCCAGACGGCCTAAGGAAGGCCGGCTTTGGGCGCATGAGCGACTCCGCGGCCGAGATCGAGGATGTTATGTCCGTGCAGGATGTGACCGTGGAGCGACCCAGACCGCCTGGGTCAGCGGCGTCGCCTACGGCCGTGCTCTTGGATTGCTTCGGTGTCGACGCTAACACGGTTCAGCCATGACGGCATTCTGCTCGGGATTCCTGCTGATTGCCCTTCTTGTTCCGCTGAACGCGGCCGAGCTCACGGTCAGCGTCCGGAACGTGAGGACCACCATTTCCAGAGTCGGCCGTGACGACGTGAGCATAGACGTCCGGTTTGACGCCATTCTCAGCGACCAGAAGACAGATTTGCACATCGACCCACAGTCGGCGGTAGTCGTTGGCGCAGATCACCTCCTCGGCCAGCGTTGGGCGCGCATATTTAGCGGGGAAACCGTCGCTCGATTGGATGCAAGGGCATGCGCCGACGTGCCTGACAGCGGGATCCTCGTCCTGCCCGATGTCCGAACCGCTGCGTTTATCACGAATACCGACAAAGACGCCCCCTCGCACCTCATTGCTCGCTTCCACATCGAGACCGTATGCACGAGAGGAGACAAATCGTTCTTCCAGTGGCTCGTGACTGAGCCTGTGGATATAAAGATACCGAAGTGGGATGAGGGCAAGACGGGAACTACGCAGGCAAAGTGACAGGCTGGGAGAGCACGCGGGCTATTTCGGAGCGCCAGTCTGGAAATAGAGTTCCCACTATTCCCAAAATCCACCTCCCACCGCCTCAATCACTTACGCGAGCCCGCCCCACCCCGGCTCGTGCCCCGTGCCTTACCCTCATCCCAGGTAGCACTCATGTCTTCGCAACGCCAAATCGAACGCTCGCCCGCCAGCGCGGCCCCCGCCTCCCCAATCTCCCGGTGGCCCCACTGCGAAAAAGCGCGAAATCAAAAATTGCATGATGAACCCAGTCCCATAATCGGACACTTACACCGCCCCCGCCCTCTACACCTCCAGCCCTATCGACCTCATCAGCTCCAGCGCGTTGCTCTTCTCCACCACGCCAGGCCGCAAGTGATAGTCGAAGGTGATCTTCCCGTCCGCCAGGTGATCCTCGAAATGCACGTTCCTCGCGCGGGGCGCGAGCGCGTTGGCGATGTCCGCCAGCGCCAGGTCATGCGTGGTCAGCAGGCCGATCGCGCCGCGGCCGGCCAGCGTCCGAATCACCGCTTCGGCGCCGATCCGCCGGTCGTGCGAATTGGTGCCCTGGAGCAGCTCGTCCAGAAGAAACAGCAGCGGCAGCGGGCCCTTGGCCAGCTCCACCAGCAGGCGGATGCGCGTGATCTCGACATAAAACCGCGAGGTGCCCGAATGCAGCGAGTCGAGCGTGCGAATGGACGCCCCCACCGCCAGCGGCGTCAGGCGCAGCCGCTGCGCCCTCACCGGAGCGCCCGCCATCGCCAGCACGGCGTTCACTCCCACGGTCCGCAGCAGCGTACTCTTGCCCGACATATTCGAGCCGCTGATCACCAGCACCGATGGCTCGCCGCACAGCCGGACGTCGTTCGGAACGGCGCGGCTCTCGAAGATGAGCGGGTGCGCCAGGCCCTCGCCCTCGAAGCAGGGGTCCCCGTCACGGAACTCCGGGAAAGGATCCGCCGGGTGCTCGTAGGCGTAGTTCGCCAGGGCGCACAGCGCTTCCATCTGGCCCGTCGCTTCGAGCCATTTCCGAACGTGCCCGCCCGACTCTTTGCGCCAGGCCTCGATCGCGAAGGCCAACTGCATCTTGTACAGGAACGCCAGGTTGACGATCCGGATCAGCACGTGGTCCGCCGAATCGAGCAGTTCCATGAGGCGATTCAGGCGGGCGATGCGCCGCGACGGAGGGGCCCCTTTGGTCTCGAACGCTTTCCGCAAGGCCACCAGCCGCGGTGTCGAGAACGGCTCGCGTTCGAAGCGCGCCAGCATCTCCGCCAACAGCGCCAGTCCGTATGCCGGTTCCCCCACCCCCTCGACCACCCGCTGGACCCTCGCCCGCAGGCGCAGCGAGAAAGCCGTCTCCACCCCCGCAATCACGAGGAAGAACTCCGGGATGCCGAAAACCGCCCACGCCACCAACGCTCCGGCCATCAGCGCTGCCAGCGCGGCCGCCGCGATGCGCACGCCGCGCGAGTCGAAGACCAGCGGCTTCTCGGCCCAGCGCGCCAGCGGGCCCGGGTCGATTCCCGACCTCAGGTCTTCGCCCAGCATGGCGATCTCCTCGCGCAGATCGAGCCCTGGGCGCAACTCCTCCACCGCGGCATGGCGCTCGCTCACCTCCGCCGGCGCCGCGGGTTCCAGCAGCCACCGCGCCAGCGTTTCCGCTCCCGAACGCAGCCGCGCCGTCGACAGCAGCTCGAACAGCGATCCCTTGCCGAACAGGTCGAGGTCCTCCGCGTAGGGATGGGCCGGATCGTCGAAGCGCTCGCCGCCATCGCCCTGGCCGGCCCAACGGTCCTCGAGCCGCGCAATCCCCTTCTCGTAGAACGCCGCCAGGCGCTCCGCGCGCTTCCGGACCCGAATCACGCGCTCGTGCAGCAACGCCAGCGCGGCAAACGCGGCCACGGGGACGAGGAGCCACCAGGGGGCGAACCAATGCCGGCCCACGGCCATCCAGGCCGCCACCACTCCCGCGATGGCCACGCTGAGTTGCGCGTTCCCGAACGCGACATGACGCCGCTCGAGCTCCGCCACCACCTGCCCCTGCGCCTCGAGGCGCCGTGCATATTCCGCGCGAGGATTGCCGGGGATTTCGCTCACGGGCGCTCTACTGCGTGGGCTTCAGCACGAGCTGGTAGTCGTCGGACTGCGGCCCTTCCACGGATTCGACCTGCATGAACTGGAACGGACCGAGCGCGCGGCCGTACTTGCGCGGCGCCTTGTTAACCGGGCCCAAGCTGATGTACACCAGGTACACGCCGGTGCCGATGCCTTCGATCGGGACCTCCGTGCCATCCTGGACGTACACCTGCCGCAGGGGCGTGCCCGGAGCTTCTTGCGAGACCACGCGGACCACCGCGTCCTGCCCGCTACGGTTGGCGATCCGGAACCGGCCCGCGCCTCTGGGCCCGCCCGGCGCCGTCAACTGGGCTCCGTTCGGAAGGACGATGGGAGCCGCCTCCGCCGCCGCATTTGGCTGGGCGGCCTTCTTCGTCGCCGCGTGGGGGGTGGGCCTCGCTTCGGGCTGCGCAACCGGCTTCTTGGCTGCGCTGCCCGGCGCCAGTTGGTCCCGGTGCTCCGGACGGCTCGACCCCGAATCGTACAGCAGCAGGCCGAGAACCGCCAGCAACACGGGGATCAGGAAAGCTCCGAACTGCGCCGCAAAGAGCACCGCCTTGGGGCGTGCCGGCACGGGAGGGGGCGCAAACTGGATCGTGGGCGGGGCCGCAGGTTCCGGTTTGGGATACGAGGCCGGACGCTCCTTCTCCCAGTCGCTTAGCGGCCGCGCCGTCTCCGGCGGCTCCTCGATAGGCTGGCCGGGCTCGGCCGGGACGAACGCCTCCGGGAGAAAGACCGGCAATGGAGCGTTCTTATCGATAATGTGTTCCGGCACGGGACTTAGGATCTCGGGAGGCTCCGGAGGCGCCGGCGTTGCGCTCACGTCCGTCTTCCCCGTCAGGGCGTTGTACGCCTCGATGATCTCTTTCAGCTTCGCTTCCGCCATCAGCTCCAGGCGCGGCTGAGTGACAAAGCGCTGCGGATCCCAAATCCGGGCCAGGTCCCGGTACGCCCGGTACACATCTTCCGGTGAGGCCGTAGGTTTCAGGCCGAGAACTTCGTAGTATCGCTCTTTTTCGGGGTCCATTCCGTTGTCAAATCAAGACTCTAGATGAGCATAACCCGTTCCCATACTCCTGGCAACCCCGAGGGCAGCGCTCCAGCCACCCGCTGCCCGCGCCATTCCGTCAGAACTCACGGAACCTACGGCGTTTAGGTTGAGCCTGCACCGGTATTCTGTTATCCTCTGTGTTGGGTTTCCCAACGATTCTCTGTCCTACCCGAGGTTCGCATGTCAGGCCATTCAAAATGGGCGACGATCAAACATAAGAAGGCCGCCACGGACGCCAAGCGCGGCAAGGCCTTCACGCGCGTCATCAAGGAGATTTCCATTGCCGCCCGCAGCGGCGGCGGCGACGCGGATGCCAACCCCCGCCTGCGAACCGCCATCCTGGCAGCCAAGGCGGTATCGATGCCGGCCGACAACATCAAGCGCGCCATCCAGCGCGGCACCGGCGAGCTCGAAGGCGGCCAGATCGACGAAGTGATGTTTGAAGGCTACGGGCCCGGCGGCACTGCCGTCCTGGTCGAGGTGGCCACCGATAACCGCAACCGCACCGTGAGCGAAATCCGGCACCTCTTCACGAAGTATGCCGGCAAACTGGGCGAACAGGGCAGCGTGTCGCGCCTGTTCGTGCGCAAGAGCCAGATCCTGGTCCCCCTCGAGAAAACGACCGAGGAACACCTCATGGACACGGCGCTCGACGCCGGCGTCGAAGACATCCGGAACGACGGCCTCCACTGGGAGATTGTCTCGCCCCCGGAGGCGCACCTTCCCGTGCTCGAAGCGCTGAATAAGGCCGGCATCCAGCCCGCCGAAGCGCAGATCGCCATGATCCCCATCATCCTGGTGAAACTCGAGGGCAAAGACGCCGGGACTATGCTCAAGCTCAGCGAGGCGCTCGAGGAGCACGAAGACGTGCAGAACGTCTACGCTAACTTCGATATCGACGAGAAAGTCATGGAGGCCCTGGCACAGTAGGCGTGCCGGACGGCCCATGCGGGTTCTGGGCATAGACTGCGGGACCGAACGAACCGGCTACGGGATCGTTGAGAGCGACGGCCGGAGCCACCGCATGATTGCGGCCGGAGTGATCGCGACCAGCCCTAAGCAGGCCATGCATCTGCGCTTGGCCGAAATCGCAGGCCGTCTGCGCGCTCTGATCCGTGAACACGGCCCCGCCGCGGCGGCCGTCGAGGACGTCTTCTACGCGGTCAACGTGCGAACGGCGCTGAAGCTCTCGCAGGTGCGGGGCGTGGCGCTGCTGACCATCGCCGAAGCGGGCCTGGAGCTGGGCGAGTATTCGCCGCTCGAGATCAAAACCAGCGTGGTGGGTTACGGCCGGGCCGAGAAATCGCAGGTCCAGATGATGGTGCGGTCCCTGTTGCAGCTCGATTGCCCCATCGAGTCGGAGGACGCAGCCGACGCGCTGGCGGTCGCGATCTGCCACGCCACGCGTGCTGCCGTGGAACGGGAGCTGGCGAGATGAGGCGCGTCACCGGCCTTCTCCTCCTGACCGCGGGGGCGCTCGTGGCGGCCGACCTGCCCAAGATCACGTTCACGAAATCGTTCCCCGGGAGCGTTCCCGACTACGTCGAAATCGCCGTGGACAAAGACGGCCACGGGGTATACAAGGAAGGCAAGGACGACGACAGCCCGATGGAGTTCCAGCTCGCGCCCGCGGAGACGGAGGCCGTGTTCGACCTGGCCGCGAAACTCGACCGCTTCTCCAAGCCGCTCGAGGCCCCCGTCAAGGTCGCCTTCATGGGCGACAAGACGTTCCGCTGGGAGAGCGGCAGCGAGAAGCACGAGGTGAAGTTCAACTACTCGGCGCGCCTCGAGGCCCAGCAGCTCTGGGATTGGTTCGAACGCATGGCCGAATCCGAACAGCGCTTCGCCGTTCTCGACAATGCCACCCATTTCGACAAGCTCGGCGTCAATCAGGGGCTGCTCGAGCTGGAAGCGGAGTTCGACCGCAGACGCCTGGTCGCGCTGGCGCAGTTCCTGCCGCTGCTGGACCGGATCGCGGGGAGCGAGCGCTACATGCATATGGCGCGGGAGCGGGCCGCGGCTCTGGCCGATGCGATCCGCAATCCGCCCAAGGCGCCGGGGCAATGACCCCGCGCCGCATCGTGCTGCTGATCCTCGACAGCGTGGGCATCGGCGAGATGCCGGACGCGGCCGACTACGGGGACGCAGGCAGCGACACGCTGGGGCACATCGCCGCCACCCGGCCCCTGCGCCTCCCCAACCTCTGCGCGCTCGGCCTGGCGAACATCCGGCCGTTCGAGAGCCTGCCGCCCGCCGCCCGGCCGCTCGGCTGCTACGGCCGGTGCGCGCTCGCCTCCCCGGGCAAGGACACCACCACCGGGCACTGGGAGATCGCGGGCATCCACCTCGATAAGCCCTTCCCACTCTACCCCCACGGATTCCCACCCGGGGTGCTGGGCGAGTTCGAGGAGCGGGTGGGCCGGCGGGCGCTGGGCAATTGCCCCGCCTCCGGAACCGAGATCATCGAAAAGCTCGGCGCGGAGCACCTGAGGACGGGCTCGCCGATCGTCTACACCTCGGCCGACAGCGTCTTTCAGGTGGCCGCGCACGAGGAGGTCATTTCGCTCCCGGAGCTCTACCGGATGTGCGAAATCGCGCGCGAGATCCTGCGCGGCCCGCACCAGGTCGGGCGCGTCATCGCGCGGCCGTTCGTCGGCGCCCCCGGGGCCTTTGTGCGCGACGGCGCGGCCCGTCACGATTACGCGGTGCCTCCGCCGCCGGGCATGCTGCTCGACCGGCTGGCAGAGCGCGGCGTGCCGGTCTGGGCGGTGGGGAAGATTTCCGAGGTGTTCCTGGGCCGTGGCATCGCATACTCGGCCAAGACCAAGCACAACGCCGAAGGCATGTTGCGGACTCTGGAAGCCGTGCGCGAGGCGGAGCGCGGCTTGATCTTCACGAACCTCGTCGATTTCGACATGCTGTACGGCCACCGCAACGACGTCGAGGGTTACGCCGCGGCGCTCGAAGCCGCCGACGCCTGGCTCCCGGCCCTCCTGGCGGCGCTCGGCGGCGACGATCTGCTGATGGTGACCGCCGATCACGGCAACGATCCCACCACGCCCTCGACCGACCATAGCCGCGAGTACGTGCCGCTGCTGGTCTACGGTCCCCGCGCACAACGGGGCCGCCACTTGGGCACCCGCGCCACGCTCTCCGATATCGGGCAGACCGTGGCCGAACGCTTTGAAACTCATCTTGAGAAAGGAACTAGTTTTCTAGCAGAAGTCCTATGCGAACACCATTGATGGCGGGCAACTGGAAGATGTACAAGACGGCCCAGGAGACCCGCGCATTCTTCGAGAAATTCGTCCCGTTGGTCGCCGCAGCCGAGGGGCGAGACATCGTCATCTGTCCCACCTTTCCGAACCTGCCGGCGGCCGTGGCGGCTACCCAGGGCTCGCGCATCGGCATCGGCGCCCAGAACCTGTTTTGGAAGAACGAAGGCGCGTACACCGGCGAGGTTTCGGGCCCCATGCTCGCGGCGGTGGGCGTCCAGTGGGTCATCATCGGCCACAGCGAGCGGCGCCAGTACTTCGGCGAGACCGACGAGTCGGTTTTGAAGAAAACCGTGGCGGCGCTCGAGGCCGGCCTCAAGCCGATCGTATGCGTCGGCGAGCGGCTGGAGGAACGCGAATCGGGCAACACGGAAGCCGTGCTCGCAAAGCAATTCGCGGACGGCATCGCCAAGCTGACGCCGGAGCAGTTCGCCAAAATCGTCATCGCCTACGAGCCGGTGTGGGCCATCGGCACGGGTAAGACGGCGACGCCCGAAATCGCCTCTGACGCGCACCGCTTCATCCGCGCCCGGGCGGAGGCGGCATTTGGCCCCGCCGCGGCCGCTGGCCTGCGGATTCTCTATGGCGGCAGCGTCAAGCCGGACAACACCAAGACCCTCATGGCCAAGGAAGACATCGACGGCGCGCTGGTCGGCGGCGCCAGCCTGGCGCCGGATTCCTTCGCGGCGATCGTGAACTTCTAGGCGCCTTCCATAGGGCAGGCGGTTGCGCCTGCCCTATGCCCACGTCGACCTTCTAGGGATTCGACGGCGTCTGCGGCGTCCCCGCCGGCGGGTCGAACGGCGCCAGGATAAGGTCGCGCACAAACGGGGTGCCGTTGCCGATCACCAGGTTGTAGCCCGGAACGCCCGCAGGCGCGGTGAACAAGCCGTTGTTACCGGGAATCCCCTGGTGAAACTCCCGACCCAGCCCGAAGCCCTGCGCGGCCGCCAGACCGTAGAGGAAGTAGTTCACGTTGCCGAGCCGTTGCCGCAGGTTCTGCTCCGCCAGGGCCAGCATGCCGGCCGTAGCGGGCGCCCCGACGCTGGTTCCGATCACCAGATAGAAATTGCCGTCGAAGCCAGTCACGACCGAACTGCGGTCCGCCGGGCACGTGCCCAGTGAGCCCACCGGACAGCCGCCCATCTGGAACGAAATGTCGGGGATGGTGCGCATATTGTGGCCCGTGCGCACCAGGTTCTGGTAATCCGGCTTGCCAAAGACCACGCTGACCCCTCCTCCGCTTCCCCAGACGCCGCCCGACAGCAGGTTGCCGACACCATAGGGATCCTGGGGCGCCATCGGATCGAAATCGGCGTTCTCGCGGACATAATCCGAGTCTAGGCTGGGGGGATTCGAGGTCGTCACCAGGTTCGTTCCGCCTACGGCGGTCACGTGAGGGCTCGATGCCGGCTCTTCAATGCCCGGCAGGAACTGGCCGGCCACCACGGGGGGAGTCTGGGGCGGAGTCGTGAGATAGCTCAGCGAAGGCAGACCCAAACCCCCTTCGTCGCCGCTGCTGGCGACGAACGTGATCCCCTGCGCGTTGCCGTGTTTGAAGAGGTCGTCGTACTGCCGCAGGATATAGGTGAAATCGGTGCCGCCGTTGTATGCGGCGGTATAGAAACCCTCCGCACCGCCGAACGACGAGGACACGATGTCCGCCGCGTTGTTTTCCACGATGGCGAGATAGGCATCCAGGACGGACTGGTCCGAGAGATCCGGGATGTTGAAGTCCAGGATGGTGGCGCCAGGAGCCATTCCGCCCGATTGCTGGATGTCGAGAGAGACCTCGAGGGATGCCCCGGAATTGGGATCGAACACCGCTCCTCCGTCCACGGGCACGCGGACAACGTGGGGAACCGCCAGGTGCTCGTGGCCGAAGTAGGCGGCCATGTCGCTGTCCAGGAAGTCACTGGCCATGACGATCGCGATGGTCCGCCCCGCACCTGTCAGCTTCTGGTAAGAGGGGAAATCGTAGGCCTCCTTCAGATCGTCGAACCAGTAAGGTCCGACATCCGAATAGCGGTTGGCCGGGGCGGCTCCGGCGTTGACCGCATGCACGTGGTGACGGATCGCCGGCGAGAAGGCCACCACCTGGGCGCCGGCCTGGACGAACGAGGCCGGCAACTTGAATGGTTGCGTGGACACCAGCGTCTGGGCGCCATTCGGCCTCCGGCCGTTATAGAGCGTGACGCCCAGCAAGCCCTGAACGGCGCCCACCGTGCCTTGGGCCGTCAAGCCGTGCGAATGAGTCGCCACCACCGTTAGGCCGCGGGAAGTCAGGTCCGCGGTGATCCGTGCCAAGTCCGCCTGGCTCGGGCCGAACTGCTGCCGAAACTGCTCCGGCGTGAGCCAATGACGGTAATTGGGGGAGTTGGGATTGTGCAGGTCGGCCAGCAACTGGTCGAGTTGGCCGGCATTTTGGAGCGGAAGGTAAATGTTGAACTCAACCTGCCGGCTGGCGCTGGCCGGACCTATCACTTGGATTTTCTGCTGGGCAGGCAATTGCGAAACCGCCAGCAACAACGGGAGAAGGCGCACTGCATATCTCGCGAAGCTCATGAGCACCTCAAGTCCTTTGGGTTACACGACTCTACTGGAAGTTGCCGCCAGGCTCGGTCGGTCAGCTAGCGCCCGAGCAATCGAACCGCCAGTGGGCGGTACGCGCAATGGGCCCCTCTGTGGGCTCCTGACAAGAATTATACCTGCTCAAACAAAGAAAACAAGGGATAACGCGGATTTCCAGGGAGCGGCAGATGTTATTCTTCTGTAAAAAGATGTATCTCTTCCGACCCATGGGGGCGGGATTCGAGATAGATCCCTGCGCCGAGGCTGACCGCAGCGAGCGCGATCATAACGATGCTCACCAGGTCGAAGCCACGAGTCCAGAGGATGGCTCCCAGGGCCACCACGGTGCGCAGGACCCAACTCAGCGCCTTTGCGATCGGCTGGCCGGCGTTGTGCAGGCGCGTGGCCGCCCGGCCCAGCGCGTACGCGAAGAACATCGCCAGCAGCCCCAGCAGGACTCTCAGAAACTGCATGGGAATCGGCGGCCTCACACTTCCAATCTGGGCCAAACGGTCGCGGATTGCAAGGGCCACGCTGGCCGCATCCGAGCGGATCGGGCACTCAGCACCGAACCGCGACCGTGAGGGAGCGGACCCGCCCGGCCGTCGGTGACGGACTTCCGTTTTGGCGTCTACAAACATGTCGTGCACTTGGGCCGGCGCTACACTGGTCTTGAAAGGGCCGATCTTGCACCAGCACCAGCACGCCAAAGATATGGGAAGAGTCCTGGTCTGGTCCCTGGCCGGAACCGTGCTCTTCGTCCTGGTGGAGGCCGTTGCGGGCATCCGCGCCCACAGCCTCTCGCTGCTCTCCGACGCCGCCCACAACTTCACCGACGCGCTAGCGCTGCTGCTGGCCTGGCTCGCCGTCTACTTCGGGCGGAAACCGGCCGACAGCGTTAAGACCTACGGGTATCACCGCGCCGGCGTCCTGGCCGCTTTCGTCAACGCCCTCTCGCTGCTGATTCTGGCCGGCTATATCGTCTTTGAGAGCTATCGGCGCTGGCTGCACCCGCAAGCGGTGGGCGAGATGACCATGCTGGTGGTGGCGGCGGGCGGCGTGCTGGTCAATGGCGCCATCATGTGGGGCCTGCGCGCAGAGCGCGGCCGGGACGTCAACATCCGCAGCGCGTGGGCGCACATGTTCGGCGACGCGCTGGGCTCCCTCGCCATTGTGGCGGGAGCGGTGGCAATCCACTACACCGGCTGGCAGCGCACCGATCCGCTGCTCTCCGGCCTCATCGGCCTGCTGATTGTGTGGACCGCCTGGGACGTCGTCAAGGAGACCCTCAATATCCTCCTGGAGGGCCTGCCGCGCGGGCTGGAGCTGGGCCAGGTGACCTCGGCCATGCGCGGCGTTCCCGACGTCCTCGACGTCCACGACGTCCACATCTGGAGCCTGGGAGCGAGCACGCACGCACTCAGTTGCCACGTGCTGATCGAAGATCTGCCGCTCTCGGAAAGCGATTCGATCTTGCGGAGCCTCAACCGGATCCTTTACGAACGCTTCCGCATCCAGCACACCACGGTGCAATTCGAATACGTCAACTGCCCGGGCTGCCCGATCCCCAGCGGGCAGGACCACGTTCACGAGGCGTAGCGTGCATACTCTGGCCGGGATCCTCAGCGGCGCGCTCATTCTGATCGTCCTCTGGGATGCCTTCGAGACCATCATCCTGCCGCGTCGCGTGACGCGCAGAATCCGCCTGACCTCGACCTTCTACCGCCTCACCTGGCGACCTTGGTCCGCCTTGGCGCGGCGCATCCGCCGCCCGCGCCGGCGCGAGGCCGTGCTGAGCTACTTCGGCCCGCTCTCGGTGCTGCTCCTGCTGACGGTCTGGACCGCGGGCATGATCTTCGCCTTCGCGGGCCTGCACTGGGCGATCGGGACCAGGTTGCTCTCGCCCGACAGGCACCCGGATTTCTGGACCTATGTCTACATGAGCGGCACGGATTACTTCACGCTCGGTCTGGGCGATGTGACCGCGGCCGCAGGCCCGGGGCGCGCGCTGACGGTGCTCGAGGCCGGGCTGGGGTTCGGATTTCTGGCCATCGTGATCGGCTACTTCCCGGTGCTCTACCAGGCGTTTTCGCGCCGCGAGGTGAACATCGTGCTGCTGGACGCCCGCGCCGGCTCGCCCCCGAGCGCGCTCGAATTGGTGCGGCATTTCAGCGAAACCCGCGCCCTGGACCAGTTCGATCTCACGCTGCACGAGGCCGAGCGCTGGACCGCGGAGCTGCTCGAGAGCCACATCTCCTATCCCGTGTTGAGCCACTTCCGCTCGCAGCACGACAACCAGTCCTGGCTGGGTGCAACCACAACGATCCTGGACGCCTGCGCGCTGGCGATGGCCGGAATCCGCGAAATCCCTCCGCGCCAGGCGCAGCTCACGTTTGCCATGGCGCGGCACGCGGTGGTGGATATCGCTCAGATCCTGCGCAGAGCGCCGCGCGCGCCGGCCCCGGACCGCCTGCCGCCGCACGCGTTCCGCCGCCTGAGCGAGGAGCTGGCGGCCATCGGCTTGCATCTGGCCGACGACGACGAAACCGAGGCCCGCCTGGCCCACCTACGCGGCCTGTACGAACCCTACGTCAACGCCCTGGCGCGGTACCTTTCGATGCGCCTGCCCGAGTGGGCGCCGGAGCGCCGCGCCGTGCACAATTGGGAAACCAGCGCCTGGGGCCGCGCCGCGGCTGCGCCGAAGGCGGCCGGCTGCCAGAGGGCGGAAGACGATCACGCGTAGGGGCACCGTCGGCGGTCAGCCGTCGGCCTTCCAGCAGGTGTTTACTTCTGCCCTTCCACGATGTCCGCTTGCGGGCCGCCAACCTCGTCGATGTGGATGCGGAGGCCCGTCCGCTGCTGGAGTTCTTTCTCCGGAACCTCGAAGCGCACCGCCAGCATGCGGTCCATCGATTCCCGACCTTTGATCTCCGTGCGCGGCACCAGGCTCGGGTTGAACTTCTGCCCGAGCGCCGGATCGTACTCGAACAGGCTCTTGGAATCCACGTCCGAAATCACCGACCCATCGCTGACATTCCCTTTCGAGTCCGTCATCGTTACCTCGACTCTTTGGACCTTGAACACGTAGTCGGAAGGATTCCGAAAGCGGAAGTCGATGATGGCGGCCGAGCTGTTCTCGTCGATGGGCAGCGTGCGCACCTTCAAAATCGAGCCCAGCAGCTCCAAGTGCGCGCCGCGCTGCATGTAGAAGATCCCCACCGCCGCCAGCGCCACAACCACGAGACCGATCCCGAGGAACGGCGAAAGCTTGATATAAGGGTCGAGTTTCTCTTTCAGTACTTGGTTCATTCAATCACCAAGGAATTTACCGACCGGCTCGAGGCCGCTCACGTTGTCGCAGACCGCCTTGATGCCGGCCGTCAGCGGAATCGCCAGCACCAGTCCCGGAGCGCCCCAGAGCACGCTCCAGAACATCAAGGCGATCGTCACCGCCAGCGGATTGAGGTGGACCCGTGGCCCCACGATCTTGGGGTACAGCAGGTTCATGGCGATCAGATGGAATACGGCGATGATCGACAGCATCAAGACGTAAGAAGTAAGGTTCTTGTAAATCGCCAGCGCCGCCATGAAAGGCGGGATCATGGCCAGCGGCAGACCGATGTAAGGCACCAGGCTGAGGAACGCGCTGAAGGGACCCACCAGGAACACGTAGGGCAGGTGGAACCCCCATAGGACCGCCGTGGTCGCGGCCGCAAGCAGCAACCCGAGCACGAAGTTGCCCACCACAAAGGCGCGCACCATGATGGCGATGCCATCCACGGACTTGGCGGCCATCAGCCGCGCCTCTCCCCGGAAGATCTGGAGGAAGCTGCGGTAAATGTGCTCCCGCCAGCTCAGCATGAAGTAGACCAGGAAGGGGATGAACGAAGCCATCAACAGGACTTCGTAGAGCGGTCTGAGGTGCGAGTAGAGGAAGTCTACCAGCGGAGGGCGCTCGGGCCGGATGCGGACCTCGGGCACTGCACCGGGGACGGCCGCGAGTGGGGCCGCTGGCGGCTCGGGAGTCCCGCGGCGCCGCGGCTTCTTCTGCTGCTGTTGCTGCTGCTGCCCCTGGTCGCGGAAGCGCTTGGGCACCACCAGGTTCACGATGGATTGCTCCAGGGATTCGGCGCGGTCGATGACCTGATCGGCCACGTCACCGATCCTCTGGCCATATCTTGGCAGATCGTCCGCCAGACCGGTCCCCTGCGCGTAAATCCCCAGGCCCAGCAGGTACACCACGCACACGCCGATGGCGCACACCAGGAAGCTGGCCAGGCTCCGGGGCAACCGCAGCCGCATGAGCAGGCCCACGAAGGGCTCCAGTATGAAGGCGATGATCACCGCCGTTGCGAGCGTCACCAGGAAGGTGCGCCCGTAGTAGACCAGCGCAATCGCGCCTGCCAGCGCGATGACCACCGAGCCGAAACCGCTCGGGCCCAGGGTCCGGATCGAACGCGGAGCGACAGCCACGAAGAAGAAACCCCTGCAAGTGCGGGTGCTTCCCGCACTCAAAATGCCAAACGCTACTGTAGCACGGCGCGCCTTATAATGAAATTCGGCGGCGTGACATTACGGCGCCACAACGTCTTGGAAAGCTCTCGAAGCGCACGGATCCTTGCCCTGGACGTGGGCAAACGCAGGATCGGCGTCGCCGTCAGCGACGAATTGGGCCTCACGGCGCAAGGTCTCGATACCATTCAACGAACGAACACCCGGGAAGACTATGCGGTTATTTCACACCTGGCCTCCGAGAAAGGGGTCCGCATGATCCTGATCGGAAACCCGGTCAACATGAGCGGGACGGAGGGACGCCAGGCCGAGTGGGTCCGCCGTTTCGCGGAGGGACTGGAGGCGCGCAGCGGCCTGCCCATAAGGCTTTGGGACGAGCGCCTGACCTCGGTCGAAGCCGGCCGCGTGCTGCGCCAGAGCGGAATCAGCATCGAGAAGCGCGCCCGCGCCGTCGACCGCCTCTCGGCCGTGATCCTGCTGCAGAGCTATCTCGACTCTCTGGGAATGGCGGAGCCGTCATGAAATGCCGTTACTTCGTAGTGGCCGCGATGGCGACCGTTCTGGTCGCGCTCGCCCTGGTCGCCGTCTGGATTCTGACGCCCCGCGTGGGGCCGCACCAGCAGGCTTTTGTCGTCATCCCCAGGGGCGCCAACGCGCGCCAGATCTCCAGGATTCTCGCGGACGGCGGCGTCATCGAACACCGCTTGCAGTTCCTGCTGGTGCGGGCGCTTCGCCCCCGGGCCAAACTGAAGGCCGGCGAGTATATGTTCAAGGAGCGCCTGAGCATGTGGAAGGTCTTCGACCGCATCGTGCGGGGCGACGTCTTCTACTACGTGCTGGTGGTGCCCGAAGGCAATAGCACGTTCGACATCGCGCAGACGCTGGAGCGGCAGAAAATCATGCCGCCTGCCGCGTTCCTCGAGGCGGCCCGCGATCCCGCGCTGGTCCGCGATCTCGACCCCCGGGCGCCGTCGCTCGAAGGCTACCTCTTCCCCGACACCTATCATGTGACGCGGCACACCACGCCGGCGCAGCTTTGCCGGATGATGACGGATCGCTTTCGCAAGGCCTGGAACGCCCTGGGTCCGCCGGCGGCGAAAGCGCATGAGGTCGTGACGCTCGCCTCGCTGGTCGAGCGCGAGGCGAAGTTGCCCGCCGAGCGAGCGCTCATCGCTTCGGTTTTCGCGAACCGCCTGCGGCTGGGCATGGCGCTCCAGTGCGACCCGACCGCGATTTACGCCGCCCAGGTCGAAGACCGCTACCGCGGCGTCATCCACCGTTCGGACCTCGACAGCCGGCAGGCTTACAACACCTACCAGCACGCGGGGCTGCCGCCCGGTCCCATCGCGAACCCGGGGATGGCTTCGCTCCAGGCGGCACTCGAGCCGGCGGCCACCGACTTCCTCTACTTCGTGGTGCGCCCCGACGGCTCCGGCGGCCACCAGTTCTCGAAGGAGCTGGCGCAGCACACGCGCGCTGTCGAACAATATAGGCGTGGCGTCCGGGAGCAGGAAAGGCAAGCGGGAGGCGTTGCGCGCCGTAGTTGAAGCGCGCCGCCCGGAGCACATCGCCGAAGCGGATTTCGAGGAGTTGCTGCGCACGCTGGCCCCGGTGAGCGAAAGCTATCTGCGCCGCCTGCTGCGCGAGACCGGCATTTCTCTGGCCCCGCTGGTGGGCGGCATCCGCCAGGATTCCTTCGAGAGCCTGGAACGCACCCTCCTCGACATGGAGCGCGAGTACGCCGCGGCCATGGCTCGCGGCGACGCATCCCGCGCCCGCGCCTGCCGCCGCTCCGCGATCGCCGCCAAGGACCACGCCCGCTTCTCGCTGCGCAGCCCCAGGCTCACCGCGGAGGAGCGCGCGGCGAAGGAGGAGATGATACTCTGGTTGGTCACCTGGCTCGAGAACCCGGGCGTCTTCGCCACCTGGCTGGAGTTGCGAAAGAAGGTTGTCCGGTAACCTGCCTCCGCCGAGCGGCGTCAGAAGGAAGAAGGGGAATACTAGCCTTAGATGAACCAGTCATGTGGACGTATGCCCACGCGCGCGGCACTGGTATTCGCGCTCCTGCTCCCGGCCAGCGCCGCGGCCCAGCAGGCGGCCGCCCAGCCGTCGCCGACCCCGCCGCCTGCGGCCTCCGATCCCGCCGCGCCGGTTGCTCCAGCAGAGGATAAGCGGGTCTTCGGCGTGCTGCCCAACTACCGGACCGCCGAATCCGCGGTGCCGTTCGCGCCCATAACGCCGAAGCAGAAGATGACGATTGCCGCCAAGGATTCCTTCGACTGGCCGTTATTCCTGACCGGCGCAGCCTTTGCCGGCTTGTACCAGATCGAGGACCAGAACCCTTCCTTCGGCGAGGGGCTGAAGGGCTACGCCAAGCGCTACGGCACGGCCTACGGCGACCAGATGATCGGCAACATGATGACCGAGGGCCTCTGGCCTATCCTCCTGAAGGAGGACCCGCGGTACTTCCGGCTCGGAACGGGAACCGTGCCAAGGCGCCTCTGGTACGCCGCGACGCGCATCTTCGTCACGCGCACGGACGCCGGCGGCACGCGCTTCAACTTTTCCGAGGTGATCGGCAACTCCGTGGCTACGGCCATCTCCAACGCCTACTACCCCGATACACGGGATGTCCGGGACAATGTCGAGAAGCTGGCGATCCAGTTGGGGACCGATTCGTTTTCGCAAGTCGCGAAGGAGTTCTGGCCGGACATCAAGCGCAAGCTCTTCCATCGCGGGCGTTCGGGCCAGGACGGCCCCCAGCAGTAGCGGCGGCAGGCAGACTCGCCGCTTGCGAGCGTGCCGGGCCGCGCGCGGGGTATGATCGAACGTGATGGATTGTGAAGTGGCGCATCCGGAGGTAACGGCAAGGCGCTCTCGCGCATCCAGTGAATCAACGCTCTTTGGGAGGCCTAGAACCCGGTGCAATTGAACCCACGCAAGACCGGCGTGCGCCGCGCGGCTGGGATGATCTTTCTCTGCGGGATCCTGCTGGCGCCGATCCTGCGCGCTCAAAGTTCTTCGAGTAGCGCTCGCCAAGAAGAGGAACAGCCGCGTTTTTTGAAGCGCTTTTCCGTCGGAGTGCGCGCCAGCATCCTCACCATGGATCTCCTCAGCTCGGCAACCAACACAGCCACTCCCAACGCCGAGACGGTCGTGGCACAGACATTGACGCCGGCGAACCTGCGCCTGGGCGGAGGCGTGACCGTGGAGTACGCCGCCTCGCGGCGGGTGCTGGTCAGCGTCGATCTTCTCTACCACTACTTCAGCTACTCGGCGGATACCACTACAAACGTCAGCCTGCCCGACGGAACCTCCCAAATCACGGACGTGTCCGAAGGGCTGCACGCACGGTACTATGATTTACCGATCGTGTTCCGCTACGCCACCCTTCCTGCCCGCACAGCCTCGGCGCGGGTGTTCCTGGGCGTCGGCCCTGACTTCAGAACAATCTCCGATATTCGCACCGCCACGACTACGACCAACGCGGACGGCAGCCAGGTATTCGACTATACGCCGCGGGTTCCTCAGAACCGGGTCACATACGGAGTGGTGGCCGTCGCCGGCTTCCGCGTGAAGGACGATTTCGGAATCAAGGTGACGCCCGAAGTGCGCTACACCCGCTGGCTCTCCAGCCTGTTCGACGGCTGGCCGGCGCAGCAGAGAAGGAACGAACTGCAGGTGGTCATCGGGCTCACCTTCTGAAGAAGGGTTAACGTTAGGATCGCGCCGGACGCCCTCCTTCGCGGGCGGAGACAAAACCGCCTCCGAGGGTGTATGCTGTTCTCTTCGAGCATGACTTTCGGATAACCGTACTCGATACTCTGCCCGGTCCAGGCGCCTCCGCGGGCTGCACCCCCGTTTCAGCGACAGAGGCGCCGGGCATGTTCGAATCAGGGCGACCAATCAGGGAGGTTTGCTCCTCGATGAAGAATACGCTTGCGCAGTCACAACCAAGCCTCGAAGATCAGGATTTCGTGGACCGCGTCATTGCGGAACACAGCGGCAAGCCCGGCGCGCTGCTCACCATTCTGGAACGCATCCAGGAACACCATCCTTTCAAGTACCTCCCGCCGGAAACGCTGGAGTACGTGGCCGCAAAGGCCGACATCCCGCTGGCGCAACTGCACAGCGTGGTCACCTTCTACGCGCTCTTCAACCTGGAGCCGCAAGGAAGGAATACCGTCGCGGTGTGCCGCGGCACGGCCTGCCACACGCGCGGATCGCGCGGCCTGCTCGAGCGCCTGAAGCTCGAAATGGGACTGCACGACCACGGCAGCGAGGACGGCGAGGCGGCCAAGCAGACCATCACCACGCCGGATCGCAAGTACACCATTCGCACCGTGGCGTGCTTCGGCCAGTGCGCGCTGGCGCCGGTGGTCGAGATCAATCACGAGATCTACGGGCACCAGAACGAGCGGGCGCTGCGCAGCGAGATCGACGCCATCGAGAAGGAGAAGCGTTAGATGCGCATCCAGGACCTCAGCAGTTTTAACGCCGTCCGAGAGGCAGGGCTGGGAAAGCTGCTGCCCTACAAACCGCGCATCGGCGTGGGCATGGGCACCTGCGGCACCGGCAACGGCGCTGAGGGCGTGTATCATGCCTTCGCGGACGAAATCGAGCGCCGCGGGCTGGACGTGGAACTGGCCCGCGTGGGCTGCTTCGGCTTCTGCGCGGAGGAGCCGCTCGTCAACGTGTGGCTGCCCGGCCGGCCGCTGGTGATTCTCCACCGCGTCCAAGCCAACGACGTGCCGCATATCCTGGACGAGCTGTATCTCGGCAAGGTCACGGCCGATCTGGCGCTCTGCAAGATCGAAGAGTGGGACCACCTGACCGGGCAGGTCAAGTACGGCTCGGGTTATCCCGAGATTCCGTCCTGGCGCGAGGTGCCGTTCTTCAAGGGCCAGAAGAAGATCGTCCTGCGCAACTGCGGCCTGATCAGCGCGGACGAGATCGAAGAGTACATCGCCGTGGGGGGCTACCAAGCTTTATACAAGGTCCTCATCGATAACACGCCGGACATGGTGATCGAGCAGATCAAGGCCTCCAAGCTGCGCGGGCGCGGCGGCGCCGGCTATCCCACGGGTCTCAAGTGGGAAGTGCTGCGCAAGGCCAAGACCGACCGGAAATACCTGATCTGCAATGCCGATGAGGGCGATCCGGGCGCCTACATGAACCGCAACGAGATCGAGAGCGATCCGCACTCGCTTCTCGAAGGCATGATCATCGGCGGTTTCGTCACCGGAGCGCAGGACGGCATCATTTACGTACGTGCAGAGTACCCGCTGGCCGTACATCGGCTCACGCGCGCCGTCGAGCAGGCCAAGGAGTACGGCCTGCTGGGCGAGAACATTCTGGGACGAGGCTTCAACTTCTCGATCCAACTCGTGGAGGGCGCGGGCGCATTCGTCTGCGGCGAAGAAACGGCGCTGATCGCCTCGCTCGAAGGCCGGGCGGGACGGCCCCGGCCGCGGCCGCCGTTCCCGGCTCAAAAAGGGTTGTACGGCTACCCCACCTCCATCAACAACGTCGAGACCTGGTACAACATCGCGCCCATCGTGGCCAA
>Ga0181532_10000539_pt1 | contig 39075 bp, 38 predicted proteins | sample PEATcosm2014_Bin_33_FD_119768 | JGI IMG/M metagenome (GOLD analysis project Ga0181532, IMG submission 119768) | Peatland microbial communities from MTU Mesocosm Facility, Houghton, MI, USA - PEATcosm2014_Bin11_30_metaG | ecosystem: Environmental > Terrestrial > Soil > Wetlands > Peat | place...
AATGGTGGGCCTGGGTGGACTTGAACCACCGACCTCGCCCTTATCAGGGGCGCGACAATCGATTTAAGGCGTTCCGAATCAGTGCGCCATTTAAGCAGTAACTCATTTAGATACAATATTATACGTACTGAATGCACGGTCATGCACTAACCTGCATGATCGTGCAATTTTTACCCGGAAAGTTGGCAAATAGTTGGCAAAAGTGGAATAATCGGGCCGCAGGATGTTTGCGATTGAAGGGAGGTACTGCCCGTGGCGCGCACAGTCACTAGCAAGGAGCTTGGTAGCAGAACAGCAAGAAGAACAATTCCTGTCGGCGCTGTCGCCTGGATGCCTTTGTCGCAAGGCCGAGCTCTAGGATATAGGAAAGGAAGCAGAGGAGGAGTCTGGCTGGCGCGGTACAAAATTGAGGGTTTTCGCAAGGAAGAGAAGCTTGCGCTTGCAGATGACATTCTGGACGCTGAAGGCGCACGAATATTGGACTTTGGGCAGGCGCAAGAAAAAGCTCGAACTTGGTTTTTGACTGCGACAAGTTTGGCCACAGGGGAATATGTCAGTGACGGTCGCGGTTACACAATGGATCAGTGCTGTTCAGATTATCTGAAGCATTTGCAGCGCCGGGGGGCTCCCGACTATCTTCATTCGAAATACGATCTAGATGCCTATGTGATTCCCAAGCTTGGAGCATTGCAGGTCACCAGGTTGACCCGCCCGAAACTCGAGCAGTGGCGCGCCGATGTCGCCGCAAGTCCACGTCGTACGAATCGAAAACGTGCCGACAAGAACGAACCACACATTCAGAGCGAGGAAGACCTCCGCAAGCGTCGATCCACTGCGAATAGAATTATGCGAAGGGTGCAGGCTGCGTTGAACCTGGCTCTCGAGGAGGGACGTGTTCATGCGAATCCTATGGCGTGGAGGGTATCGCCATTTGAAAACGTCGAGGTGGCGCGGGCAGTTTTCCTGAGTGATAAAGAGCAGCAGGCTTTTGTGAAGGGATGCGCAAAAGAGAAAGATTTTCAGATGCTTGTTCGGGCGGGACTATACACAGGCGCGAGATATGGAGAATTGGGCCGGTTGCATGTAGATGATTTCAATAGTTCTGCGGGCACGCTTTTCATCGCGAAATCCAAGGGCGGTCAGCAGAGGCACGTACACCTCGACCCAGAGGCGGCACGATTCTTCCGGGAAGTCTGCACAGAGCGTGAGACGAGTGAGGTGATGTTCTTACGCGACAGTGGCGAACCATGGGCCAAAGACAGCCAAAAGAAACCAATGCAGCGCGCCTGTATCTTAGCCGGAATTAAGCGCTTCGGATTTCATCAATTGAGACACAGCGCGGCGAGCCGGTGGATCACTCTGGGTGTTTCCCTGAAAGTTGTAGCAGAGCAGATGGGGCATGTAGATACCAAAATGGTCGAGCGATACTACGGACACCTTGCGAGTAGCCACATAGCACAAACATTCAAGGCACTGCCCGGAGTCGGTTTGGACAAAGCGGCGAAGACCACGAAGGCCACACGGAACACTATTATCTCCACGCCTAGCAAGCGCAGCCACCAAACCGTCCAAGTACCGTAGTATCGCCATTGCGCCTACCGGGTTAAGAAAATTGTTGCTAAGACCGATTGCACAATTTGTCCTGGTGGCATTGAGTCCTCCGAATCTTGGACACGGCAGAGAAATTAAACTGAAGAATGAGTTTACAAGCTTCGACTGTAGCGTGTCCAAATCTCTGCGGCGGAGAGGGGGATTAATAAAACATCTGCCGTTTGTGACAGGGCAGCGTTCCAACGAACTGAACTACGTCCCCAACTGTGGAATCAACGACTTGCCGTAAAACCTTAAGGAATAAGCCTATTGCAAGTTTTGCCTACAGGGCACTGACGGATTGGTTTGCCTGCGATTGCAGTTCTTCCTGGCAAAACCGCCTGTAAACCGCCTGTAAAAGTCAGTGCCGCAAAAGCAACGCAAGAATTGTGTGGTCAACGATAAGGGCGAAATCGCGAAATGACCGATGAGTCGTCGAACATCAGGTCGCGAATGAGCGGCCTCGGAACTTACGACTTCGCAGAACGCAGCTATGCCGTCTGCCTTCTTGAATTAGCAGATGCGTGCTACGGCATCCGCAACATCCTGATCAGCAACGACCCATTTGATGACAAATGAGATATGGTTTATCGCTCTCGGGCTTCGATCCTTAGATCAGGCCAGCAACCCCACTCTGACTTCCTTCCACTTTGCATCTCTCCTTGGACTGCCGATTTGATCACTTCGACTGTGCACGGCGTAATACTCAATGAATCTGAGAATCTGAAAATCCCACTCGCACAGGCACCACAACATGTGCTACCCTAAACCATGAACGCCACTACCATCAGAACTCCGGTTCACAAGCGCACACCCCTTCACTTCCTTGTCGACGGTCTGCAAGTCTGGGTCACATACCTTGACGCCAATGAAAACGGGCCATACGGTGTCAGAATCATGTGGCTGGAACACAAGTATTCTTCCTCACCGCTGAGGCACATAACAGACGATGGTGGCTACTCCTTCCACACTTTTGAAAGCTACTTGATGCCAGAAGGTGTGGACATTCGCACGGGCGAATTGGAGACAGACCCTGAGAAGCTGAACAGGCTGCAAAGAATCTGGGTTGAGTACCAGAATAAGCTGGGTGAAGAAGTTTTCAGCGTCTGATTTCATTGGGTGTGAGTCACGGAGGAATCTGAACATGGTTGAGATACCCAGCAATAAATTTTTACCGGGCACAATCCTGACGGTCAGAAGTACGCGGTTTCCGGCCATTAAGCACTGGGGTGTGGTTGATTGGCAACTGGATGAAAACGGGCAGCCGGGTATGTGGCACTCACAGAAGTCAGACGTTCTTCGCCGCACTGACTATCAGTATTTTTCTTGGGGTCAACCCTGTGAAGTTCTCTGGGTTCCCCAGACCTGCGAGCAGCAGACGCATATCATTGAACGTCTGCGCACGAAGACTGGTCTTCCTTGGAATTTGGCTCAGGCAAACTGTGAACAGGTTGTGCGCTGGGCTTTGGAAGGGAAGCCACGCAGCGAACAACTTGAAATCGGATTCGCATTGACTCTGTTCGCTCTCGCGGTTGGTTTGGTGGCCTCCAGAACAGCCTGACGCGATGTTTTGCCAGCGTTAATTTGAAGAAGAAAGTAGGACACGATGAAAGCCAGAGAAAGCTACAAGGGCCACGTAATAGAAGCGATGTCGTTCGAACTGCAGGACAACGCCGGATTTGCCTCTCAACTTTTCATTGAGAAGCATGACGGTGAGGGTGTGACTGTAACGCAGTTCTACGTGCCACAAGTCTTCACAAGCAATGAATCTGCGCTACAGGCCACAGTGCTTGCGGGGCGTCACAAGGTTGACGTTGGTTATGTCGCTCAGTAGCGGAACGGCAATGACCAAGGCTCTGACACTCTGTGCTTACATGCACGCGTGGGAAGGCAATCTAAATGGCAACCGTAGAACCATCGCGTTTGAGGTGATGGGGATGCCGATTGGCGAAGAAGCGTGGGTTGCTGAGTTCCATCATCGCTGGAAGATTCTTCGCGCAACCGCTGGCAACTACGGAAAGTGGCAGGGGATGTATAGCAGCCCGGAAGCAGCGATAGCGGCCATTCAAACCAGTCTCAGTTAGCCCTTTTTCCGAACAGTTTGAAGTGCAGGCTCCCACCGATCAGCTTTTCCAGCATTCTTTTCCCCAATCTCATCCTCATTCTTGTATTGGCGCACTGCGAAATTCTTCTAAGACTTCTATGTAGTTTCGCAGTCGTGTCAACAGTTCGTCGTATGTCAGAACTGTAATATTTTTCAGCGACTGAGACAGAAGACGAAAATCATCTTTTTGTTTTTGATCTACCAGCGTGCTCCTGTTTCCTGCAACGATGATTCCGCGTGGACGCAAGACTTGCATGTCGATTTTGTGTTTGTCACGCAATTGGATGCTGATATCCGGCCCATGCTTGGAGACATTCTCTATGTAGTTCTCAACTTGAATGATGGCTTTGGAGATTTCGTTGTCCCAGTAGTAGTTTCCCCGGCTTTCGTCTTTCTTCAGGAGTGGTGTTGAAGGTCTTTTGATTTCCAAGATGTCCAAATAACTATCATGCGTCAGCAGAGAGAAATCCGGGTATTTCGTCTCCACCACGGCTACATTCATCTTGTCCAGAGCTTTAATGTATCCTTGTTGGATAATCAGTATCTTGCTGCGAATGTAGGTCTGCCACCACGATTCACTCTTGTTTTCCTCCAAGGCTTTTTCCATATCAACGACCAAGTCTTTCAGTGATTGAATCTGGGCTTCGGCTTTCAAGAGGTTTACGGACGCAATGGATTCCGAAGAAATAAACTCAGGAAGAAATTTTGTGAGTGCCTCTTTGTCAGCACTGGAAAGTCTACTGAGCACATCTTGGGAGAGAATGCTGGCCAACATGTCTGGAACATAGACGGCAGAATCACTTTTCTGAAAATCATTGGGAAAAGTTGCCGCGAAGGTATTCCCCACAAGGTCGTTCTTTAAATCCCGGCTGCGTCCAAACCAACGCTGGTTGAGTCTGGCAAGCATCGCATGTGACGTTCGCACCCGGACAATGCCGCGCTCAGTTGTTATGGAATCAGTATCATCACTGATGATCCATCGAAACCGCTCATACTTTCGGCTGAGCATCTCCAAAATATGTTTCCCGAAAGTGATGGAACCATCGTTTCTGATGGCTTTGGGCTTTTTGCCTTCATAGTAGATTTTCAAACCTTGTAGTTTGCTTCCGTAACCTCTATTTCGGACTCTGACGAAGTTCGGCTGGCGGCGATGCCGCTTCTGGCGTGTTTTAGGCATGATGGAATAATCCTGCAAGCCTAGCTTAGCAACGATCTGCACATTGGCGTGTGAAGACGTATGCAACGCGTAACTAGCGAGCGCGACCACCCGAATGCAGACGGGTGGATTCTGATTTATTTTCCGTACCACGGGAAGGGTTGACGCCTTGCGAAGACTGCCACTGTACGCAACGTTCGGTACTCATCGTGCCGCAAATAGTTCATCCACTAAATGTTGACACATCAAGTATTCGCCAAGTTCTTCGGGATTGTAGTACCCCCTCAGAACAATCTCTTTCGGCATCAAGAAAATGCTGCAATCATCTAAGCGAAGGCTAGAGCCTTCACTCGGTAAGCTGCACCAATGCCAAAATATCGTACAGCCGTTCTGCAAGTTCCTTGCCGTTGAAGTCGAAGCCCTTGGCATCCCTAGTTGCCTTGACTTGAATTGCACGAAACTCTCTTCCTTTTATCGCAATCAAGTCATTGCCTGAATCTTTCAACGGTGGAGCCGCTTGCACACCATATTCCAAGAGCCGAAGCTGCACCAAAAGTTCTTCCACTGTGCATGTGACCATTCTTTCTTCTAGTGGGTTCATTGTGTTTTGCCCTTATTCCGCAACTTCTGTAATTATGTCCACCGCTTTTTCCAGTTCTTCTTTTGCGGCAGTGGCCGCAGCTTTAGACGCAAAGGCTAAAAGTTTCTCAGGGCCAAACAGGAATTGACGCTGCCCATTCTCTGTTGCCCAATGCTGCAACCACCAACCGGATTTTATGTTTTTGGTTAAAGTGGGGCCGGACACGAACTTCAAGGAGAATCCTTGCATCTGCTCGCCCGTCAATGAGTAGCCGTAAAAGACAATTCTGTTGTCTGGTTTGGTCGTGACTTCTAGCTTCCGTTCCGCCATCCTTGGAACTCCTTCACGTTAGATTTGCAACGCGTTTGCGCACGAAGGCCGCTATAAAGGCATCGGGTAGCACGGTTTCCGCACGTGCCATCGGGTTCGTATACAAAAAGAACGTGTAATTCAAGCCCTGACCCACCACGCTTTCTGCCTTGAACAGCCCCACGCCACTCAAGTTTTCAAACTCCCGTGTGGTGAAATAGCCCACTTCTTCAAGCGCGGTACCTCTAATAAAAAGTGCCTGCTCAGCCGGAAGGTCACCCCACGTTGCCAACGGCATGAAGCGATCGTCAGCGATCACCAGCAGGTTTGGCTGATCGGAATGGAATTTTGGATATGCCTTTCTGATGCTCATTCTGATAGCTCGCCAAGGGTCATCAGCCCCACCTTCTATGCCTTGATACTTTTCTTGTTGAGCGCGTCCGGCATCGCGTTCCTCTTGGGACAACTGGCCTTGCCAACCGGGGCTTTTGACCTCAAGGAAGACGGGCTTGGATGGAGGAGCATGCACGCTGAACTCTCCAATGAAACGTCCCTTGCCGGGAGGCTCCCACTGAGCGACTGGGAAACCATTAGCGGTAAGAAAACGCGCAACGCGAATCTCTTGCACGGCGTCATCGCGCTCCTGCGGTCTGGCACTGGTCAATCGTGGCCAGAATGAATTCAGCCGATTGTGAGCTTGGACGAATCCAAGAAGCCCTTCAAGTTCAACAAGAAACTCTTGGTGCGCCGGATAGGCGTCTTTGCCAGCCCAGCCAGCTTCTCGCAGAAGCCGCTCGCTCAGGAGTGCTTCAGAATGGTAGCCCATAGCATTTCAATTATAGCCCTATGCCAGTCACCGGGCTTTTCACTACGGCATAGTCGTGCTGAGCTATCGCAGGCAGACATGTCGCAGGCCGAGCTTGGTCAGCGCATCGGCGTCACGCGGCAGACGATTACCGCGATCGAGGCGGGGAAATACTCGCCGTTTTTAGAGGCTGCGTTCCGTATGGCCCAGGTCTTCAATTTGCCACTGGAGGAGGTATTCCAGTGGGACGCGAAGGCCACCCATTGGAGCAGTTGTTCTAGCAACCGGAGGGTTACTCTCTGCGACCAGTCGGCCGGCACGGAGCAACTGTGAATCGAGGCAGCCGATTCGTAAACCGCTCCAGCGCAACGAGAACAAACGAGATAGTTGAAAAATAAATTGCTTAGCTACCAGTCGCACCCCATCACTACCCGTTATTTCCGATCCCGCAACGCAAAAACAACGCAAGAATTGTGGGGCTTCGATAAGTGCGAGCGGCTACGATTGGAGGTCGGACTTGCAAAAATGGTTTGAGCTACTGAACGAGCATCCGTCCTACATCTCAAAATCGTACATTCGAGATACAGAAACTCCAAACTTCGTAATCCTCTTCCCTTGAAGTACCGTATACGTAAAAAGACCGAGTAAGCTCGCGCCTCGATTGGTGCTGAGAAATTAACGCGAAAAATGACACAACAGAGAAGGCCGGAGAGGCGTTTGTGCTTGGGGTAGTCTTGCGTGAAAGATAAACCTTGTACAATACGAGTACGTCGTTTGGAGTTTGCTCAACCGAGCGATCAAAAGGCGAGCCGTGGCTAAGAAACCAGGAGAAGATCTCGAAAGCGAAGAAGAAGAGATGCGGTGTGCGCTTTGTGGTAAGAAAGTCGGCGAAGAGGACTTCTTCCACTGCTGCAACTGTCACCTTTGTAAGGACTGCGAAAGGCGGGGCCCGTGTGGAAATCACGAGCAAAAATAGCACCAGACAACGAATCGACAGAAATATAACGCCATGAAACTTGAAAGCATCACCTCCGGTTTGAGCTTGACTGGGGTCGAACCTGCGCTTGTTGTTACCGTCGTAGCTGCGGTACCGATCGCCGAAGGATCTCTCCAGGTCATCTACAAGATGCCTGAGGGCACGCTCAAAGAGCGCCTTCTTGGGCGGGCGGATGAGGCCAACGTCTCTGTTGCATTGATAGAGCGACCATGGGCCTTCGATGGTAACGGCGAGGATTTCAAACTCGCCGTCGAAGCAAAGCGCATCGACCTCGCATTTCTTTTCGACCCCATGATGGCTGTGCACACTTCCAACGTGGACCCGCTCCCGCACCAGATTACGGCGGTTTACGAGGCCATGCTTCCGCGCCAACCCTTGCGATTCGTACTTGCTGATGACCCCGGCGCGGGCAAAACGATTATGGCCGGTCTGTACATCCGCGAATTGATAATGCGAGCGGATGCACGGCGTATTCTCATTGTTGCTCCCGGAAGCCTCGTGGAACAATGGCGCGATGAATTGTTTGAAAAGTTTGGCCTGGAGTTTCACATCTTTTCTAAGGAGCTCGAAGCCGCCTCACCAAGCGGCAATCCTTTCGCAGATCACGACCATCTGATCGTTCGGCTCGACCAAATGTCGCGCAATGAAGATTCGCAGGAGAAGCTCTGCCTTGCTTCGTGGGATTTGGTGGTGTTTGATGAGGCTCACAAGCTCTCTGCCCACTTTTTCGGAAGGGAAATGAAGCGTACTAAGCGTTTCAACTTTGCCGAGAAAATCGGTCAGCACACACGACATCTACTGCTGATGACCGCCACACCCCACAATGGCAAAGAGGAGGACTTCCAGCTTTTTCTTTCCCTCCTCGATTCCGACCGCTTCTACGGGAAATTCCGCGACGGCGTTCACAAGGTGGATTGCTCCGACCTCATACGCCGCATGGTGAAAGAGGAAATGGTGAAGTTTGATGGCACCCCACTCTTTCCGGAACGCAAGGCCTACACGGTCAACTATAAGCTCTCTGACATCGAGGCCGCTCTGTACGAATCTGTCACTCAATATGTGCAGACGGAGATGGGGAAGGCTGACCAACTCGATGGCTCGCATAAAGGCTCTGTCGGTTTCGCTCTCACCGCACTTCAGCGCCGCCTTGCTTCCAGTCCAGAGGCCATTTTTCAGTCGCTTAGACGGAGAAGGGAACGCCTCGAGCGCCGGCTGCGTGAGGAAAAGCTGGGTATCCGTGGCCAACAAATACTCGCAGAGACCCTCGCCGAGGTTCCCGAAGATGATGATGACCTTAACGCCGAGGAGAGTGAGAATCTCGAAGAGGCTTTGGTCGATGAGGCCACTGCCGCCCGCACGATTTCCGAACTAGAACAAGAAATCGTCATCCTCCAGGGACTTGAGCATCAGGCCAAAGCCGTAGTCGCCTCAGGGATGGACCGCAAATGGGATGAACTCTCTCGCATTTTGCAAAACGAGCCGGCAATGCGCGATTCCGACGGCCGCCTTCGCAAGCTCATAATTTTCTCCGAGCACCGCGACACTCTGAATTATCTCCACAAGAAAATCAACGATGCGCTCGGCAATACGGACGCAATTGTTACCATCCACGGCGGAACCCATCGCGATGAGCGTCGGCGTTTGCAAGCCCTATTCCGCTCCGATCCTGACGTGCGCGTCCTTGTCGCAACTGACGCAGCCGGTGAAGGCGTGAACCTCCAGAACGCCAACCTGATGGTGAACTACGATCTGCCATGGAATCCGAACCGCCTTGAACAACGCTTCGGTCGCATCCACCGGATTGGTCAGCAAGAGGTTTGCCACCTTTGGAATCTCGTAGCTAAAGAAACCCGCGAGGGTGACGTTTACTTCCGCCTTCTTGAGAAACTTCGTGTCGAGAGTGAGGCGCTCCATGGCCGCGTCTTCGACATCCTCGGCGAGGTCTTTGAAGGCATAAGTCTAAAGGAACTACTCCTTGAGGCCATCCGCTACGGTGACCAACCTGAAATACGTGCCCGGCTCGGCCAGCGAGTCGAAAATGCCTTTGATCATGACGTTCTTCGCGGCATCCTCGACCGTAATGCTCTCGCACAGGAAACCATGAGCGCTGAGCGCCTATTTGCCGTGAAGGAGGAGATGGAAAAAGCCGAGGCTCGCCGCCTCCAACCCTACTTTGTCCGCTCATTTTTCATGAAAGCATTCGAGGCACTAGGTGGTTCCATTCATCCACGGGAAACTGCACGCTTCGAGATTACACACGTTCCGGCTTCCATCCGCGAGCGCGACCGTCTTATTACGGGACGGAACCGCCGCGAACTCGCTCCCGTGCTCAAGCGTTATGAGCGCGTATGCTTCACCCGCGAGGCTGTTCGTCCACTCGATAAACCTGGTATTCCCTTCGCCGTAATGCTCCATCCCGGCCATCCGCTTATGCTTGCAACTAGCGACTTGTTGCTGGAACAGCATGGCAATCTCTTACGGCAAGGCACCATTCTCGTAGACCCAACGGACGATGGTGAGGAACCGCATTTGCTATTCCTGCTCACCCACGAGATCAAATCCGGCGACGGACAGGTTCTTTCCAAACGGCTTCAGTTCGTTCGCGTCGCACCTGATGGCTCCGCCACCTTTGCAGGTTGGGCACCGCACCTCGACCTAGAGGCCCTGGCACCCGCCGACGGCGTGCTGCTCAAGGATTTGCTTGCCGCCCCCTGGATTCGAGCCGATCAAGAACAGCGCGCTCTTGCTCTCGCCGCCGCGACGCTCGTGCCGGAGCATTTTCAGGAAGTTGCAGGACGCCGGATTGCACATGTGGACAAGACACTTGCAGCCGTACACGAGCGCCTCACCAAAGAAATTGCATTTTGGTCGGACCGTTGGCTCAAGCTCAAGGAAGATCAGGAAGCTGGCAAGGACGTGCGGCTGAATCTTGAAAACGCTCGCCGCACTGTCACGGACCTCGAAGGCCGTCTTGAAAACCGAAAGAAGGAACTTCTATCCATGCGACACGTCACAGCTGCCACGCCGGTGGCTCTCGGTGGCGCGCTGGTTGTTCCCGCCGGTTTGCTCCGTCGTCTGCGTGGGGAACCACCTGCTGAGTACGGCTCCTCATTCTCCAACGACGCCGCTGCCCGCGCCCGGATCGAAAAACTGGCCATGAACGCGGTGCGTCGAGTCGAAGAGGCGCGGGGCCGTCACGTGGTGGACGTTTCCGCCCAGAAATGCGGATGGGACCTCACGTCATACCCGTCCACCAATGAGAGTAAACAGGCGGACCCTCGCCACATCGAGGTCAAGGGCCGAGTGCAGGGCGCGGGCACCGTCACAATCACCCGCAACGAGATGCTGTACGCTCTCAACCAGGCGGACAAGTTTCTCCTTGCCATTGTTCTCGTGGGTGAGAATGACGCCCTTGAAGGCCCGTATTACCTGCGCAACCCCTTCGAATCCGAACCTGGATGGGGCGTTGCATCCATCAATTTCGATCTAAGGGCCCTTCTTGCACGAGCGGAACGAACATGAGCGCCCAAACTTATCTGCGACTGGACCGTTTGCTTCTGCGTAATTTCCGGTGCTTCGCGGAGTGTGCGATTGACTTGCACCCAGAGTTGGTAGTTCTCGTGGCAGAAAATGGTCGCGGCAAGACCGCGATACTTGATGCTATGAGAATCGCACTCGGCCTATTCGTTGACAATGTCGCGGGGACACACCAATCGGGGGGATTCGAGCGCACAGACGTGCGACTTGTGCCAGGGGACAACAGTGGGATGGTTGCCGCTTTGCCAACCGAGTTCGAAGCAGAAGGGCACGTCTCCGGGCAAACTCTTCGTTGGAGCCGCGCTCTCAAGAGCTATGGCCCTAGCCCTCGCTCTACCACCAAGGATGCCAAAGATCTTTGCAACATCGCCGTCCAACTTCGTGAGAGCTTTGCCGCAACGGAAGATGGAGGCTCGCTGATTCTGCCCCTCGTGGCCGTTTATGGCACAGGCCGCCTTTGGGCCGAGCTTGGGCAAAACAAGGGGAAGAGGACTTTTGACAAGTCCACAGGAAAACGGCTGGACGGATATGCGGATTGTCTCTCTCTGACCTCGTCCTTTAAGGGCCTCGTCAACTGGTTCGAGACGAGAGCGAACGAAATTCGTGACTCGCGATTCTCGACCGATAACCCCAAGAATCTACTTTTGCTCGCGGCGGTCGGAGAGGCCACTCAGCAAGTGCTTGAGCCAACCGGTTGGCGTGGACTACATTGGGACTACGAAACAAAATCTTTGGTCGTCGAACACAGGGACCAAGGTCATCTGCCACTTTCGGTTCTTAGCGATGGGATACGCAACACGATTGCGCTCGTCGCGGATATTGCTCGCCGATGCGCCATCCTCAATCCACGCCTGGGCGCTGAGGTAGCTCGGCAAACACCCGGCGTGCTCTTAATCGACGAAGTGGATATGCATCTACATCCGAGTTGGCAACAACTTGTAGTCGATTTGTTCCGCAAGGCCTTCCCGATGCTCCAGATTATTATGAGTACGCACAGCCCGCATGTGCTCTCGACAGTAGACCGGAGCGCGATCCGCGTCATTAGCGTTGCAGGCCGGGGTCGAGGATTAGTTACAACACCAACCATTCAGACACGGGGTGTAGAGAGCGCCGACGTCTTGGCAACGATAATGAAGGTGGATGCGGAGCCGCCGATAGATGAGGCCGTCTGGCTACGCCAGTACCGGGCGCTAATCGAGGATGGCAAAAGCGAATCACCTAAAGCGCTTGCGTTTAGAGAAAAGCTCATCGCTCATTTTGGCAAAACTCACCCTGTCATGCTCGATTGTGAGCGCTTGGTTCGCTTTCAAAATTTCAAAATCAAACGAAATCATCCAGAGGGGCAGTAACGTGCGAAAACTGGTTAGAGCCGGTGTTGCAGCGCCGGCATGCCTCGCCAACTATCACCACGGCCAGAACACATGGGACGACTTGGGCCATGAAGACAGAAATCAAATTCGGGGACAGTTGGTGCAAATGCAAGGCCGTCGCTGCGCCTATTGCGAAGGGTCGCTCGATATGCTTGGCCAGCACATCGAGCACTTCCGTGACAGAAATAACTTTCAACCTCTGACGTTCGCGTGGAGTAATCTTTATTGGTCGTGTTATCAGGAAGACTCCTGTGGTCGCTACAAGGACCAACACGCTGGCGCATTTAACTTCAACGAAATCATTGACCCGTGTGTTGACGACCCTGATGCATTCTTCCGATTCCGCGCTGATGGCACCATAAGCATTCGACCCGGTCTCCAGGTTACGGAGAGGCGAAAGGCAGAAGAGACCCTTCGAGTCTTTAACCTTCATCCACAATGGGGCCGATTACGGCATATGCGTAAAGCTACACTAGCAAGTTACGTTGCCATGATTGACGGATGTAGCGGTTTCTCCATAGTCGAGCTTCAGGAATTGCTCGGACAGGAGCTGGCTCAGGCGGAGACGCAGCCGTTTTCTACTGCGATCCGACACGTTCTCACGGAACTATGACGACTTCACACCCAATTAGGTCTCCCCGCAAGCTAATCGAGGTCGCTCTGCCACTCGACGCGATAAACGCCGCGTGCGAGAAGGAAAAGAACCCATTTTTAAAAGGGCATCCCAGAGCCATTCATATTTGGTGGGCACGACGCCCCCTAGCAGCGGCGAGAGCGGTCATTTTTGCTCAGCTCGTCAATGATCCCGGTTACCAGCAGGGCGGCGGGTTCAAATATGGGAAAAATAAGAAAGAAGCCGCCATCGAACGGAAGCGGCTATTCAAAATCATTGAAGATCTCGTGCTGTGGGAAAACACCACTAACGAGGAAGTTTTAGAACGCGCCCGTATCGAGATTCGCCGTTCCTGGCGCGAAGTGTGCGAATTGAACAAGGATCATCCACAGGCCAGCGAGCTGTTCAATCCCGACAATCTCCCCCCTCTGCACGATCCGTTTGCAGGTGGCGGTGCGATTCCGCTGGAAGCTCAACGGCTAGGGCTGACTGCCTATGCCTCCGACCTCAACCCTGTGGCCGTGCTTATTAACAAGGCCGTGATAGAGATTCCTCCCAAATTCACCGGGCGATCCCCAATCGGACCATTGCTCCCCGACGAAAATGGCGCACGGCTGGACTGGCCGACGTTGTGGCCAGGAGCCACTGGCTTGATGGAAGACGTGCGACGCTATGGACAATGGATAAGGTCCGAAGCCCAAAAGCGCATCGGCCACCTCTATCCTTTTGTGGAGGTCACTACCGAATTGGCCAATGGCCGTCCTGACTTGAAACCCCTAATCGGCCAGAAGCTCACTGTCATTGCCTGGCTCTGGGCGCGCACGGTCAGGAGTCCCAATCCGGCATTCTCCCACGTTGCCGTACCGCTCGCCTCTAGCTTCATCCTCTCTAGCAAAGAGGGCAAGGAAGCTTATGTGCAGCCCGTGGTCGAAGGCGACAGCTACCGATTCACCGTAAAAATGGGAACCCCGCCGCCGGAAGCAAGAAGAGGTACGAAGCTGGCCCGAGGAACATTTGGTTGCATTCTCTCGAACGCACCGATTCCTTACGCCTATATCGATGATGAAGCTAACGCAGGTCGGATGGGGTCTCGGTTATTAGCCATCGTCGCAGAGCAACCTCGCGGGCGCGTTTTCCTGTCCCCCACAGAGGAAATGGAGGCCGTGGCCAAAACCGCGACACCGTACTGGAAACCAGATACACCTTGCAGAGGAACATTCGCCTCCAATGCACAAGGACGCGTTTATGGATTCAAGGTTTTTGGAGACTACTTTACGCCTCGTCAGTTGGTGGCATTGACCACGTTCAGCGATTTAGTGATGGAAGCCCGAGAGAAGGTTCGACGGGACGGCCTCAAATTGGGCCTATCGGACGATCAAAAGGGCCTCGCACTGGGCGGCACAGGGGTCACGGCATACGCTGAGGCAGTCAGCCTGTATCTGAGTACCGCCCTCTCGCGGTGGACGGACTTGAACAACTCACTTTGCAGCTGGAATAATACGAACAACAATATTCGCGCTCTATTCTCGCGCCAGGCGATTCCGATGACGTGGGATTTCGTTGAGTTATCGGTTTTTGCTCCGATCGCTGGCCTCGATTCAATTATTAATTCCTATATAGAATTGACACGTTGCTTGCCAGCGGCCACGGCTGGATTTGCGGAACAAGCTGATGCGCAAAATCAAACAATCTCTTTGGGAAAGTTCATTTCCACTGATCCTCCTTATTACGACAATATTGACTATGCTAGCCTTTCGGATTTCTTCTACGTTTGGCTACGGCGCACTTTGCGTACAGTCTATCCGGCACTTGTCTCGACCATAGCTGTGCCCAAAGCCGAAGAACTCGTTGCAACTCCTTATCGTCATCAAAGCAAAGAAAAAGCAGAAGCATTTTTCTTGCATGGAATGACAAAGGCAATGAGCAGTCTTGCGGTGCAGGCGCATCCCGAAGGACCAATCACGATCTATTACGCCTTCAAGCAATCGGACACCGAGAACGACACAGGTACATCCTCGCCCGGCTGGGTGACGTTTCTTGGTGCCGTTCTACATTCTGGCCTTCAGCTGACTGGAACGTGGCCTATGCGCACTGAGCGCGAGGCACGGTCGGTTGGCATCGGGACGAATTCTTTGGCCTCTAGTATTATCCTAGTCGCTCGAAGGCGTCCTTCGGACGCTCCTACCATTTCACGCAGAGAGTTCCTTCGGGAATTAAATGCCGCGCTGCCTGAAGCGCTAGACGAGATGACCAAGGGTTCTGGCGATGACCGTTCGCCGGTCGCACCCGTGGATCTGTCACAGTCCATTCTCGGACCGGGCATGGCCATCTTCTCCAAGTATTCCGCTGTGCTGGAGGCTGATGGTTCACCCATGAGCGTCCGTACTGCACTACAGCTCATCAATCGGTTCCTTGCCGAAGACGACTTTGATCCTGACACCCAGTTCTGCTTGCATTGGTTCGAGCAGAACGCATGGAAGGAAGGTCGCTTCGGCGATGCCGACACTCTCTCACGCGCCAAGGGTACCAGTGTGGACGGCTTGCGTGATGCTGGCGTCGTGGAATCTGGCGGAGGCAGCGTGCGACTGCGCAAGTGGCCTGAATATCGCACCGATTGGAACCCTCAGAAAGACACCAACAACCCAATTTGGGAGACACTGCACCACCTCATCCGCGCCTTGAAGCAAGAGGGCGAAATCGGCGCAGGCCGCATCCTCGTTGCTGTGAGAGGCAAGGCAGAAGCGGCCCGTCAGCTTGCGTACCGACTCTATACTTTGTGCGAGCGCCAGGGTTGGACTGAGGACGCCCGCGCCTACAACGAACTGATCACGAGCTGGACGGGCATCGAATCCGCCTCTGGAGCGGTCCCGACTGAAAAACAGAGCCACCTCTTTGAGTGAAACGTCATACGGTGGGAGTAAAAACTTATGAAGCCCTGGCGAGAAATAGTCGTGCCCCATCCCGATGTGCTGGAAGGCACGTTCCTCCAATCGGAATTTGCAGCTGACCTCACGGCCGTCCGTGATGGCAAGGCCACGCGTGAGTATCAGGACGCCGCCGCGTTTTTCGAGCGCACCTTCATCACGGAAGGCATGCGCCTGCTACTTATTCAGGTGGCCCAACGACTGAATGGCAAAGGTGGTGAGCCGGTCATTCAACTCCAGACAGCTTTCGGCGGCGGCAAGACACACACTATGCTCGCGGTCTATCACCTTGCGACGCGGAAATGTCCGTTGGGCGATTTAGCAGGCATATCTGTACTGATTGACGAAGCCAAATTAATGGATGTACCACAAGCACGTGTCGCGGTACTTGATGGCAACGCCTACGCGCCGGGCCAGCCGTGGCAGCGTGGCAAGCAAAGTATCCGCACCCTCTGGGGAGAACTCGCCTGGCAACTCGGCCAGGATGAAGCCTTCACCCTTGTAAAGGAGGCAGATGCCACAGGCACCTCCCCAGGCAAGGACACGCTCAAGGCTCTTCTAGAATCTTATGCACCTTGCGTAATGCTCATCGACGAATTAGTGGCTTACATGCGCCAATTTCGGAATGGACAATCGTTGAGCGGCGGGAGTTTCGACAGCAATCTGTCGTTCCTGCAAGCCCTCCTAGAAGCCTGCAAACTAGTCCCGAACGCAATTCTTCTTGGATCCTTGCCCGAGTCGGATGTTGAAGCTGGGAGCGAAAGCGGCGTGGCGACACTGCGGGCCTTAGAGAAGAGCTTTGGGCGGATTCAGGCACTCTGGAAGCCGGTGGCAACCGAAGAAGCCTTCGAGATCGTGCGGCGGCGGTTGTTTGAACCAGTGCGCGATGAAAAGGAGCGCGAGGTAGTTTGTCGCGCCTTCGCCAATGCCTATGTCGCGGAAGGAGTTAAGCTGCCAACAGAAACCCATGAGGCGCGTTATTTTGACCGGTTTATGCAGGCGTATCCCATTCACCCGGAAGTCTTCGACCGCCTCTACGAGGACTGGACGACGATTGACGGATTCCAACGCACACGCGGCGTGCTCAAGCTGATGGCCAAGGTCATCTATCGGCTATGGAAGGACCACAACAAGGATTTCATGATTATGCCCGGCAGCTTGCCACTTTACGACGGCAGTTGTCGCAACGAACTTACCTACTACCTCCCGGTCGGCTGGGATGCGGTCCTGGAAAAGGACATAGATGGAGAACGGGCAGAAACGACCGAATTGGAAAGTAAGGAGCCTCGGTTCGGCGCGGTGAACGCGGCCCGTCGCGTGGCTCGCACGATTTTTTTCGGCAGTGCCCCGTCTTCGGTCGCAACAAAGCCCGGTGTACGCGGTCTTGACCGCGCCCGCATCTTGCTCGGTTGTCTTCAGCCGGGGCAAACTTCTTCCATCTATTCCGACGCACTTAATCGTCTGGCCGACCGACTGCATTACCTCAACAGCTCTGGCGATAAAGCACAAGACGCGACGCGGTTCTGGTTCGACACACGCGCCAATCTCCGCCGAGAAATGGAGGAGCGGAAGAAGCGTTTCGACGACAAGAACGAGGTGCGCGGCAAATTGGCCGACGTGCTAAAGAAACTTGCCGGAGGAGCCACGTTTTTCGATGGCGTCCATCTATTTACCCCCCACGCGGATGTGCCGGATGACAGCGCGCTGCGCCTCATCTTTCTCACCCCCGAACAATTCTACGCCCGCGAGGAGACGCGCCTGGCCTTCGACGCCGTGTTGGACTACGTTCGCAACAATGGCGCCAAACCTCGCTACCGAGGCAACCGACTCGTTTTCCTCTCTCCCGATCACGGTTCGTTAGCGCGGCTGCGCGATTGTATTCGGGTCGCCTTAGCTTGGGGGTCGATAGTCGATGACGTGAGCGCCGGGCGCTTGAACATTGACCAGCTTCAAAAAAAGCAGGCAGAGAAAGAACTCCAGACTTCAGAAGACGTCCTGCCTCGGGTCGCCCGGGAGTCCTATAAGTGGTTGCTCTGTCCCGTACAACACTCACCCACCGAACCGAAACCATCAGTCGAAACTTTCCCGGTGAACACGAGTGGCTCGGCATTCGGCACCGAGGTCGAGCGAGTCTGCGTGGACAACGAACTGGTGATCGCCACGTGGTCACCCATTCATTTGAGAACTAAGTTGAAGGAGCTTTATTGGAAGGCCGACAAACCAGCCGCAGGGGCCATGGCGTTTTGGGAAGATACCATGCGGTACCTTTACATGCCCCGCCTCAAAAGCCGTGACGTGCTGGCCCAAGCTATAATCAAAGGCGCGGTCAGCCGCGATTTCTTCGGCACAGCCTACGGCGAGCGTGAGGGGAAGTTCGACGGCTTCAAGTTAGGCAATGCCAGCGTGCAACTTGACGACACGCTGTTGCTGATAGAGCCGGAAGCCGCACGAGCCTACGAGGAAGCCAACCAGTCGAAGCCGGTTCCCGGTCCTCAGACTCCAACGGGACTGATTCCGTCCGGCCCGTTCCCACCAGGTTCCATTCCTGCGGGACCAATCTCGCCGAGTCCGGTTCCCACCGGCACGCCCAGGGCAAAGATGTTCCACGGGATGGCGGATATTCCGGCTGCCACCGCCAAGATGCGCCTCGTGCAACTCGCCGAGGAGATTATTTCCGTCTTGGCTTCCGACCCTAATGCCCAGGTAAGAGTTACCGTGGAGATGTCCGCCGAGTTCCCCGATGGCGCGACGGACCAAGTGAAACGGGCCGTTTCCGAAAACGCGAAGAGCTTAAATTTGAAAAACGCCGACTGGGAGTGACCTTGGAGAAACATCCGATGCAGTTCGCCTTACTTAGCCACATCAAGACTATGGCACGGTACGAAATCCTCTTTCACAGTTGATTCGAAGAAAATAGGGCGAAGTTGCGGAAGGGCCTTTCGTCCCTCGAAGCCGCCCAGGCCACGGAGCGACGGGATTTCGCTAACTCGGTCAAGTTCAAAGCGGTTCTTGCCGACGGTTGGACTAATTCTCACAAGATTGTTACGGTCAGGAAGCAGATGCTGTGTCATCCCGGTGGCTGATACAGATTGCGCCGTCATGAAAAGATCGACAACTTTTGTCGCCCAACCGAACTTTCCGAGAGAGTGCCTACGCCCCCAGTCGATGCTGAAAGGTGTGGTTGTACAGCCAAGGCTCAGAATCCGCAATTCAGACGCTTTCCAGCCGAGTACTCCGATAGCTTCAACCGCCGCAATCGCGACCGGATTGTTAGCCCACACCCCACCATCAATCAACGGTATGCCAGATAGAGCTGTGTATGTCGGAAAGTAAGTAGGCGCTGCGCCCGTCGAAAGGCCAACTTCAACGGCGGAGTGCATGTAATCTCGTTCCAAACGGGGATGATGGGCTGTCTTCCAAACATGGACTTCGCCAGTTTCAACGTTAAAGGAGGGGATTACAAGTCGCTTCCGACTTTCCCCCAATCGCCGGGAGCCGAACGCCGCCGACAATGATTGTCTCAATGGTTCCGGGTTGTATTTTGCACGGAACCACTGACGAACCCAACCCGCTTTCCCATTTCCATTGAAGATTGCAGGGCCTCGTTCTTGATAAAAGTTCAGCAGGTCGTTGGCACTCAGACCAAGTCCGAGACCCAGGGCGATTATTCCGCCAGTTGACGTACCTACAATCAAGTCAAAGTAATCTGCTACTGGCCTTCCGATTGATTCCTCAATCGTGGAAAGAAACGAAGCGGGAAATACACCTTTGATGCCACCGCCATCAATACAAAGCACTCGTCTTATCGCGTCTGTCGTCACTCTGTTTCACTCACTCTTGTGCTCCGGTTTATCAGGATGTGTCCCGCCCCCAAACCAACAGCCTGTGGCGTACCATACTTCATAAAAGCAGAGCCAGGTACTGACCCAGGGGACGATGTAATCAGCGACATACATCCAAGGCTGCCAATCTCCCATGACGTGTAGGCACAAGCTTCCGTCCGGGTTGATGTGTGGCAAATCCTTGAAGCCCTTCCGAACCGAAAGTTCGGGAGAGAGCACACGTGTTTCTGGATTCCAACCGCTCCGGAAGCGAATCCTAATTAAATAGTTCTCGCTCAGCGGCGAGGGTTGTAGAAATCCTTTCCAGATTGCTTCCACCTGCCTTTTTGCTTTCTCTAAGGCCAATTTTGGCCACAGCACACTCATTCTGTAGACTTGTTGGTCGAAACTTGGTTCTTGCTGGCGTACAAAGCTGCTACCGTTTGCCATGGAATGTATTTGGCCTCACGGGAATACCAACAGCAGGAGTTGAGGTCAATAATCCCGCCGATGTAACCCTCAAGGACGATTTCTCGCGCAACTCCTGCAAGGTCCTTGCCTGTTTTTTGAGGGCCGACGTTACTGGTTCGCCAAAGATCTGCTCCAGCTGATTCGAGACGTTCTGTATTCCCCTTGCTGCCAGGGCCTCGTTCCAGCGCTTGTGGAGTTCCTGCACTCCGTCAACAAATGCGCGGTATCGTTCTCTGTCGTCCCAACGTTCGCTAAGATCCTCTTTCGGGTTGGCCGGATTGGGTACGTAGAGGCGCGGATTGCTGGAGGCAACCAACGAAACAAAACTGTTTAGGACCGATGTCATTGCCTCTGTAACGGTACGCTCGCCTACGTAGGCATGGGCCGCCAACGTTGTGAGCACCATCGAAATTGGTGCCAATTTTGGCTCGCGTTGAAACCTGACATCGCGCCATCGCTTCAAAAGCTGAACCACGCGTTTCAGGATTGCCTTCTCTTCGGCTGCTTCCTGCGGAGGAATCGGTTCAGCTTTCCCCATTAGTCTTCTAGATTCGATTAGGGCCTTCAAAGCTAACTCGCAACGCGATTCGAACCAATCGGCGTAGCCCTTGGGGTTTGAATGCTTCCATGTCTGCGACTTCCGGTCAGGAACGAAAAGACAGGAACCCCCAACGATGGGGTCAGGGCAGGCTGGAAGTATGTCCAGATGGAACTCCTTGGCATAGTTTAGCCTTACACAGCGGTTTTTCATTTCCAGAATTGAGCGGTAGAGTTCGTGTTCACGAAGCCGCGATTCGAGTAGCTTCAAAAGTTGGAGAGGCGACTGAAGTTCGTTCACTGCAAATCGAAACTCGCATACGAAATCTAGGTCGTACTCGTCCCGACCGAATGGCTTCACCGTCGTCCCAATTTTCATTGACCCTTGAGGGTAGATAGTCGGATTGAAGGCGGCTACGACGCTACCGTCAGCCTCCAACCAATTGCAGACAGCCTCATAGTGGTCTACTGCTTGATCGTACCTAGAAGGTGGCAGTTGCAAGTCATCGCATATATGTCTGAGCAGATCATCAACTTGGGCATTTCTATCGGTCGGAAATTGGACCTTAGCTGTAGCCACTACGCACCTCCTCCTATTTACGTCACCGAAAATACTCACTCAGGGAGGTGACGCCTGCGTCCTCTAAGAGAGAGTCAAGCCTCTTATCACTTCGGACCCCCAGGGCAAAACCATCGCCGTATTCCCGCCGCACGTGCCTATTCGCGCGTCTCCGCGCTTTCTTGGAATGCTTCCGTCCTCGTCGCGGCAACGGTCATCAAGTCCGTTCTTGCAGCCCTTGTTCACAGATGTTCCCCGGTTTCTGCCTGGCTCAAATTACAGGCCTTAGGCGTTGGGACACCGCCAGCACATCCCCCCTGGCACAAAGCATCCTCTCCTGTATACTACGGACGGGCGGCCAATTCAAACGAGTTTTTCGTATACATCGTATTCGTTTTCGTATAGCGATCCCTCGGCAGCAGAAGTTAACCTGTGGCAGAATTAGAGCCGCGTTGGGAAAATTCGAACCAGGAGGTGTTACATGCAGAACTTTGGTGAACTCCTCCGCCGCTTGAGGGGAGGCCGTTCTCAGAGGGAAGTTGCAGGCGAATTGCAGATGCCAGTAACTACTCTGTCTACGCTTGAGAATCAACAGTCGGTTCCGAGGGGACCAGTGTTGAAGAAGCTGGCTGGCTACTACGGCGTCTCAGTCAGCTACTTCTATACTTCATCAGCGACAGAGATGAAACCCACTAGTGCCGCGAGCGCGTGGTTACAGACGGTGCGGCGAGACTCGAACGTAAAGGAAACAATCGCAACCTACGCCCAACCCGATTATTCCGAAGAAATCAAGAACAAGATCGCGGAAAAGATCGCGGAGAAAGTAATCGAGAAAAAGCGTGGCAACAAAACTTCGCCCGGCAGCAAGACCTGAACAAGACCTCGCTGCCGATGAAATCCTCGAGACGCTACTGGTTGAAGCCGGGGCCGCTGGACAACTACCCACAGACCAGAGAAAGCTCCTTGGCTTTCTTGGTCTAGAACAATTGAGTTTCGATTTCATGAAAGAAGTAGAGTTTCTTGATTCTCCCCAGAAGCCGACGGGAGAAATAAGGGCCGCGTTGCATTTGGCAAAAAGAGCCGTCGCGACGCAGAGTGGGATGAACGACAAGCGCGAACGCTTTTGCATTTTTCATGAGATTGCCCACTGTGTTCTTCCTGAACACAATCTAAAGATTTTTGTGGACGACGACCAGACCCTGAGTTGGTGGACGAGAGCCAGACTCGAACGGGAAGCAAATAAGTTTGCGGCGGACCTTCTTTTCCAAGGGAGCCTATTCTCGGAACAGGCACTGAGCCTTGATACTTCCATCGCGACGGTCATTGGCCTGGCCCCTCAGTACGGGGCATCGTACGAGGCTGCCTTGCGCCGATACACCGAGACTCACGTAATGCCCTGTGCCCTCCTCGTGTACGACAAGATTGCCAAATCTGACCACAGTTTCGTTGAGGACGACGATTATCGCCTTCACTACACAATCAGTTCGGCTCCCTTCCGGAAACTGTACTTTGCGGGACTACAGATGACGGAAGAGAAATGCAAGGCAGCCGAAATCTATAGCCCGAATTCAACCTGGAGTGTCGGACAGATCGCTGAGAAGGAACTAGTAATCGAAACTGAAGACAAAGAAAAATGGCGCTTTGAAACTGAGGTATTCAGCAATGGGTATAAGATTTTTCAGTTCTTAAAGCGCCCGCTCCAAGCAAGGTCTAAGGGCTAACCTAAGATGGATGCAGCAAACTTGGCCCGTTTTCAAGTAAGGCTTGTTCTGTTTTGGAATTCCGTTAAAACACCGACTTCCTGTACCGGCTCAGGGAGGCACTCCGCAAGAGAGTGCCGGGGCAAATAGGCCCGATGATTCGGTTCCGCACAGGAACTCTCGTCGGCACCGGCGATACTCGGAGTGACCTTTCTTCTCCGGATTCTTCGACGAACCGAAAATCAAGAGGTGCGCAAAGAGGGGAGCCTACTGACTCCCCACCTCTGGATTGCCTGCTTTCAAAATCGCGCTCGCGGCAGCGAAGATGCGCGCCGCGTTGTGGTTCGGGATTTCCTTTTGACCTTTTAACCAGTGCTGGATATAGCCGCGTGCGAACTCTGCCCCCTCAAGGCTAAGTGTTTCGCAGCAGATGAGTGCAACCGCTTCCGCCTCCACTTCGCGAAGATTCATTGGAGTAAATTCGGAGTCCACGAGTTTTTCGCTCGTGGTGTGGTGCAGAACGCAGTGGGCGATTTCATGAAATATCGTCTTGTGCGGGATTGCTGCGATGGGGCTGACGGCGATTTCTTGGCCCGTCGCAAAGCCCTGGATGTTGCCGTTCATTTCGTTAAAGTTTGTGCGCGTGATATCAAGCATTCGGAGGGCAGTGTCCAGATCAAAGCCTGGAATGGGTAACGTGTCCATTGCTTCTCCCTCGGTTTGCGCCAAGACAAACCAATAGGCGCGAAACGCGAACGTGCTCCGGGTCACTTCTTCGATTTCCTCACCTTCCGCTTCATCTTTAGGAAGACGCTTTTTGTACTGCATCGGCATGCAAAGAGTGATGCCCTTTTCGCCTTTGCGCACTTGGCGGTGGAGTTCCAACCAGCCGCGATAGGTATTGAGTGGACCCGGCTCCAAGTTGCGGCGATGGCATTGCGTCAGGGCGAGTAGTGCATTTCCAAATGAATAGTTATGGAAAGCCGTGTAAGCAGCGAGAAGTTTTCCCGGCGTGTGGACCGCGCTGTGCAGCAATTCTCCCCAAGTTGCGTGTTCTTGCTTCTCCGTCATTGTTCTTTCTCCCTTTCCCTTTTTTCGAGCGGTTTTGCTGCTCGAAAAAAAGAAGCAAATTCCCTTCATAGCGGGTTCATTGCGAACGGGAACGTGCGCCGTCAAGGGCGGCGGGGTAAGCCGTTCATTGGAGCGGAGTGGAAACCCTTGACGGAACAAGCGCGGGACCGGGCGCAGCCTCTTGCGGAGAAGGGAATTTGCGGAGGAACTGTTCTACTTCCAGGAGTGCATCACGGTTGGGGTTCGGAAGGCTTTGCGTGGGTTTTGATTTGCTGCATGTATCCGTATTTCGGGCGGCTGTAGTCCGGAATTCTCTGCTTGATTGACCCAGATAGGGGAATACCCGGAATGTCTGTTGAAATCGAAAGGGGACGTGTCACGCTGGAGCACAATTACCCAATAAAGTTGGGGTATTGTGCACATTCGGTTGACCGAAAGACCCAAAACGAGCATAATTCCCTAGTAAAGTTAGGGGATTATGCCATGCCAGTAGGACCAAACAAAGAGGCTGCAAGGCGGCTGTACGAAACAGCGGGGTCTCAACAAGGCTTTTTTACGACCAAACAAGCCATCCGCGCGGGCATTGCCGAGAAAACCCACACTTACCATATTAAGGTGGGAAACTGGATCCGGGAGCACCGTGGAATCTATCGGCTCGCGGGATTCCCCACTACGGAACGCCCCGATCTGATGCTCTGGTATCTTTGGTCGCAGAATCGTCAGGAAATTCCTGAGGGCACTTACAGTCATGACACCGCTCTCAGTCTTCACGAGCTTTCCGACCTCATGCCCTCGAAACTGCACATGACGGTTCCGAAGCATTTTCGTCGCAATAGCCAAATCCCGGAAATTCTAGTCCTTCACCGAGCCGATCTCAGCGATCGCGACATCCAGGACATGCACGGCGTGCGAGCTACACGTCCGCTGCGAACGATTCTGGATCTGCTCCAGTCGGGCCATGTAGACCGAAATCTCATCCGGCAAGCCGTCGACGAGGCGATGCGGCGCGGGCTCATCAGCGAGAAACAAATCGACTCGCTGCCACACGATGAAATCCAAGCCTCACTTCGAGAGCTTGTGGGACAACACACCTAATGGATGATCCGAAACAGTACAAAACGGCCGGTGCATTTCGCACCGCGCTTGAAACGCGACTCCAGGCACGGGCGCAGGAAGAAAAGACCGACCTGCAGCGCCTGCGCCGGCAAGTGGCCTTCGATCGGTTCTTGGCACGGCTATTTCCCAAGGGACCAAAGGGCGCGTATCCGTGGGTCCTCAAAGGAGGCTACGCCATGGAGCTGCGGATTCGCTCCGCACGCACGACCAAGGACATCGATTTGACGCTTCACGACGGAACTCGACTGTCCAAAGATTCCGGCGAGCGCCAGAAGCAACTGCGCGCGATGCTTCAAGAAGCAGTGTCGATTCAACTGAATGACCATTTCGAGTTTCTGATCCGAGAGGCGCGCGCAGAGTTGGACGGAGCGCCAGAAGGGGGAAGCCGCTATCCTGTCGAAGCTCGAATGGACGGACGAGAATTCGCGCGCTTTCACGTCGACATTGGGATCGGCGACGAAGTGTTGAAGCCGCTGGACGTGGTGGAAGGAAGGGATTGGCTGGGCTTTGGCGGAATCGCGCCGCCATCGCTTCCGGTGATTTCGCGAGAGCAGCAGTTTGCCGAGAAACTGCACGCGTACTCACTGCCGCGTTTAGACCGGGTGAATACCAGAACGAAAGACCTGATCGATATGCTGCTTCTGATCCGGCAAGGAAATCTCGACCATTCGAGACTTGCGGCGGCCGTTGAAGTGACGTTTGCGAAAAGGGCGACGCACGCCGTGCCGCACAGGCTTGAGATGCCACCTCCGGAATGGGAAGCCGTTTACGCGGCGCTGGCCCGAGAATGCGGACTTGAATTGACCTTGGCAGAAGGATTCGGGGTGGTGCAGGACTTCCTCCGCAACATCCTGGAAAAACAAGGGGGATGAGGTTGCTAGGAGTTAACGGGGTCGCGGGATCCCCCAACCTTGCGAACGGTTTGTAAATGTCTAGGACGCGGTCCTGTAACCCTTGGCGGAACCCGGGGAGCTCGCGCGGCCTCTTGCGAAGAAGGGAATTTGCGGAGAACTGTTTTAATCCTGCAAGCGAGTCAACGCTGGTGTTCAGAAGCCTTTGCGTGAGTCTTGACTTGTTGCACGTATCCGTTTCTGAGTCCGGCCGTTGGAGATCCGGTGTTGTAGTAGGACAGAGCGGAATCGAGGGCGGCGAAGCCCTCACCCTGAATGCGAGCAGTTGCTGCGTAGGTGGCAGAAAGAAGCGCAGCCCCAGCACGGAGATTGGTGCAAGGATCAAATAGTTGTTCCGGCGTGAGATGCAAGAGCGCAGCATGCTCGCTGTTCACCTGGAGCAGTCCGATGCTGACGGTGATCCCCTGCGCGAATAGCCAATGAGTCCATGCGATCGCTTCTTCGAGCGAGGCAGGCTGTCGTTCAAGTGTGATGGTGCCGCGATTCCATCCCTGCCGGTGGGCGAGCTGGTGAGGGCGGTTGATGCTGAGAGCGTAAGGGTAAAGCGCCGATTCGGTGCCTGCGATGGCTTCGAGGGTGCTGACGGGGACGTCCGCCGCGCAGGATTGCGCGAGCGATCGAAAGGAGGTGAGGGGCATCTTGGTGTTGGGGTTGGCAGTCGGTCCCTGGGCAAAAGAAGTGGTTCCAGCGACGGTGTAGAGAATTCCGATAATGATTCTTGAAATGCGCATTAGAAATTAGTCGCCGAAAGCACGGGAATCTGGAAAAGTCTGGCCCAGCTCGCGGTGCTGGATTGTTGAATCGCTGGAATGCGGGTGTTCTTGGCCCAATAGTCGTTCGAGGTCGTCAATAGAAGGGTGGGATGGTCGAGAGCGGAAGAAAGAAACGGCCACACGAGGATCTGTTCATAGCAGATGAGCACGGCAGCGTTTTGATTGTGTACGCGGATAGTTCCACGGGCAAAGAGATTCAGGGGCACGCCGTCATTGCCTAGAGGCTTCCACATTGCGATTGGAATCGGAATGCGCTCTTGATAGAGCCCGGTGTTTTGCTCACCGCGGGCAAGCAGTACATTTAGGTAGTGATTCGGCGCAGCAGGAATTCTCGGAGGGTTGATACCAGCTCCGATAAGGACGGTGCGGTGCAGCGCTGCGACCGAGGTCAAAGTATCTCCCCAAAAAGTTTCGGTGGATTCATTCCAGTGCGAGACCAGGTGTTCCGGGAACAGCAGCACAGTGGCGTGGGATTCGAGAATTGTCGCCTGCATGGATTGGTGTGTGTTGTATTCAGTCGTGAAATCGGGGTCGCCTTGCCCTACGCCCCCGTAGGTTGTGTTGACCGCCTCCCATCCCGCAGGGAGCTGTGGTGGCTGGTATTGGAAATGAAAGACTAAGGCGCAGAACATCAAACAAACGGCACTAGGTGTTGGTTTGAAGCGAAAGAAACTCATAAAGCTAAGGATGAAAGCCAGGCCCAACCATTTCGAGCCGGGGAAAAGAACGCCTGCGGAAAGAAGGGGCGAAGCCCATCCAATTATCCCGAGGGGCGGCGCCGCAGTCAGAAGGATGCACAATGGAATAGCGAGTGCGGCTTTACCCGGCCCGCGCGTGAAAAGCAAACCCCAAGGCAACGCAAGGACCGCCGCCGCGGCGAGACACAAGAACAATCCAATGAGCGGCGTCCCCGGGCACCCAAAGAAAGCGCGCGCTCCGGGGATAAGCGGCCAACTGGCCGCTGCGTAGTAACAAAACATCAAACTATAGGCGTGCATCCTGGATTTCGTGTAAGAGACCAGCACCGGAGCAACAAGGGAAAGAGGGATGGCCGCGAGATGACCACTCCAAGCAACCGCCGCAGTTGTGGCGGCAACGGCGGGAAGCGTAATTCTACTGCTGAGGAGCTTCTGTAGCGAACGTCCACAATGGGCGGAGATGGTGCCGAATCGAGGACTCTGGAATGGCGCCGTAATAGCGGCTGTCGAAACTGTAGCTGTTGAACGAGGAGATGACCCACACGGTTCCTGGCTCGACTGTGTAGGTGCCATACGGCCAGGGGTCAAGAGGACGTTGCAAGTGGTCGCGGAATCGTCCCGCGCTATTGGGAAGCAATTGTCCATTGACTCGAATTCCATCGGCGCTCACCTCGACCTGGTCGCCGGGAAACGCGACGGCGGGTTTGAGAAGTGGCGCTCCGCCATCGGGGCAAGCCCCAGCCGTGCGGTATTGACGGTTGAGAGAGATGGATGCCGCTGCTCCTTGCGGGCAGAACTCCACAAGGCTAGCGCTGGGCGAATTGCTGGTGATGTAAAAGCCGCGCGGCAGGGAGGGAGTGAGATTGAAACGGACGCCGAAAACCCAACCTGCAATAAGCCCGAGAAAGAGAGGAGAGGCCAGCAGGCAGGCCCACAAAACAGCGCGGCGGAGTCGTTGGCGTAGTTCATAGGAGCCAAGTGTCTTGAGTTTCAGAACATTCGAGAGATGGAGAGCCATCGGTCATGACCTCGTTCGTGAGTGCTGCGGACGGCGGAGGCGGGTCTTGTGCCACTCCGCCAACGACAAAAAACTTTTGCACGCTGACTTCATAGATATAGCGCTTGTAGTTGTCCTGCCCGACGTAAGGCCGCTGATCGAAAGTTCCTTCGACGTAGAGATTGGTGCCCTTTTCAAGTTCCGTCGCGAGAATGGCTAAATCCCCGTAGAAGACGAGGCTGAACCAATTGGTATGTTCGGAAGGTTTGTCGTTCCGGCTGAAACGATAGGTTTGTCCAAGCCGGGCATTGGCAACGGGCATGGAGGAGGGCAGATAGCGCAGTGTGGGTTTTGCTGCGAGATAACCGGCGAGTTGAAAACGGTTCTCCTGCATGGTTCATCGCTCCGAATTGAGATCCAATCGCTCTACTAAACCCTCTGGTGGTTGAAGTGCAGCCACCACCGGTGGCGGAGGCTGCTCGAACAGCGTACCTGTGTCTGGCCCACTGCCGGATGAAGAAGAGGGACGCCGGCGCGACTGGGGAGTAGGTGTTGGCTTTGGCCGCGGTGCCAAGTCCGGAAGCGGGTCCTGCGGTGAGAGACCTCCATCGTGAATGGAATAAAACTTTGTGGGCGGAGGGATTTCGGCGCGGGAACGCAGGATGGGGTCAAAGAAGTAGAGCATTTGCGTGCCGTAGATGGGGTGGTGCCCGGAAACAAAAATCAGCATGTCGCCCGGAGCTATGATTTTTTCCTGGTGCCCGGTGCTCTCTTTTTTCGGAGGTCGCAAGCGCATGATCTCGTCCGGAGTCATCAGCGGACGCTCGATCTCGTCCATATGCGTGCTGACGTGGTCGAGGACCGGAGACATGCGCGAGCCGGAGAAGTTGAACGATGCTTTCCGAATGGTTTGCGTCCCGGTCATTTTGCTGAGCAGTTCGGCAGTGTCGTACTGGTTAGGGGCAAAGGCGACGCGAACCTGGCAATTGCTGACGATGCTCTCATTGCGCCCGTATTCGTCCACGATTTGGCGGATGTCCTGGGTGATGAGGTACGCCTTGAGACCAAACCCCGCCATGTAGGAAAGCGCGTCCGCGAAAATTTCCATGCGCTTCAGCGAGGGGAATTCGTCGATGAGGAATAGCAAGCGATGTTTGTTGCTGAGCTGTTCGGGGCCTTGAAAATCGAGTTTTTCGGTGAGCCGGTTAACGATCATGGTAAAGATGAGGCGCATGAGCGGGCGAAGCCGGATCTTGTCGCTCGGAGGGACGACGAGATAGAGCGAGACGGGCCGTTCGTGATTCACGAGGTCTTGAATCGTAAAGTCGCTCGCGGAAGTAGTGCGGCTGACAAGCGGATCACTGTAAAGCGTCAATGCGGTCTTCGCTGTGGACAGGACGCCGGAGAAATCCTTGTCCTCCTTGTCGAGCATTTCCTGGACTTTCTCTTTCACGACGGGATGCGTTCGTGTCAGTTCGCCTGTGGGAAGCCGCCAGTTATGGGCATTGTCTTTGTCGTGTGGATAGTTGAGAAGCTCGGTGAGGGTTTCACGGAAGGTGAAGCCCGGCCGCGTAAAGACGCCCGCGAGTAGACTAAGGGAAGCCTTTCGCCCTTCGAGAGCGGCGGCGTAACAAACATGCAGGATCATCCCCGCCGTGATAGAGGCAGCAGCGTCCTGCCAATAGCGTTCCTGCGGGCTGTCTTCCCCGGTGCGGACGAGCATGTTTGCAATGTTTTGTGCGTCGGAGACATCGCGATCAGTGAACAGGCGAATTTCCGCCAGCGGATTGAATCGCGAAGAGTGCTCGGGCTCTACGGGGGAAAACTTGAAACAGATTTGCCCAGACTGGCTGCGGAATCCCGCGGTCTTCGCCCAATTCTCACCCTTAATGTCGTAGACCACCGTGCTTTCCGCCCACGCAAGAAGTGTAGGAATCACGATGCCTACCCCTTTGCCGCTCCGTGTGGGAGCAAACGCGAGAATATGTTCAGGGCCGTTATGCCGCAGGTAGTGAAGGTGCTTAATGGACTGTTCGTGCCAGCCTCCGACATACACGCCTTGTGTTGTCTGCATCAGATTGGTTTCCGCAATATCCGCTTTCGTGGCCCACCGCGCCGATCCATGAAGGTCCTCGGTGTTTTTCGAGAGTGCTTTCGTGCGAGCGATATTCAGAAGAAAAAATACTGCGCCTGAGGCGAACGCCCCGCCCACAATAATTCCCGCGCCGAGAAGCAACGGAAGTTTGATTCGAATGTCCCCGGTGCTTCCCTGCGTCCAGACCCACACGAACCATTTATAAGGTGCGTAAAAATAGACGGAACCAAACCGCACCAAAGCGGGGCCGAGCGCGGGCTGATAGTCGAAGCGCCAGGCAACAAACTGGGTGGCAAGTACATTCGTTAAGAAAAGTCCGATAAACCCAACGATTGTCGGGGTCCAGTAGAAGCCGCCGACATAGCCGGGGTCTCTCGGCTTCCGGTAAGCGGTAACCTGTTTCACCGTCCCAACTCCGGCGATTTGCTCCTTTCCTTGATGGGGAGCACACGGGCAATGTCGTTGGTGTAGGCGATGCGCACGTTCTCACCGACAGCCGGGATCCTGTCGAGAAGGTCTTTCCGGTGGACGACCGCGCTATGTGAAGTGATCTGCTGAAGGAGAGTTTTCTCGGTCTCGCTGATGATGCGACCCCGGTAGATGCCGCTGTGGGTCTGCGCTTGTTCCACGCGCGCATCGGGAGCGATCTGCTTCAGGGCCGACTGGAGGCCGCGGGGCAGTTCGCCGCCGCCAAGCAGTTTTCGCAGGTCGGTGCCTGTCGTCTTGTCGTGAAGCTCAACAACACAGCTTCCGGGCTGATGCGTAGCGACAGATATAGTGGTCTCGCGTCGTTCGGTATCGGGCTGGGTTTCGAGGGATGGAGCGGTCTGGGCGTTCTGTCGTTCCCAGGAGTGCGCATCTATTTTGTCGATGAGGTATTTCAGATCTTGATTGTCCGTGGGATCGAAGAGGAGTTCATATTCAGTTTCTTTTCCCCCGCAGCGTACGGTTACGATTTGCAGCGTGGAGTCTCCCAGAGTCTTCGGTTGGCGTTCACTGTTCAATTCTTCGAGGTACTCACGGGCGAGGGAAGCGTCGCGGTCAAAGGCCGCCTCAAGAACATCCTGAAGTTGTTCAGCGTCAACAGGAATTCGCCCCGTGGAATCGGAGTCGAGATAGGCCTCCAGATATTGCCGGGGCCACGCGATAAGGTCGTGATCGAGCTCGGAGGTGAGCAAGATTTCAAGCTCTTCAGGCGAAGACGCGGAATTTGCGAGGCTTGAGATTTGGTGTTCTACGGAGTTTACGACTAAATCCTGGCGAGTGGCTGCGTTGTTGCTATTCATTGAGAGAAACCTCCTAACCGGTCCAAACTCCGATTTCAATGGGACTGTATCGTGTGGCAGTAATACATATAGCAACCATATAGCACCATTGGGATACCAGGTGTCAACATATTACGTAGTGGGTCAGCTTTCGATAGCCCGAGGACGCAGCTAAATAAAGAGAATCAGGCACATAGTAGCTTCCCAGATTGGGATTTTTCGGGACTGGTGAAGTTGTTCGCGTGGGTGCTCTCTAGCCTTTCAGGTGTCCGGATGCGACCAGGGGAGTGGAGACAAGACTATCGGGTTCTTAGCCGCGCACGTATGTCCGCCTCTTTGACATTTTCAAGAAGACCCCAACAGCTTTATGATGGGCTTCTATGCAGGGATTTCCCGCAAAGACAGTAGCGGCGGTTCGATCCCGGCACGTGGTTTGCGTGGTCAAGGTCAGCGAGCTTCGCGCAAAGGCATTTCAGATAGGTTTTGAAAAAGACGGAAGCCTATTCATCCATTTTCCGTATTTCCAACACCGCACCGGCATCCTGTCCTCGTCAGAGATTCCTGCAACGGGCGAGCGCAAGGCCGATGTGAATATTGAACACGGCGGCAAAGTCACATCGCACCGCGTCAAGTACTCACATCACCCGGATGGTAGGGCGCACTTTTCACAGGACGGAAAGATATTCACTGCGATTAAGCGACAATCCATATCGCTAGACGTGCAGAATGGCCATATGTTCACCTTGTGCATTCAGGGATTACACGCGCTGGACGTTGCGAAAACGGCCAGAGACGCTGAAGGAATTTCTGTCAATCGATCCGTACTCAATTTCCAGATTGAGCCAACAGCGGAAGCCATCAAGTTCGTTGGACGATGGTTCGACATAAACAAGCTGCGGGTCAGCGAGCCTAATGTGACGGTAGGGCCGAGACACACGATGGTTGATCCCGATGGCGTGAGGACCGACGCAATTCTGGTAGCGAGTCCTCACGCTAATGCCAAGCATGTACTTGCGATAACCTGCAGGGCGATTCCTAGACTTGGACCAGCCCCAGAAATATTTCTATTTCATGGCGGCTTTGACGCGCCCGAGACAATGACCGATCCGGCGAAGGACGCTGGGTTTCTGGCATTTCTATATCCACTTTCGGAGGCCGCCAATGTGCGAGAACGACTGGGCAGCGTGGACTACGATCCGAATCCATAGGATGTTATGTTTTTGGTTTCCCCGAAGGCACCAGAACGGATTGGCGAAATGCCGCCTGGAAATACCGGCCGAGGCGACAAAAAGCCACGTTTCGAGAACCGGACTTCAATTTCTCCGACTTCGGCATGCTTACCAACGGTATAGTGGGCGATAACTATGTCACTCAGCCGCTCAGCACGCCTTCTTCAAAATGCCGAGGCGGCCCTCATCTCTGCTATTGAGATCTACAACAAGCCAACATTTGCCTACCGCGAGGAGACGTTCGCTATCCTTGCGCTTAATGCTTGGGAGCTTTTGCTAAAGGCAAAACTCTTAGACATCAAAGACAATAAGCTCAGCTGCCTTTACATATACACCAAAAGAGAACTCGCACCGGGCCAACAATCTGTAAAACTCTACGTCAAACGCAATCGTACCGGAAATACGATGACGGTCGGAATTGATGCTTGTGTTGTTCGCCTGGAGAAAGAGGGAATCCCTGTCCCCGAACCGGTAAAGAAGAATTTAGAGGCTCTCGCTGAGGTACGAGACAACGCGGTCCATTACATCAACGCCAGTCCGCAACTGTCCAAGCAAGTAATGGAGATCGGAACCGCATGCCTCCGTAATTTCGTAGAGCTCGGGAAGCAGTGGCTCAATCTCAATTTGTCCGGCTATAGTCTCTATCTAATGCCCATCGGGTTTCTGCCGTCAGGGGAAGCCGTGACGGCAATTACCTTGTCGAACCAAGAGCAAAAGGTCGTCAATTATCTTGCGACTCAGATGAAGGTAGGTCACGACGGAGCCGTACAGGACTATCACGTTTCTCTCGATGTTAATATTTCATTCAAACGGACTTCGGCTGCGGCCGCCAACGCCATAATTGTTACGAATGACCCCAGCGACCCGAACGCTGTTCACGTGAATATATCGGAGGAAGACATCAGGAAACAGTATCCGTGGGATTATGGAACCCTGACCGAGAAGCTACAGAATCGATACATTGACTTCAAAACAAATCCCAAATACCACGAATTGCGCAGGAAATTGGCCACGAATCCACAATACAAAAAGACTCGTTATTTAGATCCCGCCAACACAAGCAGTTCGCGAAAGGATTTTTACAATCCAAATATCGTAAACGAGTTCGACAAATCTTACACTCGCAAGAAGTAGAAGCCCAAGTTGTCGAGCACGTACTCCGCCGCGAGTTCGTAGTCGGACTAATTGGCACGAATATTTAGATGTTGAAGGTCATGTGTTCTAGCTGTCTTGGGATAATCATGGATATCGACAAGACTCTGTTTTAGAAGCAGATCGTCGATCGGAGGCAATATGAGCGAGGCATGCCAGTACGTGTTCCGTTACAACGGAGATGAAAAGACAGACGAAGTTGAGGTGGACCTGCGGGGCGACATGGAGATGCCGGCAAGGGGACAGATAATTACGAGAAAGGGAAAACAGTGGAAAGTTGTCATGGTCTCGACAACTCGCGAATTAAGTCCCCGGCCCCCGGTCCCGGTTCATCGCATCATGTTGACGGATAATATCGAACTCCCGCTTTGAGCGTTACCAGCGCCGTGTTCCGGCTTCTTCGAGTGCCTGGCTAACTTCTGTGTAATCGGGTATTCGGACAAGGGCCGTCGCTGGCCAGAAATTGGGTTGTGAGACGTCAGACAACTTCTACCCAATTTACATCGACATCCGACAACATATCGGACACCTACCACTATCTCGTAGAGCGCCCGCGGCGTCCGGAGTTCTCCCGCTTATGCCTGTCTAGCTTTCGTAGTTCAGTTTGCACCTTCGCTTGGTACTGCCCCAGCCATCCGCCCCACACGGGCTGGACCTCCTGAATTCCCCTGCGACGTAAGAGGTCTGCTTCATTGTGGAGGTGGGAGGAATTCTGAAGGACTGTGTTCGCGTCTCCGAGATCATCCACGCACAATGTGGGTTTCTTATTCGCGAACCGTTTCTCGATACGAATGAAACGGCCCACCGCAAGCTTCCCTTCGCTGCGGGCTTTCTCGATGGTGCTCGTGTGATAGATCAAATGCACTTTTCCGTCCGTGCCTTCGACCAGCATGTAGCGCTTGCCCGTTTGTTCATCTTCGGTGTGGAGGAGGACGCGTCCAGCCACTCTTTGTAACTGGCGCATAGTCGTGACCTGAAGCGGAAGGCGCTTGTCGGAGAGCAGGGCACCATGGGCCGCGAGCATCTTTTGCCGATCTCCGCTCTGTTGCAAGGTCCTCAGCACTTTCTCAAAGTCTGCCTGCACGCTCCACTGGTGCGGCCCGACGAACTGCGCGAGGCCCATCGTTTGAAGGTGCATGAGTCGTGCGGCAAGGTGTTTCTGGAGTTGCCGGGCCGATTCAGGCAGTGATCCGTCATCGGGATTGACAGTCACCACAAAGCTGGACGAGGAGCCGTCGTTGCTCCATTGGAGGATGCGGTCGAGCGTCGTGTAGCGGGTTTGAATCGTCGCGCGCCGGTGCGCCTCTAGGGCATCCGCAGGAGAGCGATAGCCTAGAGCCTCGGTAACAATTTCTTCCGCGCGCTCGCGTAGGCCCCCACGAATGTATTCCCTCGACAAGCGAAACGGGATTCCACTCTTGTCCAGCCCCCGAAGAGCGATGTGAACGTGGGGGTGTTCGGTGTTGTGATGGACGGCGGCGACCCATTCGAATTTAGCGCTCAGGTCATGTTCCACCCGGTGCATCAACTCGCGAGCAAACTGCTGGAGGTTCAAGCGGTCACCAAACTCGGGAGATACGATGATCTTGAAGAGCCGCTCGTCGCCGGCTCCCTGCCATTTGTGGAGTGTCGTTGCGATGTCTAACCGTTGCTCGGTAGCGTTGAATCCAGCCTCGGCTGCTTTTCCACCTTGCGTTGCACTCTCGCGGGCTACATACCTTCCGTGAGCCTTCCACTGCCCCGGATTTTTGTTCGCCGAATAACTGACGCGGACGGCTACACGCTGATTAAAGGCACGGTGCGCCCGCGCACTCCCGCCAGCACTATTTGTGCCGCGGGTCTTCTGTCCACGCTTCGACATTTGGACAATGCGAAGCATGGATCGCAAAACGCCTGTGAACTTGTGCGGATTCTCGTTGGGCCCGTGCTTTGATTTTCTCGGTCGCAACCGAATCATAGGTTCGTCATTCATCGGTCACCATTCCTTTCAGAGTGTCTCTGTTCTTGTTCGAGATCCCTTCCGCAGCAGCACGCACGAGCTTTTCGTAGCGCAGCCTGGCGCGAACGCGTGCAGCGGGTAGAGCATCTTCCGGGGGTTCGACCACGCACGTGATGACGTACTTTAGGAACACGTCGGTGAGTGCGACTTGAGCGTGTGCGAGCGTCTGAAGTCCCTGTACTTGCTTGGCCAGATTCGTGAGCGTGGCGGCAACGCGCGCCTCAAACTGCGTTGTTGCTTCGGTGTTAGCCCCCTGCCGAATCTCATGCTCGCAAGCGGCAATAAGGAATGCTTGTTCGGAACGAAACCCTCGTTCCTTGACAGCGGCGCGAACCTGATCCCTCAGCTCGGAGGAAGGGTATCGAAAATTGCGCGAGAAGCCCTTTTTATCCACGAAACACCCCCTTCAAGAGTGGTACCGACGCGGTACCACTCTCTGTTCCAAGTGGTACCAAGCGAAGGGTAAGAAATGTAAGCGGTTAAGCCAGAAATACACCACGAAGTGGCCCCAACCCTTTATGTTCCAATACCCGTGTCTTTCGTAGATCTTCCGCCTGCATTCCATCCACGCTGCTCCTATTGCTGTTGAAGAGTATTGATTTCTGTGGAGAAGTGTTGACCTGCGTTCATATTTATTGACTTCCGTTGGCCTGCTGTTGACTTCCGTTTACTCTAGTCCATTTCTGTTGACCCAGACAGTTTCCTTGCTTTACATTGGAATGCCATGGTGCTATATGTACAGCAGGCATACAGATCATGTCAACGCAAAAAGACTACCGCCGCTGCTTGGAGCAACTTGCCGCCGCTCCGCCGAAGAGAAAAGCTGCGCTCGTTCGATCTCTTCTTCCTGGAATAGAAGCCGCGCTCACTTCAGGCCAGACCCTGAAAGACATTTGGGAAGCGCTCGAAACCGAAGGTTTGCAGGTGAGCTATCACACCTTCCACATGGCGGTGTGGCGCGCCAAGAGAAAACGAACCGCGACCAGCGGCTGGGAAAAACAGGATAAACCTTCTGAACCGCAAGGGTATGGGGAAGCAGGAGTGGAAGTAGCTGGAGAGCGCGACCCGCTAGCCAATCTAAGACGATTGGAAGAAAACAGGCCAGGCTTTCAGTGGCGGGGAACGCAGAAAATGAAAAGGCTGGTGCATGGAACGGAGGACTCGAATGACAAAAACAAACGGTAATGGAAGTGGTGCAACGTCAATTCACATCTCTCTTCAAGGGAAAGGTGGGGTAGGAAAGAGCCTGATATCTGCCATCCTTTCGCAGTATCTATTGTCGAAAGGTCAGGATGTACAGGGCATTGATGCAGACCCGGTGAACCAAACTCTGGCTGAATATCGCGGACTGGCCGTGAGCCGACTGAATCTCTTGAAAGAGGGAAGTGTGGACCAGCGGGAATTTGACCTGCTCATGGAACGGTTTCTGACAGAGAGCGGCACGTTCGTGGTGGATACTGGCGCGTCCACTTTTATTCCCCTCTGGCATTACGTGTTGGAGAACCAGGCACTCGAGTACTTGCGAGAGAAAGGCAAGCGGGTTTTCATCCATTCGGTAATTACAGGTGGTCAATCGCTGAACGATACCCTCAGCGGGTTCGAGCAACTCGCGGAAACGACGCGGGAGAAGAACCTAGTTGTGTGGCTGAACGAGTATTTTGGCCCGGTGTTGCTGGACGGAGCCCCGTTCAGAGAGATGGCGGTGTGCAGGAAGCACGCGAATAAAGTGCATGGCTCCGTGGCGATCGTGCGGCGCACCGCGGATACCTTCGGCCGCGATGTGGAAGAGATGATTTGCCAGAAGATGACTTTTGACGAAGCGCTGAATGGAAATGGTTTCACAATTATGGCGAAGCAACGATTGCGTGTAGTGCAGCGTGAGCTGTTCGACCAGTTGGATGCAATTCCATTCGTGCAGTGAAGGAGCCCGCTAGCGAGCGGGGTGATCTTGATGGCGAAAAGTCCGATGAAGACCGAGGTGGTGCTCGACTTACAGCGCATAACTGCGGAAGTGGCGGCGCGTCATGGAATGCTGGTTCGCCAGGATGATCCTGCGATGCTGCTGGTCACAATGAATGAAGTTGTGCTGCAGCAGGTTTTCGGGAGTATCGAGACCCGCGTGGAAGAAATCGTAGTCGGTATAGAGGGAGGTCTCCGCTCAGCGCAACGCGAAGCAGTGCAGAGCATTGAACGGGAGGCGCGAAAAGCAGGGGTCGCGGTACGTGAGGAGATTCAGAAGGATATTGACGCCGGGCGGTTACACGCGCGAGAGTTGATTGTCGAATTAAACCGCGCTTATTCGCGGTCCGCGGTGCGCCGCTGGGTTGCCGTAGGCGTGATCGCGGGAAGCGGCCTTCTGGTGTTGGGAGTTGGCTTGGGCATGATGCTTGCCAGGGTGCTGAAATGAGATCGTTCCTCGCTCTGTTTTTCTACATCGACCACAAATGCAGCTCGGAACCGAGGTTTCGAAAGACGTTGTTGGTGCTGACGCTTATCTTTGTATTGCTCTTGTGGTCGCCGTGGCGCCCTTTGCTTTGCCCAGTATTCGGTGTTTGTCCCGCCCCAGTTGTGAAGGTCGATGTTGCTCCCCAGCCCAAAGCACAGCCTAGCCGGGTACAACATCCCAAGCGTCTCGCGCCAACTCCTCTCCAAGTTTCAGCGGTGCCTTCTGTTCAATAACCCTAGCCACTCGGGAA
>Ga0181532_10000540_pt1 | contig 39064 bp, 26 predicted proteins | sample PEATcosm2014_Bin_33_FD_119768 | JGI IMG/M metagenome (GOLD analysis project Ga0181532, IMG submission 119768) | Peatland microbial communities from MTU Mesocosm Facility, Houghton, MI, USA - PEATcosm2014_Bin11_30_metaG | ecosystem: Environmental > Terrestrial > Soil > Wetlands > Peat | place...
GCCCTCCGCAAAGCGGTTCCCGGTCGGAAGCCAGACACTGCGCGAAGTCTTCAAACTCGTGGTGGTACCCGTGCTGCCAGTCCTCGTCCGGGGCGGGATGGTTCCACCCTTGCTTTGTCCCGATTTTTTCCGCCACGTAAATGTCCTTGAAAAGCTCTTCCTTGGGATTGTAGGTCTCCAGCGCATTTACGGGATTCAGGTTGCAGCGCGTGCGGTGATTGTTGGCAAAAACCTCCAGCCAATTATGAACACCGCCCATCACGAGTTCGGAAGAGAACACGTCGGCCACGGTGCCATCCTCGAAAGTGATGTGCACCTGGCAGTAATCTTCGATGTCCTCGTAATTGGTGCGCAGGAAACCGGCATCACGGAAATTCTTCAGGCGCGTGATTTCGTGAGTGCGAGCGGAGACGGTGGCTGGACGTATGGGGTTGCGGTCCCGCGCCTCGCCCTCCACACGCTTCAGGTAGAGGATCGCCGTGAGAGGGTGGCATCCCTTCCCCACCAGCGCCCCGCCGCCGGAAAACTTCCAGATGCCATAGTAGGGTGAGTGGGAGCCGCTGTGGGACTCGTCGCCGATGACCCAGAGGATTTGGCCGCCACTCTTCTCCAGAATTTCACGCTCCTTCTGGACGGCAGGAGCATATACCCAGTTCTCCGCGTAGCAGATGCGCTTTCCGGCTTCTCGCGCCGTATTCAGAATCCGATCGCAACTGGCCATCGCCTCGCGCAGCATCACCTCCTTGCTGAACGTGTTTCCTCGAAAGTCCGGCGTTCCCGGACCGTAATATCCGGTAAACGGCTTTTCGATGATCACGTGTTTGCCGCGCAGGAGGGCTGCGATCGCCAACGGTTCGTGGGTCGAGCCCGGGGTACAGAGATCAACGACATCCACCGCCTCGCACATCTCCTCGAACGAAGCAAAGGCCTTCAACCCATGCTGGCGGGCAAACTCCTCCCGCGACTCGGAGGAGTGGGAAGTTACCCCCACAACTTGCACGCGTGTTCCGTACACGCGCTGATACCCGTTCCAGTGAAAACGGGCAGCAAAACGCGCCCCTGCAATGCCGATTCGAATTGGTTCTGACATCCAATACTCCTTCGCCCGCTTGACGTTGAGTAACCAGGGAGTATCATATCAAAAGGGGGGAAGCTGACTTGGTAAAAATACTGAGAGCTTCTCGCTCGCAGTATCACGCCCGCCGAAAGAAGGAACTATGGCAGAAGAGAGACTGAAGCTTGCCGTTTTTATCGACTTTGACAATATTCAGATTGGCGTCAAAGACACCTTGGGAAAGGAATTCGATGTCTCCGTCGTGCTCGAAGCAATGAAGGAACGCGGCGAAGTTGTGAGCAAGACGGCATACGGAGACTGGTCTCGGGCCGGGGATTTCGGCCGCCAGTTGACGCAGCACGCCGTGCAGATGGTGCAGCGGAACGTCACCCCGCGCGGCGACAAGAACGGAGCGGACATCAACCTGGCCCTCGACGCCCTGGAGATGGCCTTTACCCGCAATCACATCAGCGCTTTCGCAATTGTGGGCGGAGATAGCGACTTCATCGCCCTGGTCGAGAAGCTCAAGCAGTACGATAAGCGCGTCTTCGTGGTCGGAGGCCGCCAATTCACCAGCGGAATCTTGCAACGCAACTGTCACGAGTTCATTGCCTACGAGAATCTGCTTGAGGCCTCGACAGGAGGCGACGGTTCACGCGCCGCCCGTGCGGCGCGGAGCACGGGGCGGGTCACGAGCGAAATCAAGCCGCTGAGCAGCGCCGTTCCCAACATCCAGCGCGCCCTCAAGATCCTCGCGGAACGAGAAGTGGCTCCGCAGCTTGGCCTGCTCAAAAGCACCATGCTCCAATTGGACGCCACATTCACAGAGCGGGATTATGGTGCGGGATCGTTCCTGGACTTCATTCGCAAACTGGAAAAAGAAAACCTGTTTCAGGCGCGCCGGACGGACCGCGGCTACCTGGTGGAAATGATTGAGGCAGACGGCACTAAGGAATCCCCTGTCGAGGCCGTCGAGCCAGCCGGCGAACTTGCTCAGGAGCCGGCGGCGCCCGCGGAAGTAACTCCGCCACCCCTGCCGGCAGCGGCCCCCGAGCCGGGCCTGACCGCCGACGAAATCTTTGCTCTACTGAAGCGAGCCCTTGCAACCCTGATGGAGAAAGCGCCTTCTCGTCCTATTTATCTGCGGCAGGTGCGCCAAGCCATGCGCAGCGCAGATCCGCGCTTTGATGAGCGGCAAGCCGGATTTCGCGGGCTGCTCGACCTGCTCCACCAAGCGCAACGCGAAGGCTGGCTGCGTCTGCACCGGGATCGCAAAGGAATCTGGAGAATCTTCGCCACCACGGCGGAGACCGCCCGTCCGCCGGTGGCGCCGGAAGCCGTTCCGGCAACTCCTTCCGAGGCGTTTGCGGAACCGTTTACAGAAACATTCCCCGAGGCATTTCCTGAGCCGGCGGTCGTTCCTGAGGCTGAACCGGCCGCGCCGGAGACGGACGTTATCTGGGAGGCCATGGAGGGTCCGGACGAAACTATCCTGCTCGAGCCACCCGAGGCTGCGCCACCCGCCGCCGAACCGCCTGCCGGACCTGCGGATGCGGGTCCCGAGAAGAAACCGCGCAAAGCGCATGGTGCGAAACGCGCTCCGAGAAAGACTCCGCACAAGGCGGCGTCGCGACGTAAACCGAAGGAGCCTAAGGACGTCCCATTCTAGGAATGAGGTTAAAGCGAACGGTCTGGAGGCTGCGATGCGAAAACTCATACTGACCTTAGTGTGCCTGGGCCTAAGTGCTTCGGTTCTGGCTGCGGATGGAGGCCGGGAAGCCGAACGGCTCTCAAAGGCAGCAGAAGTGATCAACGAGGTTATGGGAACCCCGGAAAAAGGGATTCCAAGGGACCTGCTCAAGAAGGCCGTGTGCGTGGGCGTGATTCCGTCCGAAAAGAAGGGCGCCATCGGAGTGGGCGGCAGCTTCGGCCGGGGAGCCTTGGTCTGCCGTCAGGGGGGAACTGGCGCCTGGGGCGCGCCTTCGATGTTTACGGTGGGGGGCGCAAGTTTCGGCTTCCAACTGGGAGGGCAGGCCACTGACTTCGTTCTGGTCGTCATGAATGCCAAGGGAGCGGAAAAACTGTTGCAGAGCAAAGCAAAGCTGGGCGCGGACGCTTCCGTGGCGGGCGGCCCCGTGGGCCGAACTGCGGAAGGCGCCACTGATATTCAATTGCAGGCGGAAATCCTCACCTACTCGCGCTCGCGGGGGCTCTTCGCCGGCCTGTCGCTCGAAGGGCAGATTGTGAAGCAGGACAACGAAGCCAATCAACGCCTCTATGGCCGGAAAGTGGATCCGAAAGACATCCTGTTCAAGGATACCGTCACAGCCCCCGCCGCAGCCCAGGCGCTGGACGCTGCGCTGACCAAGTACTCGCCGACCGGCGGCGAGAAGATCTCGATGTGACTTAACTCATCTCCCCGGCGTAAATCTTCATAACGGTCTGGAGAAATCTGAGGGCCTGTTCCTTCGGGCGCTGGAAAGAGTTGCGGCCGATGATCGATCCGAAGCCGCCCCCGTCGCGGATGGCGCGAGCCTCGTTGTAGAAGGCTTCGTCATCATCTTTTTTTGCCCCGCCGGAGAAGATCACAATCCGGCGTCCGTCAAAGGCGCTCTGAACGACGTGGCGCACGCGCTCGGCCTGCGTCCCGATGGGGATGCCCACCTTTTCGTAAACCTTCTTTGCTTCCGGCTGTTCCAGGTACGCGCTGGGCAGTTTCACTTTGATGATATGCGCGCCCAATTGAGCTGCAATCTGCGCCGCGTAAGCTGACACGTCGATGGCGGTCTCGCCTTCCTTGCTCAGACTCGAGCCGCGCGGGTACGACCAGACCACCACGGCCAGCCCGTTGGCCTTGGCTTCTTCCGCAGCTTCGCGGAGTTGCTGGTACATGGTTTGTGCGGCAGCCGAGCCCGGGTAAATTGTGAACCCGATGGCCACGCAGCCCAGGCGCAATGCATCCTTTACACTTGCGGTCATGGCGGGCATCGGATCTTTTTCGTCATGCAGCAGGTCATGATTGTTGATCTTCAGAATAAGCGGGATTTCACCCGCGTGCCGGTTCGCGCCGGCTTCGATGAATCCCAGCGGAGCGGCATAGGCATTGCAACCTGCCGCCAGGGCGAGTTCAAAGTGATAATTGGGATCGTAGGCCGGGGGGTTGACCGCAAAGCTCCGGGCGGGACCGTGCTCGAAGCCCTGGTCCACGGGCAGAATTACGAACTTGCCGGTCCCCGCCAACCGGCCGGAATTCAGTATGCGCGCGAGATTCGTCTTAGTCCCCGGATTGTCACTTTCGTACCAGCTTAGGATTTCCTTCACCCGGGCAGTATTTCCAACTCGCTCGGGCGCTCGGACCACGGTTTCTGTAGCAGCCATAACAAAGCCTCCTGCCGAATATCAAACATTTAGTCACCCTCTCAGGTTACATGCCTCTCTCACGCCAAGGCAAGCGGATTGTTCCTACTGAGAAGCCGAGTAGCGCGGACCCCCGGTTTTGGGGTCCGCGGCTTTTCCAGCGGCACAAGAGGAAACCGCGGACCCCAAAACCGGGGTCCGTGCTACCAGATTGGCGTATAATGGACGCGCATTCCAGAAACGCATGGGAGGAGGCATCATGCCGGACGAGATTAACCGCAGAGAATTCCTAAAGACCAGCGCCCGAACCGGGGCAGGGATGGCCGCACTGAGCGGCATTACTTTCCTGGCCCATCCGGAGCGAGTGTTTGGCGCGAGCGACCGCGTGCGCATCGCGGTGGTCGGCCTGCACGGGCAAGGCTGGTCCCACGTCGAAGAGTACTGCCACATGCAGGACGTGGAACTCGCCGCCTTCTGCGACGTGGATGAAAACGTTCTGGACCAGCGCTTGGCGGAAGTGGAGAAGATGGGGGTAAAGCGGCCGGCGCGGTTCATCGACCTGCGCAAGCTATTGGATGACAAATCCATTGACGCGATTTCCATCGCCACTCCCAACCACTGGCATTCTCTGCAAGCCATCTGGGGCTGCCAGGCGGGCAAAGACGTCTACGTGGAAAAGCCTCTCTCCCACAACTGGTGGGAAGGCCGCCAACTGCTGCGCGCCGTCCAGAAGTACGACCGGATTGTGCAGCACGGCACGAACAGCCGCTCCGGCCAGGCGATTATCGAAGGAATGCAGAAGATGCGGGACGGCTTGATTGGAGACGTTTACCTCTCGCGCGGGCTTTGCTACAAATGGCGGAACACGATCGGACACGCCGAAGAGCAGCCGGTGCCGGCAGGCGTCCACTACGACCTCTGGACAGGCCCGGCCCCTATGAAGCCTTTCACTAAGAACCGCTTCCACTACAACTGGCATTGGATCTGGGACACCGGCAACGGAGACATCGGCAACCAGGGCATCCACGAACTCGACGTGGCGCGCTGGGGCCTTGGAGTGAAGCTCCCGAACAAGGTATCCGCCATCGGCGGGCACTTCATGTTCGAGGATGACCAGAAGACGCCCAACACTCTCAACGTGGCCTGGCAATTCGATATGCCGGACGGCAAGCGGCGCATGATGGAGTTCGAAGTCCGCCACTGGATCTCAAATCACGAGGCGGAAATCGGCACGTCCGCATTTGGCGGCGGCGATGTACCTGCGGCGCTCGGCAACGCCGCCGAAACTCCCTCCAAGCGCAAGGGACCGCAGAACACCATCGGCAACATCTTCTACGGGCCGAAGGGCTACGTGGCGATGAATGGATACGATTCTTACAAGTCCTGGCTGGGCGAGGAACAGGAGCCCGGGCCACACGCCCAGGCGGGCGGCAACAACTGGAGGAACTTCATCGACTGCGTCAAGAGCCGCAAGAAGGAAGAGCTGAACGCGCCCGTCGAGGAGGGCTACTATTCCACCACGCTGCTGCACCTGGCCAACGCTTCCTACCGCGTCGGCCGCACTCTTGCCTTTGATCCTGAGAAGCAGGAGGTGATTGGCGACGAGGAGGCTGCGCGCATCCTGCGCGACGCCGACCGCGGCTACCGCAAGCCCTACGTGGTGCCGGAAAAAGTTTAATGGGGTTGTGTCTCGGTTTGAAGTAGAGGCGGCTTTACGCCGCCATTTGGCGAGGTAAGCTCGCCGCTACGAATGCAAAGTGAGACACTACCGATACTCGGACCACCTTGACTTGCCGAATCAGGCAAGGCTATTCTTAACTCACCGAGCAAACCAGGTTTTCAGAGTTCAATTCCAAGGGGGCAGTGATGAGTCTCCTCAAGATAGCGCAGGTTCCTCCGCCGGTCGTGGGACCGGGGGCGTCCGTGCTGGAGGCAGTGGAAGTAATGGCCGAGCGTGGTGTGGGCGCGGTCGGCGTCGTGGACGCGGGCGCGCTGCAAGGCATCTTCACGGAACGCGACGTGATGCTTCGCGTCGTCCTCAAGCAACGCGACCCCACGACAACGAAGATCAGTGACGTCATGACTTCGCCAGCCGAGACGATCGACGATGACACCACCGAGGAGGATGCGCTCGTTCACATGCTCGAGCGGCACGTCCGGCACTTCCCGATTGTGGCCAAAGACGGCAGCCTCAAGGCCATGCTCTCCATCCGCAATGTGCTCGAGCATCGCGTGGACGAACTGGCGCGCGAACTCCATTCCCTCGATCAGTACCTCTCCAACGACGGACCGGGCGGATAAAGTGAACGATCAGCCCTCTCCGAGGGGAGAGGGTGTCACGCTCCGGCGCTTTCATCAGCCGGAGCGTGACGGGTGAGGGGTCCTTTCCACCACAAACAAAAAGCCGCGGACCTCAAAAGCGGAGGTCCGCGCTGCTTCGCTACTTCACCTTCGTCGCGGTCACTTCAATTTCATAACGCCGATTGCTTTCCACATCGTCCAGGCTGGTGACGAGTGTGGGCTTGCCGAATGCCACGACGGTCTGAACTTCGCTCCTATTCGATCGAAACACAGGATTAAAGCTCGGGGCTGTCTCTGAGGATGGCGCTACGCTCGAAAAGTCCACAGTGACATCAAGAGCTACGCCCTCCTGCTGTTCGTGGGGACGGCAATCGATATTCATGCCGACGTTATTGTATTGATACTGCTTTTCGGCAGTCTGATACGGCACCCTGTTTCCAACTCGAACTCTCGCAGAAGAACCATCTTCGGCCATCATCATGTAGCTTCGCGAATTCACGCGCTTCCCATTTTCAAGTTCTCGCACGTTAAACTCAAGGCGGTAAGCCGTTACCGGCTTCGGGACTTTGGTTTCCTGCTGAGCTGTTAAAGAGCTCGGAATCAGCGCCAAGCAGAAAGCCACCAATGCGATTGCGCATCTCATTGACATACGGTTTCTCATTACCTTCTCCTCACTTTCCTTGTCCGGATTCAGAGTCATCAAGCGGCTCGATCTCCAATGGGGCCACCTTGATATTCGATATCTCGGCCGCCCCGTCTGCTTTGTTGGCTTCCGCAAGCAAATCGGGCTTGGTGGTATTGGCGAAGTACGTAAGCAAGAGCTTCTCCTGCTCAGAAAGCGGCATGGGAGTGGGAAACTGCTCGGGACGCCTGGTAGCGCGGACCGCCGGTTTTGCGGTCCGCGGTTTTTCCCTGGGCCCGTGGACAAGCCGCGGACTCCAAATGCGGGAGTCCGCGCTACCAGGGCTCGCCGCAGTCTCCGCAGCTTGCCTCGGCACCGAAGCGCTGATCACAGGCTCTCGACGTGGAGCGCGCGCGGAATGCAAAAAGAAAACAATGGCAGCCAGCATTCCCGCGCAAGCCGCCAGGGCCCAAACCAACCTGCGGCGCCGCGCGGCGCCCTGCCGGATTCGGACGCCCGCCAGGATTCGCATCTCCAGCCCTGCTCGTGGCTCTTCAGCTCGATACTGCTTCAACGAAGCTTCGAGCAATTCATCCACGAATTGATCCGGCTTGTTATCGTGCATGTCTCGTCTCCAACACGGCCGCGAGCTTCTGGCGCAGGATTTCCCGAGCCCGGAAAAGGCGGTTGCGGACAGCGCCTTCCTGGATCCCCAGCAACTCTGCTATCTCTGCCGAGGTGAGTTCCTCCGTCGTGGAGAGTGTCAACGCCTCACGCAGCTCGCTCGGAAGTGAACCGACCAGCCGCTCGACCAGCGACATCATCTGGCGGCTGGCGGCGATCTCATCCGCCCCGGCGCCATCCGCCCGCAGCTTGCTCACCGCCTCCGCCGCATCCTCGAGGGCAATGCCGGCCGGCTGCCTTTTTCGGTCCAATGCCGCGCGCCACGCAACTCTCGCCAGCCAGGCTCGCCGGTCGCGGATTTCCCCTTTGCGCTGCCGCAGGAAACGCAGGAAGGTCTCTTGCGCCACATCCTCGGCGTCGTGATGATTCCGCAACACCGAGTAGGCGACTTTGTAAACGAGCCGCCCCTCTTCCCGAACCGCGTCTTCGAGCTCGTCCTGTCCGCTTTCGGTTGTCGCAACGGACTCGCTCAAAATCACCTGCCCGGCTTCGATCATCACGGCCCTCATAGGGAAAGACGAGCGAGCACTGAAAAGCGTTCACATAAATTTGTGGTTGCAGCCCTGAAGCGGCCAAAAGCGCTGGTTGCGCTGCCGCCGTTGTCTAGTGGGAGGGCAGGTGTGAAAAAAACAACCGCCTGTCATAGAAAAAACCGCCCTGTCATCCTGAGCGCAGCGAAGGATCTCCGCAGTTTCGGTTTGCCCGACGGCTTACGAACAACTGCAGAGATCCTTCGCTGCGCTCAGGATGACACATGCCGGGCTTGTTTACACCTTCAGGTGAGTGTAATGATTATCCCTGCACCGAATTGTGTTCACTCACTCCGTCGCCGGGCTTTCGCGAGCAGCTCAGAGTCTCGGTAGGCCTCGAGAATCCCTTCCAGCGACACGACACCCTCGAGCTTTGTCAGGTCGGCGCGATTCACCACCGGCATATAGGGCGCGTCGCCGATGCGGCTCAGCGCGACGTCGAGGGCGTGGTCAGGATGGACGTGGGGAAGCGGCGGGCCACGCAGAACGCTTGCAACCGCGACGTCGGAGTCCCACGCGAGCACGGCGTCCCGCAGCATATCCTTGCTAACCCCGTACCATTTTCCTCTCCCATTATCGACGAAGAAAAAATCTCCCGAGACCCCTTCCAGACGCCGAAGTGCATCGGTCACTGAATCCTGGCTGCTCAGGACTGGATCGTGGAACGGCTTCATGGCGTCCTCGACCAGCAAAGTCCTTTCCTCGCGGCGTTCCTCCATGGAAGGAAGGTCCACGTTGTCCTGCCTGGAAAGCAGATCAAAAAGGGGCACTTGTTGATAGTGTCTTGAAATCAGGTAGGCAATCGTATTCGAGATCATGACCGGCAGAATGATCGAGTAGTTTCCGCTGACCTCGAGCACCATGAATACGGAGGTCATGGGGACTCGCAGAAAGCCGGCGAACAACGTGCCCATCCCCACCAGTGCGTAAGCGCCCACGGAGCCCGTGAGCCAAGGAAAGAAGTGGCGCTCGATGCCGCCCACTCCGGCCCCCAACATGGCCCCAATGAAAAGCGTTGGGGCAAACATGCCGCCCGGCGTCCCGCTCACGAAAGACAAAGTCGTGGCAATAATTTTGAACACTCCCAGCAGGAGCAGCAAGCGCCAGGTAAACTGGTCGTGCATGGCCTGGTCGATGGATTGGTAGCCCGCGCCCATGACCTGCGGGAGCCAGAGACCGATGATACCGATCGCGAGGCCCGCGAGAGCGGGTTGCAAATAGTGCGTCCAACGCGGGAGAGCCTTGAGCCGCGGGCGCAAATACGCTACGAGTTTTACGAAGAACAGCGAGGCAGCCCCACCGATCACGCCCAGCGCGGCGTAAGCCAGCAACTCCGCGGGATGAACAAGGTGGTAGACAGGTATGCCGAACAGGGCCTGGTCGCCCAGGAACCACCGCGCCACGACCACGCTCGAGACGGCGGAAAGAACGATGGCCCCCAGCACGCCCGCGGTCCACTTCCCGATGACCTCCTCAATCACGAACAGAACGGCCGAGATGGGAGCATTGAACGCTGCCGCCAGCCCCGCCGCCGCCCCCACGGGAGCGATCAACCGCACCTTGTCCCGTGAGAAGCGCATGCGTCGGCCCAGGGCGGAAGCGATCCCCGCGCCCATTTGCAAAGATGGGTCTTCGGGACCCAGGGACTGTCCGCTGCCGATGGCCAACGCGCAAGTCACAAACTTTCCAATGACCGTCCTGAAGGGAACAAACCCGTCGTAAATGTAGACGGCGGCTTTCGTCTGGTTCACCCCGCTGCCCCGTGCGCGCGGGAACACTTTCATCACCAGCAGAGCCACGATCAATCCCACGGCAGTAGGCGCCAGGAGGGCTCGATGCGGCGCGATCGACAAGCCGGACCCGAAAAGGATCAGGCGTGTATACTCAATCGCAATGCGGAATAGGACCACTGCCAGCCCTGAGAAAAGGCCGATGATCACAGCCAGGAGGAGGAAGACCTGCTGCTCGCCCAGCGTCAGCCCGCCACTTCCAAGTCGCAAGAGTCTTCGAATCTCGGCCAGAATCCCGGCTTGCGGAGGCGGACTTCCCTGCGTGGGCGTGGCTGCCGGCGGAGTGGAGAGGCCGCTCACTCGTTCGCTCCTTCCTGAATACGCGAAAGAAGCAACAGCGCGAGGTCAAGGCCCTGCGGTTCCCCACAGACGCGCTCGGTGACCTGCTCGATCTGGTAAGCCATGTCCGTCGCCTTAAGCAATAGGTCAGAATCGCGGGCCAGATTGCGTGCGTTCACTTGCGGTTGGAGGGCAGCCGCCTGCGCGTGTAACTGCTGGAGGTCGGACTGTGGAGGGCCATTATCGAAGGATATGCCGCGGGCCGCGGCGCACTGATTGAGCCGTTCCAGGCTCTGGTTAAACGCCGCCAGAGCGCGCGAGGCGCGCTCCTGTGCCCTCAGGCGAGGCGCCAGCGGATCACTCTGCTGAATCAGAGTGGCCGTCTCCAGGCGCTGTTGGGATTGCGGCGAGAGCGCGCCCAGGCGTTTCGCGCGGAAAAGATAGCGCCGGACAGCCGAGTAATCGCGCGTCTGGAAGCTTGCCTCGCCCGCACCCTCCAGCGCCGGAAGGTAATTGGGGTTGACCCGCAGTGCCTGGCGGAACAAGGGTGCGGCATGTTCGTACTCTCCGGTTTGCATTAAGAGCGAGCCCACCCGAGCCTGGAGCGGGGGATCGTTTGGCAAACTGCCGCTGAGCGCGATGAGTTCAGCCTGCGCCTGAGCCTTCTGCCCAACTTTGATAAGGAACTCCGCCAAGTCCAACCCGGCCAGGCGGCGATGTTCGGCAGGGTGTTCATCCCATTGGCCGTATAGGGCGTCGTGATAGTACTGAATGGCCTCCTGCACTGACCCCGACCGGGCGGCCAGTTGCGCCAACTCCAGGTTGACCGTGCCATTACCAGGCTCTCTATCCCACAAGGCCAGCAGGTAGGCGCGCGCCCGGCGGAGATGGCCGGCCGTGGTCAGCGCGTGCGCCAGCTTAAATTCAATCAACGGGTCGTTATGCGAGTAGATCAGCGCGGTCCGGAAATCCTCGATGGCCGCTTCCGCCTGGCCTGCTGTAAGGTCCCGCTCGCCCGAAGCGTACCACTGTTGGGCCAAAGAGTGTTCCTTCGCATGATAGGCCGTTACCGAAAAGCCCGTGGCGATAAAGAGGACGATCAGGCCCGCGAGACTCGCGAGCAGAAGTTCGTTACGCGACAGCGACCAGAGGAGCCTCGGGTCGTCGCCGCAGGCAGGGCACTTCCCTTCCCCCCAGGGTATCATCTGGCCGCATTTTTCGCACCTTCGCTCCGCTTCCATGAATTCCCTGTTTCCGCCTGGCTCTCAGCTTCCAAATCCCCTGATTAGAATATATAACAAGACAGCGCCGCTGCGTCACTTGAGTGTGCTCCCGGGTAGCGCTGCAGCCGGGCTTTTCCCCGTAGTACTCGGGGCGAGTTTCTTCGCGGCGAGCGAAGAAAAGCAGATCCTTCGCTTCGCTCAGGATGACATGTCATTCTGAGCGAAGGGAAGAACCTGCATTTGGTTCCGGCGTTGCCGCGCCGTGTTAAACTACCTGCTGGGAATTTCGGCGAAGCGTTTTGCTCGTCACTCATCACTCATCACTCGTCACTGCCCTTATGCCTCGCAACTTCGGATTGACAGGCGGGATCGCCTCCGGGAAAAGCACCGTGGCGCGCATCCTGGAGGAGTTGGGCGCCAAAGTGATCGACGCGGACCGAGTGGGCCACGAGTTGCTCCGGCGCTCCCATCCCGTCCACCAGCAAGTTGTGGCGCGATTTGGGCAGGGGATCCTGAGGCCGGACGGCGAAATCGACCGCAAACTCCTGGGCTCGATCGTCTTTGCTGACCCGGAAAGGCTCCGCGAGCTCTCTGCGATCGTGCACCCCAACCTGATCGCGCGCGTCGATGAACTCGCCGCGGGATTGCACGCCGGGCACGCCGAAGCCGTGATCGTTGTCGACGCCGCGGTAATCTATGAGGCCGGGGTCGCGGATCGCTTCGCAAAAATCCTGGTGGCATGGTGCCGTCCGGAACAGCAAATCGAACGGCTGATGGCCAAAACCGGTCTTTCGCGTGAAGATGCCCTCCGGCGAGTGGCATCCCAGATTCCCTCTGAAGAGAAGCGCCGCCGCGCCGACTATGTGATTGACTGTTCAGGAAGCCTTGCGGAGACGCGAACCCAGGCGGAAGCCCTTTACCCCGAACTCAAGCGCCTGGCAGAAGCGGAAGATGGAAATTAGAAAATGGAAACTGGAAATTAGAAAATGGAAACTGGCTCGAGATTCTTCGGTTCAAGGCCAGTCTCCTTGCAATCTTGGCCAGCATTGCAGGGCTTATGTCCTCGCTGCCATGGTGGGACGATATGTAGTCGGGATAACCGTGGCGATGCAGTTTGCCCGACCATCACTCGGCGCATAACACCTGCCACTAGGGCTACTCGTACTTGCGAATCAGGTCCGCGAAGCGACTTGAATTTCCGACGCCGATGAGAAACTGGCGCGCCACGCCCTGACGATCCACAATAAAAGTGAGTGGCAGCAAGTGGATGCCGGTGAGGTGGAGGCTCTCGGAATCCTCCGACACATAACCCTGCTCGGTCCGAACCGGATGTTTGTCGAGATATTCCCGAATCAGCTTGGGCTCCTGGTTCGAGACCATTAGCACGACGACGCCCTTCGGGCCAAGGTCCTGCTGGACCCGCTCCAGATCCGGCACTTCACCGCGACAAGGCCCGCACCACGTCGCCCAGAGGTTGAGGAGAACGATCTTGCCTCGGTACTCACTCATGCTGTGCCAGGAATCGTCTTTGACGGATTGAAACCGAAACGCCGCCAGGGAGTGGCCAGTCTGGGCAATGCCAGATCGGATCGCCCGATAAGCGACGAAAACCAGAAATGTCAGCGCGGCTAAACCAACCAGCGAAACTGCCCCCATGGCGATGCGAGCGATCCAGTCGAGGACGCCCACCGGCTTGCCTTTCTGCTGGAATCGCCGCGTCAGCATTAACGCTGCCAAAATTCCGATGAGTCCGAAAAGCGCCTCCAAAATATAGAGCCATTGCACCGGCATATGAATTACCTCCATCCTCAACTACGGCCAGGGTATTCGGATTGTTCTCGTCCGCATGGTGTTGATGGAGTGAGACGTCTTCGCGGGAATGCACGCAACTCGTCCCAGCGAGATTTTACACCCAATCCTGTTCGGTCACCCGCCCAACCCAATTCGGGTCAGCAAGTCAACCTTGGCTATTAATAATCAAGAAACCATGATACTGACGTGCACCGGAGAGTAAATGCGAGCACACCTGTCCTTCCACATGCAGTTCCACCTCAGCGCTTAAAATCTCCCCTGGCGGCGCTGGCTACCGAGTCCCGCATTCCATTTTCCATTTTCTATTTTCCATTGTCCGCCTTCGGTCCCCGCGATGCCCACTCTTCGCCTTGCCGCCGCAATTCATCGAGAGCAGCCTGCACTTGCTGGAGCCAGGAGGCCTGCTCCTCCTCGCCGGCCTGCGGCGCAACCACGATGGGCGGCGCGATGAATACCGCCGCCTGCGAAAAGGGATATGGGAACTGCGTCAAGTCCCAGGTGCGGCGGAAAACATAGGCTCGGCGCAGGGCGACATGAAAACAGAGAATGGCGGCGCCGGTCGCCTTGGAAAGCATCACCGAGCCGCGTTTAGCAACCCAGCGCGGACCGCGTGGTCCGTCGATGGTGAAAGCCGCATCGCGCCCCTTCTGTAAGCACTCGATCATTTCCGTCAGGGCCTGCGACGCTCCCCGAGTGCTGGAGCCACGCGCCGCTCCGTAGCCGTGCTTCTGGATAATCCTGGCGATGTACTCACCGTCAAAATTCCGGCTGGTCATCACCACGATTCCGCGTTTTCTCCAGAACCAGCAAGCGGAAAAGATTTCGCGATGCCAGAAAGTGTAAATCAGTCCTTTGCCCAGCTTCGTGGCGGCTTCCCAATTTTCCCAACCGTGAACTTCCCAGCGCAGGCTGCGCCCGACGAGCAGTACAGCAAGATAACCTGCCCAACTGGCCAGGAGAATCTGAACACGCTGCCAGAAACCAAAGGAATGCGGGTTCTTGCGCAGGCGAACTTCACGCCGCACGGAGGGATCGCCCTCGCTCTTGGCGCCGGCGACGGGGGTTTTGATCGTTAGATCGGGCATAGCGGCGATGTTGCCGTTCGAGCAGGATTGGAATGGTCACACCGAGGTATCTTTGAGGACGGGCGCTGCGGCCGTTCGGCGGAATTGCGCCTGCCCGCGGCTATTGTCCGCCGCCGCCCTGCGGTAGGTCCGCCATCTCTTCCCTCAGGATTTGCGCAACGGCGGGTACGGAGCCGAATTCCTTCCGGATTTGATCGTAGAGCTGCCGCGCCCTCGCCGGCTGGGAACTCTTCATGGAATCCGCCAACGCCATCAACGCCGTCGACCTGGGCACCGTCAAAGTGGGATGGTCGGCAAGGTTCTGATAGATTCTGTCCGCTTCTTGCGTCTTGCCGGTCTTGAGAAACTCGTCGGCCAGAGCCAACTGCGCCAATGAGGCAATGTCTCGGTCTCCATCCCGGCTGGCATCTTGCAGGGTATTAATGGCCACGGTGGTGTTTCCAAGCAGAGATTCACAAAGTCCCGCGTGATAAAGCGCAATACCCACGGCTTTCGGCCGGGGGAACAGGCGGTACTTGGCTGCAATGGCGTTGAATTTCAACAGCGCGGCCTTGTACCTGTCCGCGGTGGTCGGATAGCTTTCCGTACCGGGGGGCATGCTTCCCGGCGCGACGGTCCCCACATAGGCCTGGAACGTCCTCAGGGCAGCGGCAAGATCGAGATTCGCATTCGCTTCCTGCTCGCTGAGGTAGTACTTCATGCCCACCGCCGAGCCCACCACCACAATCGCCAGAATCGCCACCGTCACGATTTCCTTCAGATGCGACACAAAGTACTGCTCGAGTTGGTCCAGCGATTCCTTGAGTTCGTCCTGCTTCAATTCGTGGCGGGTCAAACGGTCCATAAGAGAGTCTCCTCAATACCGCGAAATCAAACCATCTTAACAACCTCGCGGGGACGCGTCAATGCTCAAAGAACCACAATGAGCGCCAGCCCGGTTAGGAATAATCTGGCACCCAGCATCTGCCCGCGCGCCGATGCCGTTCCAGCCGGGGCCGCCAGGGCCGTCTGCGGCGCAGCAGAATACGCTTCCCCTGTGTTCGCAGCCCGTACCTTCGTAGCTCGCGTCTCTTGCTTCATGATAATAGCCTACCATGTGGAATTGAGAAAATGGGAAATGGCGCAAAAACTGATAGAGTTTTTTCCTATCTGCGCGTATCTAAAGGCAATAAAGTTTTGTAAAACTTTCACAATGTGAAAAAAGGCCCTTCCTCTGTCCCTTTTTGACACATATATGCAGAAATCTGCATATTCCGGCAGGAGAACGAGCCATCGGCACTTACCGCACCCCCGACAAATCTTGAAAACGCCGGTCGAGTTTGTGTTACACTGAATGCGTCGCAATTATGGGACGCGCCGCGGCGGAAGGGTCTTGGATTGGGCGGTTAACGGCGCATTCGTACGTCACGATCATGCTTCGTTGCGTTCGGTCCAAACTGGAAGCGCAGTGCTGGCAGCGGAACCCCTTGCATGATCGTATCGAAGCCCGCGAGAGGCCCTAGCGCAGAGTTCGCCGGAAAGCAGTCGCTTTGTTGGCGGTTGCACCGTCCTACGAAGTTCCCGTAAATCATTTGACGGGCCGTTAGCTCAATCGGTAGAGCAACTGACTCTTAATCAGTAGGTTGGGGGTTCGATTCCCTCACGGCTCACCAAGTCTTTACCCTTCAGTAAGTTAGATTGAGGAAGTCTTCTCGCAAATTGCCATTCAATCGGTGGTTCCTGAACCGCGAAGAAGCGACATAACTGCTTTGAATCCAACGCGAATAACTAAATAGATAGACCAACTGACCGAAAAGCAGTGGGTCGAAACTTCGTCGAAGTTTAAGCGTCTTGAAATGATCGAGTTGAGACTTGCGTTGAGATCGGTGTAGCTGAGAGTGTTCCAAAAGGGGGTGCGGTGTTCCAAAAATCGACGACACGGAAGCGGACCTTGGACACGGTAACTGCGGGTTCGCGCCCGTGCGCTTAGCAGCTGGCGGAAAAAATCGAATCCACTAGTGATGAATCTTCCGTCGTGGGAAATTGCGGAAACGGTGTCGCTGACTTGCCGGACCAGTAGCACCAATTCGAGGCCTTGATGAATCTGGTGTCGGTTGCCTGTGTGTGCCCATTGTGTGCCGCATCAGGCTCCAAGACGCGACCGACGGCGAGCAAAATGGGTCCCCTCAAGGTGAGGGCTGTGGTGGGACCGGTCGACAAAACGCCGGCCGAAGAGAGGTGAGCAATTCTTCTCGCCACGCGTTTGAGATATTGGCCAGATCCATGGCCCGGTGGGGATTCCCAACAGTCTTGAAGGATGCAACTCCTGAATGTCTACAAATTCGTTCTGTGATTAAGATCCGGCTCGGAGTCGGATGTAGTTCGTGCTAATGGGGCACGCCCTGCTGATGCATGCGGCGGTGCAATTCCGCGCGGGCGTCGGCATAGACCTTGCGAATTCGTGCAAAATCCTCAGCCTCCGGCCGCGTGGCAAGCGTGTCGACATACAACTGGGCGCCATCGATAAGCTGGAGAAAATAGGCCGCGGCTTCCGGTGAAAACAATTCCCGCCCGGGAACCTGCACGTAGACCGGCGAAGTGTGGGCGGCAATCTTGAAACGCCACGAGGTGGTCGGGCCATACTGCGAAGAACATCGTGCCGCGAGCCATCCTGGGCCCTCTACTTTGATTTTTTCGCTCAGCTTGAGCATCCGGGCGCCGCCAGGCTCTTCCCGCGAAGCGACCACTTTGCCCTTGAAGATAACCTCCAGGCGATGAATCGGCACGAAGCACTGCGCTTCGGCAACGACTTCGATCGTCCCACCGTTCGGCCCCAAAGCGATTTCGGCTCCCGGAGGACGTCCATCGGCCTGGAACATCAGCAGCGGTCCCGAAGTGGCGAAGGTATTCCCCGCCCGCACGGCCTTGGCGAAGTTGGGAAAATTGAACTCTTCCCGGCCAAGATAAGCGTAAACGCGATTGGCGCCGGCCGGGATGTAGGCTCCCATCTTATCGGTCCCTGCGACAGCCGGCAGGCGGTATCCGCAATTCAAGTAATGATACCAATCCAAGTAGCGCAAGGTTTTGAACTGCTCGACGGCTGTGCTGCGCATTTCGGCATCTTCTTGCGGCCAGATTTCAACGGCATCGATTTTGCCAAGCACAATGTCTGCGGCAATCTCGCCGGTGGGGTAAGGAAAGTGCACGGCCACCGCCAAGCCCTGCCGGCGGCGGCAAGCATCCGCCCAGTCCGCCATGCTGGTCCAGAGAGGATCACCCAAAAATGACTCAGTGGGTCCGTCCCCTGAGAGCGGAAACACGGCGTTTCCCTGGACACCCTCAAGCCCGATGTGACCGAGAATATGCTGACGGTTCTCGCTGCCGACCCAGACCATGGAATCGCGATCCGGCGAAAGCAGCGGCCCGTAAGACAGGTCGCCCACATTGGTGAAGAGATCACCCCATTGCGCTGCCAACAGGTTGATGAGGTTCAACCCTTCGGCCTGAGCTTCCAGCAGAGCTGTTGTGGGTGAGAGGAAATGTGTGTGGGTGTCGGCCGTGACCCAACCCTGGGAGCGCAGGTTGATGAAGCGAGGAATTTCCAAGGTTAATTCGCGCTGACCGGGCTGGATTTCAACCTTCTGCCGCACCGCCTGGTGTTCAAACCCCTTGGTCATTTCCACGTACACTTCACCGGGTGGAAGCTCGATCTGAAACGTGCCGTCAACATAGGCAAACGACGTGTCCATCAACTTCACGTCGGCCCCGTAATCCTGGAACCATTGATCGTTAATTTCCGTGCGGTGTCCGTAGGGCGGTATATAGCGGCCGTTCTTCGAACGAAACGCCAGGCGAACGGGTGTCGGCTGTTTGCTTTCCGCGTCGAGGACGCGGCCGTGCACCCATCGGCGGCCAGGGTCGATGAGCTGGATGCTTCCGCCGCCCTCCGCCGCCGGCATTTCGCGCTCAGGAACGACCTGCGAGAGTTCGTAGCGGTAAAGCTTTCCGGTCTGGGCGTCGTTGAGGGTCAAGGTGGCGCCGGCGCTCGCGAACACCTCCGCATAAAGGTCGCGCGTCCCCGGACTCACGCTGGATCTTTCGCCCAATCCCTTTGCGGGCACCGCCAGCCACGCCTCGGGGTCGAAATCGGGTAGGGCAAACACGCGTGCCACCGTTCCAAGGTCCACATCCAGCTTCCAGCGCGATTCGTCTTCAGCGCCGGCTTCGGGCAAGCTGAACCGGTACAAAGCGCGCCGCTCGTAACGAAGCGGGTGCTCAGCGCGGTGGTAGAGCGTCAGCCCACAGATCACGAGCGCGTGCTCGCCGCTCGCCTCGAATCGCACCGCGCGAAGTGCTCGGTCGGGCTCAGGGTTTTCCAGCGCGCACACCCAAACGATACCCTCGCTGGAACCGCCCGTGTAACCGCCGCCGAGGGAAGTCTGAAGATTTCCCCAACCCATCGCATTGCGGAGAGGATCGCTGAGCTTCACGGCACCCATTCTGCCCTGCGGCACCGCGCCGAAACTGAGGTGCCCCCAGGGTTCCACCACGGCGTTGGTTTCAAATCGACGGCGAATGGGCAGGACCTGCGTGCCCCCATCGTCATAGATCAGCGTGACGCCGGCTAAGCGTTCACCGACCCTTTGAAATACATCCTCCCCCGGACCGGGGTCCTCGTTCTCGTCGAAGTCACAGAAGGAAGCGAGGCAGAGGAACGGGGCCTTACGTCCCAGGGGAATTTCCACTTTTGCGGCGGCGGTGGGCCAGGACTTGGCGCTGAGCACCACCCACGCTTTGCTCTGCAAATCTTCGGGGCCCAACACAAACGGAATCCCGTGCAGGTCGCGCTTCCCACCGGGCACCCGGATCAGCGAGTCCTTCGCCGAGTCGCCACCGATCATCCCCGCCTTTTCGCGAGTTCCGAATTCTCGCGAAGAACAGTTGAAGTAAGTGCTCAGGTCGATGGGAGTAAACTTGAGGCCAGCGGTGGCCGCGGGCGCCATGGGCGCTGACCGAGGCTTCCCGATAGCGCCGCTCTCCATCAAACTCATCGTCGGAGGGGCGGCACCGACCGTCAGCAAGAATTCCCGGCGCGAAAATCGGGTTGTGGAGGCTCCTGATTTCTTGCGACTCATCCTCATGCTCCTTCCTTGGCCCTGCGTGTGGCCAATCTACTTACCAGTATTGGTATTGTCAAACACCTTACTTGCTTTCCCTTTGCGGTGTGGTGAAGCGCTAGCCCGAAGAGTTGGGCGGTCTGGGGGGAGCGTTCGCCGTGAGTGCATCGTTGCGGACGGAGGGCTGAGGCGGTGGTTTAAGTTCGCCGTATCATCGTGTGTCGCAGACTGTTTCATGAGGGGCCAAATCCAGTGAGGCTCCGTTGGTGGAGAAGCACGCAGAGACCGCAGTCGAAGCCACGGCTGCGGCTCCCAGCACTCCTGCCGAATAGCCAAGCGCGGAGGCCTGCACTCGCAGATGTCGTTGGGGCCACACGGTGACCCGTTTCGCCAGTTCCTCCGTCAGAGCGCTGATCAAAAGGGGGTTATTCTGCGCGAGCCCGCCACCCAGAATCAGCATCTCCGGATCGAGCAAATTCACAACGCATGCGCAGCCGATCGCCAAGTATCGGGCGAAGACCTGGATGGCCCCTCGCGCAGTCGAGTCTCCGGAGTTTGCCGCAGTAACGACTTCCTCGCAGGATTTGTAATTACCGGAGCCATAACGCATTAGGGCAGACGTGTTCGCGTACTGTTCCAGGCACCCGGATTTGCCGCAGGTGCAAGGCTCGCCGTCCGGCACAACCGGGACATGACCCAGCGCGTTGGCAAAAAAATGCCTGCCCCGGTTGAGCCGTCCACCGGTATAAACGCCGCCTCCCACACCCGTACCCAAGGTGATGCAAACAAAATCCGAGGCGTTCTTCGCTGCCCCAAAGTGCTTTTCAGCGACCGCGAGCGCGTTGGCATCGTTCTCGACCGCGACGGGCAAGCCGAAGACCTTCCCAAGGAAAGCGGCCGGGTTCGCCCCCGTCCATTCCGGCAGGTTCTCTGTGGCGTAGACAACTTCGCCGGAATTCGGATCGACCCAACCCGCAGTAGCCAGGCCGATCGCTGCCGGTTCGATGCCTCGATCTCGCGCTACCCCCATGCCTGTGGCGACGCACTTTTCCAGATGTTCCAGCAGAACCGTACGCCCGCCATTCCAGGGCGTCGGCGCTGCCGACTGCCACAGCAACTCCCCTTGGTTAGTGACGAGGCCGGATTTCGTGCTGGATCCGCCCAAATCGATGCCGATGAAGGTGCGTTGGGGATCAGCGGAGCGATGCCAATCGTCGATGGCCGAAACGAATTTTTGAGTGATGACCTCCGGACGCGTGATCGCACCCCCAATGATGATGGCAAACGCCCCGGCGTCAAGCGCCTCCCAGATCTGATCGGCTGTGTCAATGCGCCCCTCGGCGATCACGGGGATGCGTATGACGCGGACCAGATCAGCAATGAAGGAAGGCTCAAATCTGGTCACATGTCGAGTTTCGGGGGTATATCCACGCAAGGTGGATAGAACCGCATCAGCGCCGGCTTTCGCTGCCTGAACAGCCTCCTTAATCGTAGCGATATCAGCGAGCACTGGGACCCCAAGTTCTTTTCTGATACGCCGAAGCCGATCGAGTGCTCCGTACTTTTGGCCGCGAGCCGTGCAATCGAGAGCGATCAATCCGGCCCCAGCTTCCACCAATTCCCTGGCCGCTTCGAGAGAGGGAGTGATGAGAATTTCGCCGTCGAGTTGCATCTGCTTCCAGATACCGACGATGGGAACGTCCACCGCCTCGCGAATCGCCCGAATGTCCTCAGGCCCATTGGCCCGAATGCCTCGCGCTCCTCCTTGCACTGCGGCCCGGGCGAATCGCGCCATCGAAGCTGGTTCACGAAAAGGGCTGCTTTCGAAAGCCTGGCAGGATACGATCAGCCTTCCGCAAAACTCATCAGGTAATCTTGCCAAGGTCTGCATGTTATCTCCGAGGATTACTGGTAAAACCCACAAACTCGCGATCCTTACTTCTTACGCTCCTCATCGTGGCGGCACCACAGGCTGAGGTGGCCTTGCTTCATGAAACGAGTCGTCAAGCAGATGGAGCTCGAGCGCGAGATCGATGATTGCGTTGCACCAACCCGTTTCCAGACAGTAGGCCGTCCATGATTGGTCCGCATTTGAGCCGTAGTACTCCCAAAGCGAGTAGTCGAAGCCCCTCATCCAGCCGCCGTTAATAGTGGGGTCAGGGCTCTCAATTTGGATGCGTACCAGGAAATCTGTGACGCGATAAAAGTTGTCGCGGTAAAAAGCGTCGCCAGTCGCTTTGTAGGCAATCCAGAGATTCATCGCCGCAAAGCTGGTTGTGTAAAGCTGATCGCTAATGGGTTCGGAACTGTCGTGAATGAGGCTTAGATCTCCGCCCTGAACTTTGCTGCCCGTGAAGACACCCTGTTCCTGTATCGCTCCGCAGGGCACCATACGTGAGGCCAAATACTCAGCCTGCTCTCGTAGGGCGTTCAAAAATCCGCGATCATCACAATAGGCACAGGCGAGCGCCAGAGGCAAGAGGAAACGGGCGGATTCCGAAGTGTGGGAGGGAACGCTGGCGCTAGACTCTGGGAAAGACTTGATGAGCTCCCGCAGTGCCGATAGTGCCAAATCCAAAAAGGCGCGTTCGCCCGTGATGCCGTACACACAGAGCCAGGCGGCAATCATCTGGCCGCGATCGCTCGGGCGTGGATGTGCCGGATCTGCCGCCTCTGCTGCCTTCGGAGCGCCTTTGGCGAACACCGTCGCAGCCGCGTCAGCCGCCATTCGTCCACGATGCATGAACATCGGCTCCCGGGTGAACCGATAACCTGCCAGCGAGCCCATGATCGCCCAGGCTTCGTCATCCTGAAACACCGGGCCCTCGCGCCCGCGCGTGTACCAAAGCCCGTAGAAAGCATCATTCACGCTTAGCCGCTGGAAATCCATGATGTTGAAGAGCATGTTGCGGCCGGTCGTTCGATGCCGTTCGCTTGCCGCGACTTTTCCATAGAGCCAAAAGGCGAGAGCCGATTCGAACACGCAATCGGCGCGCTCCGGGGAGAAGCCCTGCCGCTTGCCGAAGGAGATGCGGTTGCCCTCGATGTCGGGGCCGGAAATCCACTCCGCCACCCCCAGGCTTCCATCAGGACGAAGCAAAACCCCAGACTGCTCAAACCATCGAATATTATTATCCAGAGCCCGCCGGTACGCTACTTTGCGGTCTTCCACGCGGAGGGTGACCCTGGATGAGCGGGCGGCATTGTCCCGGATTGCCCGCACTTGGAATCGATTCTCACCAGGTGAGGCAGCGATTTGGTCCGATTCGTAGTATCCCGCCTTGTCTTGATTCCAGCTCACTTTGGGCTGACCGACCAACCTGGGGGCGGAGCCGCTGGGGCTTTCGACGATTAGCTTGACCGGGGTGTCTGCTGGAGCCCAACGCCGAGGCTCGGTATGAATGCGGAGGGGGACATAATTCGCAAGGACGCGTTCCCGGTCGCCATCCGATAAAAGGGTCAGCGCCAGGTCGCGCAGAAGGCGTGTCCAATGCGCCTGTGGTGCGTATTGGCGGCGGGCGAATTCGGAAATGCTGGTGGCCGCAATTGCAAAACGCCCGCGGCCGCGCTCCCCGACAATGACTCCGGGGATTAAGTTCTTGGGAGGAATGGTGGAGTCGTAATTCTCCACGCCCGCAATCTTGCCGATTTGCACGGCGACGCGGTCTGGCGCAGTAACTTCGAAAGGCAGGCATACGGCGTCGTGCGGGTCCATAATGGCGCCCACGGGGAGCGCATCGGGGAACGGCCGTGCGATGGCTACAAACAGCCGAGCCACGTCCGCCTTCTGAATGCCGCCTTTGGGATGAACCCCTGGGAAGTTATTGATGAACTCGACGAAGACACCCTTGCCGGCATCGAGGAACCGCTGGATCGCTCCCAGTTCGGTGGGTGAAAGCTCGGTTGGATCGGGATACGTCGCGGAGGCAATCCACAAGAGAGTGGACCTATCCGCTGCCACCGTCTTCAGTGCCACGGCAGGAACGAGGTCAACGGTCAAACCCAGTTCTTCAAAAATCGCTGCAACGTCCAACCGGCGAGGCGCGACGCCGGCAACCAAGCTAACTCTTAGGGCGGGAGAATTGGCCGGACTTGCGGACGGATACAATGGAATGGAGGCGACCACCGCACCCGCTCCTGTAGCCAAGAAGGATCGGCGAGTCACTCTCATGGGATGGACCCTTTCCTACCCCTCGGTTTTGTCCCAGCATAATTCCCGATGCCGAATTCCATGGATTCCGCTCGCCTCGAGGTCCCTATTTTGCTCGGGTAAGAGGTGGCGCTACGAGACGCAAAACAAGAGGGCCAGTGATTGTGCAGTTAGCCTCCTTGATCAGGGAAAACCCCTAGTCCTGGCCACCTATTATAGCGGGCGGCCAGGACTGAGGGGCAATCGAAGAAGGTTAGAAGGCCAGTCGCAGAGAGAACTGAACGGCTCGCGGGGGTCCTGATGCCCACGTAATCGTTCCCGCGCTCGGTTGGCTGATGTCATTGTTCGGATTCGCAAAGTTCGGATGATTCAGAACGTTCATGAGATCCGACCTGAACGTCAGCTTGAATTTCTCGGTAAGCGGGAATGTCTTGAAGATCCCCGTGTCCCAGTCGAAATAATGCGGGCCGAAGAGGGAATTAGGAGCTGCGTTGCCGAATGTGTAAGCCGCCGGCGCGGCATACGCCGCTGGATTGAACCACTGCGTCAGTGACGGATTGCTCACATGAGGATTGCCAACTTTGTCAGCATAGTTGCTGGGCCACCCCGGGAGACTGCTGTCAAAATTCAACGAGAAAGGAAGACCGTTGGCGATGGTGACGATCCCGCTGGTTTGCCATCCGCCGACAATTAAATCGGCCGCGCGACTGGCGGAACCGAGGAAGTGACGACCCTTTCCGAACGGCAATTCATACGTATAGTTTCCCACAAAATTCAGGGGACGGACGTAAGAGTCATCGCCGCGGTCGAGGCGGATATTGCGGTTGTCCGTAGGCCAGGGACCCTCGGGGTATGACCCGCAATCGAGCATCTTCGTCCAGCTAAACTCGCCCTGGAACTGAAGCCCTGACGCAAAGTGGCGGCGCGCCGAGAGCTGAAGTTGCTGGGTGTTTGAGCTCAGGTCGTTCGCCCATAGCGTAATGGAGCTAAAAGGCTGGTAAGGCCGTAGGCCCTGATACGACTCCCCCGCCGGAACAGGCTGCGGAACCGGGTCGTTCAGATTGAACTCTTGCGTCTGGTGTTCCGACTCGCTTCCCAGGTAGCTGACGCGCACGGACGTGTTGGGCGAAATTTGCGATTCGACCGTGAGGTTCCATTGATGAGTCGCGGGATATCGATAGTTCGTCGGCAGAGCATTCGCGCTGGGATTGACGGCGGCTAAGTTAGTTCCCTCACCGGTCGGGAACGGATCAGCAAACGTGAGCGTTGGAGTTAACCCTGCGGCCGGCACGTAGTTCAACTCGGCGGTGAAGGGTGCGTTGCGCACCAGTTGATACGAGCCCCAGACCCACGGTATGGATACATAGTAGAGGCCGTACCCTCCCCGCAAAATCAATTTGCTGTTTCCAAGCGGACGGTAGGCAAGCCCGATGCGCGGCGAGACCATTTTGTGATCGGTTCCGATATAGTTTCCAGAGTTCAGACCAGCACTCGATCCTGAAACGATCGGAATCCCAGGGAATAAGTCTGGCCTACCCGTGCCTTTGAGAACAACCAGTTCGTCCAGGTTGGGATAGAAGTTGGACATGTTGCCTGGTGAGTTCTGATAAAGCGTGTCAAGGTCATAACGCAGTCCCAGGTTCAAGGTCAGCTTGGAAGTTGCCCTCCAATTGTCCGTGACAAAGAAGCCGAACCGGTCATTGACGGGAGTCGCTGAAACGGGCAGGACCGCATAGTTGGATGCGGACAAATCGCCGAGCAGATAGTCAGCAAACGCGTTGTAGTTCGGCGCGTTGGAGTTGCCGCCACTGGTGTAATATCCGTTAAAGGTGAAAGCGCCGTTGTCATCAAGCCCGTAGTTGGTGAATTTCCAATGCATCACGGAAGCGCCAGCCTCAATAAGGTGCTTTCCCTTCGCCCAGGTTAGAGTGTCGGTGAACTCATATGTCTGCTCGTTGTCTCCACCACCTCCCGACTCATAGAGGCCGTTGAACCCGGGGATGGTAATACTGGGAAGCCCACCCAATCCGGCCGGCGGTTGCGGCATCTGCGAAAACAACGAGTGCATATCAACCTTGCCGGCGTCCTGGTAGGCAAATTTGTCCCAAACGCGATGGAATCCAAAGCTGGCCAGGTTGGTTAATGTGGGGTTTATCGTGCTGGTCCAGTTGATGGCGACGTTCTGATATGTGGCCGGATTGGTCCATCCACCAAATTTGGGACTCGTTCCGGGTCCGGTCCTTGGAACATAACGCGCATCGAACCACATCGCCGACAACTGGTTCTTGCTGTTGATGTTGTAGTCGCCCCGTCCTTCATACCTGAATTCGTCTGTTACACTGCGCAGGTTCACGACATAGTTTGTCCCCAAACCTCCTGGCGCGCTGGAGGGCAGGTTCGGCGTGTCAAAGTATTTGTTGAAAAACTGCGACACAGGACTGAATCGGGAAGAGGGAATTTGGTTCCCTGGAAATGGAAGGCCTGTGGAGGGATCGATGATCGCCGGCAGTCCGGAGAAGTCGCCATTGAGGAGCGCCGGGGTTGGCATCGCAGATTCGCTGGTGTTTGAGGACCTGAACGTGAGGCCCTCATAACTCCCAAAGAAGAAAAGTTTGTCCTTCTTGATGGGACCGCCCAATGATCCACCAAATTCGTTCCGAATGTAGGGGGACTTGGGTAAACCCGTGGCGAAAAAGTTTTGGGCCGCAAGTTCCTTGACCCGATTGTACTCGAACGCGGTGCCGTGGACCTGGTTGGTGCCGGACTTCGTGACCATAATCACGGACGCCCCGCCATTTCCGTACTTTGCGGATCCCATGCTGTCAATCACCTTGAATTCGGCAATCGCGTCGAGCGATGGATCCCCAATCCCGATGTATTCGTTCTCGCTTTCCGACGCATCCGTCCCATCGATCCTTACGTTGTAGCTGCCTTCAACCGTGTTGCCGCCGAATTTTGGAACGTACATGCCCCAGGCCCCACCCTGCACGCCGGGAGCAAGGGCAAGCAAACCAAAGATGTTCGTTCGGCCGTCAAGCGGCATCGTTGAAATCTGTTTCGAGTCGATGACGCTTTCCACCGAGGAAGTGTCCGTTTGGACAAGCGGTGCGCTCGCTGTGACATTAACCGAAGTGGTATTGGCGCCGACGGCGAGTTGGGCGTCCTCGCGGACAGTCTGGCTAACAGACAGTTCGACATGACTTACGGTAAACAGACTGAAGCCTTGCTGGCTTACCGTAACTTCATATACGCCAGGGATCAAATTGGAGAACACATATTCCCCGACCTCGTTAGTTTGCGTCACATTCGAGACGTTCGTGGCTTCGTTGTGCAAGATGACTTTCGCGTTGGGCACAACCGCGCCGGAGTTGTCCGTCGCCCTGCCCAGGATCGTGCCCATCCCAGTTTGACCACGCAGAGTAACCGGAGCAACAACAAACAGCAGAAGCGCCGCTCCGAGCCAAACGCTTACCAAATCTCCGCGCAATCGAAATAACGGGCTCCTTCTCATATTTCCTCCTCGTGGCTTATTTTCATAGTTCTTACTTTTAAGAAATGTTGGCCATAGTTCCGTAGCCGCGCCTGTGGAACAATCTAGACCACAACATAACTAGATAAGCAATTATGTTGCCAGTTGAATGGCCATTTTTTCGTCCCTAAGTCGCTGAAATTACAGGGACGGAGAAACCAGACCCAGTCAACATTCTATGAAATTCTAAACCTATATAGTTTTCTATATATGATAAACTGTAGAGCGGCGCCCGGAAAATGACAATCTGTCGTGTATGACTAGCCTACCGCTAAACACGCAAAAAGATCTTCCGCCGGTAGAGGTAGTAGAGGAACATCCAACCCGCCACCACGGATCCCAATTCGATCGCGAAGGGTTTCCAGGCCCCCAATAGGTTGATGAACCCGTGAGTGAAGATAAGTCCAACCTCGCGAAAATTGAAGAAATGCCTGGCCAGGTAAATGGTAATGGAGTTTGCCCCGATAACGGTGAAAACAAAAGCCCATTTCCGGTAACCCTTAATGTCAATTATCCAATAAAAAAGTGCAAGGAGCAGCAGGCTCCAACCGCCGGCAAAGAGGACAAAGGAACTTGACCAAATGTTCTTGACGATGGGGAAAGCCAAGCTCCAGAGTAGCCCGACCGCCAGGCTGACTACCCCTGCCACCGTCAAACCCAGCAGCTTCCGCTTCTGGGAGTAAGATGTCCGCAACCAGTGCCCGGCCATTGCGCCCAGCATGCAGGTTGCGATGGCGGGGATATTGGAGATGATGCCTTCATTGTCCCCGTAGTCGTAGCAGCAGAAGGGGCGCGGCAGAAAGCGCTGGTCGAGGAAGGCCGCCAGGTTTCCCTGCATCGTATAATTCCCCCGCCCAAATGCCGGCACGGGAACCCAGGCCATCAGCGCCCAGTAACCCAGCAGGATCACGGCCGTCGCCACCGCCTGGCCGCGCACATCCAGGTTCATCACCAGCAAGGTGGCGAAAAAGTAGGCGATCGCAATGCGCTGAAGGACTCCCAGGAGGCGCAGATCGTGGAAGTTAAGGTCCAGCAGACCGTTGGCGAGGAGCCCCATGAAAAACAGCAAAAACAAACGCCGGACGGCGTGGCGGTAAAGCTCGCGCCGATTAGCGCCGGCCTCAAGCCTCCTGGTGAGCGAGAAAGGCAGCACCAGTCCCACGATGAAAACGAAGAGCGGAAAAATCAGGTCGTAAAAGTGAAAGCCTTCCCACTCCACATGGCGGAACTGCCCGGCAAGCATCAGCGTGAGAGGAATAGGAACAGCACGGGAAAGATGATAGACCAGGGCGTCGCCGCCCGTGATCCAGAACATGTCGAACCCTCGCAGGGCATCAATGGAGGCCACGCGACTCGGGCCCGGCGGAGGCGGTGTGGATTTGGTAGTGGCCTGAGAAACGGCGTTTTCGCTCATCAGTAACTCGCGCTCGGCAGATTGAAACATATATAGCCACCTAGTTGACTGTAGGAGTATATTCAAGATGCCTTGCGAATGCAAACGCCTAACTCGCCCGGGAATTACTCGTCCTCTGCGTTGCTCCCGGCTGGCAGTTTACGTAGGATCAGCTCGATCCCGGAGTCGTAATGCCACTTTCAATTCTTCGTCCTCCCCGCAATCGGATACCTCGGTTGCGGATTGTGTTCGTACTTCTCCCGCTCGCGAGTCTGGTTCTTCTGGCGGCAGCGCAACCGGCCGGCGGCGATGCGGTTCTTCCCTATCGCGACCCTTCTCTGCCGATTGCCGTACGGGTTGACGACTTGGTTTCCCGCATGACACTGGAGGAGAAAATGGGGCAACTGGTCTACTCCTCGCCTGCGATTGAGCGCCTTGAAATCCCCGCCTACGAATGGGCCAACGAGTGCCTGCACGGCGTAGCACAGGCAGGAGTGGCGACCGTGTTCCCTCAGTCCATTGGCCTGGGAGCGACATGGGACACGGCCTTAATCCATCAAGTCGCCGAAGCAATCTCCGATGAGGCACGAGCCAAATATCACGAAGCCGTGCGGCAGAATAAGCAGCGAAAATACTACGGTCTGACGTTCTTCAGCCCTAATGTGAACATCTTCCGCGATCCGCGTTGGGGGCGCGGTCAGGAAACTTACGGTGAAGATCCTTACCTGACGGCGCGCTTAGGCGTCGCTTACGTGAAAGGGTTGCAGGGTGACGACCCGCAATACTTGAAGGTCGTTTCCACTCCCAAACACTTCGCTGCGCACAGCGGACCTGAACCGGAGCGGCATCAATTCGACGCCCAGGTAGATGAGCGCGATTTGCGCGAAACTTATCTCCCGGCCTTCGAAGCGTGCGTGCGAGAGGGGAAGTCCTTTTCGGTCATGGCCGCATACTCGCGGTTGAACGGAGAACCCGATTGTGCCAGTCGCACGTTGCTGGACGAGATTCTGCGACGGGAGTGGGGGTTCCGTGGCTACGTGGTCTCCGATTGCTATGGAATTAAGGACATCCTGGAGAAACAGCACCTGGCCGGCAGCCTGGAACAGGCCTCGGCCATGGCGCTGCGCGCGGGAACCGACCTCAACTGCGGCAACGAGTACCTGTCGCTGCCCGCGGCCCTGAAGCTAGGTCTGGTGAGTGAAGCCGAGATTGACCGGGCAGTGAGGCGGGTGCTGGAAGCAAGACTCCGCCTGGGGATGTTCGATCCCCCTGACAAGGTCCCTTATGCGCGCATCCCGTACTCCGTGGTGGACAGCCGCGAGCACCGCGAACTAAGTTTGCAGGCAGCGCGAGAGTCGATTGTTCTGCTGAAGAACGCCAATCATCTGCTACCTCTAAGCAAGACGCTGAAATCGATTGCCGTTGTCGGTCCCAACGCCAATGAGGTGAAAGCGCTTCTCGGCAACTATTATGGGACGCCCTCGCTGGCGGTCACTCCTCTGGTGGGAATTCGGAAAAAGGCCTCTCCCGAGACCAGGGTCGTTTACGCCAAGGGCTGCGAAGCTGTTGAGCCTCCAACTATTGCCTCTTCATTGGACGAAGCGGTCCGCGCCGCCAAGTCCGCGGACGTGGTGATAGCGGCGCTGGGACTGTCAGGCGACCTGGAGAATGAGCAGTTCGAAATCGACACGGATGGGTTTTACTGGGGAGATCGTACCACGCTGGATCTTCCGCGCGCGCAGGAACGACTGCTCGAGGCGATGGCGGCGACAGGCAAGCCCACCGTGCTTCTCCTCTTGAACGGAGGTCCCATCACCACGGCATGGGCCAGTGAGCACGCGGGCGCCGTTGTCGAGGCGTGGTATCCCGGCGAGGAAGGCGGCACAGCGATCGCGGATGTTCTGTTCGGCGATTACAATCCGGGCGGAAGGCTGCCGGTCACTGTTTACAAGTCCGTTGACCAACTCCCTCCCTTCGGCGATTACAAGATGGCGGGGAGAACCTACCGCTACTTTTCCGGAGAGCCACTCTACCCCTTCGGGTTCGGGTTGAGCTTCACGCATTTCGGCTATGGCCACTTGGAGGTCAGCAGGGCACAAATCCGCACCGGCCAGAATCTTCGCGTCAGTGCCGAAGTAAAAAACGCCGGCGCCATGGACGGAGACGAAGTCGTGCAACTCTATCTCACCTGCATGAACTCTCCCGTTCCCGTTCCGATTCGTTCCCTGGCGGGATTCACTCGTGCTCACCTTGCGTCTGGCGAAAGCAGAGTAATTGACTTTACTCTTACCCCACGGATGATGTCTGTCATCGACAATGACGGCAAACGCATCGTTCCTCCCGGGAGGTTTAGAATCGAGGTCGGGGGCAAGCAGCCGGGATTCCGGGGAATGGCTGATGCCGCCACCACGGAAGTGATGACCGGAGAATTTGAAGTTGTGGGCGCGACCGTTCCCGTGGACTGACCTATCGTGAATCGCCACCGTCTGTCACAGAAGATCTGTCGCTGGTGCGCCTGCTGGGGTTTTTGGGCGAGGTCGAGGGTCTGCGAGAAAGACGCGGACGCAGCCATGAGTCCTAGGCACACTCTGAGTACCCAGAATCTCATTCCCTGCCCCCTTTAATTCGCAGCCTGCCGCACGTGCCTCCGCTCGCTCGCTTGACAACCCGATTGTCCAACGATATTACTGATACTGTATACTAGATGACTAGAAGGGATGATTTTATGACTGGTTCAAGTCCCCTATCCGCTCCGGACGATGTCGAACTTCCGGAACTGAACCTGCAACGCGGCAGCTACGTTCCCTACTACCGCCAGATTCGCGACCAAGTAGAATCTATGATCAAGTCGGGCGCGCTGAAACCCGGCCAGATGATCTTTTCCGAGGGCGCCTGCGCGACCAAACTCGGCGTGAGCAAGATGACCGTGCGGCAGGCTTTTCAAGCACTTCGTTCCGAGGGCTTGCTGGTTATCGAGAAGGGCAAGCGGCCGATGGTCAGCTCCGGCCCCATCCAAAAGGACTTTCAAAAACTGCGGGGCTTCACGGCGGAAATGAACCGTCGCGGGCTGAAGGCATCTTCGAAGATTCTGTATTTTGAGCGGACTGCACCGGACGCTACGGCCGCCAGCTTGCTCCGCCTCTGGCGCAACGACGAAATCTACAGCATTCGGCGTTTGCGGTATGCCGATAAGGAAATCGTGGGCGTCGAAAACATCCTCCTCGTCGCGCGATTGTTTCCCGGTCTCACCAAGGAGGACCTGGAAAGTCAATCCCTTTATAGCTTGATGGAAACACGTTACGCGATCTCGCTGGATTGGTCAGACGAAGAGCTTGGGGCGATTCCGGCAGAAAAAGATGATGCTAAAGTGTTGCAGGTTCCGATCGGATTTCCTATTTTTTCCATGCGGCGGATTGTCTATGCCAAAGATGATGTTCCCGTCGAACACGCGCACTCGCTCTTCCGCGGGGATCGGTACAACGCCCGAGTAATTTCGCATCGGTAGTCTTCACCCTAGGCTTCCGGCCCAACCTAAGATCCCGATAGAGCACAGCAGGATCGCCAGGCCGACGACCATCCAACGGCGCGCTGTGGGCCGGGCGAATTTCCATTCTCCCACCAGCAGACCGCAGAAGTTGGCCGTCAGCAGGCCGACCGTCAAACTGATCGGCCATCCGATGGCGGGTCCCAGTTTCCCGAGCTTGGGCGCGGCCGAGCCGTAAACAAAAATACTCCCTCCCCACAAGAGGCCCATGAGGACTGCCAAAGCGTAAAGGGGGCCTCCCCGCGCTTGCAGGAAATTGGACCAGCTCCCATTCTTGTGGAATAAGTATGCGCAAAAGCCCAGGTTCGAGACCGCCCCGCTCGCGAGAACGAGCATCCAGATGACGTTCGATCCCGCAAACGCAGTGTTTCCCATCTGCATGGCGCTTGTGCTGATTCCCAGCGAAAGGCTATAACCGATATTGAACACGGCGGAAAGCAGTCCCGCGCCCGAACAAAGCAGAAGCCCGGCCCACAATGGGCGCGCCGCTCCCACCATTTTGCGAGGAGCATTGGGAAGTTGTTTCTCGCTCCGCTCGCGAAGCCTGCCCGCATAGCCACAGGTCCCGATGCCCACCATGGCAACCGCTGTGCCCAGCATGATGAACTCACCCTGTGGTTGGCGGAGGCGCTCCGGCGCGAGGATCAACATGGGAAGAAACGACCCCAGCGAAGCGCTGATTGCCAGCACCAGCGTGTTCGCCATCGAGATGCCGAGTGCGCTCACCCCTTGCCCGAACATTACCGCGCCGAATCCCCAGGCGAACCCTGTGACCAGGGCAATCAGTTCAGCCTTCCGCGGCGCGGCGGAGAGCACGGCAAGAGGATGAGCAACGGTTGTGAAGAACAATACCAGCGGCATCACCACGCAGGCCACGGCAATGAAAACTGTCCACACGTTCTCCCACGACCACCGCCCCAGGTAGCGCATGGGCAGCGTGAAGGTCCCATTCATGAGACCCGATATGACGGCGAGGGCGATCCCGAAGTTTACGACGGAGTTTCCCATGAACTCTCTTTCCCCAGACGAAACGCGGTGTTACTGCTCGAGCGTGTTGACTTCCCGGATTTCGCCTCCGTTGCGGGGCACGCGAAGAGTTTTAATCTCCAGCGGCCGGAAGGCCCCTGTCCAGCGCCGATTCACCAGTGGGAGGTCGAAAGTCGCCGTTGTGGCACGTCCTTCGGTCTCGTAACAGCGCACAATCAAATCGTCCCCGTCCTCGCTCTTCTTCACGGCGGAGACCACAACGTTGGGCACATCGACCGCAAGGAACGACGCCGCAGCGGGGCGGATTCCGGGATGAATACCTTGGTAGAGAATCGGGAACGGGGCGGTGAATTCCTCTGCCATTCGGACGATTCCCGCCTGCCGCCAGCCACCTGCGTGGGGCGTCAGGAGCATCCGGAAGGTCTGGCGGCCCTGGTCCTGCCACAGGTACTCGCCGTCAGGCTTCAAATCGCGTTCAAATTGCGCGTAGACCGGGCTGCGCACGATTGAAACGCGAAGGTCCCCGCCTTGTACGCTGTAGCCATACTTTGCATCATTAAGGACGGCCAGGCCATACTCCCCGCCGCCACGTTCTCCGCTAACATCGATCCACCGCTGCCCCGGATCTTCGTTACCCTGCGCCTTGCGCACCTTGTAACCATACGCGATTTCATAGGTGGGTTGCGGGTTCTTTACATCAACCGGAAAGGAAAACTTCAGAATCTTGAGCCGCTCGTGCCAGTCGAGAGCGACACGCGCCTCGAGCGTCGGTGAGCCGGCGTACAGCACCCAGTCTGTTTCCAGGGAAGATGCGCCATATCGAGTGCGCACGCGGATGGCAGCACGCAGCGGCCCGTTTTCCAACACGCGGAAATGTGCGTCGGCGAACGCTCCGATTTCTTTTGTATAGGCCTTCACATCATGACTCCAGGTGTCACTGGGATCGTCCAGCACCACTGCGCGTCCCTTGTTCTCGCCGAACACCTCCGCCTTCGCGTCCTTGTCGTAGACCGAAAAAGTGCCGTCACTCGAGAAACGCACGCGCAGGTGCTCGTTTTCGAGTTCATTCCCCTCGGCGTGAACGCGCGATTCCGGCGCGAGGCGCGGCGACGCTCTCCGCAATTCAAATTGTCTGTAGCCGAAGGCCGGCACGGCCGCGCGAAACACCAGACGTTTCCGGTCATCAATTGTCGTGGTAGCCTGTGTCCATTGGTGCGCGATCTCATGCCCCTGGTCGTCGACGAGGGACGAATTGGTTTGGATGGATTGGGACTCCGGGGTCGCTCCCGAAGTCCACTCCCATCCCAACTCGTATTCGACGTTCAGGTTCGCCTCCCAGGCATGAGGGTTGAAGACGACCAAATACTCTGAATTGGCATGGGGCGTGGGGATTTGCCACGCGATCTTCTCCGCCGCACGGTACATGGCCGCTGTGCCCACTTCGGTGGCGTATCCATACGCCTGCCGCGCCATATCGTAGTGTGCTGGAAGGGCGCTTCCCGCCAGACTATCGTGAAACTGCATGAGCAGGACTTTCTTCCAGGCCGAGGTGAATTCATTTTGCGGATAATCAGCTCCCGCCACGACTAAGCCCAGCGCGGCAAATTTCTCGCCCGTCACCAGCGCCGCTTCCGCTGTGCGGTTTTCCTTTTTCACCTCCGAGACTGCGGTATAGCAACCCACCGAATGATGCTGCAGATCGTCGGCGACGACCGGCAGATTGGGCAGGCCTTGGACCTCGTCGAAATACTTGTAGGGCGTGCTGAATACCATGCTCGGCGCGCCCGATTCCTTGCGTGCTTCCATGATCGAGCGAATATTGATAATGGTAGGCCCGCCGCCGTGATCTCCCGCTCCGTAAAACGCCATGAGGTCTTTAGTCGGCTCGGGCAAGTCCGTCACGATACGATGTATACGCTGCATGATGGGTCCGTCGTAATCACCGTAGGCAATCGGAATATGATAAGCAAGAATGCGTGTCCCGTCGGCGCCTTCCCACCAGAAAAGGTCAGAAGGCAAACCCTTCTCTGTTGGCTGTGGCCGCATGAAAACATACCCGCGAAGCCCCTGCAGTTTCAGAATTTGGGGCAACGTTCCAGGATGGCCGAAAGAATCTGGGTTGTAGCCAATCTCCGCCCTGCGGCCGAACAGCTGCTGGAATAGCCGCTGGCCGTAAAGTCCCTGCCGCACGAGGGATTCGCCGCTGGGCATGTTCACGTCAGGCTCAACCCACCACCCTCCGACCACCGCCCAACGGCCTTCCTCGACGCGCTGGCGAATTTCAGCAATTAAGGCCGGGTCCGTGGCCGCAACCCACTCGTAGAATTGGGCGGAGCTCGCCGTAAAGGTGAACTCAGGATTCTCTTTCATGCGCTCGAGGGCTGACCGAAACGCGCTGACCACCGCGGCCATGCCTTCCGGCCAGGTCCAAAGCCACGTGGCGTCAATATGTGAGTTGCCGATCATGTGGAATCGGTATTGAGAGGCTTCGGGCGGCCACGATGGTTGCGAAGGTGGGCTTGAGACTTGCGCGCCAACTTCCGGTGCCAGCAATCCCAGAATGCCTATGACCAGAACAACCCATCGCACACGACGGACTCGCGGCTGCATTGACGATCCCCTTTTCCAGCGATCTTTGGAACAGATTCCGCCCTAAACCATGGGGCCGGGCGGAGATTGACCACTATAGATACATACCTAGGTGGGTATATATGTTAGCTCTGGGTTTGTCAAGCCGATTACCGCCGTCGAACTCAATTCGGGCTAAATGGCTGGAGAATTGGCGGATTAATGTCCGGCCGAGATGTATTTCGAGATTGACATGCCTACCTAGTTGTGTATATATGTTGTCCGTTGGATTGTAACTTTGATAGTCCTCCAATGTGTCGGGTCGCCTCGGTCTTCGGAAGACCTTGCCGTCCGGTTTGGTTCCCACGGGGTGAGGCGCACGGTTACGCGCCTCTCCCGATCTAAGGAGCTTCATCATGTCCAATCGTCGCGAATTCATCCAGGGAGTAGTCGGAACCACAGCCAGCGTCGCGGTTTCCGGCTTGGTTTCATCGAGACGGGTGCTGGGCGCCAATGACCGTGTTCGAATTGGGTTGATCGGCGCAGGCGCGCGGGGAAAGTATGACTTTAAGGAGGCGATCAAGTGTCCCAATGTCGAAGCCGTGGCCGTGGCCGACGTGTACACTCGCCATCTTCAAGAAGTGCAGGCCATCGTCCCTGGGATCAAAACCTACCAGGATTTCCGCAGGCTCCTGGATGATAAGAGTATCGACGCCGTCATCATCGTCACTCCCCAACACCAGCATGCTTTGAGCTTCGTTCCCGCTATTCAGGCAGGGAAGGACGTTTACCAGGAGAAGACCATGGCCTTCAATCCTGAGCATGCCCGCCGCATGCGCCGGGCCTTTAATGACTCGGGCCGCGTGGTGCAGATCGGGATGCAAATGCAAAGCGGGCCGGGCTACCAAAGGGTTTGTGAACTCGCCACGCCCGAACGTTTGGGGACTGTGGCACTCATCGAAACGCACCACTTCCGCAATACGCCTTACGGCGGCTGGATTCGCAATGAGGTGCCCTCCGACTGCGACGCCCAGCACATTGACTGGGGACTGTTCGAAGGCGAAGCGAATCATTACCCCTTCGACCCTGACCGCTATTTGAACTGGCGTTTCTACTGGGATTATTCCGGCGGGAACATGTTTGAGAACATGGTTCACCAAATCGGCTTCTGGTACCAGTTGCTGGACTTGCAAGTTCCCGAGACGGTCTCGATGTTGGGCGCGAATTATCTCAGTCCCAAAATGCACATGCCTGATGTGATGTCGGCATCGTTTAAACTTCCCAACAAACTTCTGATCACTTGGAGTTCGACGTTTTCCAACGACTATTACGGGGAACAACAGGGCTGCCTGTTTGGCACGAAGGGCACCATCATGCACACCCAGTCGAACAAAGTGTATTATCTCCCGCAGGGGCAAGCTGTGGGCGAGGGATCGTCAGACAAGCCGACCGAGAACCCGGAATACGTGGATAATACCGACATCCACATGCAGAACTGGTTCGACTGCATTCGCAGCCGGAAGGAACCCAATTGCCCCTTCGAAGTTGGATATCGCACCGCGCTGGCCTGCCAGATGGCCGTGGCCTCCTATCGTCGAGGAGTACCGGTGCATTGGGATCCCGAGACTGAGGACATCATCTGACCCGCGAAGGCCACACAGGAGTTTCGAAATGAATCGACGCGAATTCATAGCCACGGCCGGGATTTTTGCCGGCTCGACTTGGCTGATGAACAGTGCCCCAGGTTTTAGTTCCACCGGCGTGGCGGCGCCAAAGCAATTCAAGCTGGCGGTCATCAGTGACGGTCTTTCGCAAGACTTTGAAACCGCGCTCAAGATCGTGAAGAGTTATAAGATCAAGTGGGTAGAAATTCGGGCGGTCTGGGGGAAATACAACACCGAGGCCAGTCCCGAGCAAGTTCGGCGCCTCAAAGAACTCCTGAGTGCGTACGAAATGAGTTGTTCCCAAGTGGACACGGCGCTATTCAAATGCACGCTCCCCGGCACGAAGACTCTGGGCGCCGGCACGCCTGTTTATCCCTACTCTCAACAGATAGATTTGCTAAAGCGCGCCATCGACCGCGCCCACGCGTGGGGAACCGATCAATTGCGCATCTTTACCTTTTGGCGAGTGGCGGAACCCGAAAAGATCTACGGCCGCATCAGTGAGGAGGTGCAAAAGGCGGCGGAAGTGGCGAGATCCGCTGGCGTTCGACTGGTGATTGAAAATGAAGACGAGACCAACGTGGGGACCGTGCACGAACTGTCCAAGATGCTCGCAACCCTTCCCTCCAATGTGGGCGCCAACTATGATATCGGCGCGCCTCTCTGGCTGGAAGAAATTCCTTATCCCGATGGATACAGGGCCTTGGACCCAAAACGGATATGGAACGTCCATCTGAAGGGAGCGCAGTGCGCACCGGGCTTCAAGGTTTGCCAAGAGACCTTTGCCGACCAGGGCCAGATCGACTTGAAGGGCCAATTGCAGGCGTTTTTGCGCGATGGCTATCGCGGATCCATGTCGCTAGAGTGCGAGTTCACGGCTCCGGGCCTCAGTCAAACTGAAACTACCACCCGCTCGCTGGACGGGCTGCTAAAAGTAATGTCGGCTGCGGTGGCGTAAGAGTATCTGAAGGCGGGCGACAAAGGAGAAGCCGACAAGGAATTTGCAAGCTCTGCGACACTTCAGTCGGCCGTTCGCGACAAGCAATCCGCAGTGGTGGCGGGGAAAATGCCTCTACCGGCTGAACCTCAACAATGAGCGAGGAAACAGGGAGTTGTTTATTCGAAGTCATTTGAGACGAAAGATTCAGTCCTCAAGCGCCGGGAATAGTCCAGAATAGCCCTTATGAAAACTTCTGCTCTCGAACCTCTTCGATATCTCAGTCAGGAAGAGATGAACGCGATCCACCAGGCTGCGCTGCAAATCCTGGAGCGGACCGGAATGTGGATCGATCACGTCCAAGCCTTGGAATACCTTCGCGCGGCCGGTTGCCGGGTCGATATGGATTCCCGGATCGTGAAGTTCCCTCCAGAACAGGTGGAAGCCACCGTGGCCCGC
>Ga0181532_10000542_pt1 | contig 38998 bp, 38 predicted proteins | sample PEATcosm2014_Bin_33_FD_119768 | JGI IMG/M metagenome (GOLD analysis project Ga0181532, IMG submission 119768) | Peatland microbial communities from MTU Mesocosm Facility, Houghton, MI, USA - PEATcosm2014_Bin11_30_metaG | ecosystem: Environmental > Terrestrial > Soil > Wetlands > Peat | place...
CACCCTGGTGCCAGCGGCTTCCTTCTAACGCCCTTATCGAAAGCGCCCCGGCATTAGGCAGAGGCGCTCGGCTTCGCCCTTTCGCGCCGGGGCACTTCCGATAAGGCCCTAGCGTTATACGGCAAGTTGGCGTGCCGTGCCTTCACCAGATGCTGGCCGACCCCCGGAGGAATATATTCCATCCGGTTTAGATAGGGTGCGAGTTGGCCTGTTTTCGACAGTAACAATTCAGAGCCGGCAGCCAGATTACAGCGGCAAACCCATCTTCTTCAGAAGTTCAAGGTAGCGCGGTTTCTGGTGCAGGCTCTTGAACAGCCCATCGGATTTGAGACTCATCATGCCGGAGTCGTGCTGTTGGTAGGCCCGCTCCAGCCACTCGAGTGCTTTGTCCATCTCCCCGCGATATGCATATACTTCGGCGATCTGATATGCCGACCCGCTACTATACTTGGCGATGAGTTCTTTCAATGCGGCTTCCGAAGCCTGATGACGGCCCAGGGAGTGATAAACGATTGCCTCTCCAGCCAACTTCAACCCTTCGATGGTTTCCTGCTGCATTTCCACCAGGGCTTCTTGCGGGCGCCCTCGTGCCAGTAAGATCTGGCCTCGCACAAAGTGAATGAATCCCTGTTGCGGGTCCAACTCCAGAGCCTTCTGCAATACCGTGTTGGCTTCGTCGTACTGTCCGGCTTCGGAAAGATCGGCTCCCAGGAATACATAACAGTAAGAACACAGCGGATCCAGGGCGACTGACCGTTTCCGTAACTCGATGGCTTCGTCCAGATGTCCCTGCGCATCCGCCAAGTCTGCGCGAGAGAAGAGTAAGTCAGCACTTCCTGGTTGCAGCGCGGCCGCTTTCTTCAGGGCAGCTTCGGCGCCCTCCCAATCGAAGTCATACGTCAGACGGACGTCTGCCAGCGCAAGGTACCCCGCGGCCGAACGCGGATCCAGAGCGATGGCCTGCTCCGCATCTTCGCGCGCCCGGCGAAATCCTGGCCCGGTGTCCATGTCGTTGTCTTCGGCCATGCCGGCAAATATGGCTGACCGCAGCGCCCAGGCTGGCGAGAAATTCGGGTCCAGCTTGATCGCCTGGTCGGCGTAAGCCAGAGCCTTGTCGAAGTTGGCCTTTTCGGATCCTCGATTCAAGAAATACATACCTTGCAAATAGGCCTGGTAGGCTGCGGGATTGGTGACCTTCGACTCTGCAAGGGTGGGGGTTGCGCTGGCGCCGAGCAGCTTGATTTGCAGTGCCTGAGTGACAGCACGGGCGATTTGATCCTGCACCGCGAAGATGTCTTTGAGCTCGGTGTTGTATTCTTCGGACCAAAGCTGAAAGCCATCATTCACTTTGGTGAGCTCGGCGGTAATCCGGACATGACTACCTTCCTGCCGCACGCTACCCTCCAGGATGTTGGCGACGTTCAGCTTCTGTCCCACAGCCCGTAAGTCTTCGTTCTTGCCTTTGAACTGAAAGGCGGAAGAGCGACCCGCGACCTTCAAACCGGGCACCTTGGCGAGGGCGTTCGTCAGTTCCTCGGCGAGTCCATCGGAGAAATACTCCTGATCCTTGCCCGGGCTCATGTCGGCAAAGGGCAGCACTGCAATGGACGCCGTATTCACTCCGCCGCCGGCGCTTGACTTGGCTCGGCTTCGCCAGAAATATCCTCCGACTCCCGCCAGGAGCAGCAGAAGTAGCGACAATCCCAGCAATTTGCTCTTGTTGATGTTTGCGACCGGGGATGACCACGTTCCGCTTGGACCTGTGCTGCCCCGTGTTATGCGATCCGTTTCCAATCCGCGATGCAATCGCTGTAAGTCGGCCCGCATCTCCGCCGCGCTGTGATAACGAAGCTTGCGCTCCTTCTCCAGCGCCTTGCCGATGATTGCTTCTAGTTCCGGTGGCACATCAGGATTCAGCCTTAGTGCTGAGACCGGTTGGCGGTTCAATATGGCATCCACGATGATGGAAGACGTCTCACCGCGAAACGCGGGCACCCCGGTGCCCATTTCGTACAGTACGGCGCCGAAGGAAAACAGGTCGGTGCGCGCGTCCAGCTCTTTGCCAAAGACCTGCTCAGGAGACATGTATCCCACGGTGCCGAGGGGCGATCCTAGACCGGTCAGTTGGGTGGCCTGATTGGCTGTCTCGACCGCGGGGTCGGGCTGGGTAATTTTGGCCAAGCCAAAATCGAGGATCTTGGCGTGCCCGCGTTCGGTAACAAAGATGTTTGCCGGCTTGATGTCGCGATGAACAATGCCCTTGCTGTGGGCGGCATCCAGCGCGTCGGCGATCTCGGTGCCCAGATCGATCAGCAACTCCATCTCCAACGGCTGGCCCGCGATGCGGTGCTTCAGGGTCACGCCATCCAGAAATTCCATGGCGATGAAGGCTTGCCCGTGTTGATCGTCTATCTCGTAAATTGTGCAGATGTTGGGATGGTTCAGTGCAGATGCGGCCTGGGCTTCGCGCTCGAAGCGAGCCAGCGCTTGTGAATCTTTGGCCACATCGTCAGGCAAGAACTTCAAGGCGACAAAGCGACGCAGCTTTATGTCTTCGGCCTTGTAGACCACGCCCATGCCGCCGCCGCCGAGTTTCGCGACAATGCGGTAATGGGAGATAGTTTGGCCAATCACTAGCGCCGAATCTTAGGGCTAAAGGTAGGGTAAGTCAATGAAACAAGAAGCAGCTAGCTCGTGCTGGTGGATAACTGGCGTAACATCGCCGTTACGCAAGTAATCCGCAGGGCGGTGTTTCGGCAGGATTGGCTGCTATATGGCCTGGTTACCAACAGCCATCTTGATTGGACACCATTCTTGATTCTTGCTAACCGGCGCCGACGATCTTGCTGAATGCTCCGCGAATAGGTGATACGGGTTCGTCAACGTGTCGCGGCAGGAATGCAGATTCGCCTTGGCCAGCGCGGAGTCGCACGAGCCAGTCGTCGGGATCGAACTCGACTCCAACGGGATTCTTGTCGAACATGGTGCTCATCATTGCCGCCGCCTCTTCGCTCGATGCGCAGCAGTCAACTTGCAATTCCATTTGGTTGCCGTCCGGGTCGGCGTAATACAGGGAAACGGTTACGCCGTGGTGGATACACCAGTATGGAGTGATGCCCTTCGCTTTCAGTTCAGCGTAGTTCTCCAGAAGATCGCGCACCGTGGCGTAGGTGTAGCCAACGTGGTCAACGCCGATGGCGCCCTGCTTGTCGGATTCCGTACCGTTCAAGTATAGGAAAATCAAAATCTCGTGTTCGGCGGAAACGAGTTATTCCGGCGGGTCGCGCCGGTTTTGTTGGGTACAAAGAAGCAACTCAGATCGCCCTGCGGCCTGAAACTGGGGACTGATTCGAGTTGAAGAGCAGAAAGGCGACGGGAACTGGAGTCTCCCATTAGGTAACGAACGTGGGGCGTTCTCGGCTGGATTCTGGCTAGCGGGACACCCTTGGAGGTATTCGTCGCACCCACTTCATCCTTTCGCCGGTTTCGTCGAGGAGAGGATCGTGTCCGAAGTCTCGTTTGAGGGAATCCGCCCAGCGGCGAGGTTTGGGGAGTGGCCTTCGCTCCTGTCCCAAAATTGTAAAGATGGCTGCCGAGGTTTGACTGAGAGCGCGCGGGCCAAAAAGTCCAAAGCTGCGAACAGCGTGCTGATAGCGCTCCGAAATGTGTTGCGCCCATCGATCGATGAACTCTTCCAGCGAGCACTGCACGTAAACGCGGCGACGCAGCTTCTTGTCTTTGTACCAAAACCTGACAGTCCGCTCTCCTATGTCGGTTATACGACACTGCGCAATGGGTGGCCGCCTTCCGTACCGACCGGCATATCGCAAGAAATGCTCTTTCGACTTCAAGGACTGAATCTTAATGCTCCACCAACGATTCTCCTGTTCGGTAAGCATCTCTTCTATCTCGTCAGCAGCCATCTTGGTGCGAAGCGGATCTGCTCGTAGGGCCGCGCGGATAAGCGCGATCACGGCCCTTCGCCATGCGCCCATCAGTAGGTCCTGCTCATAGTAGGCGCTAGAAACCCAGGTGTCGGAAGAGCCATACAGCTCTCCACCTGTAACCATAGCGTGGACATGTGAGTTGAACTCTAACTTCCCGTTGAACGTGTGGAGGATGGCAATGACGCCAACCCGCAAACCGTGTTTCGCACTCAACCGTGCCTGTATGACCTTCGCAGCTAGAGCCGGCAGAGCTTTAGCCAAGACGGGATTGTCGCGGAAAAGGGGCCAGAGTACATCCGGCATCGTGAGCGGTGGCCGTTCAGCCTTTCGAAACGCCGGCATACCTACGGCAGGGGCGGATCGTTTATCGGCAAAGTCCTGAGCAGATCGGCTTCTATGACTATCACCGCTGGGCATCGGATCCCGGGCAGGTAGTTACTGGCGCAATGATGGATTGTGTTCGCTCGGCTGGCATCTTTTCATTTGTCGAAGCTTATGACGGCCAGGAGAATGCTGACTATCTCTTAAGCGGACGCTTGGAGAGACTGGACGAGCTCGACTACAAAAACGGCGTCCAGGTTGAGGTGACGCTGGCCGCGCAACTCGTAAATAGAAGGACCGGCGCCGTCGTATGGACTGGCGATTCCACAACCACGACAAATGTTAGTCAGCGCGAAGTGAGTTCCGTCGTTCATGCCATGGACCAAGCTACCCAGAAGAGCGTCGAGCAGTTGGTAACGGACATGAAAAAGCAGCTCACTGCCACACTTCGAGCCGCGGGAACTTCTGGGGTGTCCGCAGCAAACTAGGCATTAGATTCTGGAGTACAGAAATGACAATCACAGGCCCATCGCAACTAGCCGAAATACTGCGAGCGGCAGCGAATGCCCATCACATTTACGAGCAGTCATTAGGCCATTCCGATAGTGACTGGCCTACATGGTATGCGCGCTACATTTTCGAAAAGCAAACCAAAGGTCAGAGCGAAATGCTCGGAGACTACGGAACATAAGAGTACGTGCCGATGTATGGGGCACAATTGTCACTGTCATCATCCAGCTAACACGCTAGTTAAGCCGCACTGCCGTCAATGTACTTCTTACTGCCCAAATACTGGCAGTGAACCACACTCCCTTTTCTTCATGGCTGTTCGCTTCAACAACTTAGGGACTGCATCCAGCGGCAGGCCAGATGCATCAACATCGCTTGGCAAGAAAAACCATAGGTGGCTCGTGTCGTGTCTAAATCCGCTCCAAGTTTGTTGAAATCCCTGTACGTCGTGTCGATATCGCTATTGGCGGCGCTTGTCCTGGTTTGCCCGACGCCGGCTCAAAACATCGCGTCTACGGAAGAGCAGTCAGGAAGCATCGCGGGAACCGTGATGGATCCGAACGGCGGGCCTGTTCCGGGTGCAAGGGTAGTCTTGCAAGGCCATACACCGCATGACAGCTACACAGGTCTTGCTAACGACAATGGCTTCTTTGAATTACGCAATGTCAAGTCGGGAGTGCCTTTTCGAGTCACAGTCCATGCCCAAGGTTTTGCAGACTGGACTTCTGCGCCCATAGTTCTCGACGCGGGCCAGGATAAGTTGCTCACGGACTGTACACTCCAGCTTGAAGAAGTACGGACAACGGTCAATGTGGGTTATTCCGCGGTACAGGTCGCTACGGAGCAGGTTGCGGCGCAGGAGAAGCAGCGCGTCCTAGGCGTATTCCCGAATTTTTATGTCAATTACGATTCCGACCCAGCGCCGATGACAGCAAAGCTCAAGTTCAAGCTTGCGCTCAGGATGGCCGCTGATCCGGTGACTATTTTAGGTATAGGCTTCGTCGCCGGACTCGACCAGGCAGGTAACACCCCGGACTACCAGCAGGGCGCGAAAGGCTATGGCCAGCGGTTTGGCGCTGTCGCTGCGGACGGCTTCACCGACATCCTGGTCGGCGGTGCCATCCTGCCATCGCTTCTCCACCAGGACCCGCGTTACTTCTACCAAGGCAAAGGAACGACAAGATCCCGTTTATTTCACGCGATTAGTTACCCACTCGTTTGCCGAGGAGACAACGGTCAGCTGCAGCCGAACTATTCGAGCCTCGGCGGCGATTTGGCGGCGTCGGCCCTTGAGAACACGTACTACCCACAATCCAATCGTGGAGCGGGACTGGTCTTCGGGCATTTCGCCCTGGACACTGCCGAGCGCGCGGTCAGCAGCCTAGCCCAGGAATTCCTCTTCCGGCGACTTACACCAAAGGAGAAACACTAACACTAGTGGTTTGTGCTCACTGCACAGTCTCATTTCGTTTGTTAATAGCCGGCCCACCCACAGTTCCGTCACCACACTGCGAAAGAAGAAGGTCCGCGGAAGCCGGCGAAACGCACTCGACTTCCGCGGAGGAAAAGCTTACGGAAGCACGGCAAACACAACCCCGTAGCCGTATGCTCCGCCTTGGTTGGTCGTGCCGTAGACCCTGTTGGCAAACATCACCAGGTTGCTGTAGGAGTACAAACCATCCGTTCCACCGGTGAAGCTGTAAAGTTGGTTATAGGTCCAGGTTCCGCCGTCGGGCACAAGCTCATAGACCGTGCCGGCGCTGTCCTGGCCGTCGCAGTGCGTGGTGGCGTATAGGGTGCCGGAGGAAGACAACATCAAATTGCGAAACGTTCCGGAAATTCCCCAGCCTGCCAGGCTGTCAATCGCGGTGAAATTCCAGCCGCTTCCCGCGGGAGTGAGTTCGAAGATGGAACCTCCACCCTGGCTTCCGCCTTCGGTGGCGGCACCGTAGAAGTTGCCATGGCCATCGGCAATCAGTCCGGCGTAGGGCACACCGCCATCGTTCTGGTTCTGGAAGTTGTAGACGATGCTCTCGGCCCAGCCGTGGGCCTTGCTCAACTCAAAGACGGTTCCGTATCCGTAGGTGCCTCCAGCCGAAGTCGTGCCCAGAATATCGCCGGCGGAGTCGAGCGTCACGCCTGCGTAAGGAACGGTGCCGTCCGTGCCCGTGCCAAAGCTATACAGGACCGACTCGCGCCAGAGGATGCCGCTCAGGCTGAGCATGAAGACCGCGCCGTTGCCGTTGGCGCCGCCGGCCGAGGTGGTGCCGTACAGATTGCCGGCGTGGTCGAGCATCAGGCCGGCTAGAGGCACAGAGCCATCGCTGCCGGAACCGAAGCTGTGGAGAGTCGTCTTGCCGTTATTGGCGATGCGGAAGACGGTTCCTCCGCCGAACGCGCCGCCTGCCGAAGTGGTGCCGTACAAAAGCCCCTGCGAATCCTGAATCATAAAGCTCTGCGGACTGGAGCCGTCGGCGCCGCCTTTGAAGGCATAGATGGTCGTGAGAATCCCTGTCGGCGAGAGGCGAAAAACCGTGCCGTTGTTATAGGCTCCGCCCGCGCTGGTGGTGCCATACATGAAGCCGCCTGCGCCCAACACCAAACCGTTAAGCGGGTTGGCGCCATCCGTACCGCCGGTGAAGTTGTGAATCACACTGAACGATTGCGCCCGCGCGCTCTGCACCAGAATGAGAGAGCATGCAAGGACCAAAACGAAAGTGAATGGTTTGGCGAGTAGGACACGGGTAGCTTTCATAGATGGTTCCTTCCAATGTGAAGAGGGGTCTCGTGAGCCTGGGCGTGGCTGTTCACGAGCCTACGAGGGTTTGGTTGCCGGAGTTTAAGAGAGCGGATCGGGCTTGTCAAGTTGAAACTGTAGAGGTGGTGGAGGTACCGCGGATAATGAAAAACTTCACCATCGAATTGGCGATTTCAAACTTCGGAGCCAAGGGCTGTTCGCCGAAGATTCGCAACATTCATCGAATTGCAACATGTGATCCACGCCCGACTTGCCCGCTGCGAGCGTGGCCTCTAGAATCGCTGTTTGCGCTAATAGACTGGAGGAAGAGATGGCAGCTCTGAAAGTTGGAGATGAAGTGCCGGATTTTGAACTCCCAGCAGTTGTGGGCAGTATTAAGAGCCAGTTCAAGCTGAGTGAGTATCGCGGCAAGAAAAACATTGTGCTGGCGTTTTATCCGGCTGACTGGACACCGGTGTGTGCGTCCCAGTTGCCAGGCCTGAGCAGCGAGGTGGAGCGCTTCGGAGGTTATGATGCTCAGGTAGTGGGCATTAGTGTCGATTCGATTGCCAGCCACACCGCATGGCAGAAGAAAGAAATCGGAATTCTCAGCTTTCCTTTGGCGAGTGATTTTTATCCTCATGGAGATGTAGCTAAGAAGTTCGACATACTGAGAGAAGGCGATCCCATCCCCGGTATCAGCGAGCGCGCAATCTTTGTGGTTGATAAGCAGGGCAAACTGGCGTTTGCGAAGATCTATCCGATCGGTCAAGTGCCGAGCAACGACGAGATCTTCGAGGTCCTGCGCAAGCTCTAACCCGAAGTCATCACATAAATGGTTCCGGGTTGTGTCAGGGCACGACCTTTAGTCGTGCCGATTCGAATGCATCAAACTGCCAGGCTTTAGCCCCTGTAAAATCAGTATTCCCAGGGGCTAAAGCCCAAGTCATTCATGATTCGGATTCGGCACGGCTGAAGCCGTGCCCTGACACAAACGTTCATGGGATGGCTTCTCGTCATCGTCAATCCAGCAGACAAAAAAGAGGAGGGCTTGCGCCCTCCTCTAACCCCACCTTGGTACCGGAGGATTCTACATCCCAGGGTGAGGCGTGATCGAACCAAAGATGCCGTGGACCTCTCCGTAAGGTCCAGCCGTAAAGAACAGAGTGCCGGTTGGTCCGTCGGAGCCGCCGTTGCCGAAGGTCAAGCCCCACAGTCCATCGATCTGAACCGGGAGATCGTTGACATTCAGCATGTTTCCGACCCAGGCGCCGGTGCTGATGTTGTACGCCGAGATCGCTCCACTACCGAAATTTCCGACCAGCAGATCGTTGCCGAAGCCGCTGAAGCTGGATGGCGCCTGCACTACTCCCCAGGGAGCATTCAGAAAGAGCGTGTGCGTCATGCGAACCTGAAGGTTGCCTTGGGTGTCATAGATGTCGACATAGCCATTGCCGGGACCGGGTACGTCGTCATGCTTGGCGGCGTCCTGTTTGGCATAGGCAACGACAAGGTTGCTTCCGACCAGCTGAACGTTGAACGGAGCAAACCCGCTAGGAATGTTCGAATCGGTGAACTGGCCGGAGCTGAAGGAGTGGGACTTGAAGGTGCCATCGTAGACTTCAATCGTGCCGGCATTGAAGTTGGCTACGTAAATGTAGTTAGCGCCTGCTGCCTGAGCCAATGCCATTCCTTTGTAGACAGCTCCGGTGCTGTTGTTGTTGATGGCGATGATAGCCCGCGTTAAGGGCGAATACCATCCCGAGACCGTTCCGTCCTCGGTGCAGAACAAGAACGGTGTGGCTTGGCCGTCGACCTTAAAGTCGGTGCTACTGGCGTTGTACACTGTGCCGCTCGGCGAGCCCGTGCCCGAACCCGAGGCGGGCGGAATCGTGATCACGAGTGACTGCGGTTGTCCCGAAGCTATGTACGTCGTTGACAGACCGCTGGTATTGTCCGAGAATCACCACGGACCAGACGGGCTGGTGGACATACCCCAGGGATTCACAAGGTTAGCATCCGTAAAGGATCCAACGGCACTGATGTCGGAGGTGAGGTAAGTGATGTTGACCTTTTGGGCTGAAGCTGGCAGGGCTAGCGCCGCAACAGCCAACAGCGATAGAACTGCCATCCAGGCTGGTCGGGACGCAGTCAGTGATTTCTTGGTGCTGAGCATGGTTTCTCCTCGTCTCGGAATCGTAGATTGCTTCCGGCAACCCTTCGTCCCCCGACTGGCTGCTGCCACAAGCTTCCAGCAATCTATCCAATGAGCAAACCAGAGTTGTCCTAGCCAGGTCACGAAGTTGTCAAAACTTGTTGACAATTGCCGAGAACGAATCCTGGGAACCTAAAGTGTCCCGAAAGCCAGGCCAGATAATTTCTTTCTTGTTTTTGTCACAGATTTGTTAACAGGCCGTTGACTGGCATTTCGATCTGTTATTAGCTGTAATTTCGGGTAGTAAGTGAAGGCGAACATGGAAAAGATACTGGTCATCGAAGACGACGCGGCAGTACAACGGGCATTGCGGCGGACCTTTGAGTCGGCGGGATTCGATGTGTCGATAGCTTCCGATGGAGCGATGGCGATGGAGACTTTTCGCGCCAATACTCCTCGACTGGTCATTCTGGACCTGCGTCTACCGGGCAAATCGGGTCAGGACATTTGTCGCGAAATCAAACAGGAAGCCTCCAATGTGCCAATCCTGGTGTTGAGTGCGGCCAGCGATGTTCTGGATAAGGTTCTTCTGCTTGAACTAGGGGCCGACGACTACGTCACCAAGCCGTTCAGCCCGCGTGAATTGCTGGCCCGTGTACGAGCAGCGGTGCGCCGTCTGAATCAAGCTTCGGACAAGATAGAGATGTTCAGCTTCGACGACGTGGAAGTTAATTTCTCGAAGATGGAACTGCATCGTTCAGGGCAGTTGATCCCACTTACTCCCCAGGAGTTCAAGATGCTGCGCTTCTTCCTGAACAATCAGGAGCGCGTGATCTCGCGGACCGAGTTGCTGAACGAAGTGTGGGGCTATAACAACTATCCGACCACGCGAACCGTCGACACGCATATACTTCGGCTGCGGCAGAAGCTGGAGAAGGATCCAACCGATCCGGTGCATTTCCGCACCGTTCATGGCACGGGCTACAAGTTCATAAGGTGATCGGGAAGAAGGAAACAGGCGATGGGTAGATTGCGGCTGCGGACCAAATTCCTCATCGCCATGCTGCTGACTTCTGCTGGGCTGACTGCAGTGTCCCTGCTGATTGTTCAACACACGGTCACGAATCACGTGCGCGGCGGCCTGAACAGCGACCTGGCCGACTCGGTCCAAACCTTTCGCAATTTACAGCGCGAGCGCGAGGCCGATCTGTCGCGGCTGGCCGAACTGATGGCTGACCTTCCCAGCCTGAAGGCGCTCATGACCTCGCATCACGCGCCGACCATTCAGGACGGCTCGCGTGAGATGTTTCATCTTTCCGGCGGCGATCTTTTTGCGCTGCTCGATGCCAGCAACCAGTTTGTCGGCTTCCATACCAAGTCTCCCGGTATCTCGCGCGAGCAAGCGCAGCAACTGCTGAAGGATCGAAGTTCGCTGGATGAGCCCTTGCAATGGTGGTTTGCCGGAGGACATTTGTATGAGGTGGTGCTGGCTCCCATCTACTTTGGTCCTCGATCGGACAACGCGCTGCTGGGAGTAGTGGCCGTGGGTTATGAAATGAACGCTACTGTGGCGCGACAAGTCAGTCAGGTAGCAGCCAGCCAGGTGGCGATCCTCAGTGGCGACACGGTCGTGGTCAGCACATTGAATCCCGAACAGACGGCGACGTTGAGGTCGCAGTTGGCTGCCCGTCCGGCGCCGGCAGGGCCGGCAAACTGGAAGCTGGGCGAAGAGAGCTTTGTAGTTTCTGCATTGACGTTGAATGCCGACCAGTCGCCGCAGGTAACCATCATCGTGATGAAGTCTTACGATCAGGCAACTGCGTTCCTGAATCACCTTCGGCACCTGCTGCTGGCGGTGGGATTGGGAGCGGTGCTGGGCGGCAGCCTGCTGGTGTATGTCATAGCCGGCACCTTTACGCGACCTTTGGAGAAGCTGGTGGATGGTGTGCGAGCGTTGGGCGGCGGCGACTTTGGTTATCCGCTGCACGCGCCCGCTGCCGGCGAAGTCGCCGAACTTACGGAGGCCTTTACACGAATGCGCGACAGCCTTCGACAAGCGCAACAACAGTTGCTGGCCGCGGAACGATTGGCGACGATCGGCCGCATGGCGAGCTCGATCTCGCATGATCTAAGACACCCGCTGACGGCGGTTCTTGCCAATGCAGAATTTCTGGCGGAAGCCGATCTGAGTTTAGCGCAGCGCGAGGAGCTGTATCTGGAGATCAGGGTGGCCGTGAACCGGCTGACCGATTTGATCGACTCGTTACTGGAGCTGTCTCGCCCCGCCGAATCGATGAACGTAATGGAAACGCCGGTGGAGCGAACCATCAGCCGCGCCATGGAACTGGTGCGCTCGCACCGTCAATTCCAGAGGATTGCGCTCGCCATCGAATCAGCCGGCGTACACAACGCGCTCTTCGATCCGCGAAAGATGGAGCGGGTTTTTTACAACCTGTTGCTCAACGGCTGCCAGGCAGCACAAGTCTCCGGCGGTCACGTGGGAGTGACGGTTGCCGACCAGAATGGCGACCTGAGAATTCAGATCACCGACGACGGTCCCGGCGTGGACGCTTCCATCCGCGATAAGCTATTCCAGCCCTTCGTCAGCTATGGCAAAGAAAATGGTACGGGACTTGGCCTGACGATCGCGCAAAAGATTGTGCAGGATCACCACGGCAGTCTGCATCTGGAAAGCTCCGTGCCGGGTCGCACGATCATGGAAATCATATTGCCGCGGTATACCAACAAGAAGACGGCTGGCATAAATGGCCGGCTAGCCGATGCTTCGCAACCCTTTACTGCTTGATGCAGTTCGCACGCCACTTCCGGGGGCCCATGTAACTTGGTTGCAGAGAGGTGCGACATGAAAGTCTTCTGCCATCCCCAGCTCTTACGCCACAGCCGAACACATTCGGTAAGAGCCGCATTTTGCATTTTGTGCCTCGGGCTCATGCTGGAGCAGTCGTCCTCCGCCCAGATGCAGACACAGGGGCAGACTGGCGATTCAGCTACGCTGCAGGAGTTGAAGGACGAGGTCCACGAGCTGAAGGACATGGTGTTCCAGCTTCAGCAGCAGACGGTCGATAGCCGGAACGAGATCACACACCTGCGCGAAGAGTTGGAAAAGAGCCACGGCTCTTCGGGCTCATCTCAGAATGTGACTGTCGATGAGCAATCGCCAGCCTACGGCGCCTCGACGACGGCGCAACTGGAGCAGCGCCTGGACAGCGTCGAAGAGCAGCAACAGCTGCTGACTGGGAAGATCGATGACCAGTACCAGACCAAGGTTGAAAGTGCCTCCAAGTATCGAGTTCGCCTGTCGGGAATCGTGCTGTTCAATCTGTTCGGCAACAGTGGTCCGGTCGACAATCTTGATGTGCCGACCTGGGCGCAGCCGGGCACTCCAGGAGTGCCGTCGGGCGCTGTCGGCGGAACTCTGCGGCAATCGATCATTGGGCTGGAGGCGTTTGGTCCTGACCTCTGGGGCGCTCACACCAGCGCCAATGTGAATTTCGATTTCGGCGGAGGATTTCCGGCGACGACCAATGGCGTGGACTCGGGATTGGTGCGATTGCGCACCGCTGCCGTTCGGTTGGATTGGAAGGACACGTCAGTGGTCGCGGGTCAGGATCAGTTGTTTATTTCGCCGCTAGGTCCGACTTCGTTCGCTTCACTGATCGTTCCGCCGCTTTCCTATGCGGGCAATCTCTGGGCCTGGACACCGCAGTTGCGGGTGGAACACCACTTCGCGCTATCAAGCGACTCGACTGTATTGCTGCAGGGCGGCCTCATGGACAATTTGACCGGTGAGCCACCGGACGGGCCGTACTACAGCTGGTATCGAGTTGCGACCTCCGCCGAGCAAACTCGGCAGCCGGCGTATGCAGCGCGAGTCGCCTATTCTCATCCATTCTTCGGGCAGACCTTCACCGTTGGGGCTGCTGGCTATTACAGCCGTCAGAACTGGGACTTCGACCGCATCGTGAACGGCTGGGCGGGCATGATGGACCTCAGCCTACCGCTGGGGAGCCGGTTCGCGCTGACGGGTTCGTTTTATCGCGGCGCGGCCATTGGCGGATTGGGCGCGGCCCTGGGACGCAGCGTTGTCTTTAACGGCATGCTCTCCGATCCGAATACGGAAGTTATTCCTCTGAATGTTGTCGGCGGTTGGGCACAGCTGAAGTTTCGCGCCACGCCCAAACTCGAGTTCAATGGGGCTTTCGGGCAGGACAGTCCGTTTGCGGCCGATGTCGCCTATTTTGGATATCAGGTCAACAGCTATACGACGCCATACCTGACGGCAAACCGCGGAGCATTCGGAAACGTGATCTATCGCCCGCGCTCTGACCTGCTGCTGTCGATGGAGTACCGTCGGCTGCGCACGTTTACGATCTACGACAACAGCTTTGAGGCTGGCCAGGTAAATATGTCGGTGGGGGTATTGTTCTGAGAAGCCGGCTGAGAACGGCGACATCATGGGCTGGGTTGCTGGTCATGGCCTGGGGCCTGTTTACAGCAGGATTTTGCTGGGCGCAGGAAGCCGCGGTCACAGGCAGGATCGTTCTGGAAGGCGGAGCAAATGCAAGCTCCGCCGCGTCGACTGTGGCCTGGCTGATGCCGGTCGGTTCGGCTGTCGCGTCGACACCGGTTCCACCCATGCATGCCGTACTGACGCAGAAGAATAAGATGTTCGAGCCTCATATGCTGGTGGTCACGCGAGGCTCGGCCGTCGATTTTCCTAATCGCGATCCCTGGTTCCACAACGTATTTTCGCTATTTAATGGGAAGCGCTTCGATCTCGGTCTGTATGAGGCCGGCAGCTCGCGTACAGTTCACTTCGACCGCGAAGGCGTCTCATTCATCTTCTGCAACATCCATCCTGAAATGAGCGCTGTGGTTGTGGTGCTGGGAAGTTCGTACTTCGCCACTACCAGCAAGACGGGGGATTTCACAATCCCCAACGTTCCTCCCGGCAGCTATAGGTTTCATGTATGGAATGAGAATGCATTGCCGGCGACTCTGCAGGCTCTTTCGCGAGAGATTCAGGTCGGCGACGGCGCCCATTCGGTGGGTACCATTTCCCTGGCTGTGAGTAAGCCTTCGTCGATTCCGCACAAGAACAAGTATGGGCAGGATTACGAACCGCCCTCGCCCAACAATCCTGTGTATGTGCAGCCGCAATGACAACTGCAGTATGATGTTCGGCCATGACGAAACAGCATTACTACTTCAAGCTAATTCCACCTCGCACGACATTTCCTGCTGACATAACAAAGGAAGAGCGGGAGTTGATGGACAAGCACAAGGCATATTGCCAGCAGCATTTCGAGCAGGGCAAGCTGCTGGTTTACGGTCCGGTGATGGCGCCAGAAGGCGCTTTTGGACTGGCGATCCTAGAGGTAGCTGACGAGAGTGAAGCGCGGCAGTTCGGCGAGAACGATCCTTCGGTCAGCGCCGGCATGAACCGTTTTAGTATTTGCCCGATATATGTAGCCAATGCTCGCGGAAAAACCTAGACAGCTTAGGAATTACTGTAGGGTGGAGCACGGCCCGGCAGCTAAGGATGCAGGCTGGGTTGCACATCTGACAATGTAGGAGTTGCGACAATCTGTCCGGCCCACTCGCTCATGGGATGCATGCGGCCACAGTCGAGGCAGCGGGTCACATCGAAGTGAGTGCCGCAATTGGGGCAGGTAGCATTGGTTGCGAAGGTATCGAAGGGCACGCGGCAGTGAGCACATCGCCAGAAATTACCCACCGGCGGCGAAGCTTTGCACCAGGGACAGGAGAATCCATGATGACGCGGCATTTTCGAGGCGCGCAGTAACATCACCGCTTGCTTCATGCCACCCCAGCAATTCAGCAAAATAAAGACCGAAAGCACGCCGAACCAGACCGAGCCGATCCGCACGGCCACCACGATCAGTCCGGCTACACCAATGAAGCCGATTACGGTCGCCGTCATCAAGCTGCGAGCGCGTCCCATGAGAAACCACAGCAGCGCCCGCAGGATCTGCCCACCATCCAGAGGATAGATGGGCAGCATGTTAAAGATCAGCAAGGCCGCGTTGATGATGAAGATCGCGCGCAGCAGAGCAAACAGGTTGGAATTTGTCATCCCCGGGGCAAAGTGTGCAGCTTTTACCAGCACCAGGATGACTGGAATGAGCACAACATTTACCAGCGGTCCGGCCGCGAGACTCCACAATACGGCGCCCGGTCGGGGCGGCGGATCGACGTAGGCGACGCCGCCCAGTGGCCAGAGGACGATGTTGTTGGCTTGTCCGCCAACTTGCCGGCAGGCCAGCGCATGGCCGAACTCGTGCATAAGCACGATGAGAAACAGCGCCAGATACTCCACCACATTCCAGATGATGGAAGAGTATCGTCCCGCCCGCATGTTGATTTCGAAGACGGCGAAGAGAAACCACGACCAGTGGAGGAAGACGTCTATGCCGCGAAAGCGGAAGAGATGGACAGAGCCCTGGCGGCTGGTTGGCATGTGGAATCAGTTCCCCGGCGGAGGCGGAGGCGTATCGGCGCTGCCGGTGGTTCCAGGTGGTGGCTCTGACGCAGGCGCTTGACGCTGCAACGGCAAGGGGTAGTATCCGTGCTTGGCGAAAACTTCCAGGCCCGGACGCTTCACGCGTACCTCGATATCGCGATAGTTGCTGGAGGGAGCGAGCGCTGTGTTATAGCCGAGAGTGTACTGATTGCGGGCTTCCACCGTGATGCGCTGGTAGGCGCTCTCAATCGCTTCCTTGGAGAACTCGTTCAAAACGTCGCCGCCGGTAGCATTGACGTAGCGCGGCAGGATATTGCTGTAGCCGAAGCCGGGGATGCGCATTTTCGCGACCTTGCCATAGACCGGCATAGCTGCGGTGTCGACACCGATGGCGTAGACGATGATTCCATCGGTCAGCAGAACCTTCAGCACTTGAGAGTAGCTGGCGCGGCTTCCGTATTCCTGGCCGTCGCTGATGATGAAGATGATCTTGCGGCTGGTCGGCGAGCGGTGGGCCAGTTCCTGCGCCGCCGTCAGAATGGCATCGTTGAGGACGTGATACTCCGGCTGTGCGGTGGTCACCTGCGCCGCGCCGGGCATCGGCTTGCCGTTCGTCACCGGACCTGAACCGAAGGGACCACCGACTACCGATGAACCCGCGTTGGCGCCCCTGTCATCTTTGAGACGCTGGAGCGCCATCTCCATGCGAGTGGAGTTGCCGAAATCCTGACGCTTGTTGACCGTGTTGCCGTAGGTGAAAACCGAAACCTCGTCGAAGGGACCGAAAGCGCCGCCCAGCGCCGAAAAGGTCGCGTTGACTTTGCGCAGCGCCGGCTCGGGCAGACCTTGATCGACGATAAGCGCCGCCGACAGCGGGAATACATCGCTGGTGAAGAAGGTGAGCTTCTGCAGCGTACCGTCTTCATAGATGGTGAAATCCTTGGCCAGCAAACCCTCCACCAGCTTACCTTCGGTGTCTTTCACCGTCACCGGAACCGTGACGAAGTTGACGATCTTGGTCAGGGTCATCAACTGATCGCGGCCGCTTTCGTCGGGCGAGACGCTGCCCGGTGGAACCGTCTTGATCTCCCGCGAACCGGGAGGGGGCGGCTGCGGATTGGTTTGGCCGGGAGCCGATTGCTGTCCGGCGCCGCGAGTATTTGCCGGCTGGTCCGGGTTCTCACTGGAGGACGTGTCTCCCTGATCGTTTGCGCTGGCCGGCGGAGGCACATTCATATTGGGCACCGGCGCATTGTTCTGGGGCGTTGGCGCGTCCGGCAGCTTCTGGTCCTGCGCGATTAAAGCCGTCGCGGCAAGCGCCAAGACCGCCGTCAGAAGGGCGCCTCTGATGCAGGAGCTCAAGGGGCGAGGGAACATGGAATTGGTTTGTCTCCAGGGTTTGCCAGAGCTTAGCACAAGTATACCTGTAGTCACGGTTCTCAGCCCATCGCTCATTTCGGCCACCCTGCACTAAAATGGATACATCCGACAAGAAAGAGTAGCTATGCCGCTCCTTAGATTATGTCAGTGTGTCAAGGTTGCAGCCCTGTTGTTAATTGGATGCTTGTGGCTTTCGGCACAGTCGCAAAATCCGCCGGCCCAGCAACAGCAGAATCAGCAGCCGTCCAACCAGGACGATCTGCAGACCTTCAAGGCCGAAGTCAACGTCGTTAACTTGTTCTACAACGTCAAGGACAAGCACGGCATGCTGATCCCCAACCTGACGAAGGATGACTTCCAGGTCTTCGAGGACGGCAAGCCGCAGACCATCAAGTACTTCTCCGCGGAGTCGAACCAGCCGCTGACCCTGGGCATCATGATTGATACCAGCGCCAGCCAGACTCGGGTGCTGGACATCGAGCAGGAAGCCTGTACGCAGTTTCTGAAGGCCGTCCTTCGCGATAAAGATCTTGCGTTCGTTATCAACTTTGACGTCGATGTCGATCTGGACCAGGACTTCACCAACAACGTTCGCGACCTTGCCCACGCGTTGAACAAGATGCAGATCAATGCGGGCATGGGCGGCGGTCCGCCGGGACTAGGCGGCGGCCCGATTCCCACCACGCCGCGCGGCACGCTCCTCTACGACGCAATTTATCTCGGCGCCGACGAGAAGTTGAAGAACGAAGTTGGCCGCAAGGCAATGATCATCTTTACCGATGGTGAAGACCAGGGAAGCCGGTTGCGGATCCAGGATGCGATTGAAGCAGCGCAGAAAGCCGATGCGATTTGCTACGTCATCCTGATCGCCGATCGCGGATTCTATGGCGGCTTCGGCTACAGTGGTGACTCCGAGATGCACAAACTGGCGGAGGCCACCGGCGGCCGCGTGATTGAGGTCGGCAACAAGCAGGACAGGCTGAAAGCCGCCTTCGACCAGATTCAGAACGAGCTGCGTAGCCAATACAACATCGGCTACACGCCCACGAACAACAAGCTGGACGGAACGTATCGCAAGATTCAGATCAAGGCCAAGGGCGATTACAAGATCCAGGCGCGGCAAGGGTATTACGCTATCGCAAGAGACTAAGGTGCAGCTTCATTCTCGGACATTTCTTCCAGCCGGCTGCGGAGATAATTCCAATTCGGCTGGAATTCGTTTCTCGTCGACTGCGCCGCGCGATCAGCCTGTTGCTCCTCGTATCCAGCTCTCCACCAGAGAAAAATCGAAAGCGCCGCGAAGAAGAGGCAGAGGTAAAAGCTGGGATATCCGAGGTACGCACTGAAGGCTGCCAGACACATGACCAGCCAGGAGCCGAAATACCGCCGGTAGCGCAACTCGGCGCGTTGCTTTGCTGCCTCTAATTGATTCCACTCCCAGAGCTGCGCCTTGGCCATCTCCAGGCGTAAACGCTCGGCGTCATCGGCGCTCAGCGAAACCGGCGTTATGAACTCGCTGCTGTCGGAGGACAGCACGAGCTGGCAGCCGTCCAACGCCAACTGCAAGCCCAGGATTTCGGTGCGTACAGCGAGATTATCCAATGGTGGTGCTCCTCGGCCAGGCCCGGTGCCGGCAAAGCATCATAGCCCAGCCGCAAACTTTGATCGCCTACAGCACGAGCACGTGAGCGCCGCGCGAGCGAAGCGAGCCATCAAAGGTAACCAGCCTCAGCCCCGCGGCAGACGCAAAGGCCAGGAGATAGGCATCCGCCCAGACTTTGGGCGAACGGCTTGGCAATCGCGAGCGCGAGCGAAATTCTGCCTCTAGTCCGGCGGGTTCAGCAACGGAAGCGATCCTGCCGTCGGCCACGGCCCGATCCCAGAGATTCCAGGCGCCCACCATCGTTTGAGTGTCACGGCCCATAACCGATTCTGTCGTGAGTAGTCTGAGGACTGCGACTTGCGTGAAGCTGCAATAGAAGAACTTCCCATCTTCGCCTTGCTCGAACCACTGCCGCGCGACACCCGAATGCACGTGTCTGTCCCAGATAAGGGCCATCCACACGTTGGCATCAAGGAAATTCAATCCCGCCATAGAGTTGTTCGTTGGTCAGATTCACTTTTGGTCCCTTTGACTTAATAAGAGGAAACCGCACCCTTTTTGTACGAGGGTGCTCTTCCTGCTCCAGCACGGCCTTCACCCCGGTTATAACCAGTTGGCGCACGGAGCTGCCCTTTGTGGCTGCATGCTGCTTCAGCTTGCGATAAAGAGGGGCCGGAATGTCCACGGTGGTACGAACGGAATCCTGCTTCATGTTCGTAGTATGCCATAAATATGGCAGGTGGCCTTGCCGGATGCGAATCAGGCTAAGTCAGGCGGCGTTACAAATCTTTCTTTCCGACGACGGCAATACCCAGCTCCTTCAATTGCCGCGCGCTGACCGGCGTGGGCGCATCGACCATCAAGTCGACCGCCTTCGCAGTCTTGGGGAAGGGAATCACTTCGCGCAGGCTGTCGGCGCCGGCGAGGATCATCACGATGCGATCCAGTCCCAGCGCTATTCCCCCGTGCGGCGGCGTGCCGTATTGCAGCGCTTCGAGGAAGAAGCCAAAGCGTGCCTGCTGCTCTTCCGGAGACATTCCCATCGCCTTGAAGATCTGCGACTGAATGTCCTGGCGGTGAATACGGATGGAGCCGGAGCCAAGCTCGGTGCCGTTCAATACGACGTCGTAGGCCAGCGCCCGCACTGCGCCGGGATCGCTCTCCAGCTTGTCCATGTCCTGCTCATGCGGCGAGGTGAAAGGATGATGCGCGGCATTCCAGCGGCCTTCGGCCTCGTCCCACTCGAACATGGGAAAGTCGGTGACCCACAGGAAGCGGAAGTTGCCGTGCTTGAATGCGCCGTGACGCTCGGCGTACTTCTGCGCTAGCGCGAGACGCAATTGGCCTGCAGCAGCGTAAATCGCATACGCTTGCTGGCGAGCCTTGGCTCCGCTGGCGGATTCAGGGCGCTTAGCTCCCGCCACGACGACGAGCAAGTCGTCCGCATTCGGCTTGGCGAGCTCGCGAATCTTCGATGTCGCATCGGGGAATGACTTCTCCAGGCGCTTGATGTCCTCGAAGACCTTGGCGTCCTTGCGATCGCCGAACATGGTTTTGATCTCGTCGCGCTCCTTGCGCGACAAGTCGCCAACTTTCGGGACTACGATCGCAACGATGGGAAGCTCGGGATCGACGTGCAACGTTTCGAGATTCTCCGGCGCGAACGCCGCGCGCACATCTGCCATGCAGGGAATGCGCAGGTCCGGCTTGTCGATGCCGTAGAGGCGGATTGCCTGGTCGTAGCTCATCTGCGGAAACGGCGTGTGCAGATCGACGGCGACGGTCGACAATGCCGCCTTCAGAAAGCCTTCGACGACGTGGAAGACCATCTCCGGCCGGGCGAAGCTGATCTCCAGATCGATCTGCGTGAACTCAGGCTGGCGATCGGCGCGCAAGTCTTCGTCGCGGAAGCAGCGTACGATCTGAAAGTACTTGTCGAATCCAGAGATCATCAGGATCTGTTTGAAGAGCTGCGGTGACTGCGGCAGCGCGTAGAACTCGCCGGGATAGACGCGGCTGGGGACGAGGTAGTCGCGCGCGCCTTCGGGCGTGGAACGCGTCATGAACGGCGTCTCGATTTCGTAGAAGCCCTGCGAGTTCAGGTGATCGCGGATCGCGATGGAGACCTTATGCCGCAGCTGAATGTTGTGCTGCATTTCCGGTCGGCGCAGATCAACATAGCGATATTTCAGGCGCACCTCTTCGTTGGCCAGCACGGTGTCGGCGGGCGTGAAGGGCAGCGGCTTGCAATCGTTGAGCAGGCGCAGTTCGTCGGCGACCACTTCGATTTCGCCGGTCGCGATGTTTTTGTTGATCGTGCCCTGATCGCGCAGCTTCACATGGCCGATGACGGCGAGCACAAATTCCGAGCGCACATCGGTCGCTTTGTCGTGCGCGGCGCCGGAGTCGGCGGTGACGACCACCTGCGTGATTCCCGTGCGATCGCGCAGATCGAGAAAGATCAGATTGCCGAGATCGCGGCGCTTATTCACCCAGCCCATGAGCACAACGTTCGAGCCGGCGTCAGAGGCGCGCAGCTCACCACACATATGAGTACGTTTCAGATCACCTAAGAAGTCGAGCATGATGTCCGTTCTAGTCAGCAATTAGCAATTAGCGATTAGCAGTTAGCGAAAGCACGCGGCTCAGACAGGGTCTGGCCAAATGCAAAGTGCTAATTGCTGAGTGCTTCTTTTATTTTCGCAGGTATTCGGCGAGTTTGGGGCGGGGGACCTGCACTTGTTCGCCGGTGGCGAGGTTCTTCACCGCGAACTGATCCGCGGCAACTTCGTTTTCGCCGACGATGACGATGTGCTGCGCGCCGGCTTTTTCCGCCAGCTCAAAGGATTTTTTGAGCCGGAAATTCTCGTCGCCGAGATCCGCGTCGATGCCGTCGCGACGCAGTTCGCGACCAAGCTTCAAGGCATGTTTGTTCATTCCCGTGCCAAGTGGGGCGACAAAGGCCTGAATCTTCTCTGCCGGCTGCTCACCTTGCGATTGCAGCGCGAGGATGAGACGGTCTTCGCCAATCGCAAAACCGATGCCTGGCGCCTTCGGTCCGTCGAGCGACTCCGACAGGCCGTCGTAACGCCCACCACCCACAACCGCGCTCTGCGCACCGAGACCGCCGTGTGTGAACTCGAAGGTCGTGCGCGTGTAGTAATCGAGACCGCGGACCATGCGCTCATTTATGGAATAGGGAACGCCCACGGTGTTGAGCATCGTCCGGACTTCGGCGAAATGCTGGCGACACGGCTCGTCGAGATATTCGCTGATCTTGGGTAGCTTCTCGATGATGGGCTGGTCTTCGGGATGCTTGCAATCGAGCACGCGCAGCGGATTGGTCTCGGTGCGGCGCTGACAGTCGGCACACATCTGGTGCACGACAGGCAGCAACGCTTCGCGTAGAGCTTTGTTGTAGCGCGCGCGGTCTTCGGCGCAGCCGACTGAATTCAACTGGAGATTCCAGTCGCGCAGGCCAACGTCGTCGAGAAGTGAGGCCAGCATCTCCAGCACTTCGGCATCGCGAGCCGGCGACTCGCTACCGGCACTCGGAGGGCCAATGATCTCGGCGCCGATCTGATAGAACTGGCGGTAACGTCCTTTCTGCGGACGCTCGCGACGAAATTGCGGGCCGATGTAGTAGAGCTTCTGCAGCGTGCCTTTCTTGTCGAGCCCATGCTCGATGTAGGCGCGAACCACGCCGGCGGTGTTCTCTGGGCGGAGGGTGAGCGACTGCGCCTTCTCGCTTTGCGCGCGGGCCTTGTCCTCCCAGGTAAACATCTCCTTGGAGACGATGTCGGTCTCTTCGCCGACGCTGCGCGAGAAGAGAGCCGTGTCTTCGAAGACGGGCGTGCGGATTTCGTGATAGTTGTAGCGCGCGAAGATGTCGCGCACTTTGGCCTCGACCCGGTTCCATAAGTCGGTATCGGGCGGGAGAAGATCACGAGTTCCGCGGATGGCTTTGAGCATCAGTTGTCAGTTGTCAGTTGTCGGTTGTCAGTTGAGTGGCAGCTACTTCTTCATCTCTGCCAAGTATTGTTCCCGGTATCCTTGATAGTTGCGGCCGTATTGCAGGATCATTTCCTGATCCTCGTCAGTCAGCTTTTTGCGAAATTTGCCGGGGACGCCCATCCACAGAGAGCCCGGCTCGACGACGGTTCCTTCCGGGATCAGCGTGCCGGCGGCGATGATCGAACCTGCGCCGATGCGCGCTCCGTTCAGGATGACGACTCCCATACCGATGAGGCAGCGGTCTTCGACGACGCAACCATGCAGCGTGACCGAATGGCCGACCGTGACCCAGTCGCCGACGATCACCGGCCACTTGTTCAGCATGCCATGCAGGACGCTGCAATCCTGAATGTTGCTGTGGGCGCCGACGCGGATGAAATGGACGTCGCCGCGCAGCACGGCGTTCATCCAGACGCTGGCGTTTTCGCCCAGCACCACGTCGCCGATCAATTGCGCCGACTCATCCACGTAGCAGGTGGGCGGAACAGTCGGGGTAATACCTTTATAAGAGCGGATCATCTTTTCTCGTTCGACCACATTGGGGCAACCTTTCGAACTTACCACGTGATCTCGGGACAGCGAAAGGATGACGAGCGGGCCGGTGGCCGGCATTACAGCCAGCCGGGAGGCCAGCGCTACTCCGCGGGGTTGCTGCCAATCAGCTCGCGGTCGGATTCGGCGTCAGGAGGCCGCTGGGACGGAGTGCCGGTCCCTTTGGTCGGCGCTTGTGCCGGTCGTCGAAATTAGACCCTGTGCTCATGGCGCACAACCAACTCTAGTGACAGCTGCACAGCGGTTCGGATGGGAGATCGCTCTAAACGGGCCAACCGAACGCCGTCTGGCGGGCAGGGATTCGGCGGGAATCCACATAAGTATATGATTTTAAACGATAAATGCCGGATGGTGGGGCATCTACCACTTTGTCGGGATGGGCAGTCGCCGGGCTTTGCGTTAAAAAATATTGAGCGCCACTTCGTGTAAGAAAGCCAGGTTATTTGCGGTCAATGTTTGAGCAAGCAGTAGCAGATGGCAGTTCGCAGTTGACGATCAATCAGCAGGCGGAAGCAACGGTGAGCTGGATGAAGGCCCTCGGTTCCAAAACTGTTCTTTGTGTCGATGACGAAAAGGTTGGTCTGCGCGTCCGCAAGATCATGCTTGAGGGCCACGGCTTCAAGGTTCTGACCGCCAGCAGCGGATTGCAAGGGCTGGCGGTGTTCGACGAGAACGAGATCGACCTGGTGGTGCTCGATTTCTATATGCCAGGACTCGATGGCGGACAGGTTGCGGCCGAGATGCGCCGCCGCCGTCCCAAAGTGCCGATCATCTTTCTGTCGGCGTACTTTTCACTTCCCCCGGCCGCGCTGGAATTGGCCAATGCCTTCATTACCAAGGGCGACCCGCCCGACGTGCTGATTCAGAAGATCGAACAGCTGGTGTGAACCCGTCTTATGCCGTCGGCTCCGGGAAGAAATAAACAATTTTTCGGCACGAGTGAAGTGTCTGCGTGAGAACCGTGCCGTCCCTGAAGGGACTCAGATTCTTTTCCCACTCAACCCAGCACTCCGCCTCCGGCTTCGTGCTGGGCTAAGTTATGCCGTGCCTGCGGCACTGGACTTTCGCGAATCGTAATTCATCGCCGCGCTCGCAACACAGTTCTCAGGCAGACTGTGAAGTCGTGCCCTTTCAAAGCGGATTCAGACTACGCTGACGGAAAGCTGTGACGCGGGCCTGAAGGCCCGCACTACCCAGGCCCGTGCTACCTACCCCCGCACTGGCTACCCCCGCACTGGCTACACCCGCACTAGCTACACCAAAACTAATACTTCGGCATGGTGCGATCGATGCGCTCGGCCCAGGCGTTGATTCCGCCGGCGAGGTTGTGGACGCGGGTGAATCCGGCCTGCTTCAGGAAGTCGACGGCTTTGGCGCTGCGGCCACCCATCTTGCAATGGACGACGATCTCGCGCGAGGAGTCGAGCTCGCCGACGCGCTTGGGCAGATCGTTGAGCGGGATGAGGTGTCCGCCGAGGTTGCAGATCTGATACTCATTGGGCTCGCGGACGTCGAGCACGAAGAGGTCGTCGCCGGCATCGAGGCGCTGCTTCAGTTCTTCCGGTGTCATGTCCTCGATGTTAGCAGTTGCCGGCTTCCCGGCACCACGCACGCCGCAAAATTGCTCATAGTCAATCAGTTCGGTCACGGTGGGATGGTCGCCGCAGACCGGGCACTCCGCATTCTTGCGCACCTTGAGCTCGCGAAAGCGCATGCTGAGCGCGTCGACCATCAACAGGCGCCCGATCAGTGACTCACCGGAACCGAGAACAAGCTTGATGGTTTCTGTCGCCTGAATCACGCCGACCAAGCCGGGCAGAATTCCCAGCACACCGCCCTCGGCGCAGGAGGGCACGACGCCGGGCGGCGGCGGCTCGGGGTACAGGCAGCGGTAGCATGGGCCGTCTTTCGTCGCGAAGACGCTGGCCTGACCTTCGAAGCGAAAGATGGAGCCGTAGACGTTCGGTTTGCCGGTGAGCACGCAGGCGTCGTTGACCAGATAGCGCGTGGCGAAGTTGTCGGTGCCGTCGACCACGATATCGAAGTCGCGAATAATCTCGAGGGCGTTGGCGCTGGTGAGGCGCGTCTCAAATCTGCGCACGTCGATGTTGGGATTGATGGCGGCGATGGTCTCGGCTGCGGAGTCGAGCTTGCTGCGGCCGACATCGTTGGTCCCGTGGATGATCTGGCGCTGAAGATTGGTTAGATCGACAATATCGAAATCGACAATACCGAGCGTGCCAACGCCGGCGGCAGCGAGATAGAGAGTTACCGGCGATCCCAGACCCCCGGCGCCGACACACAGAACCCGGGCCCGCTTGAGCTTGAGTTGGCCCTCCATGCCGACCTCGGGCAGGATGAGGTGGCGCGAGTAGCGCAGGATCTCGTCTTTGTTCAGGGTTGCGGGCGGGCTGTCAGCGGGCCTTGGCATTGAGAAGTTAGATGATTCAGGGCCGAGCGAGTCGCGTGCTGAGAATAGCGCAATTTCTAGCGGGTCTACAAAAAGGATGGCGGCGCCGAGCGGAGCGAGTCGTTCGACGGGCCGCGAACGACGTGGCGCAGTCGGGGAGCTGGGTTTCGTCGTGTAGGTTTCTAGCGGCGCGGGCGAACAGCAGGTCCTTCGACTTCGCGCCCGCACGACTCGCAAAAGAGCGAGTCGAGAAAAACAGGCGGGCGCTGCGCTCAGGATGACAAATTTGGGAAGAACCGCAGATCCCTCCTCGGGCTGAAGCCCTCGTCGGGATGACAAGAAGGAAGGAAGCCGAGAAACCGCGGCGCTGAAGCGGCGCTACTACCAGCAATAAGATCTGTTGATCCCAGAGGTATTACCTGCTGTCACAGCAGCGTGGAATCCGTTAGAATGAAAGAAACAGCCACCGTGCCAGGTTTATAGGGTAGTAACGTCATCCTCGTCTAATCTCAAGCGCATCAATACGATCAGGAGCACCGTGTCTCCCTTTCTGCCCATGAAGGAAACTTCGCGCGAGGTGGTGATCGAGGTCACTCGCAGGCTCCAGCCATGGTTTCCGGAGATTACCGCGGCGTGGAGACAGAAGATGTTTGGCGAGTTCAGCTTCGACGGGCGGGCCATGGCCGCCCTTGAGCGGTTGACCATCGGCACAGGATTCTCCATCTTCTCGCAAACAGATTTCGCGTCTTTTTATGAGAGCCTGCAGCATTTTGGTAAGCGCCTGGCGAAACTGAAGGTGAGCGCGCGGGCGGTAGCGCGTTCGCTGCAGATTTATCAGGGGCTGATCGACTCGTATCTGGAACGGATTTTTCCGCCGGACCAGTTGCCGCAAGTGATGGCGGCGATGGAGACGTTGTCGTGGGCCAGCTACGTGGCTGTATCGGCAGCTTACGCGGACGCACAGAAGATTGAGGCGGAGACGTTGCTGTCGGTGCTGGATGCCGAACTCTCGGCGGGGACTCTGAACGCGCTTCTGGAACGGGTGCTGCAGATCGCGACGCATACGTTCAATGCGAATCTGGGATTGATCCTGCTCAAGGATGCCGATCAACAACTGCTGCGCGTGCAGGCGCAGGTGGGATTTCCTGACGCTCTGGATGGCTTGAGCTCGGAGACGCCCATTGGTGAAGGCTTTGCCGGGAAGATCGCGTTGACCGGCGAGCCCGCGATCCTGCCTGACCTGCGCATCTTCAGCGACACACTGGGACCTTTTCTGCAGGGCAGAGCCAAAGCGCTGTGGGGCGTGCCGCTGAAGTCGAACGAACTTGTGATTGGCGTTCTGGTGATTGGCTTCTCGCGGCCGTATGACTGGCTGCCCACGGAGCGCGAGTTGCTGCGCGCGGTTGCGGATCGCTCGGCGCAGGCGATCGACCGGGCGGGAATGACCGATGCCCTGCGCGAACGCGAGACGCGGATCGCGGAATTGTCCGGCCATCTGCTGCGTGTCCAGGAAGAGGAGCGCAAGCGCATCAGCCGCGAGCTGCACGATGAGACGGGACAGGGCTTGATGGTGATCCGCCTGTACCTGGGGATGCTGGAGAGCAGCGTAAGCGCTCGCAATGCGCGCTTGAAAATTCGCGAGACGCTGGAAGTGGTGGACCGCACGATCGAGGGCATACGCCGGATTATCGGGCGCTTGTCGCCGCTGGTATTGCAGGAACTTGGCCTGATTGCGGCGGTGCGAAAGGAAGCCAAGGATCTTGCGAAGAATGCCGGGGTGAAGGCGCGGGTCACGGTCTCGCCGGACTTCGGACGCTTGCCGGCAGCGCTGGAGACGGCCATTTACCGGATTGTGCAGGAGGCTTTGCACAACGTCGCCAAGCATGCCAGCGCTACTACGGTGACCATCGATCTCAAGCAGGAGGGAGATTTGGTGAAACTGGTGGTGGAGGACGATGGCGTGGGGATTTCCCCGAAGTCCAAGGCCGCGCGCCAGACCTTTGGCATGACCGGCATGCGCGAACGCATGGCGAATGTTGGCGGAAAGATGAGGGTGACCTCGACGCGAGGCAAGGGAACTCGCATCGAAGTAAGTGCGCCCGTTCCTAATCATGCCTTGAGCGTGGAACAGGGATTAACCTCTGGCCGATCGGGCGCCGCAGCGTGGGGCGCATGAACGACTCGCTGCAGAGCGATGGAAAGCTGGGGTAACGATGGCAAGAATTCGATGTTTGTTGGTGGATGATCACACGTTGTTTCGGCAGGGAGTACGCCGCCTGCTGGAAAGCGAGAGCGATTTTGAAGTTGTGGGCGAGTCGCCGGATGGAGGCGACGCCGTGGAGAAGGCGCGCGAACTGCGCCCCGACGTGGTCCTGATGGATATCGGGATGCCAGGGCTGTCCTCGTTTGAAGCCACACGGCACATCAAGAAAACTCGGCCCGAGACCAAGGTCCTGTTCCTGACGATGTATGAAGACGAGGATTATCTGGTGCAGTGCCTGGAAGTGGGAGCGGCGGGCTACGTGCTGAAGGATACGCCGGCGCCGCAGTTGGTGAGCGCGGTTCGTGACGTCTACAAGGGCGGGAAGTATCTGAGCTCGCAGGTGCTGGGCAAGCTGGTGGAGGATTTTCGCGCGCGGGTGCGCGATGCCCGGATGCGGCCGCGTATGGCGACCTTGACGCCACGCGAACGCGAGATCCTGAAGCTGCTGGCGGAAGGCAATTCAGTAAAGGAAATTGCGGTGCTGCTGGGGCTCAGCGTTAAGACGGTCGAGGCGCACAAGTTCAACCTGATGCGCAAACTCGATATCCATAACAAAGCTCAGCTGGTGACCTATGCCATCCAGAAGAAGATTATTAAGGTGCCGGTGAATCAGTAAGGCGGGTTGGTCTAGAGGTAGAGTGGGATGCGAAGTACATCTTGAGCCGCCCCAGAGTCGCTGATACAGTCAGAGAGGTAGAGGACATCAAGATGGCTATTGATCGTATCACCATAGATCCCGCGGTGATGAGCGGCAAGCCCTGTATCCGTGGGATGCGGGTTACCGTGGGAACCATCGTGGGCATGCTGGCAGAGGGCCATAGCACGGCCGAGATCCTCAAGCTGTATCCCTACCTTGAAGCAGAAGACATTACTCAAGCTCTATCTTATGCAGCTCTCCGCTCGGAAGAGCGCGAAATCGATCTCAAACTTTCGTGAGGATTTTGGTCGATATGAATCTCTCCCCGACCTGGCTCGATGTGTTTGCAGAAGCCGGGTGGGAAGCTTATCACTGGTCGAGCGTTGGCGATCATTCAGCGTCTGATCGCGAAATTCTCAAGTGGGCGGCAGACAATGGCTGCATCGTCTTCACGCATGATCTGGAGTTTGGAGCATTGCTGGCGTCAACGGGTTATCGGATCCCGAGCGTTGTACAGCTGAGGGGCCACGAAACGTCTCCTTCGAAGATGGGCCACGCAGTAGTCCTTGCTGTTAAGGCGCTCGCCGAAGAACTGGAAGCTGGGGCCTTGGTTACCATTGACGCCGCCAGAGCACGGGCGAGAATTCTACCTCTTGTACGCCCTCGAAATGACTAGACAGACGCGTTGAACTGCTGGCGAAACATCTGTTTCAATTCACTCCCGAATTCGACTGGATGTTGGGCATAGCCTGCTTCTCGGGCGGGCGCATCAGGCCGAAGTTCTGCAGATAAGCCACGGTGCGTTGCGCCGCGCCATCGAAGGTCAACTGACAGTTGACGAACTGGGTGTTCTCCCACGTGACATCGCCTCCGCCGTATACCAGCTTGCATTCGGTGAGAATGCAGTTGATGAAGCGCTTGTCGTCCATATACACGGTGATGCCCTGAGGCTGCCAGTTCTCCAAAACCTGCATGATTGGTTTCCCTTCGATGATCTCGGGAACAGAATACATCCTTGGGCGCTTGCGAGGGCAATCGGCGCGCGGGGCAGAAAAATAGGGCAGGACGAAGCCTGCCCATCGGAATATGAGGAATACGGTTACAAGGATTGAGCGCTGGTCATGCCGCCTTCCGTGCCGGTCGGCCGGGTGGCTTCCTCCACGGTGGAACGGGCGCGGCCCATGGCGCGCTCAGCCGTAGTGCGGATGGTCTCGACGCCGCGCTGTACACGATCACGATTCTGTTCGTAGGTCTCGCGCGCCGAGTTCGCCAGGTCGTTAGCGCGATCAGTGAGATTGTTGCGCGTCTCTTCGCCGCTCATGGGTGCAAACAGCAGGCCGAGGCCGACTCCAACCCCCAGCCCGATCAGAAAACTCTTCATACCGTCCTCCAAGAATGATCGAATTATGATGCAAATCGGCCCGGAGCAAGAAGGCCATCGCTTGGTGAGATGCGGCGTAGGGCGACGGGAGTTTGCCGCAGTGTCGGCCATGAAAAAGGCAGCGAGTCCGACGAAGGGCGAACGAATGCCCGTGGACTCAATGGCTAGTTCAGCTGACGCGCGATAAATTGTTGCGCTGACCTCACTGCACCATGCTGAGCAAAGACAAGAAATATAGGGCGCTTTCCATCTCGCTGCGTTCTGCCTGGTCCAGCGGAGCGGCCTCACCATCTGCTCGCAAGCGCCGTTGTATCGCCTGCGACGCCTCTTCCAGGCGCACCTGCTTCTTCTTCGAATGCCAATCACGAACGGCGTCACGGAAAAGTTCGCGCCAGTCGATTTGTGATGGAGTGTGCGGCATAAGTCATGAGCTCCTTTTGATGGCTGTGGTGCGTGCTCTGGCCTCAACGCGCTACGGCGTGAGTGAGCGTGGCCAACCTTGCGGGTTTGCCGCGCCTCGGGATGCGTGGTAATCGGGGAGGTGAGCGCTAACAGCGACAGGTACAAAGGAGCTGAAGAGACTTCGCCGAAGCCGCATTTGCTGGCTGACTGCCTGGCCGCGGGTCGGTGATCAGCATCGCTAGCACAGGTGGCAGGAAGAGTGCGACGGCGGGGGCATGTATCGTTTTGAGGGAATGCATGACCGCATGAACGTCATCGGTGGGATCGGGCGTGATGAGAACGGTCGCGAGCGCTGCAACGATCAGCAGCACGATCAGAACCATCGGGAGGCTGTGACAGTGAAGACGCATCACGCGATCAAGGGTAAGGAAACCTACCTCAGATGCGGACGATAATTACATAGCTGTTGTCACAGGGTCAAGCCGCGGCATGTCAATATGACTACAGCGTGCGCTTGAACAGCGCGGTGGCGATGGTGATCATGATGGCCGCCGAAACTGTGAGGTAGACGAGATCCATTCGGATGGCGACGAAGCCTGCGTCCTTCAGTAGCAGCGCCTTAAAGGCGTGCACCGAATAGGTGAAGGGATCGATGTAGGCGATCCAGCGCAGCCAGGCCGGAAAGGCCTTGATGGGATAGATGGAGCCGGCGGGGAAAAACAGCAGGGTGTTGAGGATGCCGAAGGTGGCGCGCGGCACCAGCGGATCTTCGACGCGCACCATCATCAGGAACATCATGGTGTTGAAGGTCAACGCGGTGGCCACGATCACCAGGAATACCCAAAGGATGTTTTGCAGGGTGAAGATCGATCCCAGCCCGGACAGCAGCGACCCTAGTGCGGTGATGACAATGCCGGCCATGATCGCCTTGATCGCGCCGGCGATGTTGAGCCCGGCAACTAGCTCAAATTTCGTGATCGGCGTGACCAGATAACCTTCGTGCACACCGCGGGCTTTGTCGTCGATATACAACATGCCGCCGCCGATCATCACCGACACGAACATTGCCAACGTGATTGAACCCGGCAGCAGATACTTCATGTACTCGGTGTAGGGATAGAGCTCGACGGTATCCAGCGTGATCTGCTGCAAAATGCGCGAAGGAGAGACGTCGGGATTATTCAGCGCCTGCACCAGGCTGCCAAATTCGTCTTCCAGCGTGGAGCTCATGATGTTGTCGGTGTTGTCGACGATGAGCGCGATGCGGGGATGATTCTGCTCGTAGACGCGGCGGGAATACTCCGGTGGAATGATGATGGCGCCGTCGAGACGTCCGGTGCGCACGTCCTCCATGGCCTGCTTATCGCTGTCGTAGGGAATGGGAGTGAAGGTATGTGCGTTGGACTGGACCGCGGCCAGAGCTTCGCGAACTTTCACGGCTTGCGTGCCCTGGTCCTGATCGACGACGCCGAGGCTCGCGTTCTTGATTTTGCCGCCGAAGGCGTTGCCCAGCACGATGAGCTGGACCAGAGGAAACACCATCGCCACCAGCATCAGCGCCGGAGAGCGGAAGAATTTGCGCAATTCGCGCTCGACAATCGCCCACATTCGATTCATGGCCGCATCCCCGGACGGTCGGGCATGACGAAGCCGAAAGCCTTGACCTGCTCATCACGCAGCTGCCGTCCTGTGAAGTGGACGAAAACATCGTCCAGCGTGGTGTTTTGTACCGAGAGCGATTTCACCTGGACGTTGGAGTGCACGGCCAGCTCGACCAGTTCAGTCGTAGTCTTGGAGCCGTTGCTGGTCAGGATGCGATACATGTTCGCCGCCTCCGGCTGCACCGAGGTCACGTCGTCGAGCTTTTCAAGTTCGCTCTGCCAATCGGCCGGCGCATTTAGGAATTGCGCTTCGATGACGTTGGTCCCCGGCACGCTGGCCTTGAGAGCGGCGGGCGAATCGAGCGCGACCAGCTTGCCGTGATCGACGATGGCAATGCGATCGCACAGGCGGTCGGCTTCGTCCATGTAATGGGTTGTGATCAGGATGGTGAGGTCGCGACTGTTCTTGATGTTGGTCAGCATCTCCCAGACGGCAACGCGCGAGACGGGGTCGAGGCCGGTGGTCGGCTCGTCGAGAAAGAAAATTTTGGGGCTGTGGACGAGGCCGCGCGCGATCTCCAGGCGACGCCGCATGCCGCCGGAGAGCGTCTTGGTTTGCGCGTGACGCCACTTCTGCAGATCGACCGTGGTCAACAGTTCATCGATGTTGCGCTTGCGGTGATCGGCGTCGACGCCGTAGAGCTTCGCGTAGATGCTGAGGTTTTCTTCGACGGTGAGATCGATGTCGCTGGTCAGCGCTTGTGGGATCACGCCTATACACTGGCGCGCGGCGTCTGCTTGCTTAGCGACATCGAAGCCGTTGATCAGCGCGCGCCCGGCGGTGATGGGCAGCAGCGTCGTCATCATGCGAATGAGCGTGGACTTGCCCGCGCCGTTGGGGCCGAGCAGACCGAAGATCTCGCCCTGAGGAACGGTGAAGGAGACATCGTCGACGGCGGTGAAGTCGCCGTACTTCTTGGTGATGTGGTCGACGAGGATGGCGTCGCCGTTGGGCGGGTCGGGACAGCCGCCGGCAGCTACAGTGGTCGTGGGTTTAAACCAGGTCATTTCACTTCACACTCCGGTGGCAACTACCGTTTGGCTGTTCTTTCTTGAGGTGTCATCCCGAGCGGAGCGAAGCGGAGTCGAGGGACCCCTATATTGGCGTGACAATAGGGGTCCTTCGACTGCGCGTCCGCCCGCCGCAACTGCAGCGGTAGCAAAGGCGCGGACGCTCCGCTCAGGATGACAACCCAAAAAGAGCGCGTGTCGGCACGACTGAAGTCGTGCTCTGACACAAAGCGTTAAAGTCGCGCCCTTGCGAAAAGCGTTTCGTCTGAACCAAGTCATTGCCGGCCCTTCCCCAGATCCTTCGGCAGCAGGACTTCGGCGGTCATGCCGGGAACCAGGGCGCCGTCGGGATTGTCGACCTTCAACTTCAGGCCGATGGTCTTGATGTCGCGCTTGCGGCGGCTGACGTCGCGCTGGGTGGCGTAATCGCCTTCGACCCCTTTGAAGATCACGACGCCGTCGATCGGCTTGCCCTCAGGCAATCGCACCTTGAGCCGGTCGCCCTGCGCAACGAAACGGCTCTCCGTCTCGGGAGCTTCCGCGCGCACCCAGGTGTCGCCGAAATCGATGATGGTTACGATCGGGCTGCCGGGATTTACGACTTCGCCTTGTCGGGTCGCACGAACTGAGACTGTGCCGCTTACCGGTGCGTAGATTTTGGTGTAGCCGAGACGGGTGTCAGCTTCGGCCAGTTGCGCGCGCGCGTTGGCGACTTGCGCCTGGTTCATCGCGACATTGCTGGCTGCAGCGCGTTGCTGATGAAGCCGGGCATTCGCGGTGTTCAGGTCGGCTTGTGCAGCGTCGACATTTTTCTGGGCGCTTTGCACGACCGCTTGTTGGGCATCGAGCTGCGCTTCGGCGCGCACGCGATCCTGATCGGATTCGACTCCGACCTTCGCGAGTTCGATCATGCGCTGTGAGTCGCTCTGGATGCGCACCAGATCAGCCTTGGCCTGCGCCAGCGTAGCCTTGGCGGATGCCAGTCGCGCCTGCGCATTGACGACGCCGCTGTTGGTCTCGCCGAGAGTTTGCGCCTCGGTCGCCTGCATGGAAGACACCTGCGAGTTGTAAGCATTGATCGTGGCCTGCGCGGCATTCTTCTCAGCTTCAAGTTCGGCGGAGTCGACCTCGGCGATCAGGTCGCCGGCTTTCACCTTCGAACCTTCGTCGACGTAGAGCTTCTCGATGCGGCCCATGATCTTGGAACTGACGATGACCTGGTTGGCGTCCACGATGCCGATGAGCACGGTGTCGCTGGTGCGGTCGGTGGAATAAAAGTAGTAGCCGGCCGCGACACCCAAGAGGACGATTAAGAAGACGAAGAATTTATGCGGTTTCACTCGGGGAACTCCTCGTCGAGGTTGGAGGGCAGCTTTCGTTTGTCGGTAAGTCCCAGGCGCTTTTCTTCGCGCATGATTCGGCGCGCGGTTTCAAAGTCGGGGAACCAGCGATCCATCCAGCGGTAGCCGACCGGCGGAGGGGGTGGAGCGGCAGCAGGATTGGTAGGTGCAGTTGGCGGCTGCGCTTGTGTCGGCGTGGATTCGGGCGCGGGAGGCGCGACGACACGGCGCCTTCTTGGCGCGGCAGAGTCGCCGCGGAAGCTCGCCGCCGGCAGCGCCGCAATATGGGCCGCGAGCGCGATGCCTGCCTCACGATTAGTGAAGAGAGCGGCAGCGATGAAGTCGAGCACCGCGGCGCGACGCTGTGGAATCACCTGCTCACGCGGCGTGTAGTGCTCGGGCACAAACTTCTGCCGCAGCGGCGCGGTCAGGAAGTAATGAACGATGGAGCCAATCGCCGAAGGAAGGAACTGGTTGGGATCGACGGCGCGGAACTCGCCGCTGGCGATGCCTTCCTGCAACAGGCCCAGGACGCCTCCGCCGATGGGCTTCATGTACTTGGCGAAGATGCGATCAAGATGCGTCGATCCGCCGCGGCCGGCGCTCATCAGCTCGCTCATGAAGATGTGCGCGTAGTAAGGAGATTCGGCGACGGAGTCGAAGTGGGTCCGGGCGTACGAGAGGAAGCGGTGGCCGGCACTGCCGGGCTGATGGCAGACGGTCATGATGCGCTCGGCCAGCTTCGCGAAGAAGCGATCGAGGATCTCGCCGTAGAGAGTTTCTTTGTCCTTGAAGTAGTAATAGAGCAGCGCCTTGTTGACGGCGGCGGCTTCGGCGATAGCGTCCATGCGGGCGCCGGCCAGACCTTCCTGCGCGAACTCCACCAGGGCGGCTTGGAGGATGGCTCGGCGGCTGGCCTCGGGCTGACCGCGGGTGCCGCGGCGGGGAACTCGGGTTTTGGAAGGACGAGTCACTGAATTAACCGGATAGTTAAGATTTAATTAACCAGTTAGTTAGTTTAGAGCTCCCGCCGCACCATGTCAAGTGAGCGGCCGGCAGGGTTCGCTGCTACAATTCGCGCCCATGAAAGTTTTTCTAGTCGCAATCCTACTTTTGCTGCTGACGCTACCCGTAGCCTCCCAGGCGCAGAACGCAAAACCCAATCTCTCCGGAACCTGGATCTTTAGCGCTCAAAAGAGCAGCCTCAAGATGCCCGCTCCCACCAGCATGACGCTGCTGATCGCGCAAAACGATCCGCAGATCAGCTTCTCCCGCAACCAGGTCTACGGCGACCAGAAGTTCGACTGGACGCTGGAGGCGCTCACGGACGGACAGAAGGAAGTCGTCCAGCAGTTGCCCGCCTACACCGCCAACATCCGGGTGTATTGGGAGGGTAGCGCTCTGGTGCTCGACCAGAAAATCACCGCGCCAGACGGCACGAAGGCCAACGACACGGTGACCTACAGCCTCGTCGAAAATGGCAGCACGCTGGAAGCTGTGGAGCGCCAGACCGTCGTCGGCGGCAAGGGCAGCACCACCAACAAGTGGGTCTACGAGAAGCGGAGCCAGTAGCTGCGCATCGCACAGCGCGTTCGCACGCACTGCAAACAACAACGTGACGATGTGCCGGATCTCCGGCGATGCGATCTCCTCATTGATTGGACGCGGATGGGCGCTTCTCTGCGCTAACGCGCAGTCAAGGCTTGATCGTGCGTTCGTTTGAATTCTCTTCCGGATGTGCGCCTCCGCACCATCGAATTCAAACCGGCCCACTCCGGCGTTCTCGCCGCGTTTGACATGTCCCACACGCCGCCCCTACTCTTTTCCTTTCGCCTATGAAGGTTCTTGTCTTAGGAAGTGGTGGTCGCGAACACGCGCTGGTTTGGAAGCTGCGACAATCGCCGCGCATCACCAAGCTCTATTGTGCGCCGGGCAATGGCGGCATGGCCGCTGACGCGGAATGTCTGGCAGTTGACGTCAAGAGCATCGACTCGCTGGTCCAGCTTGCCAATCGCCTGAATCCCGATCTCACGGTCGTTGGTCCTGAATTGCCTCTCACATTAGGCATTGTCGACGAATTCCAGAAGCGCGGCTGGCCCATCTTCGGCCCCACGCGCGCAGCGGCGCGGCTCGAGTCCAGCAAGAGTTTTGCCAAGGAATTCATGCAGCGGCATCGTATTCCGACCGCGAAGTATTCGGTCTGCACTACCAACGCACAGGTGCGCGAGGCGCTGAAGTTGTTTCACACTCCCATCGTGGTCAAAGCGGATGGCCTCGCCGCAGGCAAGGGCGTAGTCATCGCGCAGTCGAAGGAAGAGGCGCAGCGCACCGCCGAGGAGATGCTTGCCGGCAAGATGCTGGGCGAGGCCGGCTCGCGCGTCGTGCTGGAGGAGTGTCTCACCGGCGAGGAGTTGTCCTTCCTGGTGATGTGCGATGGTCAGCGCGTCGTGCCTCTGGTCGCGACCCAGGATCACAAGCGCGCCTTCGACAACGATCAAGGCCCAAACACGGGCGGAATGGGCGCCTACTCGACGAACCACATCGTCGATGCGCAGATGCGCGACTGGCTGGTGACGCACATCGCGCGGCCGGTCATCGCCGGCATGCGCGCCGAAGGCGCTGAGTACAAGGGCATCCTTTATTGCGGCATCATGATGACCGCGAAAGGGCCGATGGTGCTGGAATTCAACTGCCGCTTCGGCGATCCCGAAACTCAGCCCATCATGATGCGCATGGAGAGCGATCTGCTGGAGGCGATGGAGTCGTCGATTGCCGGCCGCGTCAGCGATGGCGATTTCCGCTGGTCGTCGGATCCTTCTGTCTGTGTGGTGATGGCATCAGGAGGATATCCCGGCGCCTTCGAAGCCGGTAAGCTGATCACCGGGATTGAGGAAGCCGATCGGCTGTCGGGCGTGAAGGTCTTCCACGCCGGCACGAATCGTCGCGACAACATGTACTACACCTCCGGCGGGCGTGTGCTGGGAGTGACCGCGCGCGGCAAAGACTTGCCGGAAGCGGTCGAGCGCGCCTATGACGCGGTGATGAAGATTCGCTTCGAGGGCATGCACTATCGCAAGGACATCGCCGCTCGCGGCCTGAAGCATCTGCGGTCAGGAAAATAGATTCGCGTGAGCAGACCTTCAGGTGTGCATTGCAATAGGGTGCAGCCCGCCTTCAGGCGTGCCGAACTCGGCCTTTGAAGATTTGTAACAGGGCACGACTTTAGTCGTGCCGATAACGAGTTTATTTTTTGTCATCCCGAGCAGGCTTCAGCCTGCTAGGGATCTGCTTTTCGAAGCAACCCGTTCAGGCGTGCAGGTTATGCTTGCAGGTCTGATTTAAAGCTCGTGAAATTCGGAAACGAAATTCTTTGCGGTAACGGACTCTCAGCCTGAAGAATCCAGTGCCGCAGGCACGGCATAACTTAGCCCAGCACGGAGCCGCAGGCGGAGTGCTGGGTGGCCGGCCATTGATGATTCGAGTCCCGTAGGGACGGCACAAGAACGATTATGAACAACAACAATCCTCTCGTCTCCATCGTCATGGGCAGCGACTCCGACCTCGACATCATGAACGAGGCCGCGAAGGCGCTGGCCGAATTTGGTATTCCTTACGAAATCGACATCACCTCCGCGCATCGTTCGCCGACGCGCACCAGCGAATACTCGCGCGCACTGAAGTCGCGCGGCGTGAAGGTTGTCATCGCCGGTGCTGGTGGCGCCGCTCATCTCGCCGGCGTCATCGCCGCGGAAACAACGCTCCCCGTCATCGCCGTCCCGATTCCATCCACGGCGCTCCTTGGCCTCGACTCCTTGCTGGCAATGGTGCAGATGCCCGCTGGCATTCCGGTCGCGACGGTCGCCATCGGCAAACCCGGTGCGACCAATGCAGGCATTCTCGCAGCGCAGATGATCGGACTATACGATGCCGAAGTCGCCAAGAAGCTCGATGCCCACAAAGAGAAGCTGGCCAAAGGCGTGGAAGCCAAATCGCGCAAGCTCAAAGAGAGCCAAAAGGCCTGAGCACAACGTCTAACTTGTGATAAGGCCTGTGGCTGTTGAAAAACTCTTTCGGCGTCTTCGGTCTAAAAACTCGACGCGCTAGGATGCCCTATAAACGATTTTCTCCACCTCCGGATACATTTCTGGTCACCCAATTTCGGCAGTTTC
>Ga0181532_10000543_pt1 | contig 38928 bp, 36 predicted proteins | sample PEATcosm2014_Bin_33_FD_119768 | JGI IMG/M metagenome (GOLD analysis project Ga0181532, IMG submission 119768) | Peatland microbial communities from MTU Mesocosm Facility, Houghton, MI, USA - PEATcosm2014_Bin11_30_metaG | ecosystem: Environmental > Terrestrial > Soil > Wetlands > Peat | place...
GCACTCCGGCAGCGGCTGGGCGCTTTTCCCGCTGTACACCTTCAAGGGCGGCGATGATGGCGCATATCCTGTCGCGACGCCAGTCTTCGGGCCCGACGGCGCCCTCTACGGCACCACCGGCGGCGGCGGTGGTAATTGCAACGACTCCGGCTGCGGAACGGTGTACAGACTCGCGCCGCCGGCTTCAGCCTGCAAGGCCGTAGTTTGTGAATGGACGGAAACCGTCCTTTACCGCGCCACTACAGATAACGGATATGGCCTCGCGGGCGAAGTCCTGTTCGACAAAGCCGGTAACATTTACAGCACGGTAGCGGAAGGCGGCGAAAATGACGGCGGCTACGTCTTCGAGCTGACGCCTTACGGCAACGGCTGGACCAGCAAGGTCCTGTATTCCTTCAATCCATTCGAGGGCGATTGCAATGACCCGGAGGCTGGGTTGGCTTTCGACAGTTCCGGCAACCTGTACGGAACCGCGAATACCGGGTGCGCCCTCAGCGGCGGAGTGTTCGAGCTGACGCCCTCAGGCTCGGGCTGGAAAGAAATCATCGTCCGTGCCTTCAACGACCTTACCGACGGCAACGGCTCCATGGCCGGCCTGACGCCGGATGGCCATGGCGACTTCTATGGCACCACTTTTGACCTCGGACCGAAGAATGGCGGAACCGTTTTCGAGCTGACGCCCTCCAACCAGGGCTGGGCCTTTTCGGTGGTTTACGCGTTCAACTTCTTCGACGATAACGGCCAGGTGCTGACCGCTCCCGTGAGCCTGGATGCCAGCGGGAATTTATACGGCACCACCTTCGAATGCGTTGGCTACCTTGGGACCGTTTTCAAGCTGACGCCCTCGAACAATGGCTGGACGGAAACCGTGCTGTACCGCTTCACCGGCGGCAACAATGGAGGCATTCCGTACAGTAACGTGGTCATGGATGCGAATGGAAATCTCTATGGCACGACCAACGCTTATGGAGCCGATAACAACGGCGTCATCTGGGAGATTACGCCGTAAAGGCCAGTAGCCAGTTGCCAGTGAGAAGTGATTGTCCCACAGCGTGGGATGTAAACGGTCGAAGATATTTGACAGCGGAATTACTGGTTCGCAAAGGAGACCCGTTATGACGCGCTCAGAGCAACAACGAAATTCAGGAATCGCTCGGCTGGCAGGAATGGCCGGCCTTCTCATTCTGCTGGTGACGGCTGTCCCGGCGCAGGCACAGACCTTTCAGGTCATTCACGATTTCACCGACGGAGCGGACGGGGCCTATCCCGAGGGCCGCCTCACCATTGACGGCGGAGGCCACCTCTACGGCACCACTTACAGCGGTGGAATCGAGTGGCAAGGGGGACCGGGAGGAGTGGTCTTCAAGATGTCGCCGGAAGGATCGGGTTGGATATCTTCTCCTATTTACTCTTTTACTCAGAATAGTAATGGCGATGATCCCGCAGCCGGGGTCCTCTTTGGTCCCGATGGGCTTCTCTACGGCACAACCAGCAACGGCGGCACGGTTTTCGCCATGAGGCCATCGCCGACATCTCCACCGTCGTTTATTGCCCCGTGGATGATCGACTTCCTTTACGACTTCCCGCTATCCAAAGACCACCCCGCCGGTGACTTGGTGTTCGACAAGGCGGGCAATATCTACGGCGCAACTTGGACTGGAGGGAGTGACGGGTGCTTCGATAATCAGGGGTGCGGCATGATTTACGAGTTGACTCCCATAGGCGGTGGTGGCTGGCAGGAGACGACGCTGTACATATTCCAGGGAGGGACGGACGGCGCGTACCCCACCGGCGTGATCTTTGACTCCGCGGGTAACCTGATAGGCACAGCCGTTGAGGGAGGAGCCTACGACGCGGGGGTGATTTTTCAGCTCACGCCTTCAGGCAACGGCTGGACCGAGAGTGTCCTGTACAACTTCGATAACAAGGGAAATGGCGGCTACGCGCCCGCGGCCGCGCTGATCTCCGACGCGTCTGGGAACTTCTATGGAAGTACCGACTTCACGCCGAGTCCTACGTACAGCGGCACCATCTTCGAATTTTCACCCTCGAATGGCGGCTGGTCTTACACCGTGCTCGCTCAGATACCATCAAAATACCAATTGGGACCGTCAGCCCCGCTGACCATGGACGCCGCGGGAAATCTCTATGGCACCATCGGCAACTTCTCTTATGGGCAATATCCGGGCGCGGTTTTCAAATTGACGCGCGGCAACAGCGGCTGGACATTTACTTCCTTGCACGATTTCACCTGCGGCAGCGACGGCTGCTCTCCCTCCAGCACGGTCGCCTTCGGCGCCAACGGGAATCTCTACGGGACAGCGGTCTATGGGGGAACGTGCGGCGGCACTGGCTGCGGCGTGGTGTGGGAGATCACGCCCTAGCTCTGCGCTGATTTAGGACGTCCCAGCCCAAGCAGGAAAAGGTTGGGCGGGGTACGCAGCTTATACTCCTGCATCCGAGGCTGCATGACCGTCAGACTACTCTCTATCGCATTCGTCGTGCTGTTGTCATCTCTCAACGCGTTCGCCCAACAGACCCAATCTTCCGCTACCTGCCCGGCCACAGAGCAAGCGGTGCGCGAAGTCAACCACCAGATTTGGGCTGCTTTTAAGAACCGCGATCTGGCTACGCTCGATAAGCTATATTTAAGCCACAAATTTTCACCCTAAAAGCCTGAGACTATTGCGACACGAAAGTGCCGATTTTCCACACCAGCACTGAATAAAAAGGTTTCGTGACGAGCCAAACCGGTGTATCATGCCGCAAACTCGGATGAGATCCCGGCTGAACCGGGGTTTCGTAGCTGTCACGCCAACCGCATGGACGCAACGGGGACCGTCCATACGTAATCAGGAGCAGAACAATGCCGCCGGGACTCGACAAGCTGCAACATATCGTTGTCTTGATGATGGAAAACCGCTCGTTCGATCACATGCTAGGGGGCTTAAAGGCGCAGGACCCGCGCATCAATGGGTTGACCGGCACCGAAACCAACCCTGACACCACCGGTGCGTTGGTGACGGTGCAGCCGCTGGCGGAATATCAAAGCCAGCTCGATCCCGATCCCAATCATCACTTCCCGGCGGTGGACCTGCAAATCTTCGGCGGCGACACCAGCGATGGCCGCGTGGCCAACATGCAAGGGTTCGTCAAGAGTTACTTCACAGAGCGGAAGGACGTGAATCATTCCCACAAGATCATGCACTACTTCCCGCCGGAGAAACTGCCGGTGCTTACGACATTGGCGACCAATTTTGCCCTGTTTAATTCATGGCATGCGTCCATTCCCGGTCCTACCATCTGTAACCGCGCCTTCGCTCATTACGGAACGTCGTTCGGACAGGCCGGGATGGATGTATTTTATCTAGGCAAGCCGTGGCTGAGCATCTATGAGCGGCTCATCCTTGCCAACCCCGCTCGGACCGCCAAGATTTATTACTATGACCAGGCCAGCTCTACGATTGAGGTTGTGAATTTATTGCAGCATCAGCCGCAGCTATTCGCAACCTATGACCAGTTCCTCGCCGACTGTAAGAATGGCAACCTCCCGCAGTATAGCTTCGTCGAACCAAACTACACCGACCACGATGGGGACAATGGCGAGGAGGTAGCTTCCGATCAGCATCCCGACCACGACGTGCAGGCGGGAGAAGTCTTTATTGCGACGGTGTACAACGCCATCCGCGAGAACCAGGACTTGTGGGAGACTACGGCGCTGCTGGTTGTCTATGACGAGCACGGCGGGATCTATGACCATGTAGTACCGCCAGCTTGCATGCCGGACGGGTTTGTCGCCTCTGGCGACAATACCCAGACAGGCCAGGAGTTCAAGTTCGATCGCTTGGGAATACGCGTGCCGGCAATCCTGATTTCGCCCTGGGTGCCGAAGGGGACAGTGGTGGATGGCCGGGTCTTCGAGCATGCGTGTATTCCCAACACAGTGACTAAGTTCTTCCTTGGGGATTATGACTTGCGATCACCGCGCGAAAAAGCCTCGGATACATTTCTTGATTTATTAAGTCTAGACACGATTCGAACCGACAGCATCATTTTCCAAACGTCTTGAAGTGGGAGCAGCTCTATGAGTCCAGATGGCGAGGTTCAAGTTATCGTAGTCCCGAAGCCGGCGGGTAAGGCCAACAAAGGGCGCCAGATTAATACCTTGCTGCAGTATCAGGTCCAGCGCTTCCGAGAAATCGAGAAGGGGCATATCCCCGCCCATCAAACTGGCTTGGCCGTCGATCCGTCCAAGATGACCGAAGGTGAAGCTGCCGAATATATCAAGCGCATGACAGCCAAACTGCATGAACTGGGTCCTAAGCCGAAGAAAACACGCAAGCGCAAGCCCAAGGTACAAGCCAATCCGGAGTCCGAGACTAAGACGTCGTAGAGGAGGCCACATGCGATCGAGCTTTCTAGCTGTTCTTTTGCTGGTTGCGGCGGCGGTTGGGGCGCAGGAGAGCCAGTTGGGCGCCGACTTTCGCGGCGAGCACGAGCGCGTGGGGCAGGCTTGCGGAAACGGCTTCAAAGGCATCTTCGGTTGCGCTGAGGAACTCTTTACCGATCATCCTTTGCACATCGCGGTGGGCAGCATTGCACCAGACAACGGCTTCGGCGCAGGCGCGGCCTTCGTGGCTCATTACACGCCCAACGAAGATTGGCGCCTGACGTGGGACGTGGATGCCATCGGCTCCAGCAACGCATCGTGGCGCGCCGGCGCTTACATGAAGATCATTCACACTCCTCCGCAGCACATAACGGTCGTCACCACTACAAGCGGGCCGCCGCGAAAATCCAAGCTGGCTGTCCGGCAATACACCGTCTTCAACGTGTACGCACAGGGCATCAACCTGAACAATGTTTTCTTTTTCGGTGAGGGTCCCGATAGTGCTCCCGCGAACAAGTCTATTTTTGGCGAGCTGCAGTCTATCGTGGGCGGCAATGCTGTCGTGCCGGTTTGGCGGAAGGCTAGCCTGGCGTTATTCGGGGAGATCAACGGGCGATTCGTGACTATCAGGGGAGTTAATGGACAAGCCAATCCGTCCATTGATCAGCTTTATAACAACGTGACTGCGCCGGGGCTCTCCAGCCAGCCCGGGTTTGCTCAGTTCGGTGAAGGAATTCGGCTGAAGCCGATCTTCTTTGATGACCATTTTCAATTGGACTACCAGTTTACCTTTCAGCAGTTCGCTGCCGGCAGCTCAACCTACTCGTTCCGCCGCTGGATAGGCGACTTTGGCCATGTATTCCCGCTCTATGGCAAGACTCCGCCCGGACCGAGGGAATTTAATGGACCCGACCAGTGCGCGGCGGCAATCGGCGGTAAATGTCCGCCCACATCCTTCTCCCGGAACCGGCAGGGCGCGATCGGCTTGCGTTTTGTGATGACCGAATCCATCGCCGATCGGGGAAGCGTGGAGCCGTTCTACTTTCAGCCTACCTTGGGCGGCTCGGATATTAATGGCAACAGCCTCCTCTCCAGCTATCCGGACTATCGCTTCCGCGCCCCGAACCTGTTTCTGGTACGCGAGAGTTTCGAACACTCCATCTGGGGGCCTTTCGGATTTAACTTCATGGCCGATCAAGGCAAGGTGGCACTCACCCGCGGCAACGTGAACTTCAACAACCTCAATAATAGCTATGCGGCGGGCTTCACCATCCGCGCCGGAGGCTTGCCCCAGGTGTACTTGCTGTTCGCATGGGGCAGCAACAATACCTCGCACAATATTGTGTATATGGATCCTGCGCTGCTGGGCGGCTCGGCCAGGCCGTCATTGTTCTAAAACGGAACAAACTGGACTGCACGCTCAGATATCCCCCGCCGCGCGCTTGCGTCTAACATAGTGGGAAGGAGCAGCACTTATGTCACATCGAGCCAGATTCGCGTCGCGTTGGGCTGCCCTGGTGTTGCTCGGCCTGTGCTCGTTGCTGGTGTTCGGGCAGGATAACCCGCAGAACAATCAGACGAACCAGAGCAGGAGGGTCGTACCGCCTATACAAGTGATCGTTGCCGGATGCTTGAGGAAAGGCACCGAGCCGGGCCGCTTCTATGTCACTGACGAGCATGGGCGGACCTGGGAGCTCAGCAGCAAGAAGGTGGATCTCGCAGCGCAGTTGTTTCACGTCGTAAGCGTTTCCGGACATCCGACAGCGGTCTCGAAGACGCAGGAAGGGCAGAGTGAACAGAGTCAAAAATCGGGGGCCGGCAGCAACCAGTACTTCGCCCTGGACGTGGTAGAGCTGACCATGCTCAGTAACAGCTGCACGCGGTAATTCCGCGGGAAGCGCTTCCCGAAGAGCCACGAAAATCCGCGCAAGTCGGCAGCGATAGCCTGCACTATTCTTGAGCACGAGTAATTTGACAGCATCAGAATTCCTGGCTCATGAATAATCCAAGCTAAGGCTCCTGCCCAACTCCTTGCGGAGAACAATTTCCCATTTTTCACCGGACGAGCCGAAACATGGACGGCGCCGGCGCCTCTAAGTGCCACTCAGTATCACCTTGCAGTAACTGATCGTGACACTCATAAACTCTGCTAAGTGGTCTAGACTATTAGGGATAATCAGGCATAGAGTTGAGCTATGAGTGCATGACATGGAAGCTACACTCAGGTTCGCCAAACTTATTGGGTTAGGGCTACTGGCCTTCCTTGGCTATAAGCTTCTAGTTCTAACCATGCAGCCCCACGGGGCTATAGTCAGCGCCATAGGGCTGCTGTTCAACTCCGTTCCTTTCAGCCTGGACATGGCGCTTCATTATAAAGAGTGGACGGTTCTTGTCTGCCTCGCCCTGTTGAGTCTGGTATTTGTACTTCGGGCCTCGATTTTTGACCCGCTCGCAAAACTCATTACGTTCGTGTTGCTTGCCTTTATCGCCTACCGGCTTCTCATTCTAACCATGCTGCCGCGTGAGGCTATTGTTAGCGCCATGGCGGAGTTGTCCAGGTCGGTTGCTTTCAGCCTCCAGATGGCGCGTCGGTATAGTGAATGGACGGTCCTCGTTTTCCTGGCGCTGGTGAGTCTGGTGTGTATGCTCCGGGCCGTGATCTTTGAGCCAGTTGTGAAATAGAAACTTCGGTCTGGCCGCCCCCGATTGCCTCCGCCTTCCGTCCTGTGGTAACGTCCGCTCGTCGCCTGTTATGAACCGGAGACCGGAGGAGAGCCGATGATTGGTCTCATTGTTTCTATTGCCATTCTCGCGGTGATCGCACTCGCGCTGATCGGGATTTACAACAGCTTGGTGCAGTTACGAGTGCGCGCCGACAACGCCTGGGCCGACATTGATGTGCAACTGAAGCGGCGCTACGACCTGATCCCCAATCTGGTCGAAACCGTGAAGGGCTACGCCGCGCACGAAAAGGGCACCTTCGAGAACGTGGCCAAGTTTCGCAACGCCGCCATAGCTGCGACCTCGCCGGCGGAGAAGAGCGAAGCCGAAGGCCAGCTCACTTACGCCTTGCGCGGACTGCTGGCAGTGGCCGAGGCCTATCCGCAACTGCGCGCCTCGGAGCAGTTCCAGTCGCTGCAAGGCTCGCTGACCGGGCTGGAAGACGCCATCCAGAACGCGCGCCGTTATTACAACGCGGTGGTGCGTGACCTGAATACCAAGATCCAGACCTTCCCCACGAACATCGTGGCTGGAATGTTCCACATCCAGCAGCGGCAGTTCTTCGATATCACCGAGCCGACGCAGCGCGAACCGGTCGCCGTGAAGTTCTGAGATGCCGCTATTCGCCTTTCGCGATTCGCCATTCGCTATGGATACCTGCAAAAGAAATGAGAGCTGTGCCGTCCCTGAAGGGACTCGGGTCAATTTCCCAGCATACCCAGGGCTTACGCCCTGGGCTAACTTCAGTTCCGCCGCTTCGCGGCTCGTTCGTGCGCTTTCCCGGCTAATAGGTTTCATTGCCGGTCGCGACACAGTCTCTAAAGCTTGGCGCTTCCGCGGAACCATTTTTCTCGCGCTGCTCTGTCTCGCCCTGGTCCTCCCCGCCTCTGCCCGCGACTGGCGTCTCGCGCGGTTCGACACTCACATGACGGTCGCGCAGGACGGGACCACTGCCGTCACCGAGCGCCTGGACGTGGTCTTCGTCGGCGCGTTTCACGGCATCTATCGCGACATTCCCATCGAGTATCCCGGCCCACACGGTTCCAACTACACGCTGTTCCTCAAAGTCACCGGCGTCACCGACGGCGACGGCAACAAGCTGAAGTACGAATCCAGCACGCAGAACGGCAATCGCCATCTGAAGATCTACATCCCCGACGCGGTGAATACGACGAGCACGGTGCAGATCAACTACACGGTGCGCAACGGGGTGCGCTGGTTCGACGACCACGACGAGCTTTACTGGAACGTCACCGGCAACGACTGGCCGGTGCCGATTGACAGCGCTTCGGCCACCATCAGCTTCCCGGCAAACACCGCCGGCGAGCTGCGCGCGCAGGCTTTCACTGGCCTGTATGGCTCGCAGGAGCATGACGCCACCGTGCAGGTGCAGGGCAACACCGTGACGGTCGAGAGCAACAATCCGCTCTCCATGCGCGAAGGGCTGACGGCCGACGTTTACGTCACGAAAGGCGTGCTGACCCAGCCCAGCAAGCTGACGGAGGCGATCTGGTTCCTGCGCAGCAACGTGATTGTGCTGCTGCCGCTGTGGGCGTTTATCGTGATGTTCTTCCTCTGGTGGACGAAGGGCCGCGATCCCAAGTCCGACATCTCGGTGGCTCCCATGTACGAGCCGCCAAAAGGCATGACGCCGGCGGAGGTCGGCGCGCTGATGGATGACGCGGTCAATCCCCGAGACATCACTTCGACCCTGGTGGACTTGGCGGTGAAAGGGTATCTGAAGATCGAGGAGAAGGAACAAAAGACGCTGATGTTCTCGCATCGCGACTACGTGTTCCATTCGCTCAAAGAGCCGGGAAGTTGGAGTTCGTTGGAAGCGCACGAGCGCGTCATGCTGAATCACATGTTCGCCGGCGGCGCGTCCGAGGTGCATTTGTCGGACTTGAAGAACCAGTTTTACGTGGCCATCCCGACGATGAAGGGGAACATCCTGGCGGAACTGAAGGGCAAAGGGATGTATTCGGTCGATCCCGAGTCGGCGCATGCCTACGTGCTGGCGGGAGTGCTGTTCACGGCGGCGCCGTTCATCCTGTTGCAGGTGTTCGGGACCACGTCACTGCTGGAATCGCCCGGTCTGCTGATCGCGGCGGGCATCATCGCGGTGGTTATCGTCTTTCTTTTCGCGCGCATCATGCCGGCCAAGTCGCGCAAGGGCGTGGACACCAAGGTCGAGATCCTCGGCTTCCAGGAGTTCGTCAATCGGGTGGACGCGGACCGTCTGAAGCGCATGCCTCCCGACACCTTCGAGAAGTTTCTGCCGTACGCGATGGCGCTGGGCATCGAGAACCGCTGGGCGAAGGCCTTCCAGGGGATCGTGCAGAACCCGCCCAACTGGTACGTGGGACCGACGCCGTACGTTGGGTTCAATCCCATCTTTTTCGCCGGTTCGATGCACGCCATGGCGATGGATGCGCACCAGGCGTTCGTGGCAGCTCCACGCGCCAGCAGCACCGGTTCGGGATGGGGCGGCGGCGGTTTTGGCGGGGGAGGGGGTTTCAGCGGCGGCGGCTTCGGGGGTGGTGGCGGCGGTGCGTTCTAGCGCTGGGGTCTGGTGTGCGCCGGGGTTGCTTGCTGGCTGACGGATAATTCGCATCAGACTGTCACGTTACGTCGAAGGCAAACCCGCTCACCTTTTGGGAAAGCAGTTGGCAACTATCGCAAGTCATTGCACAGGTCGCGGGGTAGTTACGCTTTATTTTCAATAAGTTAGGCTGGCAGTTAGATTGCTATATCTGTTAGAGCAGCTTGGCTCTTGCAGGGAAAAGCCTGTGGAGATCCAGGCTGGGATGGTACATCTTCTGTTCGGCTTGGGTTAAAGGTGCCGTAGCGTTTGTACGAATTGAACCTAAAAGGAGGGGTTAAACCCTTGAAAATACGTATCGTTTCGCTTACCATTCTCTGCCTCGCGCTGGCTGCAGTTCCGGCTGTGGCGCAGTGGAGCTATGACAACGGTCCGATCAACGGCGGTACCGATGCTTGGACGATCAACTTTGGGTACATCGTCAGTGACAGTTATGTTGCTGCGGGCACGGCAGTTAGCAGTTTCTCGTTCGGCGTTTGGGAATACCCGGGCGACGTAATGAGCTCGGTGGGCTGGTCCATCACCCTGGATGAGAACAGCGGAACCGTGTTCGGCTCCGGCGTGGCCAGCGGCAATTCCCTAACTGACACATTCATTTCCACCAACGAGTATGGCTACGACATTGACAAGATCTCGGTTTCGGGGCTGAACGTCCCGGAGAAGAGTGGCGTGACCTACTGGCTCAACCTGTATAACGCGACCGTCCCCAGCGGAGATCCCGTCTACTGGGATGAGAATAGCGGCGTGGGCTGCGGTGGCGCTGGCTGCCCGTCGATGGCCTCGGAAAGTTCGGTCGGCTCGATTGCTGGCGAAGCCTTCACGATCGGTGGGAGCACTCCTGAGCCTAGCAGCATTATGCTGTTTGGTTCTGGCATCCTTGGCTTGGCCGGCTTACTGCGGCGCAAGCTGTTCTAAAACAAGTCACCCCCTCCCCCCAAATCTGTGAACAGACCCGAAAGCCGGAGCGCAAGCTCCGGCTTTCATTCTGTGTCGAGCAGGAAAAATCAAGAGGGCGATGGCTGCCGCAGGGCCGAATTGGTGTAAGATTGCGGAAATGTGCAGCAACTTTGGTTTGAATTTGCATCCCAATAGAACGCCGGCCGCCGTTGAATCGCGGTGGTATTCTGTTCTGCTGCAGCTGTTTGCTTATCTTCGCCGAAAAATCCACGACTTGGCGCCTGTCTGAGTTCAACTCAGACCGTGCGCAGCATAGCGGACGTGGTAACAACATTCGACTCATCTATTTCCTAACGAACGGCTTTCGCGCACACGTGGATGTTGCTGTCATAAAGCAGGGATATGGCTGGTGCAGCAGCGATCCCGCTGGCCGCATTTCATTCTGTCAGGTTCAGCTGTGTGAGGTCCGGAGAGCGCGTTCGCGGCGATGCCAGCGATATATAAGTCCAGAGAATACAAGTAGGGACAAAATCGAAAGGATTTCACCGAGGACCAAGGAACGAGAAGCGTACGTATAGATGATCTCATGCTTTCCCGCCTCTACTGCGATGCCTCGAAATGCTGTGTCTACCATCCCAACCGGGACCGGTTTGCCGTCTACAGTCGCGGTCCAGTTCGGATGCCAGCTATCGGTGAGGACAACGATGCCTGCCCGTCGCATGAGACATTGCAATTTGATCCCGGTGTTGTGATAGCTTTCGATCTGAATTTCGCCGGGGCTTTCTAGTGGCGTTTGTGGAGAACCCGGCATCGCAGTAAGGGTCAGAACTCCGATCCGATTTGCCTCATGAACAAACGCTTCATCCTCTGTCAACGCGACAGTGCGGACAGCGTCTCCGAGTTCAGGAGGCAGCCCGCTGTACTTTCGAATGGCGGCCACCGCAAAGGACCGGGGCATCGGGTTGGGGTTCTCATAAATAAGCCTGATCGGGTCTTGCATGACAACTGAATATCTCAGAGAATCGAGACGTTGAATCGCCGTGTCGAAATTTCGCTGGACAACGATGTAACGAACGCCGGGTAAAGATAGGGATGCATCCGTGAATAAGAACTTATCCTTAGGATTCCCCAAGCTCATAAACATGCCTTGACCGATGTAGGTGTTGTAGTAATTGCGGTACCATGGCAACTCTCCCGAACTCAAATCTCCCAATTCCGGAATCTGCAGGCCGCTACCCCAATTTGGAAATATGCCGCTGATGCCCATGTTAAAGATACGGCTTCCGGGATGCTGGGCTAGTGTCGCCTTGAGCCATTGGATGGATGGCGCGAGTGTCTCATCCTTGTGCGACCTATAAGGACGCACAGTATTCATATAGAACACCCCTTCGGCTAGCAGCAGCCCTACTAAGACTATTTTGGAGTAGCCCGTAAATCGAGGGAATCTTGCAGTAATTAGAAGCGCCGAGGCGATGACGAGGATGCACCAGAATATCGTGACATTAGTGCGAGCCCACTGGTCCAGATCAATATCTACCTGCCTCTAAAGAACAAAAAAAGCTCCTACTATAGTGCCGATCAGTACGATGGAGGGATACGAGAAAGCATTCTCATGCGTCATCGCATCCAACCCGATTCCGACAAGGAGAACGAGGGCCAGCACGGCCATGCAGGACCAGTATTCGTTACGAATGGAGTTGAAAAATGGAAGGGAATCGAGCAAAGTAAACGGAACGATCCCGAAAATCTGGCCTACTGCTGTTAGCAGTAATAGGCCGAGAATCGCAGCCGGAATTCTCATCTTGGATTTGCGGGAAAAGGCTTAGACTGCGAGCAGCGGCCCGATAATGCCTAAGTGATGGATCCAACCATCGTAATGCTCAACCGTTGGAACTGCGGAGCTTTGCCCCGCTCGATAGGATTCCCACAAATGTTTCGGCGTGAAGAGAGACAACAGATTGATGAGGCTGGCTCCTGGCGTGAGACGCGCTCTGTATTGTGCAATCACGTCGAGGTAGGTGAAATACGCAGCGAAAATAGGTAAATACAAGAAGCTAAGGCAAAGTATGGCTGCAATTGGGATCGCAGTGTGGATCAGGAGCAATTGTCGCCAGCGTCTCCAGTTTTCAGACAGCCGAATGCCAAGAGATGCTCCGTAGACAACGAGGCCGGCGAGAACGGCTGTGGGGAAAAAAGTGGTTGCGAAGAACATGATATGTGCGCCCAGCGCGAGAATACTGTGCCAGGGTGTCGGTCTACGACTTAAGAGCAGCAAAGATCGAAGCAGGAGAGGGGCAAGGAAGTAGGGCTGCCCCATTTGGGTGTAAAGATTGGCTAGAGCGAACCCGTTCAGAAAGTACACGCAGCAGGCGGCCAAGCCAGCCAGGACCGAGAGGTTCATTTCGACGCAGCACACCCGAAGCAGGCAGTAGCACGACAGCACGTATTCAACAACCAGCACGAAGCGTAATACTCCCGAGCCTCCTCCAAATAGGGCGACAATTACTGAAAGCGGGGAGAACTTAATGTCTACGAGGGTTTCCGGTCCTAGGGCGCCGGTGGCTGTGTAGGGGTCCCAATACGGAGATTCACGGTGACGCAAGCAAAACGCCAGGAACCTCTGAGCTGGTTCCATTTGAAAGGCGGCGGCAGCAATGTCGCCCTGACCGTGATAAATTGTGCGCTCAGGTCGCGACGGGATCCAGGATACAGTTCGTGCTTCTTGCCCAGTATCAGTGAATAGCTGAGTATAATCTATCGGTGCGAGCGAAGCTCCACCCAGAATGACGTCTCCAAACAGTAGGAAAACAAGTGCTGCGGCAAGGGTGAAGCAAAGCTTTTTGGTGGGATGGAGTCTGTCGAAAGCTGCCAGGTTGAACCTGGGAACGGGCCGTGTGATCGAACCAGGGGGCGCGAGGTATGCAGCGGAATCGTTCATGAAAGCTCCAAAACAATATTGGCAGTTTCTGAATATTGCTAGAGATAGGTCAGCTCCGCCGCAACACCAGGACTGCCTCATTGTCGCAGCACACCACGGATGCAATCCGGAAGGGCAGCGAGAACTCGCTCCGCGCTCTGTAGAGTTGGTCCAGAAGTTCATCGACAGTCCATACGTTGTAATGAATGCTGTAATTCGAGGCCAGTAGCTCTGCGGCCCTGGCTTCCGCGTCGGGCCCGTTGCGGCGCTCAGCGTAGTGTGCCCATTCAAGGAACAGAGCCTCCCGGTCTGGCCTCGATCCAATCTGATAAGCCGTTCTCAGGGTTTCGTAGTTGGTGACTGGACGCTCCGAATCGAAGGTGTAACGCTTGTCCGGAACTGCCATATACAGAATCCCGCCGCTCTTCAGTTTGCGCATCAGGTTCACCAGCGCCTGAATTGAGTTCTCGCAATGCTCGAAGAAATGGTTCGCGATCAGGAAGTCCTGCGAGCCGTCGGCAATAGTTGACAGAATTTCGCCGTCATCGATGATGTCCGGAGCCTGCAACGGAAGGCCGTTAAGCTCTGGATAATGCCTGACAAGTTCCTCCAGCCCCAAGCGGTCAACATAGCGAACGGTCGCCGTGCCCGGAACCTTCAAGGTCCGCTGCAGCGCACCGATTTCCACGCCTGAACCGTAAAGGAACTTTCTGGCCAGCCCCTCACGCGTAGTTTTCTCGTAGTCTTCCAACTGAAAAGCAGGAGAAAACTCGGCATTTGACCGATAGATGGCTTGTTCGTCCGCTTGCACGACTTGAATGGAGTACATTCCAGCCCTGTGTCTGCCCAGAGGGGCCAGGGCCCGGAATCCTGACATGGATAGTTGCGGCTGCCGAAAGCGGGCAGCGACGTCGGGATGCGAGCACCGGTAGGCTTGAATGTATTCGGTGGTCCCGGTCAGGCGGTCTTCAAGCTTCAAATACACAAGAGGAGGAACTGCGAATGTTGCCTCATCAAACGCCCAACCCGCGATCAGAACGTTTGAAGCACCGAACATTCCTGCGCTTGCGCCCTGGCCCGGGGGCTGATCGAATGCGGCACGGCCGCTCTGCCGTTCGGGTAGGTGCGGGAGTGGCACCTTCGCAACTACCGGGGGGGGGGTTGCAATCGTGTTCAAACTCCAAATGGAGTATTCACCTGCGACTCCCGAATATTTATATCCAGCGCCTGAAAGCAAGCGGTACTTGCGGCTGCGATTTTCCGAGGAAACCTGCTCATCCTTGGTGACGATAAGCCAGGGCCTGAACTGGGCCAGGTCCGCTCCCTGAAGGATGCCGAGCGAGTCCTCGGCGCTGTTGACGATGAGAACTCCTACGTCTTCCGGGGCATGGTGTTCGGCCAACACGGCACTCAACGGCTGAGGATCGGCAGTGGTAGCCGTTACCCGATTGCGAATCTTGCCGAACAGCGCGCCAAGCAGGCTGTTTCGTTCTTGTGATTTCACGGCTTGTGAACCGGGCGACGACTGGATACAGGTTACGTTGGCGTAGTTCTTGCAGTTGCCGCTAAGCTGGCGAAACAGGATGGGATCGTCTTCAATCAGCAGCGCACGCCAGCCTTCGTCAACGAACTCGCGCGAAAGCGACCGGGTGATTCCATCTCCCGCGCCGGCGTCAACCACTACGCGCGGAGCATCTGCGGGCAGGTACTGCCTGAAAATGCGGGGCTCACCTCGCAGAGAATAATCGAATAATCTGTTCATAAATTACTGAATAGAATGCAGGCCAGAAAAAGTAAAGATGCAAGTTTACTCTTCAGGCGGCGCTGCCTGTCCGATCTTGCAGAGGTTGTGATGACCGAAGCTGTTTATGACTCCGTACACCTCGGTTGCATTTCCTCGCGCGGCCGGCTCAACGAAACCCATCCACCCGCTGAGCAGGGCGCGATATGAGCGCAAGCTGTTAGCAACGTCTGGCCGCTCAATTCCGGGCGCGCCGTATCCGGAAATCATGCCGTCCGTGACCATGACGATGCCGCTCAGCGGACGTTTGGACTTGCTATGGACCGCCCATCCCTCGAGTTCCAGTCCCCCCGAGGTTTGTTGGAAGGATTGTACGCGGTCGATGGAGCCGAAGCACCGGTCGGACGGCACGACCTTGTAGACGGAGGCCAATGGCTGGTTCAGTTGCTGCGCTTCGTCAGTCGAAAAGACAGACAATCCGTGCTGCTTCAGGTAGGTAGCGTCATCCCACAACATGGGAGGCGAAATCCAGATCGCACGTTGCAGAAAATCATCATCGTGGACTCCCGTAACGAGCGCCATGCCTCCGAGCCTTCTCTCTGACGCCTTGCCCCCTACGATCTGGAGAATCGGCCCGTACCAATGAATTGAAGCGGCCAGGAGCGTCACGATGGCAACCGAAAGAACTGCCAGGGTCCATAGCCTGTGCCGCGCCAGCAGAAATTTCATTATCAGAACGCCGAAGGCAAACCAGAACAACAGGGCATAGCTCTGGTATCGGGGAGAGAACGCCTGGTCGGTACCAAAGTTTATTCGTCCCAATGCCGTGACACAGGCGGTCAGGAACATATAGCCCGTCAGCGAAAACAGTCCGATGCTGAAGACCCTGTCATTGGTGTCGAGATGGCAAACGATCCAGAGCGACATCCCGAAGACCAACATGAGTCCTACCGCTCCCAGCTGTAACGACCAGTCAAGATGAGAAGTCGGCACGAAGCTGCTGCCAAAGTACTTCTCGACGTACTCGACAATCTGCAAGGGTTGGTGTAGCGAGGCCACAGGCGAAGCATGATGATGCGGCGCGACATACCCGTGGAAGTACAACCCAACGAGCACGGCCCCTGAAACGACATAGGCTGCAGTGATTGAGCGGCGCAAGCGAAGCATGAGGGAGGCAGCAATCAGTATTGGCCAGGCCAGTACGCCGTTTGCATTGGAGATTGTTGCTGCAGCGGCCGCAAGGATGGAAATGCCAAGCAGGGCGCGCTGCTTGTTGCGCGGCAGTCCAGCCGGCTCGCCTAACGCCAATAGCGCCAGCAGGGCGGATACAAAGAGAAGACTTACGAGAACAAATGACAGTTGGAAGCCCCATATGTAGTTTTCCCACTGAGAGGGACAGAAAACACAGTAGAGGGCAATTCCAATTGCAGTTCGATAAGCCCAGCCCTCGAGTTTCCCAAGCTTGCGTAAGAACCAGGCCAGCAATCCACACAGGCTGAGTTGCGACAGAAATATCGCAAGAAACATAGGCCATTCGCGGCCTTTGAAAAAATGCAGGTTCGCCAGCAGCAGCAATTTGTAGAAGACGATCCGGTGCTCATTCGTCTGGGCCCAAATCCATTGCAGAGGCAAAAGCGAGTTCGATCCCAGGTAAGGAGTCAGTACGCCCCATTCGTCCCAGTACGGAACCGGGGTATAGGAAGCCACCATCAAGTAAGCTGCTGCCGCCACCGTCCCAATTCCAATGGCGAGAATGAGGTAGGACGCGGTGCTGATGATGAGCCCTGGCGTCCCGTTATGTGCTCTGCTGCGCGAGAGTTCGGCGGCCTCGGTGGCCTTCGACTCCGTCGCAAGCTCGATCTGTAGGCCGTTGGACTGGGAATGGCTTGGGGGTCTCATCTACCCCAGAAGTCGCGCTGCTTCTTTGGCGAAGTAGGTCAGCACCACGGACGCGCCCGCCCGCTGGATGCACAGCAGCGACTCCATCATGACGCGCTCGTAGTCAATCCAGCCGTTGAGCGCGGCGGCCTTGATCATGGCGTATTCGCCGCTGACCTGGTAGGCGGCGAGCGGCACATCGAAGCGCAGGCGCGCCTCGTGCAGCACGTCGAGATACGGCATGGCAGGCTTCACCATGATCATGTCAGCGCCTTCTTCGAGGTCGAGTTCGATCTCGCGCATGGCCTCGCGCAGGTTGGCTGGGTCCATCTGGTAGGAGCGGCGGTCGCCAAAGTGCGGCGCCGAGTCGGCGGCCTCGCGGAAGGGGCCGTAGAATCCGCTGGCGAACTTCGCTGCGTAGGAGAGGATGGGAATGTTCTGGAAGCCCGCGTCGTCGAGCGCGGTGCGAATGGCGTCCACGCGGCCGTCCATCATGTCGGAAGGCGCGATGATGTCCATGCCCGCGCGCGCCTGCGAGACCGCGGTCTTGGCCAATAGCTCGAGCGTGGGATCGTTGAGGATCTCGTAGTTCTCGGCTGCCATGGCGGCGACGGCCGGAGCAGTGGCGAGCGCAGTGGCTGGGCTGGAGTTCCCCGACTTCGGCGAGGGAATCACGATGGGTTGCTTGCCCTGCGCTTCCAGTTCGTGAATGAACTCGGCCACTTCCTTGCTCATGTCCGTGTCCTGGCCGGTGACAATGCCGCAATGGCCATGCGACATGTACTCGCACAGGCACACGTCGCCCATCAGCAGCAGGCCGGGCACTTCGCGCTTTATGGCGCGCGCCGCCTTCTGCACGATACCGTTGTCAGCCCAGGCGCCGGTGGCGACTTCGTCTTTCGATTCCGGCAGGCCGAAGAGAATCACGCCGGGGATGCCCAGCGACTTGACCTCGGCGCACTCCTTCACCGCTTCATCCACCGATAGGTTGAAGACGCCGGGCATGGAGCCCACTTCCTTGCGCACACCTTCGCCGGGACAGATGAACAGCGGATAGACGAAACCTTCGGGGCTGAGGCGGGTTTCGCGGACAAACGAGCGCATCGCATCGGTGCGACGCAGGCGGCGGGGACGATCAGTTGGGAATGCCATAACAGCAAATTCTAGCACCGTGAGAGCAGCGCGCAGCCCGTAAAATCGCCAGGAAAAGAGTCGCCAAAATCCAAGGGTTCCACCAGAGAGCCATAGCCGAAGCCGAGGTACCTATTTTTTTCGGATTTCGCGTTGCGTTTGAGGAGAGAAACCTCCATCATAATCGAATGTCTACACCATCCAGGCGCAGTTGCCGTCGTGTCCTCAGAGGTGTGGCTGTGGCACTCCTACTTTGCCTCGCCATCGTCGCAGTAGCCCAATCCGTGCGAGAAACCATATCTCGCCCCAGGCGTGCGGCAGCAGCCACCAACCAGCCTAAGGAAGTTACAGGACCTGAGCCGTCGTCCGAGTACAAACCGCAATCAGGCAGGGCCAGCTCGCCACAACCCACGCCGATGAGCTCTTCGGACCTGACCAATTATTTGTCGGGGGTCAAGGACAACTCACTGGTAGTAGCGAACAAAATTATCAGCGGCCCTCTCAGGATAGACGGCGACCAGCAGCCGATCATGCCGGTCACCTTCAAAGTTGAGTTCCGCGATTGCGAGTTTACCGACGTGGTGTTCCTCAGGAAGGTGAGTTTCGACCAAAGCGTCATCCTCCTGCGAGTCAAGTTCGACAAGGGTGTGGACCTCGAAAACGTCCACGTCAAGGGCGATCTCCGGCTGGAAAATGTGCAAGCCTCCAAGACGATTCAGATCAATCAATCACAGGTCGATGGAGACGTCCGCATCCAGGCTCCCGTGGCGCCGGAATTGGAAATTGAAAACCTGACGGCAAACAACCTCATGGTTGGACTGGGGAAAAACTCCATCGCGAAACTGGATTTTGCACACCTCAGTGCCGGCAGATTCAGTCTTTCGGCGGCGCAGGGTTCAATTGCGAAGATTAATCAGCTCGAACTGAGCGGCGCCAATCTGCGTGAGACGCTAACTCTTAAGAACCTGGAGCTGCAGCAGGTCGTTGCAGACAGTCTCACCGTCGCTAAGCGGACAATGTTCCTGCCGGCGACCATGATCAAGAGGCTCAACCTGACTTCCGCTAATCTCGAGAGCTTCGAGTGGAACTTCGCCGGTCCGGTTGAGTTGCCCCAGAAGCTGGAGATTGACGGCGCGACCTTCGGAAGCCTCTCCGTGGTCCGCGGCCCCGCAGCGGGAGCAGCAAAATCCTCGGATGAAGTGAGGCATGTGAGAATGGACCGCACCGATTACGGCCTGGCTTTTCTGGAGAGAGCGGCGTATTACGAACCCGCTTATACGTCCTACGAAGCGTCGCTGAAGTCCCGGGGACAGTCCGACAAGGCGGATGGCGTCTACTTTGCCATGCGTGACCGGCGGCGCTACACCGAGTTTGTTGATGCCGATACGGCTTGGCAAAAGACGGTTGCCGGATTCAATTATGTAATCGGCTTTGGACACAAGTGGCTCTTTGGATATGGGCGCGCGTGGGTTTATCCCCTGCTATGGTTCGTGGTGCTTGTTCTCGTGGGCGCTGTCATCTTTCGAGACAGCGAACGAATGAAGAAGGTGGATGAGGAGTCCTCCGCCCACGCTTTCTCACCGCTTTGGTATAGCCTCGACATCCTTGTGCCAATACTTAACCTCGGCGTGTCTAAGGATTGGCGTCCCAAAGAGGGATACCGATTTCTCCACTTCTACTCCAAGTTTCTGTCGTTGATCGGCCTGATCTTTATCTCTGCCATGCTTGGGGCCTTGACCGGCACCCTCAAGTAGCGCCTCAGTAAAGGATAACCCGCACCCAGGTTTGGTATGTCTGAGTTCGAAGTCATGCCCGCTTGCCCCAACCTCCAGTGACGACCGTATCTGGGATCTCCCGTCACAGTATTTCTGTAACTACGGGAGTTGTGGCTTTAACTATCTGTCTACTCCATTCACCGTTTCAGAGCCCTCGACCAGCATGGTGCTGGGCGTCGCCCTGGTGGGCTTGGTCGGTGTGGGGCGCCGTCGCCTTCTAGGCTGCTGAACCGACGCGCTGAAGGTGCGCATTACCAATCTGTACAGGCAACTCCTCCCTGAAACCGGAGCTTAACGCTCCGGTTGTCGTTTTTGACGGCCAACATCTCGCGGCTGGCCCCAGCCCTTCGCGTTGCGTACTGCGCGTGAGACCTCAGCCAGCCCGAACCAGTGACAACACAATTGGCGTTCTCTTCTCTACTTGGGCACTCCCGGCGGTCTTTGTTGATCTCCGTCGGTCAGCATCGGTGCGGGGTGACGCTCACGTTACGGAGTACCGCTCCGGCTCGGGGGGCGCAGGGTGCGAAAAGGGGCGTGCGTCGATCACTCACTCGATCACTCACTCACCGCATCCTTAGGTGCCTCATGTGGGTCGGGACGGTCGAGAATCGCCGCGGCCATCCCCCTTCTCCGTTTGACCCTGCTCTTGCCGCCTGATAACGTCAACTGTTTGTCCCACCCGCGATTCTTCAAGCGAGAGACCACATGGCAATCAAGTTTAAGGGCGTAGATTTCATCGAGTACGACACGCTGCTCAGCGACGATGAACGGCTGGTCCGCGACAATACCCGCAAGTTCATCGAGGAGAATCTCATCCCCATCATCGAGCTGTGCAACCGCGAGGGCCGCTTCCCCAAAGAGCTGATCAAGCCCATGGGAGAGCTGGGTTTCTACGGCGCCAGCCTCAAGGGTTACGGTTGCGCCGGCATGTCGGCGGTCGAGTACGGCCTGATGACCCAGGAACTGGAGCGCGGCGACAGCGGCGTGCGCTCGTTCGTCAGCGTGCAATCGGGATTGTGCATGTATCCCATTTATGCCTTCGGCAGTGAGAAGCAGAAGCAGAAATATCTGCCCAAGATGGCGCTGGGCGAGATTCTCGGCTGCTTTGGGCTCACCGAACCCGACGCCGGTTCCAATCCTGCCGCCATGCGCACCCGCGCCCGCAAAGACGGTAACGGCTACGTACTGAACGGCGAGAAGATGTGGATCACCTCGGGTTCCATCGCTGACATCGCGATCATCTGGGCGAAGGTTGAAGACGAAACCAACCGCGTCCGCGGTTTCATCGTGGAGACTGACCGTCCCGGATTCAAAGCCGCCGACGTTCATGGCAAGTGGTCGTTGCGGGCTTCGGTGACGTCAAGCCTTGTTTTGCAGGATGTCCGCATTCCCGCCGAAAATCTGCTGCCGCAGTCTGGCGGCCTGAAGTCACCGTTGAGCTGCCTGAATCAGGCGCGCTACGGCATCGCGTGGGGAGCAATCGGCGCGGCGATGGCTTGCTATGACTGCGCGCTGCAATACGCGCAGTTTCGCAAACAGTTCCGCGATGAGCCCATCGCCTCGCACCAACTCGTGCAGGAGAAGCTGGTGTGGATGATCAGCGAGATCACCAAGGCGCAACTGCTCGCGTTGCAAGTGGGCCGGCTGAAAGACCAGGGCAAGGTCAAGCCGTGGCACATCTCCATGGCCAAGCGCAACAACGTCTGGATGGCGCTGGAGTGCGCGCGCATGGCCCGCGACATTCTGGGCGCCAACGGTATCGCCGACGAGTATCCCATCTTCCGCCACATGGCGAACCTTGAGTCGGTGAAAACCTACGAGGGAACGCACGACATCCACGCGCTGATTATCGGCGAGCACATCACCGGCCACGCAGCGTTCTGAGGAACGCTGTTCGCTTCCCTCGGGATCTCAGTCTGAAAAGAGGCGTCCCGCCTGCGCCGAAAGCCTGCCATGGGCCCCGATAATCCTCCCTGAACACCGGTGATCACACCACACTTAATGAGGTTCCGAGTTCGTGTCTGGGTGGAGATCGGTCCCGTTGAGTTGTGAGCTCACATGAACAAAGCTAAGTTGTTCCTGTTGAAGAAGCCCGGGCAGCTTGCTTTGCGGCCTGCATCACGGTTTTCTGCATGCGGTTTTCGCCGGCCCAATACAGGCTGAGCTCGTGGCCGTCGGGATCGTTGAGATACACGTGCCGCCAGCCCCACGGCATCATGCGCGGCAGTTGACCGATGTAGAAGCCCTTTTGCTGGAGCTTTCGGCAGAAGCCGTCGAGGTCGCGGATTTCGAAGTACAAGCGCACCCCCTCGCTCGAAAGGGAAACGCCCGGCCCCGCCTGGTGCAAGGCGATGGTGCCATCGCCGCCCGGCGCTCGCAGGCGCGCGTATACCGCCGTACCCTCATAGCGAAAGTCTTCGATGAGCTTGAATCCCATCATGTCGCGGTAGAAGCTCAGGCCGCGCTCCACGTCTTTCACGTAGATCATGGCGTGGTTGAAGGTGAGCTTCTCGCCAGTATCGGTCGCAGCGGCGACCTTGGCGGGTTTCGGCTTGGCTTTCCTGGCGATCGCTCGCTTCGCCGGGCGCGAAACTCGGGACTTCTTCGCCGAGGCTTTCTTTGCGGTTGGCTTCTTCATGTCCCGCTATTGAACATCGTTTCGACCGAGCAGCGCAAGTATGTTCGGGGGTTACAGCCATTGCCAAGCGATCGTGTTTGTTCTCGAAGAACCGATTGAGGTGACGGCGCATCCAAATCGGACATGAAGCCGCCCTGCGACGAGGCTGTAATCGCGTCACGAATCGCAACCTCGCCCTGCCGGCGAGAAACGGGAATTTGGGTTTTGGCGGCCACAATTCTCGCGTCCAGTATGGCCTTCATTGACAGCACGGTCGTAAACGTAGCTCTACCGGCGCTACAGGCGAGTTTTGGAGCCACTGTTGTAGATGTGCAGTGGGTCGTCGAGTCCTATGGACTGACACTTGCCGCGTTGATCCTGGTGGGCGGGTCGATGGGAGACTTGTTTGGCCGTCGGCGGATGTTTCTGGCCGGTGTTGTGGTATTCGCGATCTCTTCGATAGTGTGCGGCGTGGCCTCCACCATCCAGCAACTAATCCTTGCCCGAGCCGCTGAAGGTGTGGGGGCTGCGTTTCTCGTTCCGGGCAGTCTGTCGCTGATCAGTGCGTCGTTCGGAGAGAAGGGGCGCGGCCGCGCCATTGGTACATGGTCAGGCTCGACGGCGATTACGACGGCTATTGGACCAGTTGTGGGTGGTTGGCTCATCGAGCACTTATCCTGGCGCTGGGCCTTCTTAATCAACGTGCCGTTAGCGGTAACGGTGGTCGCCCTCACACTTTGGCACGTCCCGGAGAGCAGGAGCAGCCAGCGGAGTCGGATCGACTGGTGGGGTGTGCTGATGGCCTCTTTCGGCCTGGGTGGAATGGTGTTCGGCCTTATTGAATCGGCCCAATTGGGCTGGAGAAACCCGCTGGTTCTGGGGAGCTTACTCATAGGCATCGGCTGCTTGATCGGGTTTTTGTTCATTGAGGCCAGAGAGACCTCACCGATGGTCCCGCTGAATCTCTTTCAGTCGCGGGCCTTTAGTGGCGCAAATCTGCTCACGGTTCTTCTGTATGCAGCCATTGGAATCTTCTTCTTTCTTCTGCCACTCGATTTGATCCAGGTGCAGGGCTATTCAGCAACTGAGGCCGGGGCCGCAGTCTTGCCTTTGATCTTGCTGATATTCCTGTTGTCTCGTTGGTCGGGAGGCTTGGTCGCGCGCTATGGTGCGCGCTTGCCGCTGACAGTTGGACCGCTGATCGCCGCGTTGGGATTTCTCCTGTTCTCGATTCCTTCGATTGGAGGCAGCTACTGGCACACGTTTTTCCCTGCGGTGGTGGTGCTCGGATTTGGAATGGCGGTGAGCATTGCTCCGTTGACGACGGTTGTGATGGGATCCATTGATCCAGACCGGGCGGGAACGGCTTCGGGCATTAACAATGCCGTGGCTCGCGTGGCTGGACTGCTCGCAATCGCGGTATTCGGTGTTGTAATGGTCGCCGAATTCGGCAACCACCTGAATCGATCCCTGTCAGACTTGCCAATGCCTGCCAGTTCGCGAACTGAACTGCGATCGAATGAAACCAAGCTGGCTGCGCTCAAGGCCCCAGCGGGGGCTGATCCGGCGACCGCAGCAGCGATCGAATCGTCGATTGTGGCCTCGTTCGTTTTTAGTTTCAGGCTGATAATGTGGATTTGTGCGGCTCTTGCGGTTGGCAGCGCCGCGGCGGCTTGGGGGATGATTCGGGATAGCACCAAGCCCACGCCCGCTCCCATTTTAAGTACTACCTAAAGGAAGGGCAACCACAATCAAATGGACGCGGAGCCTTTTTTCATATCGAGGGCGCTTTGCCCAGAGTCGAAGGACCCCACTTCTTAATCTAACAACACCACAAGGCCCACCGAGTGAAGCCAGGAAGGTGTAGCGCATATGGCCAAACCGACACTGCTGACCGTTGATGATGATCCAAACGTTCTGAAGGCGATCGAGAGAGACCTGCGAGATCGCTACGGAGAGAGTTATCGCGTTCTCCGCGCGAACTCAGGCGATGCGGGGCTGGGAATACTGCGCGAACTCAAAGGGCGAAACGATGCCGTCGCTCTCCTGCTGGCCGATCAGCGCATGCCGCATATGGACGGCATAGGTTTTCTAAGCGAAGCCAAGAAAGTCTATCCCGATGCCAAGCGTGCTCTGCTGACTGCCTATGCCGACACGGGCGCTGCCATTAACGCGATCAATGAAGTTAACGTGCATTACTTCTTTCTGAAGCCCTGGGATCCGCCGAGCGAACATCTGTACCCGGTTCTCGACGATCTGTTGGAAGACTGGACTGCATCGTACCGGCCGCCTTATGAGGGGATTCGCGTTTTGGGTACACGCTGGTCGTCTAAAGCATACGAAGTACGAGATTTCCTGGCAAGGAATCATGTTCCGTATCAGTGGATTGATGTTGAGCTGGCCGCGGAAGATCCGGAGGTGAAGCAGCTCATTGCCTCCATCGGCGAAGAGGCTGCAAACTTGCCGTTGACTCTGTTTCCTGATGGCACGCGCCTGTTCCAATCGAGTCCGGCGGAACTGGCCGAAAAAATTGGCCTGAGAACTCGGGCCGAGACTCAATTCTATGACTTTGCCATTGTCGGTGGTGGTCCTGGCGGTTTGGCAGCAGCGGTGTACGGCGCTTCCGAAGGCCTGAAGACCGTGATGATCGATCGCGAAGCTCCCGGTGGACAGGCGGGCTTGAGCTCGCGCATCGAAAACTACCTTGGCTTTCCCTCGGGTCTGAGTGGCGCCGATCTCGCACGCAGGGGAGTGATGCAGGCGCAGAGGTTTGGAGTGGAAATCATCGCTCCGCAAGAGGTGGTGGAGCTGCGCCCGGAAGGGCCGTACCGCATCCTCAAGCTGGGCGATGGCAGCGAGATTTCTTGCCATGCTGCACTTATCGCGACGGGAGTGCAGTGGCGAAGGCTGGAAGTTCCGGGGATGGACCAGCTGCAGGGCGCCGGAGTCTATTACGGCGGCGGTAGTCAGGAAGCGATCTCCTACAAAGGAGAAACTGTTTACGTCGTGGGTGGCGCTAATTCAGCCGGCCAGGCCGCGCTGCACTTCGCTCAGTATGCGGAGAAAGTGGTCATGCTGGTGCGGGGCGATTCACTCTCGGCAACCATGTCTCGCTACCTCATCGACCAGATCGAAAAAACGCCCAACGTCCAATTGTGGACGCATGCCGAGGTGATCGCAGTCCACGGAGAAACCCACCTGGAAGAGATCTCGGTGCAGTGCTCCGACACCAACGCGGTGGAGCGGGTGCCTGCCAGCGCAATGTTCATCTACATCGGCGCACTGCCCAGGACGGACTGGCTCGACCGGACGGTTGCGCGCGATGAGCGGGGATTTGTTCTGGCTGGCCCCGACCTGCTGAAAGATGGAAAGCTTCCGGCTGAGTGGAACATCGATCGCGATCCCTTTCTGCTGGAAAGCAGCGTTCCCGGCGTCTTCGTGGTTGGGGACGTACGGCACGGCTCCATTAAGCGAGTAGCTTCGGCGGTAGGCGAAGGGGCAATTGCCGTGCAGTTCATTCACCGTTATATGGCGAAGGTGTAGCCGATGCTTAAAGTCTCAAGAGATGAGCTTCGCAGCGTGACCGTTTTCCATGATCTTCCTGACGAGCAACTGGACTGGTTTCTCGACCATGCCACAGAGGTTCGCTTGCGGCCCGGCGAGACTAGCGCCCGCGCAGGAGACCCAGCCGACAAAATGGTGGTAATCCTCGAAGGCGAACTGCAAGCTCGATTTGAGGCGCCCAGTGAAAACGTGTTTACTGTCAAAGCTGGAGCCGTAACCGGAGTGCTGCCGTATTCGCGTATGACAACCTTCCCCGCGACTAGCCGGGCAGTCCGGCCGACGCGAATTCTTGTTTTTCCGTCAGCGCTGTTTGATGACCTTTTGAGCCACATGCCCGAATTGGGCCGGCGCCTTGTGGCTACCATGGTTGACCGCGCACGCGAAGCGACGCGGGCCGAGCAACAGCGCGATCGGTTGGCCGCGCTGGGCAAGCTGTCAGCCGGCCTGGCCCACGAGCTGAATAATCCGGCGGCTGCGGCCCGGCGGACTGCCGAGCGGTTGCGGAGCGCCGTCGGTGAGTTTCGCAGCTCGGTCGGGAAGTTGAACGGAATCCAGCCGACGGAAGACGAGAGAGCGGCCATCGAGACCTTCGAATTGACGTGTTGCACTGAGGCCCCAGAAACGGACGTACTGAAGGCAAGTGAACTTGAGGACGAGATCGTAGGCATTCTGCATCAACACGGGATCGAGGACGGCTGGCAGTATGCGTCAGCGCTCGTGGAATCCGGCGTTCAACCCGAACCGCTCAAGATCATGCTCGCCGATGTGCGACAAAACGTGGCCGAGCCGGCGCTGAAGCAGGTTTCCGCGTTCGTCGAAATTAACGACCTGCTCAGCGAGTTAATGGACAGCACCTCCAAGATCTCCGATCTGGTTCGTGCTATCAAAGAGTACTCATACATGGATCAGGCACCCGTGCAGGACGTTGACGTCACCAGGGGCCTGGAAAACACGCTGACCATCATGGCGCACAAGTTACGGAACGGCGTGACCATCAAGCGCGACTACCATGCAACGCCGCTGCTGGTTAACTCTTATGGCAGCGAACTCAACCAGGTGTGGACCAACATCATCGACAACGCCATCGATGCCATGCACGGCGAGGGCGAGCTGCGGATCAAAACCTTCCCTGAAGGAGACTGCGCCGTAGTTGAGATCGGAGATTCAGGCCCGGGGATCCCGCCGGAGATTCAATCGCGCATCTTCGAGCCGTTCTTCACGACGAAGGGAGTCGGGGAAGGAACGGGGCTCGGACTGGATACGACGCTGCGGATCGTGAGGAAGCACCGAGGCTCGATCAATGTTACCTCTGTCCCCGGCGACACCAGGTTTCAAGTGCGCCTGCCGAGCCTCGGCCTCGAAGCCCGGGACTAAGCGCGGCGCACGGGGGAGTTCCCGCCAGTTTTTTGAAAAGTGTGCAATTTTATACAGACAGCCAACGGACCCGCGGCGTAATCTTCCAAAATATTTGGTCACAAGTGGGGTCCACAAAGCTGATAGATCATGAAGTTGCTCATTGTTGTTATTCTGCTGGCTGGTTTTGCATTGTTGCTCGCCTTGTTCTGCGCTCTCCTGATGGCTGCGCAGTTTCCGTTCTCAGCGAAGCCCAGGGCGGTGTCGCCGTCAACTCGTCCGCGTTCGTGAAGACGAACTCCAGCATCCAAATCCCGGTTAGGTTGTCCCTTCCATGCCGCGTAGGCTTCCTGTTTGTTGTCAGGAATAACATCCAGAAGCACGCTGGCTGTCATGTCAGTTCCGCCAGCGATCATCTTCTGTCCGCCGCTTACTTGACCGCCGGAGCACCAGTTGGCAGCCGTAGAGAGGCTGTGCGAGACTGGGGGTGCACAGGAAAGACAACGAACACCAGAAGTGCAGTAACTTTTCCTATTGGTGCAGGTTGCCGAGCAGTTTGGGCCTGTAGCTCAGCGGTAGAGCAGGGGACTCATAATCAAATTTCCTGCTCTTTCTATTGCCCAAATATCTTTGTTTATAAGCGTTTAGCGATGTACGTGTTCTACCTTATGGTGTCTTTTTCGGTCTTATTCAGTCTTGTTAGGTAGAACTTTAGGTAGAACTTTTAGGTAGAAGTTCAGCACGTGCTTGAACTGCACGACCTGACGCCCCTCTTGTGCCAGTTGTCCCCCGTGCCAGTTGTCCACAGCGGCTCGGTTTGTCCTGATTCTGTTCGATGGCGTGATGTTCCCGCCCGTCCATGGCGAAAGGCAGCGTCCTGAGTCCACGTTCACAGGTGCGTCGCACGAGGGCCGCCGATTACAAGAAAGCGGTGCAGCGGATCTACCACGGGCCTGGCCAGGAGAGTTTTCTTGGCTCGATCCCGTGCGTTCCGACCCACGGTTTGCTGAGTTGGTGCGGAAGGTAAGGCTGCCGCAGTAGCAAGGCTTGAATCGTCCGTCCGAGCTCTTCTCGCCCTCCGGAAAGACGCCGACTCCGATGTCCCCATCCTGAAGCAAGCCAAAGCGGGGTACGCGAAACTGAAATAATTCCGGCGCTCAAGCCCTAGACGAGAATATGCGGCTTTGCTCATTTGTGACCCGGCGATTTCTCGACGGCCATCAACAACCATTGAAGGCTGGTCCTGCCGTCAGTTGGTCGGTCGTGCCAACATGATGGACTAGGTCACTCAGTGCGCAAGCATCTCGGACAATCTCATGTCCGCCTGTGAGTGGCGTCACATCGCCATCCCGGCACTTGGTGGAAACATAGACATGTCCTCAACTCTAGGAGAACGCGCACGTTGAGTGAACCGACTACACCCGAATCTGTCACAACCAAGAATGCGGCGGTTAGGTCTGGGAGGAACGCCTTGCAGCGCGACGAAAGTGAACTGCGCGATATGCGCTTCGCCATGCAGATATCGCTGGCCTTCGGAGTGTTGATGCTGGTCGGCAAGATGACGGCATACTTCATGACCGGCTCGGCTGCCATCCTGTCCGATGCGGCGGAGTCGGTGATTCACGTCGTCGCAGTGGCGTTCGCGGCTTTCAGTCTGCGGCTGAGCACTAAGCCAGCAAAGCCGAGTTTCCTGTACGGCTATGAGCGCATCACGTTCTTCTCCGCAGGATTTGAGGGCGCGATGATCGTACTGGCGGCGATCTTTATTCTGTATGCCGCCATCGAGAAATGGATGACCGGCCTGCGACTGGAGAACCTGGGAGCGGGTACGCTGCTGGTGCTGGTGGCCGGTGTCCTCAACGCCGGATTGGGATGGTACCTGGTCCGCATGGGACGCCAGAGCCACTCGCTCATCCTGGAGGCGAACGGCAAGCACGTGCTCACCGACAGTTGGACCAGTTTCGGCGTGGTGGCCGGGCTGGGGCTGGTGCTGCTGACCAAGTGGAAGCCCTTCGATCCCCTGATGGCGATTGCGGTGGCGATCAACATCCTGTGGGCAGGTGGGCACCTGGTGTGGCGCTCGGCAGTAGGACTGCTCGACCATTCGGACCCGAAAGTTGGAAGAGAAATCCGCGATAAGCTGGATGCCATCTGCAGTGAGTTGGGCTTGCAATATCACGGGGTACGCTACCGCACGACTGGGTACCGTCAGATCATCGAGGTGCACCTGTTGTTCCCGCACCTAATGGCCGTGGGCGAAGCACATCGACTAGCGACGCTGCTGGAAGAACGTTTGCCGCAGGAACTCAGCGTCCCGTCAGAGGTGTTCACGCATTTGGAGTCCGTGGAAGACCACGCGGCAGTGCATGCGAAAGAACACTACACAGGCAGGCCGGACTAAGACATCCATCACCGCCAGACCCGAGTTGCCTTGACAATTGCTCGATGTTTCCATAAACATAGGAATATCGAACGGAGAGCCATGGCCAAGAAACCAGATCCGGAACAAATCACGCGCTATGCCGACATGCTCGCGGCGATGGGCACCGAACCACGGCTGCGCATCATGCAATTGCTTCTCTCGGCGCATCCCGAGGGAATGGTTGTTGGCGACATCGGCAGCGAACTGGACATCCCCAGCTCCACGCTGTCCCATCACCTCGACAAGTTACGGAACGAGGATCTGGTGAAGGTGCGGCGCGATGGGACGTTCCTCTGGTACAGGGCGAGCACTGAGGCGCTGGAAGAGCTGCTCGGTTTCCTGTACGCCGAGTGCTGCACGCGGAACAAGGCAGTAAAACCCGAACGAATCGTCACGATCTGCAAATAGGAGAACTCCATGAGCGGGGAAAACATCAAGGAATCCGTCCGCGAGAAGTACGGTCAAGCTGCCCTTCGTGTCCACACCGGAGGCAGTTGCTGCTGTGGAGCATCCGCAGCATTTGGGGGGAGCTGCGACCCGATCACCTCGGACCTATACAACGCCGACCAGGCGCAGCAGATTCCCGAAGAGGCGCTGAGGGCGTCGCTGGGATGCGGCAATCCAACGGCGCTGGCCCAGTTGAATGCTGGCGAAACCGTGCTTGACCTGGGCTCCGGGGGCGGCATCGACGTGCTGCTCTCTCCGAAACGCGTCGGCCCTTCAGGCAAGGCATACGGGCTTGACATGACTGATGAAATGCTGGCCTTGGCGCGTGAGAATCAACACAAGGCGGGCATTACCAATGTTGAGTTCCTGAAAGGCGAGATCGAGGACATTCCTCTGCCGGACAATTCCGTTGACGTCATCATCTCCAACTGTGTCATCAACCTTTCGGCTGACAAGGGCCGCGTTTTACGAGAGGCGTTCCGAGTCCTGAAACCCGGGGGCCGGTTTGCGGTGTCAGACGTTGTAGTGCGGGGAGATGTGCCCGAAGAGGTTCGCAGGAACGTGTTGTTATGGGTGGGCTGCATTGCCGGTGCGCTGAAGGACACAGAGTACGTCTCAACGCTTACGAACGCTGGTTTTGGGTCGGTCGAAATCGAGCCGACGAGGGTTTACAGCGTCGAAGATGCGCGTGCCTTTCTCATCAGCGAAGGCGTCGACGTAGATGCGATCGCTCCGCAAGTCGAGGGTAAGTTCATGAGCGCTTTTGTGAGAGCAAGAAAACCGCAAGCGCCGTGCTGCGCTCCGAGCTGCTGTGCTCCCGCCGAAGTCGCGAAAGGGTGAGGGGCGATGCCAACGCATTACAACGTGCTCTTCTTATGCACCGGGAACTCAGCACGATCGATCATGGCCGAGGCAATCCTGAAACATAAAGGAAAGCCGACCTTCAGCGCATACAGCGCGGGTAGCCATCGCTCAGGCGCGGTGCGGCCAGAGGCGTTGAGGCAGATACAACTTGCGCACCTGCCGACTGAAGGATTGCGCAGCAAGAGTTGGGGCGAGTTTGCCAAACCCGGTGCGCCAGAACTGCACTTCGTGTTCACGGTTTGTGATAACGCGGCAAAGGAAGTCTGCCCCATTTGGCCGGGTCAGCCCATGACCGCGCATTGGGGCATTGCCGATCCTGCGGCTGCCACCGGCACTCCTGAGGAGATCGAAGGTGCCTTTCGAGAGGCGTTCGTCACGCTGGATCGCAGGATCAGCCTCTTCCTGGCATTGCCACTCTCTACGCTCGACAAGCTCGCTCTCAAGAAAGAGATCGACCGCATAGGGCACCAATAATCATGGCGAGCCGACTCAGTTTCCTGGACCGCTACCTGACTGCCTGGATTTTCGGAGCGATGGTGGTCGGAGTGTTGTCAGGTTGGCTCGTCCCCGGCATCGTGATCTTCCTCAACCGATTCAGCATCGGCACTACTTCGATACCAATCGCGGCTGGATTGATCGTGATGATGTATCCGCCTTTCACCAAGGTTCGGTACGAAGAATTGCCCGAAGTTTTTCGTAACAAGCGGGTTCTGGGGCTTTCTCTCGTGCAGAACTGGGTGGTCGGGCCGATCCTTATGTTCGTTCTTGCGATCGTCTTCCTGCGCGGATACCCGGAATACATGGCAGGGCTGATCCTGATCGGTCTCGCCCGGTGTATCGCCATGGTGATCGTGTGGAACGAGCTTGCGCACGGCGACACCGATTATGCCGCTGGGCTGGTGGCCTTCAACTCGTTGTTCCAGGTTTTCCTGTATTCGGTATACGCGTGGATTTTCATAACGGTACTGCCAGCCAAACTCGGCTTGCACAGCACGGTCGTAAACGTCTCCATCGGCGAAATCGCGAAGAGTGTTTTCATTTATCTCGGCATCCCGTTCCTGGCGGGTTTTCTCACCCGCACGTTGCTGGTGCGCTTGAAGGGGAGAGCTTGGTACGACCACAACTTCGTGCCGCGTGTCAGCCCGCTCACGCTGATCGCGCTGTTGTTCACCATCATCATTATGTTCTCGCTGAAGGGCGAGTACATCGTGCGCCTACCCATAGATGTGTTGCGGATCGCAGTTCCACTGTTGATTTACTTCGTGGCGATGTTTCTGGTGTCGTTCTATATGGGGCGGAGACTGGGCGCGGACTATTCGAAGACCGCGACTCTGTCATTTACTGCGGCATCGAACAACTTCGAACTGGCCATTGCGGTGGCGGTGTCCGTGTTTGGCATTAATTCCGGGGCTGCATTCGCTGCGGTGATCGGTCCCTTGGTGGAAGTACCGGTCATGCTCGCGTTGGTGAACCTCGCGCTTCACTTCCAGACCAAGTATTTTCGTAGCCTGCGAGATGGTGCAGATACAGTCGAGCAGGTTCCCGCTCTCTGATCGCAATCCGCAGACGTTTGTTCCGAACATCTTCTGGGCGAAGCCTGCCGACTACAACAAAGCGGGTGCAGCAGATCTACCACGGGCCTGGCCAGGAGAGTTTCCTGGCTACCGGTGGCCACGCCAGTTAGGAACACGAACAAACCGCAATTAGCTGAGTTCGGCAGTTCGCCCTGGTGCAGAGTCACTTGCTTGCGATCGCATTAGTTATCTCGAAGTTCTTATCGCAGTCTGCCCTTTGCCATTTCCAGATGAGCGACTCGCGGTAGGGTGAATCTCCACCCTACTCAGCATTCGCATCCTGGATTCAGCAGAGATTCGCAACCTGTCACGCTGGGGAATCGCTTCAAGCCGCTCTGCCGGATGCGAGGCACCGGGCTGCAATCTCTGGTGGCACAGGGTTGCAAAAAAACCCCGATGCCCACTCGAATCCGGTGATCCTGGCAACCTGAGGCAGAATCTCCAGGTGCCAGTGGAAGTCTGCCTCGATCGTTTCCCAGTAGTCCTTTCGTGGCCGCACGAAGGGTCGGTCTTGTAACGACAGATTGTAGGGTATCTGACCCAGCGTGCGGTCCAGCTTCTGGAGAACGTCGCGCAGAATGTGCGCCAGGTTCCCCATCTCAGACGCACTGATTCGGCTGAAGGAGCTGTTGTGTGCCCTGGGCAGCACGCATATTTCGAATGGAAAGCGAGACGCGAACGGAGTGAAAGCCGCGAAGTCAGTGTTCTCTGCGACCAGCCTTTGATTACTATCCAGCTCTTGTCGCAACACATCGCAGTATAAGCACCGCTCCTTTTGGCTGTAATAGTCCTGAGCCATAATGAGCTTCGTCTTGATGTTGCGCGGCGTTACGGGCAAGGCCATTAATTGTGAAATGGGATGGAAGATGGTATGTGCGCCAGCTCCTTCGCCATGATTCTTGAAGACAAGAACATAGCGCATGCGTTTATCCTGCTCCAGATCCGTAATGCGTGCCACGTAAGCGCGGATAACCTCCAAGATCTCTCCCGGTTCCAACTCTTGCAGACTGCGATCATGTCCGGGAGTTTCCACTATGATCTCGTGTGCGCCGACACCGTTCATCAGATCGTGGAACCCTTCCCCCCGCCTCCCGAGGTCGCCTTCGATTTCCAACTGCGGGTGCGAGTTCGGCACCACCCGCACCGACCATCCCGGTCCGTTGGCCATGGACCCAGCCCGGCGAATAGCAAAAACCTCGGGAGGAGTGGATGCTTCATTGGTCTCACAGAACGGGCAGAACGCCGAGTCTCGTTGGAAGGGCTTGACACGGAAAGATGATGGATGGACTGCGTTCGTATCGGCGACGATCACCCAACGGCCCGTGAAAACATCTTTTCGCATCTGCGACAAAGGGACCTCGCAATCTACTGTACAACCCACAAAGATGCAGATAGACGATAGCCGATGCAGAACTGTTTGCGGCGTCAGCACGGCGTCGGCAAATGCTTCTGGCGTAGAGCTGGGCCGATACGGGTTTATAGCGCTTCAATCACGGTGCTCGCTTCACGTCTCCGTGGATAATCGGAAGATTCGGTACCTGTCACGGAAGCTGGTGTCCCCCATCACATACAGGCGAACTAGACTGTGGAATTCTCGATTCAACTACCGCTGCCGCGCTCGTCAGGACAACGTACAAGGAGAACAGCGATGGACCAGGTTATCGACACCCCCTTCGACAGCATTGAGGATGCCCACGACTTCATGACCCTGTTAGGGCAGACCATCTTCGAGGCCAAGCTGGAAATCGAAGCGGACCTCCAGCGGGATTCGAATTCGGATTTTCCCCGGCGCATGGAAGCACTGAAGCTCGCTTTGCACACCCTGATCAAGCTCGAATTTCACATGCAGCGAAGCGGTCGGGTGCTGAACGACCTTCGCACCTTACGGCGGCTCCTTTTTGAAGAACGAACGGTGACGGCCTTAACGGCACGGCCTCAGGCCAACGGTAAGGCGAAAGCGGAACCTCTGATGACCAGGGTCGCTCCGCGTTTAGCATCATGCATCGCTGGCACAGTCTGAGCCGTTGCCTTTGCGACTAAATGACAGCAGTCAACCCGCACCCCGTGACCTCCGTCACAGGCGGCGATCTGCGGTTCGTGGACACTGGCAAAAGTAGGGTGTGCATGGAAGGCCCGCAGGGATTGTCAGAGGGATGAGGCACACACATCCTGGCCAGTCTGTTGCGGGCCTCGCATTTTAATGGCAGAGAGCAAACCACCTCCGACGTGTTGCGTTCGAACACGTCCCCAGTCTGCGAAATCCGCCTGTGATCGAATCCTATTGCTTGACCTGCGGCCTGCTTGTCGGTGCAAGCCCCCAGCCTCACTTGCTGACAAGGGCAGAAATCGATCACACTTGTTCAGAGTGGATGAAGTTTTATTGAGCCGCAAACTTAGCCCAAGATTCAAACTGATAAATTCAAACTGCGCTACGACCCGATTCGCTTTCGATTTGACAATGCCCTGACGATCACGTAAGGTTAAAAGCGAGGTAGTTTCCACCTTCTCCTCTTTCAGGTTCCTTGAACATAAGTCAGCCCATCTGAAGTTGTTCTTAATCTTATGCAACGCAACCTTTAGGAGGTTGAATATGTACGCACGTAATGTCTCTTTTCGCCTGAAATCCAACACGCAGTCTGAGTACACCCGCACGTTTGAGAACCAGGTTCTTCCTTTACTGCGCAAGCAGAAGGGCTTCAAGGAAGCAATCAACCTGTGCAATACCGGCAGCGTGGATGCGGTTTCAATCAGTCTGTGGGAGAACAAGGCCAATGCAGACGATTACAATACCAAGACCTACCCAGAAGTGTTGAAGACCCTGGCGAAGGTGGTCGACGGAACGCCTCGGGTCCAGACGTTTGAGACGGTCATCTCGACCTTCCACAACGTCCCCGTATCTGTGTAAGGTCAGCAAATATGTCGAACGGGAAGGCGGCTAATCCCGCCTTTTCGTGTTGACAAAGGGTATCCACTTACTCGCCACGGGTGCGAGAGGGAGAGGGTGGCAGGAACTGGTTGTGGCCCCGGAGGCCCGCCGTGGCGAGCGGTCCTGCTGAAAATGTGGAGATGCCACGGTAAGTATAGGGGGTCGTCGTGCTGACACCATACGGTCTGGACATTATAGAAAGCTGCCTGTCCTGCAAGATGCGGGCAGAACATATGCTCTGCGATCTCCCACCCGATGCGTTGAAGTCGTTCGAATCCATCAAGTATGCCACCGCCTATCCCAAGGGCGCTGTCCTGTTCGTCGAGGGCCAGTCGCCACGAGGAATTTTTGTCTTGTGTAAGGGGCGGGTAAGGCTGTCGATCTCCTCGACCGAGGGCAAGACTCTGATCCTGCAAATCTCGGAGCCAGGAGAGGTCTTGGGCTTAAGCGCCACCGTGAGCGGCAAGCCTTACGAGCTGACCGCAGAGACGATGGGCCCGTGCCAGGTCAACTTTGTGAAGCGCGAGGATTTTCTCCGCTTTCTCAAGCGGCACGGCGACGCCTGCTTGCGCGTCGCCGAGCAATTGAGCGCTGCATACAACTCGGCTTGCCATGAGATTCGCGCCTTCGGGCTTTCCCACCCCGCGATGCAGAAACTGGCCAAGTTGGTGCTGGAATGGAGCGCCAAGAATGGGGATGCCACCAAGGCCGAGTCGCGCCTAAAAGTGGGGCTTACGCACGAGGAGATCTCGCAGATGATCGGCACTTCGCGAGAAACTGTAACCCGACTGTTTGCCGATCTCAAACGACGACAGATTTTGCAGGGCAAAGGCTCGACGCTACTGATCCGCAACAAAGGGGCACTGAAAGCGTTGGCCATCACCCAATAGCATGAATAGCGAACCCGTTACACTCTCCAATTTTCGTCAGAAGCCCGGATATGTTCTCGCGCAGATAAGGAACGGGCCATGAAACCAACTCCATCATCTATCGCCGCGAAGCCTCCGCTCATATTGTGTATTGACGACACTGACATCGCACTGCGTGTAAGAAAGCTCCTGCTCGCCAGCGAAGGTTACAGCGTGCTGACCGCTAACTCAGGTGAAGAGGGCCTGGAGCTTTTCAAGCGAAATCCCGTCAAGTTGGTAATCTCCGACCATTTTCTAACCGAAAAGACAGGAACAGAGATCGCCAGAGAAATGAACTGAAACCGGAAGTTCCCATTCTCGTCATCTCGGCTGCAGTCGAGAAGCTCCCTGGCCTGGAGTTTGCGGATGGATTCCTGGCAAAAGGTGAGCCACCGAATGTTCTGTTCGATACCATGTCTCTGCTTTTGGCGAAGTACTCCGGGACCGAAAAAGCGTGTTGACTTGGTGCCCGACAAGAACCATAGCAAGGGAAGAGCAAAAACAATGTCCAAGTTCAATTTGAAAGATCGCATGAAAATAATCGGTAATTCGGACGTTCGCACTGTACAGGAAATCCGCGAAATGCCCGGTGAAACTTTGTATTGTGTTCAACTCGGCAGCAACTTTGTCACCCGTGTGTGGGCCAAGGAAAGCGATCTGGAGCGAGCGGATTAGGCCATCAAAGGATTTCACTTGAGCTTCATCCGCGCCAGCCCCAGAGCCCGCGTCGTAAACTCGGCGGCCAGATGAGAAAGGGTCGTTAATCCTCTGAGCAGCCCACTGCGGCCTCGCGACGTATCGTGGCCTCAATCCTTCAAGAGATACGACGCTCCATTACTCTTAACTCTTTCTGGGAACAACGGTCAGTGATCAGAATGCCAGCGACTACCAGAACACCGCCGATGATCTGGTTGCGTTTCCCAGCGTACACATTACGAAGGCTGACTTGCCGTTCCATAACGCAGGTAAACAGAGATTGCGCCTAAACCGCCAGCGCCGTCTTTCAGGGAATTTGCACCCGTTCCAGATTCTTGGGGATTTAAGGCAGGCCGCTGTCGGCGACTGGCATCACTGGAGAGTGTGAAACGGAGAGGCCCGCGGGGCCATCAGGGGTTCGGCTGGTTGTGCTCTAACCCTCTGGCAGCCCACTGCGGGCATGAGGAAGCAACATGAAAAAGCGCAATGCTAAGTTTGCTAAGAGCTTAGGACGTGAGTTTTGTCGGGTATTCCACAATCTTGATGCAGCTTACAGAAAATCGACGTAATTGGGGAGCATTCAAGAGACACAAAAAGCCCGCACGTAGTCGTCGCACCATCCTCCGCTAAAACTGGACAATCTCTGCGCGGAGAACCGCCGCCTTCTGGGTCAAGAGATGTCCGTTCCCGCATACCAGGCCTGGCTGAAAGCAAGAGACTCGCTACTTGAGCGCTAGTATGGCTTGCTTCGATTCTGGTATGCACCAAAACCGGAAGGCTGCAGTTCTTGGTATCGCATGAGAATTCTACTTTCCAGAAGTTATCATCTTGATTTTGGTCTTGCGTCTGAAACGGCTCAAAACGGACATCTGCTCTTGAATAAACGGACACACATAAGCAATCTGGACACACGGCAGTTAGAAAGCGACTATCCGGCCAGTAATGAGATTGATATAGAGCTGTTCCTGCGCGGGTTGGATGCGGGGGAACGATTCGCCCTCCTCGGTGGGGGCATATCAGAATAGGAGCTTGGAAACTTGATGCCATGAATTAGTGACCCCACTCCAAGCGGTCAGGCTCATAGGCTGCCAGCACAGAGCCGACAGGGAGTATCGCGATTCCAGCCAGAACGACTCAGCCTCAATCGGAGCCTGACGCAGATTCGTCAACCCCGACTTCGCCGCCCAGGCCCGCCACTGAAGGTTCAAGTAGCGCTCTACCGTAAAAAGTCTCAGCCCGTGGGGTCAGAGCTGAGACTCAACAGGAGATCTGGTCGTCTTGGAGATGATTCCGATTCCTGACTGATTGTCAGCAATCAGGGTACGACTTGCAGCAATTGCCGTCAGTGACCTGCATCACGGAACAGTGTGCAGTAGACGCAGAAGCCCGCAGGGATTGCCAGGGGTTTGGCCCTCGTGTGCTTCAAACCTCTCAACAGTCCGCTGCGGGCTAACCTACCGACTTGAAATCCGGTTATCGCACACGTGAAGATAGATATCAGTGAC
>Ga0181532_10000545_pt1 | contig 38871 bp, 33 predicted proteins | sample PEATcosm2014_Bin_33_FD_119768 | JGI IMG/M metagenome (GOLD analysis project Ga0181532, IMG submission 119768) | Peatland microbial communities from MTU Mesocosm Facility, Houghton, MI, USA - PEATcosm2014_Bin11_30_metaG | ecosystem: Environmental > Terrestrial > Soil > Wetlands > Peat | place...
AACTGTCGGCGCCCGCGGGACGGCCGTACACCACTTTGTGATTCAGGTAACGCTGGCGAGACTCTTCGCCGCTCAGGTCGAGGAGTTCGTTGGCAGTCCAGGTGGGGCCGGTGCTAGCGGCAAGATTGAATTCGATGCCGTGTTCATAGGTGTCGAGCCAGGCGTCGAGCAGAAAGGGCTTCAAGCGCATGAGGCCACCTCAGGTCGGATCGATGCGCAGGTGAAGACCTGCCAGATCCGTGTGTGGCTCGATTCTAGCCTAGGAATGCGGGCCGGTGGCCCACCATTGGTTTCTGTGTGCATCGTTTCCACCGAGGGCCCCATCCTTGCGTCTTCTGCAAGGGTGGGGAGCGATGCAGCCGGGAGCGCCTGTTTCGCCGCGGCGAATCCTCGAACGCGCAGGATAGTAGATGACTGATCGGAGGTTCCGTGGAGCTTCGGGCTGACTGCTCCCACCCTTTCGCAAAGAAGGCGAAAGAATAGGGCGCCCTCGGATCCCATCAGCGGCTAAAGCCGGTGACGGTATTACTCCTTGGCGGCACGACTGAAGTCGTGCCCTTCCCGGTTCGTACCGATGTCGGCGAACTTCCCCGCTTCTCGCAAAGGCCGCGAGAAACGGGCACCCCTTCGGCTGCGTGATCCCTACGGCTTCTCCCCAACCGCTTGGCCGAGCTCCCGCTCGCGGAACTTCTGCACTTCCTCCGCCATGGCGTACTTCAGCTCCTCGATCCCCTTGCCCGTCACCGCGGAGATCTCGTACAGCTTCAGCTTATGTTTCTTGCAATAGCGCTTGAGCGCGGCCAGCTTGTCTTTGTTGACGGCATCGATCTTCGACGCCGCCATGATCATGGGCTTCTCTTGGAGATGAGCCCCGAAGCTCCACAACTCGCTCAAAATGACTTCGACGTCCTTGGTCACATCCGGCCGGCCGCTGGAATCGGATACATCGACGAGATGCACGAGCAGGCGCGTGCGCTCAATGTGCCGCAAGAACTGCGTGCCCAGTCCAGCGCCGGTGTGCGCGCCTTCGATCAGTCCAGGAATGTCAGCGACGACAAAACTGACTTCATTCTTGGCCTCGCCCACCGCGACCACGCCCAGGTTGGGCTCGAGCGTGGTGAACGGATAATCCGCAATCTTGGGCCGCGCCGCCGAGAGGCGCGAGATCAGCGTGGACTTGCCCACATTGGGATATCCCACGAGCCCCACGTCCGCCAGCAGCTTCAATTCGAGCCGGTAGACATGCTCCTCGCCCGGACGCCCCTCCTCATGCTCGCGTGGCGCCTGGTGAACGGAAGTGGCAAAGCGCGCATTGCCGCGTCCACCGCGCCCGCCGCGGGCGATTACGAAACTCTGATCGGGCTGCGTAAACTCGAAAAGCTTGTCCCCGGTTTCGTCGTCGAACACAATCGTCCCGACCGGAACTTTCAGAACGATGCCTTCGCCGTCGCGTCCAGTCTTGTTCGAACCTTCGCCGTGGCGTCCGCGCTGCGCGGTGTGCTCGGGATTGAAACGGAAATGCACCAGCGTGTTGTGGCGCTCGCTGGATTCCATGACGATGTCGCCGCCCTTGCCGCCGTCGCCGCCCGAAGGTCCGCCGCGCGGGACAAACTTCTCCCTCCGAAAGGCCATGCAGCCATTCCCGCCGTCTCCGGCCTTCACCTTGATTTTCGCCTCATCGATAAACATCTGCTAACACCCTTCTACGCAAAAAACAAAAGCCTCGTCCGAAGGCGAGGCTGTGTAGCGCGGACCTGTCCTGCGCGAAGCCGAAGGAGTTCCCGCACCGCGAACCTTCCGACCGCGGTGACGATTACTCCACTTCCACAGGTTCGACCATCACGAACTTGCCCATCGATCCCTTGTTCAGGAACTTGATGCGTCCCGTGATCTTGGCGAACAGAGTGTCGTCTTTGCCGCGGCCCACGTTCAGACCTGGCTTCACGCGCGTGCCGCGTTGCCGAACAATGATGGTGCCGCCGGGCACGAGTTGCCCGCCGAATGCCTTGAATCCAAGCCGCTGCGCGTTGGAATCGCGGCCGTTTCGTGAAGTGCCTTGCCCTTTTTTATGTGCCATAAGACAGTTCTCAGTTCTCGGTTCTCAGTTAAGACCATGGAGGACGGGTGAACCCGTCCAAGCTTACTTCTTCTTCTTCGCAGGAGACTTCTTGACCGCCTTCTTGGGCGCAGCCTTCTTCTTGGCCGAAGCCTTCTTCGCCGTGGCTTCCGCCGCCGGATCTTCAACCTCGGCCGGCTTCACCTTCTTCGGCTTCACTTCCTTCTTGGGCAATTCGGGAGCCTTGAAGCTCTGCCCGCCGAAAGCGATCTCAGAGATGCGCACCGCCGTGTAGGCCTGCCGGTGCCCGCGCAGTTTCTTGTACTGCTTCTTGCGTTTGTAATGGAACACCAGGATCTTCGCGCCGCGGCCTTCTTCCACCACCTGGCCGACTACGCGTGCGTCCGACTGTTGGCCAACCTGGCCCGCTTCGCCGGAAACCGCCAGCACAGGGAACTCAACCACACCGTCGGTGCCGGTGCCAATTTTCTCTACTCGAATCACATCTCCGGGCGCCACCCGGTACTGCTTTCCACCGGCGCGGATAACCGCGTACATACGTCTGCCTCCGTCAAATGTCGTTGAAATTCAGCCCGTATCTGGAACTTATGCAACGGATCTCTCACACGGAAACCCCAGGGCGCACACGGGCGCAACCAAGGGGCCTGCTGATTTTCCTGTGCTTGCTGTGTTTTCCGCCACGGCGCTGCAACAGCCGAGACAGGCGTCCCCAGAACGGGTCGGCCAGTACAGGCAAACTCCACTATTCTAACGTGCGCTGTGGAAATCGGTCAAACGGAATTGAGCGCGGGGAGCGCGGGTAGTGGCTCAGTTTGCGTTTCAGACCGCGCGAGATCCTTCGCTCCGCCCGAAAAGCGGCTGCGCTCAGGATGACGCCCTTGGAAGATTGGCTATTCTGCTTCCAACCTGAGCCACTACGGGAGCGCGACCTCCATTGGACTTTGCGTCTCTTCCCGTCGCTTTTGCGGTTTTACTCCTGGTGTGCGAGAATTCCGCCGGATTCCCCGGAGGAGACCCATCATGAAACGATTTCTTACCGCTTTCCTGTGCCTGTTCGCAGTGACCCTGTCCGGCTCTGCGCAAACCAAGAAGTCACCCATGCCCAAGCCCGCCGGGCCGGCTCCCGACAAAGCCTACCTACAGAAAATCTGGGATGGCTGGTCCACCCTCGACCCGGCCAATGTCGCCAAGTACTATGCCACCGGCCCGCATACCTACTTCGACATCGCTCCTCTGAAATATGGCAGTTTCGACGAATACGAGAAAGGCGCGCAGGGTCTTGTTGCCGCCTACCAGAGTGCGAAGTTCACGCTCAACGATGACCTTGCCATCCATCCCCACGGAGATCTGGTCTGGGCCACGGCCACGGTGGCGGAACAGATGACCACCAAAGCTGGAAAAGTCGAGATGGGTAATTTCCGCTGGACGGCGGTCTTCGAAAACGAAGATGGCAAGTGGCTCATCGTGCACGAACACGTATCCGCGCCGCTGCAGTAAGGCCTTCGGCCACGGATCGACACAAAGCCTTAGATTTTGATCCGTGAAGATCAGTGAGATCCGTGGCCGACTTGTTTCAATACGACTTCCAGAAGAAGTACACCGTCATGCTCGCGCCCACGAGCACCACAAACATTCGAATCCATTTCTGCGGCATCTTCAGCGCATAGTGCGCGCCCACGTATCCGCCCACAATTCCGCCGATGATCATCACGATGCCGTGCTTCCAATACACCGCGCCGGCCACAATGAAAGTCACCACCGCCACGCCGTTGATGACAAACCCGAGCACGCTCTTCAGCGCGTTCATGGCGTGAATGTCCGTCATGCCGAGCGTCGCCAGCATGGCGAGCATCACGATGCCCATTCCCCCGCCGAAGTAGCCTCCGTATACGGCGACGCACAACTGGAACAACGTGGTCCCGGCAAGAGCTGCGGTCGAAGCCTCGTGCTCGATCACCGACTTGCGCCCGCCGGCTAATTTGCGGCCGAAGGCAAACAACAGAGTCGCTCCCAACGTTAACCAAGGCAGCACTCGCATGAACGTGTGAGCGGGCGTCTTCAGCAGGAGAAACGCTCCGGCCAGCCCGCCGATCAGACTTGCTGCAAACAGCGGCATCATCACCCGGCGGGGAACATCCAGCCGCTTGCGATAAGCGCCTCCGCTGGCCGCGGCTGCGGTCCACAGCGCGATTGTGTTCGTGGCATTGGCGGGGATCGGCGGGACGCCAGTGAACAGCAGCGCGGGAAACGCGATGAAGCTGCCCCCTCCCGCGACAGAATTCAGGGCTCCGCCCAGCGCGCCGGCGAAGAAAAGGAAGATGGCGAATGCAAGCGTCAAGGAATCAGGTGTATCAGAAACCGCGCTGCGCCGCCAACGGCGCACGGGAACTCATGGCGAGCGATTACCTCTGTAATCTGGGGGTAACTGGAGATTTCTTGCAAAAACATCCGCTCTGCGGCAGGGTTATATCAACTGAGATTGTGGGGGACTTTCCTATGCGTAATCAATTTGCGATCTTCGTTGCCATCCTGTCGTGCAGCATGGCCTGGGGACAGACGCCAGCCGCGCCGTCGAGCCGCACGCCGGCGCCCTCTACCGGCCAGCAGTCGATGCCGGGCATGGATATGTCAGGCATGTCGGGTCACGACATGTCGAAGATGAAAGACATGCCCATGGATGGCGATAAAGAGGACAGCGAGGCCAGCACTCACGTTATGAAATCCATGGAAGGACACATGGACATGGGCCCGCACATGAAGATGACCGCCTTGCGCCAGCCCAAGGCCGGCGACACGGCGCGCGCCCAAGAGATCGTAGAAGAAGCGCGCAAGGCCTCAGAGAAATACTTGGACTATCACACTGCCCTGGCCGATGGGTTTGAGATTTTTCATCCCGAAGTCCCGCAGAAGATGTACCACTTCACGAACAAGCGTTTCGCCGTGGAAGCTTTTGTTCGTTTTAATCCCGAGCACCCCACATCGCTGCTTTACGAAAAGCACGGCGTCGACTACAAGTTGATCGGCGTGATGTACACCGCGCCCAAGCGCTTCACGGAAGAACAACTCGACGAGCGCATCCCGCTCAGCGTGGCGCAGTGGCACGAGCATGTGAACTTCTGCGCTCCTCCTCCCGACCAGAGAAAAGCAATGCGGGGGCCAAATCCGCAGTTTGGCTTGCGGGGATCCATCACCACGCAGGAAGCCTGCGACGCGGCCGGCGGAACATTTCGTCCGGTGATCTTCAACTGGATGGTGCACGTCTACCCGTTCGAGAAGGATCAGGCGAACATCTGGTCCGTTGAGCGCCAGCATGGCGACGCAGACTGACGCACGTAACGCGGGCCCTTCGACACACGGTCCGAACTGGAATCTTCGTTCTTGCTCGTGGTTAGACGCGGGCGGGGGCGCCCGCGCCATATAACCCGCTCCGTACGTCCTCCTGCTCACAAAACACACGCCCGCTGTGCCTTTCTCCAGTATTAATTCGCGATGAATTTGCAGCAGTTCCTTGCTATCGGAAAGGCGGGCCCATCGTCCAAGAAAGTACGATGAGATCACAATCCATGGGAACTTGGACAGAGGCGAATACGTAATCTGTCAGAGTGGGTGAAAGGCTGGCGCAGAGGTGACGCCGGTCAGATTGATCCGACATTTTTGGCGGGGTCTGGGGATTCTCTCACACTCGGTTTGGCGGCCCAGGTGAGAAAACCCCCATGGCGGCAGAGCGAGCTTTTGGCTTGTCTGCACAACCCCGGCGGCAGCATTTTATGCGATTCGTGGGGAAACACAAGTGTTTTCTCGCGCTGGTCGCGAACCGGGCCGCCCCAACCGCTTCCCGACGTGAATTCGGGAAAGAAAAAGGAGCAGCTATGAAGTTCGCGACCGTTTCAACGAGTCTGGTAATGGGGTTAGCTCTGCTGCTGGCCACCAGCGCGTTCGCAGCTACGAAAGCCAGTTTGACCTTGCAGAATCCCACCACCATCAACGGAACCAAACTCAAGCCCGGCGAATACAAACTCCAGTGGGACGGCAGCGGTCCCAACGTGGAAGTCAGCATCATGCAAGGCAAGACCGTGCTTGCCAAAGTACCGGCCAAGGTGGTGGATCTGAAATCGCCGGCGCAGAACGACGCAGCCGTGGTGACGCGCAACGACGACGGAACAACCGCTCTCGCAGGCGCCCGTTTCGAAGGCAAGAAGTTCGCTATCGAACTGGGTGACTCCAGCGAAGGGATGCAGGCAGGGTCGAGCAAGTAAGCGTGGCCGACCTACCAACAATGAGGGGAGCACGGGTGTGCTCCCCTCTTCATCAGCCCGCCGAGATCCTAGCTCGGCGAAGCCAGCACATCGTCGTAGTAGTTGATGGCCGCCCGTTTGGGCTTGTCCTTCAAACCTTTCAAGGGAATCTTCTGATCGAACGTGCTGTTCCCTTTAAGACGAGCTCTTCCCAGGAAGAACATGCCATTCGGCAACTCCAGGTAGATCGGCACCAGCATCCGGAAACTGTCATTTACGTTGGACTGCGTCACCTTCAAGCTCATCACCACATCCCCGTCCGCTCCCGTGTCGAAGGTTGCAGTCATCTGGTACGAGGGTAGCTGCGTTCCATAGACGTACTCATTGAAGAACCAGTCCATCTTGTGGTTACCCTCCAGGTCCATCTCCTGGGTCATGTGTTTTTCGACGATGGCCTTGAAATCCTCCGTGGTGGCAGACTTGCCACGGTAGGTGTTGACGAAATCCTGCATCATCTCCTTGAAGTGCTGATCGCCCGCGCGGTTGTCGTGCATCATCATGCGAAGCATGTGCAGGACGTAAGCTCCCTTGGGGTAGATCAGCCGCCGCGTCGTGTCGAATCCGGTGCGGGAGTTGCTGGTGCGGTAACCCATGGTCAGCGGTCCGGCATCAATGGCCCGGAAGCCCTGCGCATCGCGTTCCAGGAGAAGTTCGCGCTCATCGTTCCAGAAGGTGAGGAACTTCTTCGGGTTCTTCTCGATCAAGGTCAGGTAAAGCGAGGCGGACATATCGGCGAACCCCTCGCTCATCCATTGATCGCGATAGGAACTGAATCCAACGGTGTGTCCCCACCACTGGTGTGCCACCTCGTGGGGAGTCACAACTTTCCAGTATCCGCGGTCGCCCCAGTCCATCCCCAGTTGATGGCGCACCGTGGTATCGAAGTAGTAGCAGATCGGGATCCACACCAGCTCCGGCCACGACTGGCCGAAATTGCACGCCGTCTGCTGCGTGAGTTGCAGGTGCTTAAACAATGATGGGCCAAAGTAGTCGGAGTAGAGCTGCACCGCGAGTTCCCCTTCGGCAAGGGCCTTCTTGTTGAGGCCGGTTGTGCTCATCGAGCCCAGAGCCACTTCCGGAGCATGCGATCCCAGGGTCGGCAGATCGTCTCCGCTAGCCGCATGTTGCAACCCTTGCACCCAGCTTGGCGCCTCCTGATTGGCAAACGACTGCACGTCATACTCCGGCTTGTCGAGCTTTCCTTCCTCGACCTTGAATCGACCGAAGCTGAACCCGGCAACAGTTTGTGGCGCTTCACTCTTCCACACGGTCACGTTCTGCCCGCCGTCATTGTTGTCGCTTACCCGTGCTCCCGTGACGGCAATTTGCATTCCTTTGGGAATGCGGAAAGTCATGTCATAGCTGGCATATTCTCCCAGGCCACCGCCCGGATTGCTCGGATACCAGTTCTCTCGGGCAACCGGAAAGTAGTTCCCCCCACCCTCGTTGGTAACTGCTTCCTTGCCCTCATATTCCGTGATGATGGTGAACTGCTCATCGGCAGCCAGCGCCTTCGGCAGAATCACGGCGAACTGTGCGTCATCATTCTTGTCTTCCTGAATGAACGACAGCGGCTGGCCATCGGCAGTGGTCACGCTGCGGACCCGCAACGTCCGGAACAAATTCAAGGGCACGACCCGCAGGCCGTTCAATTGCGCGGTGAAAGTGGTTCTGGATTTGCCAATCAGGTTGGCACTCTTCTCGAGCGTAGTTTCCAGTTGCTGATGATCGATGCGGATGGGGTGTCCGATCGTACCCTTCTGGTGTTCGCCCGACATGGGGAACGACGCCCAGTCTCCAAACTTGTTCTCGTCGTAGGTCGCGAAATCGACTTGATCGCGTCCCTCATGCGGATCAATCTGATAGAGTTCCTGTCCGTTGTAGTGCTTGCCGTGGATGAACGCGACGAACAAGCTGCCAGGCTTGGGACTCAGCACGTCTTCGAGAATCCGTGACTCGAGATTGCTCTTGAGCTTGTGCCGAGTTGTGTGCTGGCTGTCTTTCAGCGGACCAGCGTCGCAGCCCGATGCGCCCGGCGTGCCCGCTTTCTTGATTTCGTCATAGGTCGAGTCGGTAAAGCGCATCACCATCTGGCTGAAGTTTTCACTGAACTCGTCTTCCTTGGTCAACAGCTTCAGCATGCTCCGTTCCGACGCCGGCGGATCGAGAATGAAATTTCCATCTCCGGTGAACACCGCTCCCGTCACCTTGCCCGCGACAGGAGCTACAAAGCAGACGGTGCCGGAACAAATGGAACGTCCCCGCCTCACGCTTCAACTGAAGATTGTTGACGCTCACGGCGTCGCCGGCCAGGGTCGAGTTGCGCAGGGCCTGGTTCGATGCTTCCTCGGAGGATCGTTTTCACTCATCTCTCTTATCCACACATGACGTGATCTTCTGTCACGCCTTTTAACCATAATGTTCCCCACCGCGGTCTTTGGACCGAAGCAGCTTATGGCAGTTTGAAGCCTCCTCCTACAAGGCGACTCCGAAGGACCTACCTCCATCTTTCGTACAGCATGACGATTACTCGTCTTCTTGACACAATCACCTCCATCAGGTTGGGTGGAGGACTTGCACCGCCAAGCTGTCGACCCTGCTCGGACACCAAGAAAAGGGAGCGCTTTCGCGCTCCCCTGCAAACTGAGAACTGAGAATTGTTCTTCAGTACTTCGGCACCTTTGGATCGACGCGGTCGGACCAGGCCGCAATTCCTCCGGCCAGGTTGTGCACCTTCTTGAAGCCTGCCTGCTGCAGGAATGCGACCGCCTTCGCGCTGCGTCCGCCCATTTTGCAGTGGACGACAATCTCGCGGGACGAATCCAGCTCACTCACGCGTTTCGGCAGATCGTTCAGCGGGATCAGATATCCGCCGATATTGCAGATCTGGTATTCGTGCGGCTCGCGCACGTCGAGCACGAAGAGGTCGTCTTTGGCATCCAGACGCCGCTTCAAATCTTCGACTTGAATTTCCGGAACTCCGCTGCCCACAGGTTTTTCCTCCCCACGAATGCCGCAAAACTCGTTGTAGTCTATCAGCTTCGTGACAGTGGGATGGGTGCCGCACACCGGGCAGTCCGGGTTCTTGCGCAGCTTGAGTTCGCGGAACTTCATGCCCAGCGCGTCGATTAGCAGCAGGCGCCCGATCAGAGGATCGCCGATCCCAAGAATCAGCTTGATCACTTCGGTGGCCTGCATCACGCCCACGAGGCCGGGAAGAATGCCGAGTACGCCGCCCTCGGCGCACGAAGGAACCAGGCCCGGCGGTGGGGGCTCGGGATACAAGCAGCGGTAGCACGGCCCATCTTCCGTGGCAAAGACGCTGGCCTGGCCTTCAAAGCGGAAGATCGAGCCGTACACGTTCGGCTTGCCTGTGAGCACGCAGGCGTCATTCACGAGATAGCGCGTGGGAAAGTTGTCGGTGCCGTCGGCGATGATATCGAAGTCGCGGAACAGTTCCATCGCATTCGCGCTGCTCAATCGCGTGTCGAAGGTCCGCAGGTTCAGGAAGGGATTGATCCCTTTCAGTTTGTCGGCGGCGGAATCGAGCTTCTTGCGCCCCACGTCGGCGGTTGAGTGAATGATCTGCCGCTGCAGGTTGGTGTAGTCCACCACATCGAAGTCGACCAGGCCAAGAGTTCCTACACCTGCGGCCGCCAGATACAGGGCCAACGGCGATCCCAGACCGCCCGTGCCAATGCATAGCACGCGTGCTGCTTTCAACTTCTGCTGCCCCTCCATGCCCACCTCGGGCATGATGAGATGGCGCGAGTAGCGCAGGATTTCGTCTTTGTTGAGGGTTACTGGGATTTCGGTGGTGGTGGCCATAAAGTCCTCGGTTTGATTTTAGCTTGCTGGGTTTGGAAACGGCGATTTCGGTACTGATGCGCTGCGCGTCGAGACACTAACAACAGGAAGGGCAACACATACAACAGCGCGCGTTGGCGGCAGGTTTCATTTCAGGTTTCCCGGTTCCTGACTTCCGACGAAAAATCGACAATCCCCAGTCAGATCGCGCCTCCGGCAATGGAAGGCACAATGGAAATGTTATCACCTTCCTTCAGCGCGGTCGCTTCTTTCTGCATGTAGCGGATGTCTTCATCGTTGACGTAAAGGTTGACGAAGGCGCGCAGTTTGCCGTCCTCGGTATAGAGATGCTTCCGCAGATCAGGATGCTGCGCGACCAACGCGTTCATCGCTTCGCCGACGGTCGCTCCGTGCACTTCGACTGAGGCTTGTTTGCCCACATATTGCCGTAAAGGCGTAGGAATGTGAATTTTGCTCATAGACGTACTGTAAGAGATGCGGCTAAGGGACGGCAAGATTCAGGAGAGTCGTCTGGGAACAGGGACGAGCGGGGGGCGATGAGTGCTTCTATGAGATGTTTCAACAGTCAATTGTGTTGGAGCGACAAGATGAGCTGACCGGAATAGAAAACTGCCTCTCGACTGGGAACAAGTTCTGAAAGTGTGGGTGGTCGCGGCAGGGTCCATTCTGGGGTTCATTTGGCTAATAAAGATTGTTTCGTCAGACGCCGCTTTTAGGCTTGTTCATCGTTAATCGATGTGACGAGGCGATAGAAGCACTCAAAACCTTCTGCCAGGGTCAACGAGTGAGGCGATGTTGCAACCGCAACGGCCACGTTTCCGCGAGCAAGATGCTTCATGGCACGGGTGATGTATGAGCAATCCCGCAAAGGCAGCCCCGCCGAAGAGAACCGGCTCGGGCGCCGACTGTACATCCTTCAACACCTTAGTGCTATTCCCAATCTCCGACAGTGGCAATAGTTGTAAAGTGAAGGGGTTGACATGGCACACATTCCCTTTCGGTGGAGAAATAAATGGAATGCCGCACCAAGGATGAACTTGAGCAACACCTGTCAGATATTCGCAGACTTGCAACAAGCCCTGCCCTTACGTCTGAGGAAAAGGACGCGGTTGTTCGGGCCGAGCGGTTTGCCATCAGCCTCCTGAGGGAGCACGATGAGTCCGGGCACCACGGCAAGAGATGCCCGTTCGCCACACGACTTGAATGATCCCCGAAGAAACAACCCGTCTGGTCAACTGGGATTGCCACGGTTGTGGCTCTGCAGATGGCCCTGCGGATTACCAAGCCGGAACACCCGGCGATCGTCCAAGGCGATTTCGCTCTTTGAGAATTGGCCGATTCCCCGACCCGGTCAATGAGTGATCAGGCGATTTTTCACCAACCAACGAGAGACCTAGTGCGAGCGCTGATTGTCACTGCAGCGCATTCTCTCCGTTGATCTGAAACAGACCTATGCGATTGCTCTGAGAATCCACCACGTAAATGGAACGGCCTGCGTCAATCCACATGCCTGATGGATGACCAAAGTTCGCGCCTTTGATTGTGCTTGGATCAAATGTGTAGAGCGTTTGCCCTTCGTGACCGAGGACCTGAATCTGGTTAAGACCCGAATCACTGACGTAAATATTGCCCCGTTTGTCTACAGCCAATCCGGTGCGGCGATCTGCATAGCCCAGAGTAATGGCGCGCAGGAAATGGCCCCTCGTATCGAAAACCTGAATGCGCGTGTTGCCTGCATCGAGCACGAACAGTTCACTACCGGCTACGACTACCTGGCTGGGGAACCTGAACTCACCGGGGCGATTACCGCCGCCACGGTTGCCGAGCTTGCGAATCAGCTTCCCGCGCTCGTCCATAACAAAGATCATGTGCCCTTGCCTATCGCACACGTAAATGCGTCGCGCAGCTTTATCGATGGCGATCCCTGCCGGACTATCGAAGTACGATTCCCCTCCTCTCAGTTTCCCCAAGTAACGGCGAAACTTTCCTGCCGAATCGTAGACCAGTACGGTTCGACTGGTCTGGTCGACGACGTATAGGTTATCTTGACCGTCCACGGCGAGCGCGACGGGAACGTTCAAACGGTCGCCGCGTCCGTCCAAGCGGCCGTATTTCGAGCGAATAAAGTCGAAGATATGCACGGCTTGAGTGCCGGGATCGGCGACGAAGACACGGTGGTTCGAGTCTGTGGTCACAGCAGATGGTGAATGCATTGCATCCACGCGAGCGCCAGGGTCTGCAGACCCTGCAAGGATGTCAAGCGTCCGGTCCAGAACTGGGTGTTGGGGCTTTACATCATCAGCCGACGAAAATACGCGCACAAAACTGAGATTCGCTGAAGCCTGTTGGACAGCGGTTTGGGCTGGTTGCGAGGAAGTTGCGAACGTCCCGTCCCAAGCTGCTGTGGGGCTGGGCACGACGCAAAAGACGAGAGGTCCCGAGACAAGAACAGCAAGACAGAGTTTGCCCCAGGGTCGATGCGAAAACATGCCTTGGCTCCGTTTTACCGAAGAGCACCAGCTCCCATCAATTCCTAATCAAGGCCATTCTTGCACGTTTCGCAGGTCCGTTGAAAGGCTCAAAACCTCCGGTGACGAAGGATGAGCGTTCAACTCGATTTTGCGTCAACTGACGGGAGACGCGCCCTGCAGTCTGTGGTCTTGTGGCTGTTGACCGATTCCCGTTGATGCGGGACCGTGACCTCACTAGCATTGACTTGGGAAGGATTGCGTGGACCCTATCACTCATGTGCTGGCTGGTGCGTGTATCGCGCGCGCTGGGCTGAATCGCAAGTCAGCGCTCGCTACACTGACCGTGATAGTGGCTGCGGAGGCCCCTGACCTCGACGTGCTTGCGAGACTAAAAGGTCCCGTCCCTGGATTTATTCATGATCGCGGGTTCACTCACTCTTTCGTCGGTGTTGCCTTGGTCGCGGCGGCGGTGGTCTGTTTCATGTACGTGATCTGGCGTTTCAGAGGACGCGAGGGCCAGGATCTGGCGCCGCGCTGGTGGGTGGTGTTTGGTTTATCGTATCTGGCCGGGCTGAGCCACATCCTACTCGATTTCACGGACAGCTATGGAGTGCGTCCGTATTGGCCCTTTTCAGGCAGATGGTATTCGTGGGACATCGTCTATATCGCTGACCCTGTCGTTACCATGGTCCTGTTGGGAGGGCTGCTGCTATCAGTGCTGGCTAGCCTGATGAACGAGGAATTTGGTCGCGCCCGCAAAACTCCTCACGGGCGCTTAGGGGCAGCAATGGCGCTGATCGGCGTGGTTGTGATTTGGGGTATTCGCGATCATGAGCATCGGCGGGCGCTTCACGCCCTCGAAGCCCGCCAATACGAGGGTGCAGGTCCGATCCATGCTTCAGCTTTCCCTCTTTGGTGGAATCCGTATCTCTGGACGGGCGTTGTGGAAACGGCGAGATCTGTCACCGCTGTGCGAGTGAATTCGCGGAGTCAGGATCTTGATCCGCAGGTCGAGACGCAGATCCGCTACAAACCTGCGGAAACTCCGGCAACTCTTGCCGCTAAGAGCAGTTCTGTGGGGCGGGCCTATATGGATTGGGCGAGGTTTCCTATCACTGAGACCGAGGCACTGGAATCAAGCGGGCGGGGATACGTCGTGCGGTTCAAGGACCTGCGCTTTGAATATCCGGGCCGTCGAGTGCGCTACGCTCCTTCGGCTGACGTCAGATTGAACCAAGATCTCAGCGTTGCTGACATGAGCTTTGGCGACTCGCAACACTGACACCATCGTTGACGTTAACAGACGATTTCGGTCATTGAGATTGGCCGACCGGGGTCAACGAGGGCTATCGCGATGTTTTCGCCAATCCCAACGACGCTGTCGAGATTCGGTTTCGAGCGGCGGACGCAATCATTTTTCTTGGACTTCTCGCTTATCCGCTGTGCTTGGCGAGCAATCCGACGCTCTCGCGAGCGTGTCGACTTCTGGCGTTGGCTCGTGGCGTACCGCTTTCCAAGCCGTCCGATTCTCATGCAGGCAATCGCTACCCACGCGGCATCAGCGGATCTCCGAGTATTGCGTGACCCTCGCGCACTTAGACGGTTCGCCGCGGACGTTGACCGCAGAGCACGATCCTGAGTCCTTGCCCAAGGTCCCGCCAGCTTCATCCGTTCGTACCTGTTGTAAACAGGCGCTCATTGAGAATCGACCCCGCTCCAGACGCCGTTGACTTGGCTTGCGGTCTGAGCCTACGATTTTTGTAGGGGGCAAGGAGTACTATCCCATGACTAGTCAACCATCCTCCAAGAGTCGCCCGTCCACCCGAGACTGGGGAATGAAGCTGAAAACCTTTCTCACGGCCGTGATGAGTGTTCTGAGCATTCTTGTAGTTGGGCTCGGAGGCTTGCAGAAAGACGTGTTCTGGTTGTGGATAGGATTTGTCTGTTGCCTGGTTTCGGGAGTCTTTGTTCAACTGTTTATCAACCGCATCAAGAATGAGGTTGCGTCAGGCCGCAGGTAACCAAGCCTCCTCTCTTTAGAGAGAGGTGTTGTAACCGGTCATTTCGCTGCCAACCCCAAACACTCTTATTCAGTGAGTCAGACCTCAAACCAAACCTTCCACCTGAGCCAGCCAAGCCACTTATCTGCCCTGCCTGCCGCGCCCTAGAATCTCTCAGGGAGAACTCCGATGACGATTTTCGATCCAGCTCGCGGCAGAATTATCGACGGCGGTGGCGGTAGCGGCGGCAACTTTCTTCGCTTGGTCGGCCTGGGAATCGTGGCATTCCTGCTCGTAATCTTGCTGTTCAGTTCTGTGACCAAGGTGGGCACTGGCCATGTGGGAGTTCTCACTCTTTTCGGCAAGGTGCAATCCGGCGAGACATTGGGCGAAGGCATCCACCTCATCAATCCTCTGAAAACCAATAACGAGCTTTCGATCCAGACCCAGACTCTCAAGGAATCGGCTAGCGTGCCTTCCAGTGAAGGACTGATGATGAGCCTCGATACTTCGCTCATCTATCACCTCAATCCCGACCGCGCCGCGGAAGTTTTTCAGAAGATTGGAGCCGATTATGAGAATGTCGTGGTCGAGCCGACGCTGCGCTCCGCCATCCGCGAGGCTACTGCTTCGCACACCGCGAATGCTCTTTATACCGGTGAACGCGAAATGGTCGCCAAACAAATCCTGGATCAGATCACCATGGAACTGAACAAACGCGGCATCACCGTGGAGAATGTTCTGCTGCGCGACATTCAGTTGCCGACCACGCTCAAGGCCGCCATCGAAGCCAAGCAGCAGGCCGAGCAGGAGTCGCTGGCCATGAACTTCCGCCTGCAAAAAGAAACGCAGGAAGCGCAGCGCAAGCGCATCGAAGCCGCCGGAGTCCGCGACTTCCAGCAGATCGTCGCTCAGGGCATTACGCCGTCGCTGCTGGAATGGAAGGGAATCGAGGCCACGGAAAATCTGGCCAAGAGCCCCAACTCCAAGGTGGTGGTAATCGGCAACAACAAGAACGGCCTGCCGCTGATCCTGGGCCAGTAGGCATTGATCTGGATTCGGCCTGCCGAGGGCATGGCTTACAATGCCCCCTCACGAGGGGAGCTTTGTATGAACTGGACGCGACTCGCCCTGATCACGATTGGCGCTGGTGTTATCACGTCGATAACGGATTGGGTCTTTGCCGGCGATTGGCTCCATCAGCGCTTCACGTATCCTGAGATCTGGCGGCAGGGCGTCGAGGCTCGAGCGATCGCGCTGACCAGCCCGCTACCTTTTCTTACCTGCGGGATCTTCGCCTATGTCTCGGCACGGCTGGGTCTCCACTCTGTGGCCAGTGCGCTTAAACTGGCGATCGCGGTATGGCTGATCGGCCCCTTGCCCTTGATCCTTACCAATGCCGCGTTCATGAAGCTGCACCGCGTGTTCGTGGCCTCGTACGCTGTTGGCTGGTTCATCAAGCTTGCGATCGTAGCGGTCGCGGTCGGATATTTTCTTCATTAGACTCCGGCTTTTTCCACGACTTTGACTACGGACTCACAGGCGAATTGCTACCATAAGTCCGTGCCAGCTCTGCTCGACGTCCGCCATCTGACCATCGAATTTCCGACGCAGCAGGCGAACCTCGCTGCCCTGCGGGCAGCGGGACAGCCGGGGGCGGCGGTCTCCACCCAAACCCTTTCTGCCGTGCGCGATCTAAGTTTCTCCCTCGCACCGGGCGAAGTTTTGGGCCTGGTCGGCGAATCTGGCTCGGGCAAATCGATCACGTCACTGGCCATCATGCGGCTGCTGCCGCCGCAGGCGCGCGTCTCCGGAGAGATTCTCTTCGCAGAAAAAGCCGCTGCCCCGCGCAACCTTCCGTCGTTGGATGACGACGCCATGCGCCAATTGCGCGGCTCGCGCATCGCCATGATCTTTCAGGAACCGATGACCGCACTCAATCCGGTCATGCGCGTGGGAGATCAGATCGCCGAAGCTGTCGTCGCACACAATGACATTTCGAAGCATGACGCCTGGCAGCGCGCCGTTGACGCCATGAACGATGTCGCGATTCCCGAAGCCGCGCGCCGCGCTCGCGATTATCCGCACCAACTGTCGGGAGGCATGCGCCAGCGCATCATGATTGCCATGGCCATCGTCAACCGCCCGCAGTTGCTGATCGCCGACGAACCGACCACGGCGCTCGACGTCACCATCCAGGCGCAGATTCTTGATCTGCTGGCGGAACTGCGCACCAAGTTCGGACTGGCCATGCTTTTCATTTCCCACGACCTGGCGGTGGTTTCGCAGATCGCCGATCGCGTCGCCGTAATGTATTCGGGCAGTCTGGTGGAACTCGGCGCAAGGCGCGACATCTTCAAGGCTCCAGCGCACCCCTACACGCGCGGTCTGCTGCACGCCGTGCCCGATCTCAAGACCGACCGCGGCCGTCCGCTGCAAACAATTGAAGGCACGGTCCCGGCACTGCACGCCATGCCTCCGGGCTGCGGTTTCGAGCCGCGCTGCGAATTCCGCATTCCCGAGTGCACACGCGAATTGCCGCCGCTGGTCGAGGTCGCGGCGGGCCACTGGGCTCGCTGCCCGGTGGTAAATTCATCGGCCAGGTAGACATTCGACATGGTTGGGCCGGCATCATGCGGCATCATGCTCCACATTTCTTCATTTCTTCCATCCAGTCTATAATCGGCAGTTTGTCCGGTGATTCGTGCGTATACTGCTGCTAAGCGATATCCACGCCAATCTTGAAGCTCTCGACGCCACGCTGGCTGCCGCGCCGCCATTCGACTCGGTCGTGAACCTGGGAGACATTGTCGGCTACGGAGCTAGCCCGAACGACGTGGCTGAGCGTTCGCGCAAGCTGGGGACCGTCTTTGTGCGAGGCAATCACGACAAGGCTGCCACGGGCGTGATGGATCTTGACGATTTTAATCCCATGGCCGCGGCGGCCGCGATCTGGACCCGCAACGAATTGACGCCGGAGAATCTCGACTGGCTCCGCAATCTGCCGCATGGACCTGTTTCTTTACCGGATTTTCCCGAGGTGCAGCTGGTCCACGGCTCTCCGAACGATGAGGATGAGTATGTTGTTTCGTTGGGGGACGCGCTGGCTCCGTTGATCACGCTGACGATTCCTTTAACTTTCTTTGGGCACACGCATCTGCAGGGCGGATTCTTTGCCAATGGCTCCTCGGCCGACGGCTTCCGTCCGGAATATCGCACGGTGGGCCAAGCGGAATCGGTGCCGCTGCAGCTGAAGCCCAGTGCCCGATATTTGATCAATCCCGGTTCTGTCGGGCAGCCGCGCGACGGCGACTGGCGCGCCGCTTTCGCGCTGTTCGACACGGATGCGCAGGTCGTGCACTTTCACCGCACGCCCTACAATCTGAAAGCAGCGCAGGACCGAATCTTCGCGGCGAAACTTCCGCCGCGGCTGGCCACGCGGCTGGCTGCGGGACGATAAAAGGCGAAGTGTTAGGTGTTAGGTCTTGGGTTTCGGGCCTAACCTCTAGACCTAGACCCACGGCCCCGTCCTGTAAACTCGAATCATGTCCGCTTCCCGCAGCGCTGGCAGCAAGCCTCTGTTCGAGTCTCGCGAGAATCCGCCCGAACATTATCTGATCGCGCACAGTGACGGAGGGGCGCGCGGCAACCCCGGGCCCGCGGGTTATGGGGTGGTGATCAAAGACGAAACCGGACGCAAGGTCGCGGCGCTGAGCGAATATCTCGGTCACCAGACCAACAACTTCGCCGAATATCAGGGACTGATCGCTGCCCTCGAATATGCGATCAAGCATGGTTCCAAGGCGCTCCAGCTGATCAGCGATTCGGAATTACTGGTGCGGCAGATCAAGGGCATCTACAAAGTGAAGAACGCGGTCCTGCAAGACCTGCACGGCCGCGCCAAGGAATTAATTGCGCAGCTTGAGTGGTTCTCGATCGGCCACGCTCTGCGGCAGCACAATCAGGAAGCCGATCAGTTGGCCAACGACGCCATGGACAAAGGCATGGGGCGCAGTGTGGGTCATGTGGCGGCGGCCGCCCCGGCTGGGCGAGTTTCGAGCCAGCCGCAACCGCAGCAGGAATTCGAAGGTGTGGTGCGCAACGGGACGGTGGAATTGTCGAACGGCACTTTGCCGGAGGGCACCCGCGTGCAAGTGCGCGTGAAGAGGTGAGCTAGTACAGGGAAGTGTCGCTGGTGCAGAATATGGGGGACGTTGCCTTCACCTTCACCTGCTGCCCGGAGGTCTCGATGTCCCGAGAAAACAAGATGAACCGACCTGCGTCCGTAACACCGGTAATCGCCAACAGGAGCCTAGCTCTTGGAGCCGCTGCTATGGGTGCCTTTGCTATCGGCGCCGTTGCCATCGGCGCACTCGCCATTCGGAAGGTCGCGATCCGCAGTGCTCGCATTGAGAGATTAAGCCTCGGTGAACTGACCGTCGACCGGCTTGTGATCAGGGATTCGGCGCCCCACGAGTGATTGGCGTTGCAGGGTTACGCGGTCACTCTGCGACTGAAGTGTGGTCGTGGATGATTTTCCAGCCATCGGGAAATTTGCGGAAGACCAGCGTGAATAGTCCGTGGGGAGTTTTGCCGTCCGACATGGTGAGATGCCATGCGCCGCGGACAAAGGCTGCTTCCGGTCCCAGCCTCTCGATGCGCAGCGCGGAGAACTCCAAGGTTCCCATCTCATGGCCCGGGCTGGCGTAGGTTGCTTTGTAGCGGTCGAGCGTCGCTTGCCATCCGCTGGTCTGCTTGGCGCCGGAAAAGAAAGTCAAGTCTGCGGAGTTCCAGTAGCCCGCCATGAAGGCGTCGAGGTCGTGATGGTTCCAGGCGTCCTGCTGGGTGCGGAGGACTTGTTCGACGGCCTTGGCACTCGCGTTTGCTGCGTCTTGTTCTAATTTCTGCGCAAGCCCGCCAGCCGCCAACAACAACACGAAGAGGGAACAGAAAAAGCATCCACGGCGCATAGAGTCCTCCGGCATCAAGTTTCGCACGGTTGGCAAACTCCACCAACGTCGACGCAGATCGCGCACTTAGGGTCCCAGCAACATCGCAGCGAGCGCATCTCCATAGGTGGTGCCGTCGCCGGCGGTCGGAATCATGTGGCTTCCTTCGCCGAATTCGTTCCAGGCCTCGATCAATACGAGCGGAGAGGTGGGCGAGGGCTCTGGACGTAATTGCGGATTGGCGGAGGTCCATGCGATGGCACTCTGCACGAACGTCGACACATCCTGCGGCGTTCGGCTGTACCACATCAAGTCCCCCGTGACGGACTCGGTTTCGTTCCACGGGCGGGGATCCCATCCGGCCATCGCAGTCGGAATGAATGGGAGAGGACTACCCGGGGTGGCTTCACTCCATGTCCATTGTCCAGCCTGGGACAGGGTCGAAAATGGGAGTACTCCGTTCACCGCCGGCGGCGCGAAGGGATAGTTGTACAGGGCGATCGCATCGTACCCATCGGCTTGGGCGATTGCAAACCCGGCGGAGAGGGAATGCTGGCCCATGGTGCCGTCCGGCGTTCCGAAGCCGCCCACGATGTAGACACCGGGAAGGCCCTGAGCCTGGGCTGCGGCGCGCAGTTGTCCGAGTGCGCTGACCACCGCGGCAGAGGTTACCAAGTCCTGGCGCATCTGACCGACATCGATGACGAAAAATACGGGTTCTCCGTTGACCAGTGCGTAGGCTGGGTCGGTCATGTAGCCGACCCACTCGTTGACGGCGGTGGTCCAATCGGCGGGTCCAACATCAAAGGGAGGTGCATTGACATAGAGGATGGCGTATTGCATGCCGTGACGATCGGGTAAAGCCTGCGTGATCTGCAGAGCGGAGTTGAGATTCTCGCCGGGATCATTGACCTGAACGTTGAAATACCAATCGAAGACGAAAAAATCGATTCCGAAGTTGTGCGCCACCGCGAGTTGCTGCTCGACCGCGCAAGTGGAACTGTCCTGCCATGCGGAGAAGGGTTGGCGATCTTGGTATGGGCCCAACGGCAGGCCCTGGAAGTGAAAGTTGGTCAGTGGACCGGACCAGCCATCGAAATAATAAGCGCCGACTCGCGCTCTGGTTTGCGATGCGGCGGCTGCAGGTGGAGCAATCCCACAGGGGACCGCGAAATTCATTGCGTTCGACGGACCGCCGCCTGGGGCGGGGTTGGTGACCGTGACCGCGTCCGGTCCGGCCCCGGCGATGGCGCTCGCAGGAACCTGGGCAGTGAGCAAAGAGCTGCTCACCAGGGTTGTCGACAGAGCGCTGCCGTTCCACTGCACGCTCGAACCTGACGTGAAGTTGGAGCCCACTACGCTCAAAGTAAACCAGGGCCCTCCCTGCTGGCTGCTGTTCGGAGACAGAGCCTGAATCGCGGGAACGGGATTGGGCGGGCCAGTGGATCCGCTGCTGCTGCCACTGCCGCCGCAACCCATCAAGCTAGTTGCTCCCAGAAACGCGAGGACAGGAATCAAAACAGAAATTCGCCAAGCTGGCATGTCGGACCGCCATCCTTGATTGAAGCGGGGGCCCACTGATTCGATTGCACTGCATTCCACAGGAGGAATTATGGGGCGAGTGCCGGTAGGGAGTGTATCTCCTCTCAGGGGATTGTCAAGCAACTGGCGTGTGCGCGTGTGCGCGCGTGCGCGCGTTGCGCGGGGTGGTCGGCCGCGTGCATGGGCGGGACGCGCCCCCCGGCGACAGCCGGCGGGACGCCGGCGCTACGGTTAATTTGCTACTTTCAATGCGCTTCTTCTGTGGCTGGGGCTGCGTCTGGTGTATCTACTTTCTGCGCTACGGAATGCGGCGCCGCGGGTGGGGGCTGAAAATCGCCGGGATCTTTTCCGGCCATGGCTACCGTCATGAAGTTCATCCATATCGGCAGGGCCGCGTGTGCGCCGGTTTCTTTCGCGCCCAGCGATTTCTTCTCGTCGTAGCCCACCCAGACTCCGCAGGTCATGGTCGGCGAGAATCCCATAAACCAGGCGTCGGTAAAATCGTTGGTCGTGCCGGTCTTGCCGGCCACGGGAAACGGCAACTTCGCGGCGGCGACTCCGGTACCGTGCAGCACGACTTCTCGCAGCATCGAGGTCATAATGCGGGCGGTGCGCTCGCTGATCACATCCTTCACGTCGGGGAAATCTTCTTCCAGCACGCGGCCCTCGTAGTCGGTCACGCGGGTGATGTAGCGCGGGATGACGCGCACCCCGTCGTTGGGAAAGACGCTGTACGCCGAGGTCTGCTCCATCAATGTAATTTCCGCCGCTCCTAGCGCCACCGGCAAATAGGGTGGCAGCTTGGCCGTGATGCCGAAGCGTCCGGCGTAGTCGATCACGCTCTTGATGCCGACTTTGTTCGCGAGTTTGAGCGCCGGAATGTTGCGGGACTGCGCGAGCGCACGCCGCAGCGTGATGATGCCTTCAAATTTTTCGTCGTAGTTATGGGGCGAGTACGGCCCGGACGGCGTTTCGAAACTGACAGGTTCGTCGAGAATCGTATCGTCGGGACTGGCGCCTTGGTCGATGACTGTCGTATATACGTACGGCTTGAACGAAGAGCCCACCTGGCGCATGGCCTGGGTGGCGCGGTCAAACTTTGATTCGTTGAAATCGCGGCCTCCGACCATGGCCTTGATTCCGCCGGTGGCGTTGTCGATCGCCAGCAGCGAGCCCTGGGCTCCGGAATCCTGCTCGAGGCTGATGCGGGCCGCGCCGTTCGTGCCGAGCGAAAGAATTTTGACGTAGCAGATGTCGCCGGTTTTGAGAATGTCGGCCAGTTTATGCTGCGTCCAGGCAACCTCGGGCTGTCCGACGGCCGCGGTGTATCGTCCAAATCTCAGGGTGGCGATGCCGGTGCCTGCAAACGTGACCAAAGCGTGGACGTAACCGTTGACCTCGGGCTCGTCGTCCCAGTCGGGATGAAGGTACTTGTCGAGAACCGCGCCTTCGGCGACGACGTTTCCGAGATGTCCCTTCCAGCCGTGCCGGCGTTCATAAGCGGCCACGCCGTCGAGCACCGCTTGATTCGCGGCCTTCTGCAAATCCACGTCGAGCGTGGTGTAGACCTTCAAGCCACCCTCGTGCACCTGATCGGCGCCGTACTTGTTTTCCAGGTAGCGGCGGATCTCCTCGACAAAGTAAGGCGCCAGCGAATTCGGGTCGTGCGCCAGATGCAGCGCCAGCGGCGCGGATCGCGCGTCACCGGCTTGCGCGGCTGTAATCTTGCCATCTTCCAGCATGGCATTGATGACCAGATTCCGGCGCTTCAACGCGCGGTCGGGATGATTGATCGGCGAATACAGGCTCGGGCCCTTGGGCAATCCAGCGAGCAAGGCCGCTTCTTCCAGAATCAGTTGCTTCGCGGGCTTGCTGAAGTAAAACTCCGAGGCGGCCTCGAACCCGAAGACACCGTGGCCGAGAGCAATCTGGTTCGCGTACAGGGTGAAGATCTGCGGCTTGGTGAAGCGGCGCTCGATCTGGATGGCGAGCATCGTTTCCTGCACCTTGCGATGAAATGCGCGGTCGGGCGACAGGAAAAGATTGCGCGCCAGTTGCATCGTCAGAGTCGACGCGCCCTGCACCCTGCCGCCTGATTCGACATCGCGATACGCCGCCCCGACGATCCGCCAGAAATTGATTCCGGAGTGCTTGTAGAAATCTTTGTCTTCAATCGAGACCAGCGCGTCGCGCAATACAGGCGGGAAGTCATCGTAGCCGACGACTACGCGCCGTTGCAGCGCGAACGATCCGATCACCCGCTCATGATCGTCGTAGAGTTCGGTGATCGAACTGGGCCGGTAGGCTTCCAGGGCGTCGACCTGCGGCAGGTCGGTGGTGTAGACGAGCAGCAGCCCGGCGGTCGCTCCCACCAGTACGGCAACCAGCACGAGCAGGCCGAAGAGCACGCGTCCGACAAGCCGGCGGCCGCCGATTTCCACCTCGGGAAGATTTTCGTAGAGAGACTTCATCCGTCGAGGTCAGGATAGCACTTCAGGCGGAGCGGATTGGCGTAGTCGTGGAGACGCGGTCACTGCCAGTTCCAACGCGACGAAGGAAAATCGCCGACAGCACATACAAGACGGCCGCAAGAATCGCCAACGATCGTAGGCCGAACCACAGGGATAACGATTCCAGCAGGCCGCCCAGGAGCGAGCCGAACAAGTTCGATCCGAGAGCGCTTCCGCGAAAACCGGCGCGGGCAAAGCTGGAGACGAAAATAATGCCCGCAAAAAACACGGGAACGCAGAGGGCCAGCGTGGCCACGATGGCGCGTACGCGCCATGATGCGAAGAACAGCTTTTCCACGGGAACGGCAAACATCACTGCCAGGGTAAGAAACAGGCCGGCATAGGGGATCCACAATGGAATTCGCGGCATCGAGCCATAGGCAAGATTGGCGGCCACGATCAGACACAACAGGCCCGACACGACGATTGCATTCACGACCCACGTGGTGCCGAACAGTAGCGCCATTTTGCTGACGATCTGTGCCTCCAACAGCATGAACCCGGCTCCGAGGAACAGGAAATGAAGTTCACCGCCAGCGCGCTCGCCGGCGGTCTGGCGCAGGAACCAGCCACAGATAATCAGCACGGCCAGAGAAACCAGAATCACCGAGATAGGAAGACCGGGCTCGTGCTGGTAGAAGTAGGGCCAGTCATCGGTGGTCAACCGCGCTGCCTGCATGGGCATCTTGGAGTGGGTTGCCAGATAAGCAGCGAGCGCGGGATCGGACGTGGCTTGCGCCAGCCGTTCACGCGAGCCGCCTACGAAGAATCTCCCGGAAGTATCGTAGCCGCCGAGTTCGCTCTGGAATTGGATCGGGTCCTGACCGAACGCGTCCTGCATCAGGCTGAACAAGCGGCCGGCAATCCAGGGATTGTCCACCTGAAACTTCACGATGAATAGGCCGTCCGGCTTGAGCAGACGCTTGGCCCGCTGCAGCGCTTCGCGGGTATAGACGTAGTTGTCGATGCGGATATTGGTGAAGTGCGACATGGTGGTGTGCGAATCGAGGAGAGAAAAGACGATGAGATCGAATTGGTCGCGGCTGTTCTGGATGTAACTGCGGGCGTCGTCGAGGACAACGTGCGTGCGCGGGTCTTGATATGGGTGTTCGAAGTGCAGTTCACGGCCAAGCTGGAGAATCCGGGGATCGATTTCGACGGCGACGACGCGGCCCGCGCCGTTGCGAAGAGCGGCGGCGACGTCGTTTCCCATGCCCGAGCCCAGCACCAAGACCGAGGCCGGAGAAGGATAGAAGCGGTACGGCATGTTGTACGAGTTCCATTCCACGGGATGGCGTCCGAATTCTTCCGGGTGCGACTGAACGAAGGCTGGTGAGAGGTTCAGGAGCGTCTGATACAACGAATCGTTCGTGGTCAGCGAATAGGCTTCGACCTGCCCGTTACCGTACACCGGACGTATCACCAACTTCTGATAGGGCGACCAGTATGTGGTCGCATTGCGGTGGTCGGGGATAGCAAGTAAAGCCACACACGCGAGGAAGGTGAGGCCGAGAGCTTTGCGGCCTGCTGGATTGGGCCAGAACACCAGCAGAGAAAAGATACCCGCCACCAGGAACCATACCCACGGTGGCTGATATAGGAAGCAGAGCAGGGTAAATCCCGCAATTCCCGCAAGACTCGCCAGGACGTTGACGCTGTACGCCGCTACACCGTTCGGAGCGTTCTCCAGATACCATCCCACGAGTTGGCCGAAAGGGATAAACGTGGTCGCGATGACGGCAAACAGCGGGACAATCACGGCCATCGCGAGGAACATTCCCAACCAACTGGTGGGCGCTGCGGGAACTCCCCAGACGTGGACCTCGACGCCTCCGCCCAGCAGTTGCGGCAAGGCGGACATCGTACGGCGCAGAGGAGAGATCGGGCTTTTCAGGATCACGGTCAGCAGCAGCAATGGCGCGATCATCGCGCTGAGCAGAAGACGACGGCGGCAAAGATAACAACCCAGTCCGAAGCCCAGGAAACAGGCAACCAGTACGAAGTTCTTGAAGTACGCGAAGATTCTGACTTCGGAGGAGACCCAGCGGATCATCAGCATTTCGACAAACAAGCCGAGAAAGCTGACCAGCACAAGTTGACGGTAGCTGAAACCACCGAGTCCTGCGACCGGAACTTGCAGCCAAGTCATGGCCGGCGCCACGCCGTGCAAGCGCTTGAAGACGCGGTGGACGATCAGTATGGCGACTGCGGAGATCAGGAAGAGAAATATGAGGGAGAGAGGCGAATGGGTGATGGTCTCCACGGTGTAGGGCGAGCCTCGATTTCAAAGTGCCAGGAATTTTGGGTGAGTCGGACTCACCATATTAGATGAGCGGGAGCGTGAACAAAAAATCGCGCGCCCGAAGGCGCGCGATCCTTGAATCATCGGTATTCGAGAAAGCCCTAGCTGGCCCGGCTCTTCAGCACTTCCACGGCCTTGTTCAACTGATCATCCACCGGGTTCTTGGGCTTGGCTTCCTGATCGGGAGCGGCGGTCGTGTCTTCGTCGTCCGGACCCACGGAATCGTCTGCCACGTCGGCTACCAGGACGTTGGGCGTGATCGCAGCGTCTTGAATGGCTTTCCCGCTGGGCGAGTAATACTTCGCCACGGAGAGAATCAACGCGCCACCATCGGGCAGGTCAATCGTCTTCTGCACCGAGCCGTCGCCGAACGTCTTGTCGCCGACAACGTCGCCGCGTGCGTTCTCCAGAATGGCCGCCGCAACAATCTCGGCCGCGCCCGAAGTTCCGCGGTTTACCAGAACCGCGACTGGAAGAGTAGTGATCGCCTTCGCCGGATCGGCATTGAAGGCCTCGCGGGGAAATTTCTGCCCCTGCAGGTAAGTGATCGTCCCGTGATTGAGGAACAGGTTCGCGGTGGCGACGCCTTCACTCTCGTCACCCTCGGCGCAGTTGCGAAGATCGAGCAGAACCTTCTTCGCTCCCGACTTCTCGAGCGCCTTGATTTTCGCAGCAATCTCCTGGGTCTTGCCCTTAGTCAGGGCTTCGACTTTCACATAGCCGATACCGTCGTCCATCATCTTGTCGGCCACCGGAGGAATGTTCACGATGTCGCGCGTGATGACCACTTTCTGCGGCTCGGCCTTGCGGGCACGGACCACGGCAACGTTCAGCGTGGATCCCGGCGCGCCGGCCAGCAGGCTGCGAATCTCGGGCAGCGACATTTCCCGCGTGCTTTGGCCTTCAATCGATTCGAAGATGTCGGTTTGCTCAATCCCAGCCTTCTCGGCTGGAGATCCCGGCAATACAGCCACCACCGCCGCGTAACCGAAGCGCTTCGATACCACGGCGCCGATGCCGCCCTTGGACTCTGCCTTGTGGCTCTTGAAGGCCTTGTAGGAGTCAGCCGACATGTAGCTGGAGTTGGAATCGAGCGACTCCAGAAGTCCATGCAGCGCGCCGTCCGTCACCTTGGGGATGTTCGGCTCTTCGACGTACTCACTGCGCACGCGCGAGAGCACTTCACTGTAAACCTGCAGTTGACGGTAAGAGCCGTCGCTGGAGGAGGCGTGTACGCCTCCCATCGAGCCCACAACGACGAACAGTAGGACGGCAAAGGAGGTGACGAGAATCGCTGCTTTGGTTTTCATGGACATCTGTTTTTGGTCTTCTTCTGGAAGGAACTGCTTCCTGAGAAACTCTGCCTATTATATCTCTCTAGATGCGGATTTCGATCCCCAGGGTGCTTGATTTGAGCCTCTTCGGTAATATGAGGCCGGCGCCGGCTCTTCTAACGGACGGACGAACCCAGGTTCCGTCATCGGCTGGGGTTTTGGCGTTGACTTGCGGTCGCAACGCTTCCCAGCGGTCCTCAACAAAACAAACAACTTATTTCACGCTCAGGGCTTGAGGGTGATCGTCATCGTGGTCTGGACCGACACCGGCCGTCCGTTCATGGTATAGGGCTTGAACTTCCAAAGCTTCACGCCGTCGATTGCGGCTCGCGCAAAGGCCAGCGATCCCTGCAAGAACTTGGCGTCTTGTACGGTGCCGTCGCGACCAATCAGGACTTGCAGGACGACCGTCCCCTGTTGTCCTCGGGCACTGGCGGGATAGTCGAGCTGGGGCTGATCCGTCAGCAGCGCACGCGCGGACGCTTCGGTTACAGCGACCGGCTCGATCGATTGCATAGCGGCTTCGGGGGGCTTGTTCCCACTGGCATCGGGAGTCATCGAGGCCATTTGCGACTGCAGGCTCGACGGAACATTGCTCGGAGGGGTGGCATAGTGCGGCGGCGCATTCTTCTGGGGCGCGGGTTGCGCTGGAACGCTAGACACGGAGGACGATGCCGGAGGAACTACTGCAGGTGTATCCGAGCGCGGAGACGCGGCCGGAGTGGGAGCGGCAACCGCCGGGGTGGCCGATGGAAGAGCGGTCGATGGAGTAGACCCAGGCGTGGAACCGGGAGGGGCAGCAGTTCCGCCTGCGGCCGATCCGCTAACAGGCTGGGCTGCCTCGGGAGTTGATGCGGGACCCGGCGCGGCGGAAGGCGGCGCCTGATCGCTCGGAGTCGCACCGGTTGCATCGCCCTGTGCTGGAGGCTGCTCCGCATTCGCACCCAGGCTATTCGGTTTCTTTACCGTCGGATCAACCACCGGCAACACCTGGATCTGCGAAGGATCGGTCGTGGCGTCCGGAATGTTCTCTGCGACGGGGAGCTTGTACTCATCTCCGGCGCGGCCAAAATCTTCGTGCGCCGCCGGCGCCTGGGGTGTGGTCACCAATTGCGGATTCAGCCAGGCATGCACTGTACGACGTCCATGCGCCCATGCCACGAGCATCTTCGGATGCCAGGGCGCTTGCGGCGCAACCACAATCGCACAGCCGGCCAGAACCAGCGCACCGATGATTGCCCCTTTCAGCGGGAACCGCGGGCGGGAAGCCTCCTCAGATTCGCTGCTCTCTCCGGTGATATATGCGAAGAGCTCCGCCTCTTTCCTCTGTTCGTGCCGCTGCTCCTGGGTGCTGTGCAGATTCGGCTTCTCGTCGGGAACCGGCCGTTGCGGCGAATCGTCCGAACTCGGCGGAGCTGACGGAGAATGCGCAGTCGGCTGGTCGAAGCCGAGCAGTTCAGGCTTCGCAGGCGCTGGAGGCGGCGATGGGTGCGCTGCTGGAACCGCGGTCGACGCCGTCGACGTGCCCGCGCGCGTCTTTAAATACCACTCCAAGCCGCGAGGCTCGCTGGGAGGCGGAGGAGGTGGCGGGAGCGGAGCTGGCTTCTGTTCTGCCACCGACGCGGCCATCGGCTCCAAGTCTTTCAGCGGATCCACGGGCTCGACCGTCGAGGGCTCCAGGGAGGCATGCACATCCGAGTCAGTCTCGAACTGCCCGCCGGGAGTCGTGCCGGCAGACACCAGGAACTCTCCCGCCCGCAGAGTTCGCTCGCTTCCTGGCTCGCCGTTGGCGGGAAGGGTTGCGATCGAACCGTCTGAAGCTCCCGCCGCAGCCGCTTGCGCCGCGGTTGCCGCGGATTCCTGCTTGGCGCGTAGCAGATCGCGAGCCGTAGTCAGAGTGTCTCTAACCTGGTTGACCAGAAGGGGCTTGCGCAAAATGGAATTCGCGCCCGCCTGCAGCGCCTGCGGAACGCTGACGTCGTCACTCACGATCGCCAGGGTCAGCGGCCGTTCGGAGGCCTTGCGTTCGCGGGCGGCGGTGAGAAGCAGTCCGGCCTCTGGCTGCTGATCCCAATCGATAATGACGATCTGAAAATTCTGGTGGGTGATTTTTTCGACCGTGGAGACCGCCTCGGAACAGTGCTCTCCCTGCACGTCGAGACCGGTCAGCACCTGAAGAATAGGCGCAGCCGTTCCCTCATCCGAGGAAAACAAAAGGCAGCGAAGGGCCATGCTCTTTCAGACTAGGGGCAGCCAGTAACTGGGGCAAGATTACCGAGGGGGCCGAATAGCCACCGATCCTGTGACCGCGAGTACATGTACCACTGGGCACGGCTACGCTAAAATGCTCGGTCGCCCCAACGCGGAGGCCTACTTCTGTGTTCCTCGTTCCTCTGCGTTTTGGTAAAGGGTTTTGCCGACCGAATTTGGCACTCTATGCCCCTGCAAGAACGCAACTACTGGCTCACCACGACCGAATTCCCCACCGTTGAAGCTTCCCGCCCTGTACCGGAGGTCGTCGACGTAGCTGTGATCGGGGCGGGCTTCACCGGCCTGTCTGCCGCCCGAACCCTGGCTAAGCGCGGCGCGCGAGTCGCCGTACTCGAGTCCGAAACCATCGGCTGGGGGGCCAGCTCCCGCAACGGGGGCATGGTGCTCACGGGGATGAAGCTGGGAGTTAATAAGCTCATCTCCATGTACGGACGCGAACTTACGCGGCGCATGTACGCCGCCTCGCTGGCGTCCATGGACTGCGTGGAGCAGATCGTCCGCGAAGAAAAGATCGAGTGCGACTTTTTTCGCTGTGGACATCTTGAAGTGGCGTGCAAGCAGAAGCATTTCGACGACTACGCCCGCCAGGCCGAAATCATTGCGCGCGAGTTCAACCACACGCTGCGGGTCGTACAGAAGCACGAGCTGAGTTCCGAGATCGGCTCAAGCATTTACTATGGCGGGATGGTCGATGAAGTCAGCGCGGGAGCCAATCCCGCGCGTTACGTCGCCGGACTCGCCCGCGCCGCGATGAAAGCCGGAGCCGAGATCTTGGAACACGCGCGCGTCGAAACTATCGAGCGCGACGCGCGCCAGGGACAGGCCGGATGGAAGTTGGCAACTTCCCGCGGTCCGCTCTGGGCGCAGGAAGTCTTCGTCGGCACCGGCGGATACACGGGCAAGGCCACGCCCGCTCTGCAGAAGAAGCTCATCCCCATTGGGTCCTTCATCATCACAACCGAAGTGTTGCCCGAAGCACTGGCCCGCGAACTCAGCCCGCGCAACCGCATGATCTACGATTCGAAAAACTATCTGTACTACTACCGGCTCACGCCTGACCGGCGCATGCTGTTCGGCGGCCGCGCCGCGTTCTTTCCGGAAACCGATCAGACCATCCGCCAGAGCGCCGAGATTCTGCGGCGGGGCATGATCGACGTTTATCCTCAGCTCAGCGACGCCAAGATCGACTACGTCTGGGGCGGCACGCTCGACTTCGCGTTTGACATCATGCCCCACGCCGGGCAACTCGACGGCATGTACTACGCGGTTGGCTATGCGGGACATGGTCTCGCCATGGCGACGTATCAAGGCCAGAAGATTGCGGAACTCGTGGCGGGGGACAAGCCGGAGAATCCGTTCGTCGGCATTCCGTTCCCAGGGGCGCCACTCGGCTTGTACAACGGGAAACCGTGGTTCCTACCGTTTGCAGGGGCTTGGTATAAGTTCCTGGATTGGGTGAGCTAAGTGACTTCTGCACAATAATGCACCATAACGGTGTATAACGGTGTATAAGGGTGCATGATGGTGTCATGGCAGCCACCCAACCAGTCCGCAGAAGTGTAACCCTGCCCCCGCGGTTGGCCGAGCAGGTCGATCGCATTGCCAAGAAAAGACGCCTGAGCGACAACCGTGTGCTGGTCGAACTGGTCGAGCAAGGCCTCGAAGCCCAGAAGGAAAAGGAGAGAGCTTTTTTCGCCCTAGCGGAACGCTTTCGGGCGGCGGCAGACCCGAAAGAAGCAAAGCAGTTGGGCGATGAGATGGGGCGCTTCATCTTCGGTGAGTGATGCCGCAGATTGAGACTTGGTCGCGCCTCCCCGCCGCGCTTCGGGACCACTTGATTGCGGGCATGCGCGATCGCAATCTCAGTCTGCAGGACCTGAATCGACTCCGTATTTGGATGGAAGCGAAACCGGAGGTGCCAAAGGGCCCTTGGTACAAGATTTCGGCTCGCTCACCCTCTGCGGCGAAGGCAAATATCCCGAAACGTTTCTTCTCGCTGGTCAACCCGCAGTGGGGCGCATATAGACAGCAGCGAGTATCTATGCATCCGCATTCCTCTTCCTCAGCAACATATACACCGCCGGCCCCACCGCAATTGCAATAGCTCCCCCGATCAGCCCAAAGCGGTCGCTGCCCAACAACGCGACCAGGGCCATCACCACCGGCGCGCCCACCACGTAGAGCAATCCTGCCCGCCCGCCGGGGATGGTGAACGAGCGCTTCAGTTCCGGCTCGGTGCGCCGCAGTTTCCATGCCGAGAGCACTGTCAGCACCGTCGTCGCCGAACGCAGCCAGAGGTACACCGAGATCAGTTCGGCCAGACTCTGCCAGGCCAGCAGGGCATAGATCACGGCCGACACCACAATCGCCAGCCACGGCGTCCCGTAGCGCGAGTGTTTGCGAGTGAGCACTCGCGGCAGATATCCGTCTTCGGCCATCGCAAACGGCATACGAGTTGTCGTCAACACGGTGCTGTTCAGCAGCGCGACGTTGCCAACCATCGCGGCCACTGTCATCCACGTGCCCAGCCACGGACCCCCGATCATGCTGGCAGCGTCGGAGAAGAATCCGGTGTGCCATTTTTCCCAGTTGCCCGCTGACGCGAGGCCTGCGAAGGTCGGCAGAAAGTACGCCGCGATCGATAGCGGCACCACCAGCGCTAGAGCTCGCGGATAGGACCGTTGCGGATTCTCAACCTCTTCCGCCACCGTTGAGAGTTGTTCATACCCCGAGTAGAGCCACAGCCCAAGTGCCAGTCCTACGCCGAAGACTTTGAAGGTCGCCTGATGCGGAGGCACCCATGGCGTGAACGGATTGTGGCGCCAGTGGAAGAGCGCGATGACGATCATCGTCATCACGGGGATGAAAATGAAAACTTCCAGCGCAGTGGCGAGTTGGCCGACCATCTCGATGCCGCGCACGTTGATCCACGTCAGCACCACGATTAGCGCGACCGAGACGAGGTAGTGTTCCCACCACGTCATCTTCGGGAAGTAGTAGACGAGATAGTCGGTGAACAGCACGGCATAGGCGCCGCCCAGCAGGAAGGATGCGGACCAGTTCCACCAGCCGGAGAGAAAGCCCCAGAAGTCGCCAAAGGCAGCGCGAGTCCAGCGGTAGAAGCCGCCCTCGACTGGCATGGCCGTGGTGAGTTCCGCCGAGACCAGCGATACCGGAATGCACCAGAAGAACGGCAGCACCAGCAGGTAGAGCAGCGTCATCCCCGGGCCCGAGGTCGTGACCATGTCTTCGAGTCCGAAGGGCCCGCCCGTCGTGTAGGAGAACATGACGAAGACGAGATAGAAGAGCCCGGCCTTGCGCAGCGTGGAAGATTTGCCGTTCGTGGTCAAAGATTTCGGTTAGGCCGCGAGGATTCCCGTCAGTGCGCCTTCCAGTTCCAGCAGCTTCCGCTTCAGGTCGAGTCCGCCGCCGTAGCCGCACAGGGTTCCGTCCGACGCGATCACGCGATGGCAGGGGACGACGATCGCCACCGGGTTGCGATGGTTTGCCATCCCCACCGCGCGGAATCCCTGAGGCCTACCCACGGCGCGTGCGATGTCGCCATAGGAGCGAGTCTCGCCATAGGGAATCGTCAGCAGGGCGCGCCAGCATGCCAGTTGAAAGTCCGTGCCACGCAGATCGAGGGCGAAGCTGAACGCGCGTCGTTCCCCCGCAAAATACTGCTCTAATTCGCGTCCATAGGAGCGCATCGCGTTCGCGGATTCCTCGAAGCGGACGCCCTTGGTCTCGGCCCGCAGATCGCGCGGGTTGGGACGAATCGTCTGCTGCCCGGGCCGGCGGGCATCAAACTCCAGCGCCACCAAACCGCGGTCGGAAGCGGCCAGGAACAAAGGCCCTACGGGAGAGGTAAACGTTGTAGAATGAAGCGTTTCCATAGAAAATGCACCGTTCGAACCCACTTAATTGCGCCATAACCATAACACGGGACGCGGAGTCCGGGCTGACAAGCGGGGGAAGCGGGGGAAGCGGTTGACAGAACCGCCTTTTTCGACGACAGTGTCACGTGCAATTCGTGCTTGGGAAAATTCAGCGTTGAAAAAAGCCCTCATCGTTCTCGGCGTGGTCGTGCTCGCGCCGGTGCTGGTGGTCAGCTTGGTGGTGTTGGCGGCTGGAGACTGGCGCACCGTCGGCCTGACTGAAGCCGGTGACACCGTGTCGGTGAGTTCCATCCGCGTGCTCAAGAACAATCAGCGGCTAGCGCTGGTTCGGGTCGAATACAAAGATCCGGCAGAACTTCCGCAAGGTGGACCATTCGTCGAGATGCGCGCGCGGGTTCGCTTCAATTGCACCAGCGGCACCGCCGCCCCCACCACAGAATGGTTCTACTCCCGCGATCATAGCGGACGCTTCGTCGTCAGCAAGAAAGCCACTCACGACGACCAGTTCGGCAAGAATCCCGAAGGCGGCTTCGGGGAGCTGGTCAGCAAGAGCGTCTGCAGCCAGACCAAGTAACTGATCCTTCCTTAGCTGAGCTAGTCATTCACCGCATATGCAACGTACACGCCGCCCGACTTCGACTTCGGATCTTTCCCTCCGCCCGCCCCGATCACTACGAACTGACGTCCCTTCACCTCATACGTCGCCGGAGTCGCGTTCCCCGCGAACGGCAAAGTCGTCTCCCAGAGGAGTGCGCCGGTCGCCTTATCAAACGCGCGGAATTTCTTGTCGAAGTTGGTCGCGCCAATGAACAAGAGCCCTCCAGCGGTCACCACTGGACCGCCGTAGTTTTCTGTGCCTGTATTTTTCTGGCCTTTGGCTGCCAGATCAGGATACTCGCCCAGCGGAATCTTCCAAACATAGTCGCCGGTGTTGAGATTGATGGCGTTCAATGTTCCCCACGGCGGTGACACGGCGGGATATCCCTCGGGATCCAAGAACTTGTGGTATCCCGTGAAGTGATATTTCATGGCCAGCGGCGCGGTCTCGGAACTCGCCAATTCCTTGCTGTCGTTATCTCGCGCGGCCCCGCTCGTCGCTTTCGTTGCTCCACCACTCATCACATACGCCAGCAAGCCGGACACCTGATCGTCAGCCAGGTTCGAGAATCCGGGCATCCGGCCCTTCCCGTTCTTGATGGTCGCCGCAAGGTCGGCCGCGGACATGCGGTCGCCGACACCCACAAGGGCAGGAATGGCCGGCGGCGATCCAGCCATCTTTTCGCCATGGCAAACCGCGCACTGATTCAGGTAGAGACCCTTGGGACTGTTCTCTGCATTCTCACCTGGCGTGTTCTCGGCGAGCGCCCCGGTCCAGGCCAGATCATTAGCGTTGACGTAGAGAATTCCTGTCTCCGGATCAGCCGCCGCGCCACCCCACTCCGCCCCGCCGTCGAATCCGGGGAATATGACCGTGTCTTTCCCCACGCTGAAGGGAACAAACTGACCCTCACTGCGGAAACTGCGGAATTTCTCCAGCGCCCACTGATGCACCTCCGGCGTAGGCTCGCTCAGAAGATTTTCGGTCAGCAGTTGCCGAGCAAAGGGCACAGGCTTCGCAGGCAGACATTGCGGTTGCGCGGCCAGTTCGCCCGGTACATCGCTCGCCGCATAATTCCGGCATTCGATTGGAAAGAGCGGCTTCCCGTTCGTCCGATCAAAGAGAAAGACGAAGCCCTGCTTCGTGGTCTGGGCGACCGCGTCCACCTTCTTGCCATCGCGTTCAACCGTCAAAAGCACAGGTGGCGCGGGGAAATCCCGGTCCCACAGGTCGTGTTTCACGCCCTGAAAATGCCAGATGCGCTCGCCGGTCTCGGCGTGCAACGCGATCAGACAGTTCGCAAATAGATCGTCGCCCACGCGATCGCCTCCGTAGAAATCAAATGCTGCCGAACCCGTGGGAACATAAACGATCCCGCGCTGCACATCCACGGTCATCCCGGCCCAGTTGTTCGCGGCGCCGCTCGTCTTCCACGCTTCCTTCGGCCACGTGTCGTAGCCGAACTCGCCGGGATGCGGAATAGTATGGAACGACCATCGCAATTTGCCGCTGCGCACGTCATAGGCGCGCACATCTCCAGGAGACGCCGGCAAAGTCTCAGCCTCGCGTCCGCCTACGATCATCAGGTCTTTGTAAATCACGGCCGGGCTGGTCATATAAATCGACTGCGCCGCCGGATCGCGCCCTAAGTCCTCGCGCAGATCGATGCGGCCGTCTTTCCCGAAACTTGAAATGGGCTTGCCGGTCGCGGCATCGAGCGCATACACGAAGTTCATGACTCCGACCAAAATTCGCCGGTCTTCAGGTTTGCCTGTTTTCGTGCCTGCGCCATCGGACCAGTAGGCCAGACCTCGATCTGGCTGCGTCCCCTTCACCCCAGAGTCAAACTTCCACAACAACTTTCCCGTCGCCGCATTCAGGGAAAACACTTTTTGCGACGGCGTCAGCCCGTACAGCACTCCGTCGACGACAATCGGGCTCGTCTGCAGGCCGCCCGACTCTTCGGTATCGAACGTCCATGCGATCTTAAGCCGCCGCACGTTGTTGCGATTGATCTGCTTCAGAGGCGAGAAGTGATTATTCTCGGCCGTCCCGCCGTAGACCGGCCAGTCCTGATCCGAATGTTGGTCGCCGGATTTTGTCTGGGACGGCTCCGGCACTTCGCCGGCTGTCGCCATCATGCTGGTAAGCACAACCCAAGTACCGATCGTGGCGAAATTCATCTGCCTCCTCGCGGAAGGACCCGCGGCTGATTCTAGATCAAGATGGGACCTTTCCGCCGACCGCAAGTTTTTCACAGCCCGTGGCACCTCCGTAACTGCGGAACCACTTCCACGCACCGCATTTTCAGCTTATGCTGATCAGAGAAGTCGGCGGAACGCTGGCCCGATTTCAACCCACCTTCGTATGGACTCACTTCGACTTTATGGGCTGGTTGCAACAGGCGGCGTCGCATTGCTGGGCGTGTATGCGCTGCTGCGGCGCAAGCCCAAGACGGCCGACCAACTCGAGCGCGAGCGCCGGGCGTGGCTTGAGGGCACGGGCCGCATCACCGACGGCACCGTGATCGATGTGCAGGAGCTGGCGGTCACAAGCAACTACCATGCCGCCATCATGCTGATCTACAAGTACGACGTGGCTGGGGTCTCGTACGAATGTTCGCAGGATGTCACCTATCTGCGGCACGGGATCAATCTGCACTCCTGCCGCCTCGGACTGCACACTTCGGTGAAGTACGATCCGCAGAATCCCGGAAATTCCTTGGTGGTCTCGGAAAACTGGACGGGGTTGCGCCAGTAGAACGTGGGGCCGTCCGCTACTGCCAACTAAGCCGCATGACGGTATTGTGCTTGTCGATGGTGACCTGCAAAGACTTATCGCCGCCTCCGACAAACTCGGCGGAAACGGTTTTTGAAAGATCGATGGTTTCGTCGGCCGACAGCGCTCTCACGCGCAGCACATGCTTTCCCGCCGGGATCTTCACAGTCTCCGACTCCACGCCCCGCAATCCGTTGAACACGACCAGATGCTTTTGAGTGGCCCCGTGCAGCGGTCGCGTCAATATCAGCTTGTCATCGACCCAAACGAAGAGGGTGGCATCTTTGAACTGGTGCTGTACCGCCAGGTCGAGTGTGGAAGACGGAACCACGATTTGCTTGGCGGCGTGTGAGACCGAACCGCGAACTTTCCGCGTCGCGGCGGCGACTGGCGGCACCTTAGCCGTGCCAGTCGCGGGGGGGGGCACATCCTTGGCAGAATTCGGCGTGGAACTTAGTCCGGCGGGACTGCTGGGAGCCGAGTCGGACGCCGTCACCCCAGCTTTGGGAGAAATCACGAACAGCTTCGACTCAACCCCGGCGATCACCAGCATGATCACGGTCGCAACCCCGAGAATCAGATCTCGGATCGGCGCCTTCCGAATCCCGCTACGAACCGCCTCCACGGCCTGCGCCACCTCGGCCGCAGAATTCGTCCCGGAGGCTGTCTGCCCGGTTTCCCGGCTGCGCGTTCCGGTAGCCGAGGTCGCCAGCGGCATGGTCGTTCGCAGCGACGTCGTGGTCGAGCCCGGCTTGAACAGTTTGTGCAGCTGGCGGACCTCTTCGGCGAACTCCGCGCCGCGCTGGTAGCGCTGCTCCCGATCTTTCGCCATCGCACGCGCGATCACCCCATCCAGTTCCCGAGGCAAGTTCAGGTCAAAGGCACTCGCCGCCACGGGTTCACGGTTCGCCACTTTGAAGCACACCGTGGTCGCGCTGTCGCCCTGGAACGGGGAATGCCCCGTGACCATGGCATAGAGAATCACGCCCAGCGAGAACAGATCCGAACGCCCATCCACTCCTTCTCCGCTCAATTGCTCCGGCGCCATGTAGGCTGGAGTTCCCAGCACCTTTCCGGGAAGGGTGAAGTGGGCGAGATTCAGCTTGGCAATGCCGAAGTCGGCAATCTTGGCGCGCCCGTCCCCGGTCACAAGAATGTTTCCGGGCTTGATGTCGCGATGAATTACGCCTTGGCCGTGGGCATAATCCAGCGCCTCCGCGACCTCAACGGCAAGTTGCAGCGACTTCTCCAGAGGAAGCTTTTTTTCGCGCGCCAGAATCCGGTTCAGGGCCTCCCCTGCAACGTACTCGAGGACGATGTAAGGGTCGTGGTTTTCGGGATTCTCCCCAACATCAAAAATGGCGACAATTCCGGGGTGATGCAGACGCCCGGCGGCCTGCGCCTCATGCATGAAGCGCATGCGAAATTCTTTTTCCTCGTCCGGTTCCTGCCCCCACAGCGAAATGGTTTTCACCGCGACCAGACGGTCGATCTGGGGATCCAGGGCCTTGTAAACGACACCCATGGCCCCGCGGCCCAGTTCAGCCACGATCTCATACCGGCCGAACCGCTTGATCTCGGGATTCTCCATGGATTAGTCCTTGAGCCGCAGTTGCAGCTCTGCCACGCAACTAGGGAGGGATTCCTACTATGTTAGCGCCGCGGACACAGTGGTCCAGCAGCCTGTTTGGCTTGCTCCATTACCCCGGTAATGCCAAGTCCCAGTACAGGTTCGGGCCCGAAAATGGGTAGTTTTGAGGGTGGCCTGAAAGTTGATGGCTGAGAGCGGAAAGCTGGGGTTCTAGGAGTTTGTCGGGAATAGATTCTGCCAAAGCATCAAACATAACAGCTTTTCCAGAGGGTGTTTGAGCTTAAGATGCGGGCATGGGAAAGTGCTTTCGGTCCGGGGATGTGAACCAGGCGCTGCTACTGCCGCCCTCACTGCATGATTGGCTGCCGGAAAAGCATTTAGCACGCTTTTTGGTGGATGTGGTCGATGCCTTGGATCTTGGGGCGA
>Ga0181532_10000548_pt1 | contig 38742 bp, 28 predicted proteins | sample PEATcosm2014_Bin_33_FD_119768 | JGI IMG/M metagenome (GOLD analysis project Ga0181532, IMG submission 119768) | Peatland microbial communities from MTU Mesocosm Facility, Houghton, MI, USA - PEATcosm2014_Bin11_30_metaG | ecosystem: Environmental > Terrestrial > Soil > Wetlands > Peat | place...
ACTGGCAGACGCACGGGACTTAAAATGCGAAGGGTGATTCATCGTAAGTATAACTAATTAAAGACGATGTTTGCGCATTGGACAGATGCAGCGGATTTATACGGCTCAAGTCCTTGGCGAACTAGAGAAGCAGAACTGCACAGATTTCGGGGAAACCTGAAACGGCAATCCCGAGCCAAGCCCGGCGAGACACTCCAACCGGGAAGGTGTAGAGACTAAGACGGGCAGCATCTAAGCTCCGGCTCTTGAAGGGATCGTCCAGACCGCAAACCTGGCGTGAGCCCTCCAAGGGCTTAACGTTCGGGCGGCGAAAGCAGTGGCCGGCCTGAAAATCCGCAGGGCTTAAACGGCCCGTGAGGGTTCAAGTCCCTCCGCCCGCACCACCGCTCGCGTAACGCTCTCTCACTTCTTGGTTCAGTACAGGGAGCGATTGTGGCTTATACGCAATCCGCAGCAACGCCTCTGCTCCCTTGGGCTCACCGCGTAAATGTGCTTTCCTTCGTCTGCCAAACACCACAACCTGGTTGAACCGGACTGACTCTGGATGTTCCAGGCGGAAGACACATATACGGTCAAATTGGCCGGCCAGTAGACGCGCGCACGTGCCCACGGCAGGAGCTGGAACCACAAATACCAGTACACCCTCGCTGGTGACCCAGCGATAGCAGTGCTCCAGGAAGACCAACTCCATCCTTTTGAATTTCTCGCTCTTGTTCATCCCGAAGACCGAGAGACGGTCGGCCAGGTCATAGAGGAACCGACCACAATTGCATTCAACATGAGCAGATAACTCCGCCGCGATCTATCAAAGGAATCAATTTCTTAATGGCTTACAAGGTTTTGGCGAAGGACAGGCTCGAGTTGCAACCGGACACACGCCGTCGCCTGTGCCATCAAGCAAGGATTGATCTAGGCGGTTCCGCTGATGGCGGCGTTTCTTAGTGTGGCGGGGTTTGTCCGGCCGCTTCGAAGTCGTCTGGCGTAAATGGCCGCGGATTGTCGAGGCCATGATGGGTTAGTAGGGCACTCAACTCGTCGACCTCGTGGGCCAGATCAGACCGTCCCTGCTCCCGAAGGGCACCGGAGGCTCGGGCGAAATCCTCAGTTGACGGCTCGAGGAATGGTTGTGATTCCAACTGCTCCGAGAGCGGCGCCGCGCCACCGCCTACCTCAATGTGCGAGCTTGGTCCGCGTCCCTCAGGATCGATGCCGCCTTGACCAGATAGGAGTCGCGCCGGATCTATCGTCGGATTCCCTGGCGGCACTAATGAATCGAGATAAATCCGAGCAGTCGTCGGGTTCAGTGGTACGTAGCCATCTTCGATCAGACGCGCGATGCTTTCAGCTGAGCCTGCCCCGCTCCGAGCGCGATCGCCCACGCGGCCAGACCCGACCTCGCCCCCCGGTCTGATGAACTGCGCGTAGGTGGGGTCCAAAATGAAAGCTTCCGAGTGATCAGGAAAGTGGAACTCGACGACCGTGAATTGGTGGCTCTGGCCAGTCATGCGACCTGCCACGCCGTTTACGCTGTATCTCCTGATCGAGGCCGGCACTCCGGTGCCTTCCAGTTGGGCCGCGATCGATAGCGCCGTGATATCGCGTGCCATCATGCACCGACCGGCCAGTCCGATACCGCTTAGCCCTTCTTGGCCAAGCTCGCCGGACATGTAGCCCCGCGCGACCCCGACGGACTGCCTGATTACGGTGAGAGCGTCGCGGGGCGTCCCGCTGCCGCTCCGGAGGCGAGAGCGCGCCGCGGCAGCCGCGGCTGGGTGCGGCAAGCCGTAGTCGACCTGCCCTCGAGTGGCGGCATTGATGCGTGCCTGCTGGTGCGGCGATGAGGCGCCTCCTGCCGCCGATTCCACCTCGGACAGCTCCGGCCTCGGCGCCTCACCGTACGGTCGCCGGTCGGCATCGTGTTCGGAGAGACCGCGCTCAACAGCTCCTTCTATGTCGACGTCCGCCGGCAATGGCGGTTCGTTCGGACCGCCAAACGAAGTCCTCCTGCTGCCTGTAAGTGCAGGTGCCGACGACTGCGATGTGACGGATGTGGCACTGCTCGTCGGTGTGCCGCCGGTCGTACCGGTCGTGGCAGCTTTGGGTCCGCTCCCCGGATCCGCGGGCGGCGATCCGCCTACATCCGACAAGTCGAACTTGCCACCCACTCCAGACTCAGCCGGAGGAGCGGAACCCCCTGACCGTGCGCCGCTGCCTGAAGCCGTGTCTGAGAAGTCAAAGCGCTCGTCCGTGGTCGGCGGCTTTGGCGCCCCTTCCGTGGACGAACCACCGGAGCGGCCCTCTAGATAGTTCTTGTTCGATTCCTCTAGATGCGGCCCGAGCGCTCCACCGGCTGTTCCGAACGCTCCCGCAATGACCGTGTCGCGCGCATCTTTGCCGGTCGCCAGTGCGCCAGCCGTGGCAGCCGTACCGCCGACGCCGGCGCCAGCGATCGTACTGACGACCTTGCTGCCTTTCGCGATCTTGGCCACCGCCTGCGCGCCGACGCCACTAATCGTGCTGCTCGTGACGGTGGATATCGCTGCATCCTTCATTGACACACCTTGGATGCCGGCTGCCGCAACGTTCACCGGGGTGTTGCCAACGACCTCGGCCGCGACGCTGCGTCCGACGTTGCCAAGAGTTGTCGCGGCCTTACCAACGCCGAATGCCTCCTTGGTGGCCGCGACCACGCCTGGTGCCGCGCCGATAGCCAGGCCCGTACCACCGCCAACTCGGCCGGCTTTCACCGCACCTCCCAGAGTTACCTCGCCTCCAGTAAATTTCTCGCTCGCCGCGTAGCCGCCGACAGCGCCAGCGGTTCCTGCAAATGTCGTCGCGCCCGCCACCTCCGCTGTGGCACGAAGGGCGCTAATGCCACGCGCCGCCCTGGCGGAGCTGATTAGGCTGCCTGCACCTGCCGTGGCAAGCAACGTCAAACCCTCTTTCAGGATCGTCAGACCCAGTACCCACCGCCCAGCACTGTTCATCAGCGCTGCTTCCCATTCGCCCACTTGGCGCGCGTAGCCCTCGGACCACATTTCGAGGCCCACCGAGAGGTTAAACGCCGGAATTAGCTTGCCGGTGTTCGCCAGCCCTTTGATTTCGGCCTGCATGCTGCGGGCCTGTTCCTTCTTGCCGAACATCTCTAGCTCGTCAAGGTCGTCGACGTCCGCGGCCCACTTGACCAACCCGTGGACAATCGGATGTTCCTTGCCCTTTTGCCGTCGCTCTTCGAACGCCTGGTAGGTGTCTTCCGCCAAACTCTCGGATTGAGCGGCGTACTTCTTGATCATCTGCGCCGCCTGAGTCTTCAGAGCGATCGCCTCGTCGTTTGAGACCGGCACAGTCATGCCATTTGGCAGGTGGAGCGCCGCCTGTGCCGTATTGTTCGGATCTGGGACGATGCTCGCGATAACGGTCAGAACCCTCCGGAAGTCTTCATAGGTATTGCCGGTGGTTATCGGCTGAAGGGCGAGCGCGATATCGCGCTTGCGGACTTCTTCGTTTTCCTGCTCGCGTTGACCTTCGAGGGCTTGCTCCAGCGCGTGTTTGAAGTGTGTGACCTTGGCAATGTCTGATTTGCTCGGGCCAAGACGCAGAAACCGAACGATCGAATCCAACTCGGCGGCCATTTCGTCGCGAGTCATCTGCGTGATATCGAGCGACTCGGTTAGGCACCGTGGCTTGACGGCAACGACCGGAGTCGCGCGATGGGCCTTCACCGGAGCGCCAAGCTCCCTTTGGCGCTGGCGTAAGTCAGCAAGGCGGTTTTCGCGCTTGACTACATCCGGCGTGGATTGGTTCTGCTTGCCAATCCAGCGCTCGAGCCTATTGATCTCGTCGTCAACCTCTGACTTACTCATTTGTTCGACTGGCCGGTCGCTGATCGGTGGGGCATAAATGTCTGACTCGCCAGTCAGCAGGGTCAGCGGATCGATGGACTCGTTTGGCGCGCGCTGGATCATGCTAGTGACCGCTCGGTTGCCCGACCCGCCCTGTTGCATCACGTGCGCAAGTTCATGCGCGATCAATCGACGGCCCGAAGTCTGCGTGGGAGCATATTGGCCATTGGCAAAGACGATGTTATGACCAGTTGTGAAGGCGTGAGCGCCGATCGCCCGGGCCGCTGCATCCGCTGCACCCTCGGTGTGCACCCGCACCCCGCTGAAATTTTGCCCCAACCGGGGCTCCATGAAAGCCCGTGTCGCCGCATCGAGTGGCTGACCTGGGGATTGAACCACCGAGTAAAAGGAAGGCGACACAATAACTTGGCTCCCTGCACGCGTCGAAGGGCTTTTCATTGTTGTCGGCGTTGGGTTCGATTCTTGCACCTGGCAGTCCCCGAGAGTGCTAACAGATTCAGATTCCCCTTGAGGCCGCTTGATTGTGCTCCAACCTTGGAGGAGTCGTGGAACACTCGGAATACGCATCACCCGATCGGCGACCCGGTCAGCTTCCTGCTCGTATTGGTCGCCTGGTTGGCTGATCGTCAGATTGGTTTGATTCATAGAGCGCGGGGCAGATAGACTGCGTAGCACCGCCTGATTCCCGACACTGTGATGCAGCGCCGCGAGCGGATGCAAAGTGGAATGGTCCGAACCCGCAGCGGAACCGCCAGCTCCGAGGCTGCCACAGTAACTAGGACCGTTCGTACCGCGCAGCGGGTGTAACGCCGCCTGACTGCCGACCACCGTCGTCGTGGCGCGTGCTTCGGTGGGCTTCGTTTGTGGACTCGCACTCTGAGCTGATCGCATATGATGCTGTTCGGTCTCTGTTCTACTCCGTCGGTTCCGCGCTCTCCTATGTCTCTGAGTTAAAGAAGTGCCAAGTGTCCATCGGCGCCGGCGGCGCAGGATTCAGGGTCCGCAACGGCAGGATTGGCACGCCGCGAAATACGTTGCCGGTCACTGCGACCGCCATCACGGATGAACCGTCCACCGTGCTGGTTACCGGCAGCGGAAACAGCCACAGGCTTGCCAGTTCGGGAATCCCAGCATTTGACGTTGAGGCACCTTCGTTGAGCACCATGCTGCCGGTGTGGGTGCAGCGCGAGACGCCGATGATCATCGATACCGGACCGGTCGTCTTGGTTCCGATATACGAGTCGCCGTCGACGATCACGGAGTCGCGATCGTCTTTGCTCAGGCTGAACACGAGCAGGCCCGCGCCAGATGTAGCTCCGAACACCGTCGTGTTAATGTCGTTGTCTTCAAAGTGCAGCGCGATCGGCACGCCCCGGGCGATGGGTTGAAGGAATGCCTGCTTCTCAAAGAGTGCATAACTGTCGTTTAGAACGGTGACGTCGAAGGTTTCGAGCGGCGCGGCCTGCACCGGATGCTCGACCAGCGCGCCCGGCAGTTCACCGAGCTTCACCTTCTTTGCGGACGCCTTGCCAGTCTTCTTGGCGGGACTCAGATCGAAGCGGTCAAAGGCATCCTGCAATCCGGAAACGTTGGCGGCAAGCCTGTCAATCTTCTGCAGCACCACCGAGACCGCTTGGCTCATGTCGAAGTTGGCGGGCAGCGGGAATCCGCGCAGAGTCGCGCTGGCCAGCTGCACCGCAGGATGGAAGAGCACAGTGAAGAGGCCATTCTGCAGATCTTCGCCGGTGGCTGCCGCGTTGGCATTGACGGCAACTTCCGCGAGACTTTGCAGGTAGGCGAGCGAGGGCAGGGTCAGGAACCAGAATCCGTTGGGGCAATTCCGGACAGTGTTCGATTCGAACTTGGCTATGCCGCAATCGGAATAGACGAAAACCGGCAGCGTGATGCCGGTAAACACGTTCTCGCGAACGAGAGCGCGATCGAAAAATGACGCGAGAACCTGTCCAGTTGCCCCCGCCTGAACTTCGGTGGTGGGCAGGATATCTTTGGACACCGTCGTAGGAAACAGCAGGAACCCGGCGATGAAAGTCGACGGACCGAAAGCAATCGGCGCACCAGTTACCGTGAAGCCAGACTCCATCTCGAACGTGTTGCGTTCGAGGCGAAATCCGGAGCACGTGCCGGCAGCGAGAATGCCGACGCCAACCTGCGCGGCCTGCGCGGGCGCGAATTGGAAATCGCAGCCTTCAACGCTGAGGTCGGTGCATCCCGCGGGACGCAGTCCGATAGAGAAAAAAACTTCAGCGTTTTGCGGAACGCTTGGTGTCGAAACGTTCGTAACTCCGAAGGGAACCAGCGGCAATTGGAATTCAATTCCGCGAATGCTGACCGACGATGCGGCGTTGAGCACGATGATTCCCTGCAGGAATGCAGGTTCCGATCCTTGCGGCACCTGGAAAACGACGCCGCCGGCGCAGGCTTCCAGTGTGAAGTTGGAGTGCTCCGACGTCATGATCAACGGCTGAGTCAGGTTGTAGACGCCAGGAGCGAAACAGACATTCACTCCGGCTTTTCCGCGATATTGATCGAGAATTGATTGCAGCGTGTTGTTGCCGGTCAGATCGCCCGGACTCACGTTCACTGTGCAGCAGCCACCGAGTTTCTTACGCGTTAGGTCAACGAGGTTGTCGAACGGATTGCGGCAGTCGGCAATGACCTGCCCTCCGCCGCTGGGCAGCCAGGCGACCACCGCGAGAGGGCAGATCCACAAACGCGGACCGTCGGATGGCTGCGGGGTAGTGAGATAACGCTCGGGATAAACCTGCTGCGGCGTGCTGGGGCGAACCGCAAACATCCAGTAGTCGCCGAGGTGAAACGGTTCGCTGTTGGATGTCTGCAGCGTGACCTGAATGCCTGTATCGCCGAGCGGGACCGGAGTCCCCGGAGTGAACGGGAGTTGCTGCTGCCAGACTCGCAGGAACACGCGAACCGGGTGAGGATCTTTCGGATTGCCGTCGCCGTATGCCGCCGGCAGCGGAGACTGGAGCGAGATCGTCTGTGTATCAGGGTTGTAGGCTGCGGTGAGGATTGTGACGAAACCGTCGGTAGCCGCGACATATTCGCCGTTGGCGAGTTCGGCGGCGGCCATCAGGACTTCGACGGCCTGTCCGCTTTGCGGTTGATGCTCAGCGTCGATCGGCCGCGATTGCAGCTTCAGAGTCTGAGGATCGACCACGTCGACGCGATATAAGAAAGACGCATCGTCGTATCCCCACAAAAGCTGCGGTCCCGGACCCTCAATTTGGGATCCGACCGAAGAAATCTGCACTCGGATGAGTTGATTGTCGGCCCCGAGATAGCCGCCTTGCGCCGTAGGATCGCAGGGGGTCGGCGTGCCAGCAGTATTCGTGAATCCAACCAGCAACGTGGCCATGGAGTTCAGGCGCATGGTCGCGGGATCGAACAGGAGGCCTTCGCTTTCCCACTTCGTCTCGGCGTCGGCCAGTGCGCTGGGACAATCTTTGCCCGTGGTCACCAACCGTACGATGTGCTGGATGAGACGCGTGCGCTGCGCAGTATCTGGCCCCCCGAGAGCGACATCTTTCAGATCAGAGTCTTCCACGGCGCTGACTTCCTGCTCGCGCAGGAATAGATAGATGTATTCATTGCCTGGAGCCTGCTGAGGAAGAGGAACCCAATCGGGGTCGACGATGTTGTCGAGCCAGTCGGACTGCTGGCTATAGAGAAGGCTTTGGGGCAAGTAAGCGCGCAGTCCGCCGACGTACATGGTGCCGGCGCCGACTTGAAAGTCGAAACCCGGCGCTGGGAAGGTGACCGCGTATCCGTTGTCGGGAGTCCCAGCAGGACCGATGATGTCGAGCAGATCTTTGCGCGATTCTTCTGCGGAAATCACCTGCGACTCGTTCCAGTCGGCTTCGAGCGTGACGCGTCCCTGTTGCATCACGACAGAGCGATACTGCTGCCGTTCGTCGTAAGAGATTCGAGCCCTGTCGCTACCCATGTTGTCCTCCGTTGCCGCTTGAGTTCCGATGCGCCGGGTCTGTCGATCCGGATGGTTACGTGACGCGAACCAGGACCGGCACAAGACCGAGCGGCATGAATTCCTGATACTTGATCAACAGACTGCGTTCCTTGATCGGATAAATCTCGCGCGAGAATGCGCCCATCTCGGAGCCGTTCTCCGCTCCTTGCGTGATTGTGCCGCCGACGGGTGCGAGCACCGCGGAATCCGCCGTTGGCAAGACTTGCGCGTAGCCGGGCTGGCCAAATTGTCGTGATGCGAAGATCGGACCCACTGCTGGCATCTGCACGCTTTCGTACTGTCTCGGCAATAAGCTTCCTTGTGTCCAGGCGGTAAAACGTACGCATCCGTGCTGCGTGTCTTCGACGACGCCGAAGTCGTCGAGAATGCACTCACTCGCTTCCAGGCGATGCACAAATGTTCTGCCGAGCACGGTACAACGGCTGAGATCGGTCTCGCCGTCGCCGAATGCCAGCGCGGATTGCGCGAGCGCGACCGGATACGTATCTTCGAGCAACATTCGGTTCAACTGGACCAGCAACGACCCCGTTGGATTTTCCGCCATAAGAGCAGCGGTCGACGCATTCAAACGCACATCGGCGAAGCGGTCAGCGGTGTAGATGGACGGCCCGCCAAGCGCCACGTTCAGCCCTGAGATCAGGCCAGTGAGCAGCGCGCTCGGCAGGACGCTGACGCCGTCCCATGCCGAGAGACTCTGCTGCGTAGCAGAATCCAGCAAACCCATGAGAAATGTCGCGAGTGGACTGGAAGCTCGCAGGATAAGAGCAAGGTCGACGGGATCCTGCACGTCATCGGCAGTGAAAAGACCGAATGCGCTGGTTCGAATTCCCTGAATGATGCTGTCGTTCGCATTGAGCGTTTCGACGTTTCCGCCATTTCGGGTGCGGATGGGCCCGGTAATGCAGCGGTCGAGTGTAAGTTGTATGATCTCGCCCTCGATCCAGAGACGGCACGGGCGAAGATCTCTTCCGTCGACGGATTGGGCGAATAGCGCAGAATCGCCGGTGTTGCCGGGATCGAGCGTGCAGCAGCTCAGCGTCACCCTCGAGAACTTGCCGCGCAAAATGACGTCGCCACCGCTGACCAGCAAGCCGTCGAGACGGAGAGAGCTTCCGTCGTTGCCGGTGAGTGTCCACGCACTGACGTTGGGAGCGGGCGCGGGCATGCGAAACACGGGCCGCTTCATCGCCGCGGCCTGCACTACTACGTTGGCGATGTTGGAGGTGTCGCCCACGCTTACGTACGTAAGCGAATCGCCGAACGTCGTCGTGCCACTCGGTGTTTGCACGGTGACGGCCGCGCCGCCTTGAAAACTTGTGGTTGGCGCAGGAAGTGTCGCAGCCGGCGCGCCGAGAATGCGGCGATCATAGGGGCCCGCTCCGATCGTTGAGGCGAACCCGTAGTGATACGTCACATAGAGCGGTTGTTGCCCGGCAGGAGGATTCTGTACGTGAAACCGCCCGATTTCCGGAAAGACCGTATAACGCTGGCTCGTCGTGTCGAAGAAATCTGCAATATCAAGCAGAACATAAACGACGCCCGGTTTCTGAAATACGCCGAAGGAGTTTGGAACGACGGTCACGCCGTCGGGCGCGATCTGTGAATAGAGAGGAATTGTTGGCGGATCACTGAGTGCGGCCTGGAGCAGAGGAGTCGCAATCGGTCCAGGGAGTTGCCACTCCTGCGGCGAGACCCAGTTATCGCCATAACTTGTAGTCTGTGACCGCGCTGCCGCGCAGAACAGCGGAACCTGGCGTCCTGTGGGATCGAAACTGTATTGATTCGGGCATCCGGTCATGGGCACCGGAGTGCTTTCATCGACCCCGAAACTGTAGAGCCTCCATAGAAAAACGCCCAGGCGCGGAATGTTGTGCCAGCCAACCAGGTCAACGCCGCGGCGAAAATCGGCGGTGTGAAAATGCTCGTCGAATGCGGTCTGCGATTGGGTGGCTCCATAGGCGTTGCGCAGATCGGCCCATCCGCCGATTCCGGTGCGAGTCCAGAAACCGACGAGTCCTTCTTCAAGCTGCAGCGACAGGCTGCCGGCAGGATCGGAATCGTCAGCCGGCCAGCCGATGGTGGGATCGAAATTGTGGCGCGTGCGTCCAAGCCTGCGGAAGAACTCGACGACCTTGGCGTCCCAGCCGGTGATGTTGGCGGCGATCTCTTCGAGAATAGAGACGGTTCCCTTGCGCCGCCGGTAGTAAATCGTCTTGGCAACGTCGAGGCGCTGACCGCGGGCGTCGAGACTTGCAACCAGGTTGGTGGCGAGCAGGTCGCCGATGTACGAAATGACCCAATCGTCGCAGGTCTCGATGGACTGGTCTTCCCAGAGACGATCGATACTGCGGCGGAGAATCGCGGCCTGCGCGCCAATCCTGTTCACCATCTCGCGCAGCGGTCCTGCAGTATTGAAGCTGTCGGAATCGAGGCTACGATAGATCGCAGGCAACAAGTTCCAGAGCTTGTCCTGGTAGTACACCTGATAGTGATCGCGCTCATCCAGCATTGGGGTTCACCTCAGGAGTGATGTTGAGTGCGCTGCTGTCGAGCGAAAAATAGGCCCCCTCCCCCGGATCGAAGCGGTAGGGCGTTCCGAAAAGAAGTTGGACAATCGAGGCCAGCGAGCCCATCGAAATCGACGTCGGAAAGAAAAACGAGAGGCCAAGCGGCAGGAACCTGGTGGTGCGGACGCTGAGATCGTGAACCGAAATCGTGCCCGGCACGGAGAGGCATGCTTCGTAAATCTCGCTGGCGTAGATGACTTCTCCAATTCCGATGCGTTCGGAACCGAAGAGTCCGTTCGGTGGATCCAGCAGCGCCTGCTGCACCGCCGCGATGACGGTCGCCGCGACGTATCTGGGATCAATCGCGATGGCAAACGAAATATGAACGGGCACAGCGGTTGCCAGCTTCACGACGACCGGGCGGTTGGGATCTGCATCGCCCTGCAGTGCGATGGTGGCGGCATTCACCGCGCCATCATCGTCGCCGACGTAGACGGTGACCGCGGTTCGCTGTTGCAGAAAATCGAAGCTCCAGTATGCGTGCGCCCGCGCCACACCGGGCGTGGAGGCGGCGATCGCTTCGTAATCCTGGCCGGAAACGGCTCGTCCGAACGTCATGACCGAAAGCGGAGCGTAGTGGCGAATCTGGCTCGCCGGATCGGGGTCGGCGCCGCCGGTGGCCGCTATGGGATTTCGCACCGCGGTGAGTCCGGGCTGGGCTGTGACGATGGTTGTCAACTTGCCCGCATCGGGCGCCGCAGCGCCGCTTCCGAAGCGGTAGTTCGCAACAATGTTGTTGTTCCCCGATGACAGGCGCGCTCCGTTGATACCGTCGCCGAACTGGACGTGCGTCTGGTCGTCGTCGTCTTCGCGCGTGACGAAGATTGCCGCTGTTGGTTTCTGGCCGTAAAAACTTTGGACTTCCTGCCACTCGATTCCGTTCACCCAAACGCGCAGAGTGCTCTTATAGTTTCCGCCCGAACTGGAATCAGCGCTCAGCAAATAAGTCAACGGGGATTTTTGCAGCACGAACTCCTGCCCAGCCGAGCTGGCATCGCCGCTGCCGAGGACCTCGCCGCTGACCGACTTACCACGCGACATTGAGAGTAGATTGAACAGCACATTCAGCGGAGGAGTCAGCGCCGGCGGGTCGTCCGGAAAGTCCGAGAGTTGCATGGTGGTGAGATCCGCACCGACAAATCCGGTCGCGCTCTCGCCATCGCCGTTCACGTCCTCCACGAGAACCGGGGACGAACCAGCGGGAAAGGCCGGGGGATCGATCGCAATCAGTTCTGGACTTGACGCCGAGAACGTCGCCGACGGTGTCGGAATCAGTTGTCCGACATCCTGCCAGCCATAGCGGATGACGAGGCTTCCCAACTCGGAGTTGGAATACACGGGTACGACAGTAAGTTGGGAGTGCAGGACGGCAATTCCGGGTGGGCTCGTCGGCGGCGTTTGAGGAGAAGAGGGATCGGGAGCGTTGGCGTACCAGATCAGTTCAGAATAGCTGGTGACGCTGGCGAGTGTGGCGACAGAAATCATGTCGATCGCGGCAAAGGTACGCTCGACGACCGATAGTGCGGAAAAGGCCTGAACGGGTGCTGGGGCTTGTGCCAGCTCTACTGCCGGATGAGCAGAGAAAGCCTCGAGCACCGAAGTCTCGCCAGAAACCGCTGAGTTCAGATTGCGCTTGCCGTCGAACAGGATCATGTCCCCTGGCGCAATGTTCCGAACCACCGACTGCAGAGCGATGGTGGTGCTGCTGCCGTTTTGTTCAATGGGAGAGCCGGGATATTGCCATAGGCGCGTGAACTGCGAACTGCTCATCAGACGGTAGTCGGAAGCGGCGGCTCCGTCAGGCAAGCCGAGCGCCGCGGTGAATCGCACACGGGTATTGTTGGAGCCGCGCGGATCCGCTTCCTGAGCGAGCGAGGCGACGGTGGCAAAGGCATAGTTGGTATTCGATCCATTCCAATTCCGTTCGACAACGAGCAGGCGGTCTCCCGCATTGATAGAAGAAACGTTTCCTTCGAGCAAGACGCTGCCGTCGGCGCCCAGAGTGGATGAGTCAGGCAGAGGATCAGCCGAGACTTCGTCGAGCGGCTGCACGACGGTATCGGCATCGAGCTCGAAAATCTGTGGCTGTGCTCCAGGACCGGGTTTGCTTTGCACAGCGAAACCTTGCGGCAGGGTGAAGGGTTTTGTGGCACTCGTCAGGGCGGCAAGAACCGCGGCGGCGCCAATGCCCGGACGCGGCCGGTACCCGAGCAACTGGATGATGTGCCTGACGCTTTCATCAAGAGCCGCGGTGCGCAGGTAATCTTCGTTGGCGATGCGCTCGTTGTAGAAAGTCAGAATGTCGGCGATGTAGGCCCACCACTCCACCATCTGCAGCGCAAGGTCGCTGGTGCCGGCGGGCTTCCAGTTGACGAGTTCCGTTTCCCCGGGCAACGAGAGCAGCAGCGCGTGACGAAAGCTGGTGTAGTCGCCGACGCGATAGGCAATCTGATCGCGCCCCGGCGGATTCGTGATCAACTTTGGGTGAACGAAGCAATCGCAGGGGCAGTTGGAAGAAGTTGTCATTTTCCGCCATCCACATAGACCCGGAGTGATCCACGCTCCGGGCGGCTCGGGTCGTTATCGACCCGCAAAATGTCGTTGGTTGCGACGGTGACTTCATCGGGCAGCTCAATGAAGTCAAGGATGACGCCGCGCCGCCGGTACTGAATGTCGTGGACACCGCCCACGCCATAAGCCTTCTGGATCGCGGCTTCGAGCGCGCTTTTTTCGAGCGGTGTGCCGAACGTGAAATTGTCGGTGTAGAAAAATCCTGTGGTGCCGTCAGGGTTCACAGCGCTGCTCAACGCGGTCAGCACCGCCTGCTTCACGTCGCCGCCAAACGCATCTGGGCGGGCGCAGACGTAGACTTCAAGATCGAGCGCGACGTAATGTGGCGAGGGCGCATACGACTCGTACCCCGCCAGCCGGCGGCGGTTGAGCAGTCGAATAAGGTCCAGTTCTTCCGGAGTCGTGATCTGCTCGCTGCCGAGAGGATCGGCCGTTGTGAAGACCGAGAGCCAGCTGCCGGTCCAACGGAAAACGGTGCCCGCACGCTCCACCCACGGCAGGGTTTCGGCAGCGGCAATATAATCTTCGGGACGAACCGCCCGGTATTGCACCGCACGAAACGCTTGCGGAGCGAGGCGGCGCACACTGTCATTGGATTCCTGGTCCGCGCCGCCTGTGGCGGGAAACGGATTGGTCACGCTCGTGACCTGTGGAATTACAGACGGGTCAAAACGGGTGATGGTGTCTGCGGCCAGGTTTCCTTCCGCGCCCACTCCCACACGGTAGCTCACGGAGAAGACTGCGCCCGTTTCCGGGGGCGAGCCGAAGTTGCCGTCACCAAAACGAATCGTGTCGCCCTCGTCTCCGTCGTATTCATACGAGATGGAGTTGTCGGAATTGTTCACGACCGGAATAAAGCTGGCGCGATCGAGCGTGAACGCGGTCTCGAGTTGCTCGGCATCGAGCAGATCACGGTGCCACGTCCAAGCAAAGGGCGGGTCTAGAGGCGGGATTTCAATCAGAGAAATCTCGGGTAGAGGTTCGGTTTGCGCATCGGGTGCGAGCCACACGAGCGGCGTGTTCTGCAGCGTGTACAGATAAAGTGGCAAGAATGCCGTTGGAGTGCTGTTGGGGGCGGTGCGCACGACCGCCAACGGCATCTGCAGGTTGCTCGCCGGGGGAGTATCGATCGCAAAGCTGTCGGAGAAGCGCCGACCCTGCGTTGCCGGGATGATGTTTCCTGCAACAACGGTGCGCGCCTGGTCGTGGTCGAATTGCAATGCCTCGGAAGCGTCCCACACGATGTGGGTCACTTGAGTGGGATTGTTGGACGCATCCAGAAAAAGCGGATCGACTTCTTCATTCGAGCTGGTGATATGGACGATCTCGCGAATCGGCGGATCAGCGGAGACCGCTGCCTGGGTGTCGATCAGAATCGCCTGCCCCGAGAAGAAGTTGAAGCCGTGTCCGACGACCCACATTTCGACCGACCCTTTGCCGAGGCACAACTGGCTGTCATCCCAGTAGTAAGGTTGAACGGGCCTATTCCATTTCGCGTTGACCAGATAGTTGGTGCGATCGGCAAGGCCTGTGCCGGTTTCAAAGACAACGATCTGTCCGCTGGGATTGAGTCCGGACACGGGAAGGCCCGCCGGGATGCTTGTGCCCGTGACATTGAACTGGAGTTGAACGCTGGCGGAGGTCGCCGTCCGCGGCTCATAGTCGACCAACCTCGCCAGGCGCACGATTGAACGGCGCTGTGTCGCCGTCTCCAGCGTGGCTTCGGCCGCGACGCGGTCCTGGGTGTAACTTAGATCGTCGGCCAGTCCCGCCAGTGCTTCCAGAAACATCACGCCAAAATCGGCTTCGGAGCGCTCCTGCCATTCGGGATAGCGCAGGGCCGAGAAATCGAGCAGCGCCTTGCGGAAGCTCAAGAAATCTTTCGCCAGGTAGTCGATGGGTGGAGGATTTCCGGCGAGTGGCGGACATGGTGGCGACGGCGCGTCGCAGTCGAGATCGGAGGGACATGCCGCTTTAAATGAGAAGACCGATTGCGCAAAGAAGCTGTCAAGACTCGCGCTCTGCAAGGTCAGCGTGTAGAAGGAGAAATCACCGTCGACAACTGTCGTGAGGGTGAGAATGGGTCTGCCTTCGGCGTCGACGCTCCAGTCGGTCGCGTCGTTGATCGAGTCGACGGCAACGATGCGGATTGTCTCTCCGCCGGCGATTTGCGGATTCGAGACGGTGCCCTTGAGCGCGACGTGGTTGAGGAAATGGACGCGCAAGGTCTGCTGATCCGGACTCGCGATTTCAACGAAGTCGATTCCGTTGAGCGTGGTCGATGCCAGCAAGGCTTCGAGTCGGTCTTTTGCCGGTACTGTCATATCAGCTCACCAGGACCTGCACAGTTCCGTTTGTCTGAGTCGCCAGCAGCGTGTACTGAATTTCCATATTCAATTTGGCCGGATCATCAAGTTGAGCGAGCGGAGTTACGACCACGTTCTGCACGGTGATGATTCCCGCCAGCCAGCGGTTCAGAGACTGCAGCACGATCAGGTTCGTCGCACCATCAAGTGCACTTGAATGGGGTGCGAAAATAAGCTGGCGCAGTCCGCAGCCGAATTCGGGTAGATCGATGCGCTCGCCGGGAGAGGTCAACAGAACCTGGCGGATCATCTGGTCCACGTGAGAAGCGTAATCAGTCTGCATGCCTTGCCCCGATGAGGGATCGATGCGGAATGGATAGGCGTAATCGTGCCGGTTCATGTTTGCTCGCCTTTGTGCCCTACTCCCCGGACACGGTCTGTTGCGTGGAAACTTGCACCGTGCCTTGCGGGGCGCTATCCCCGGCCAGGCAGATGCCGACGGAGGAGTCGCTCAACGTTTCATCTCCCATGATCGAACTGCGTTGATCGGTCGTTTGCCACAGAACCGTCACACACGGGTGGGGAGTTCCGGTCGGCGGAAATGGACAATCGGGAATTGCAAAATCGTCTGTCGCCAGCAATGCGGGGGCTCCATTCACAAACACGCGATCGTTTGAAGTGGTGACAGTCACGGTGCCGCCGTGCGGGCACATCAGAACGCTGTCGGTAGTTAACAATCCGCCCACGGTGTCCTCCTTGTATTCACCGGCTACGTCACGACCAGAGCACTGTCATTGACGCTCACCTGTCCGCTGCTTACCTGAACTGTTTTCGATCCGCGCGTCAGGGTGATGCCGTCCGAGTCGAGCTTCACGCTGTTGCCGTTCGAATCTTGAATGGTGATCGAGTCTTCGTCGTCGTCGAGCAACACCTTGTGCTTCTTGGTGACGATGACCTTGACGCCCGGCTGTGCATCGGATGGCGCCTGGCCCTGCAGCCAGAATCCTCCGGTCCAGACCGGATACGACACATCTCCCTGCTCAAACTCGATCCACACAGCGGAGTCTGTTTCCGGGAGGAAGGCAAAACCGACAGAGTCTCCGGCGTAAGGCACACATGGCATCGCCCACCCGGACTCGACGTTGTCGAGCGCAGTGACTTTCGCCTTGATGCGCATGGTCGGGGCATCGACCTGCGTGACGATGCCGCGGTACTTGCCATACAGCGGCCGGCTTGTCAGTCCTTCTTTCAACAAGACTCCTCGCTATCCGAGCAGACTCGCGCCCGCGGCCGGTTCCGGCCCAACCGCGTTTCGCACGAGTGTGAACCGCATCTTGTGAGAGTTAGCCGTGATCGTGTGGCGAACGCTCCATACCAGATAATTGCCGGAATGCAATGAACCCACTCCCTGAATCGCGACGACGGTACCGACGCGTAACACGGTCTTAAGCCTGGCAAGATCCGACTCACCTTCGCAGCGGGCAAACCAGTTCGCATCCTCGAGCAGCGCCTGAGCCTTTAGGGTGAGTTCGTCCGCGTTGTCGGCGGGAGCGGTCAGCAGCACCGAGGTCGTCTGGCCGGAGAAGTCCGACAGGCCACGCTCATCGAGCAGCGACAGACCAGAATCTGACGTATCGACTCCGCCATCGCTGTCGCTGAGGAACACCTGCTTGGCCGCAACATGAGTGGGACGAGTCGCATCCCAGTCGAAGTCGAGCGGGCCGACATTCCAGGAATCGGGGTCGTTCAAATCCAGCGTCAGGACGGGATCCCCATCCAGTTGCGGACGCGCGAAGTAGCCGGTACGTTCCCCCGGCTTATCGGCGCAAACGACGCGGCAGAGTTTTCCGGTCGAGTGCGCCAGGTTGCGCAGGAACGCGATGTCGGTGTCGCGTTGCATGAGCGTATTGCCGTCTTCCGTGTGGGTCGGGGAATCGTCAGAGGAGTTCTCGTCGGCGGGAGTGATTCCGTAATCTGCGAAGATGCTGCTGGCAACGTCGGAGTCTGTAACATCCGCCCACTCTTTCACTTTTTCCTCGGTGTTCATCAGCCAGGACGCGTCCTGTCCCCAGACGTCGAGCTTCGAAGAAGTCGTTCCCGCGTCGAGGTGCAGGCGGTGCGTGAGAACGTATCCGTCGAAGATGCATTGCGGCGATCCGGTTTCGGGAGTGATCACGACAGCGATATTTGTGAACGGCTTGAGCGTGTCATTCACAAACGTAAGCTCTCCCTGGTCCACATTAACTTGCAGCCCGAGCTGCACGGCTCCAGGCAGGTCGGCGTTCTCTTCCACCTCGAGCGACAGCAGTTGGTCGTAGAAGCTGTCGTCGACTGATTCGCCATCCACTTGCACTTCAAAAGTGTTCGGCATCGGCTACGTCCCCTGCTTTGGCACGCCGATCAACGGGTGTGCCGCCAGAGCATCGGGCACGATCGAGTTGTTGGCATCGCACAGCCGCCAGAATGTGGTGGCGTCATTGAGGTAGTAGTTGGCAATCAGATCGAGACGCTCACTCTGCAGTTTGCGATGAAAACCCGCGAGCGGAGCTGTCCCTGGCAACGGCAGCTTTACGACGCTCGCGACGGTTCCATCCGCGAGAACGACGGTGTACGTAGCCTGTTTCTGATAGCGGCTGCCTGAAAAAAACATGCATTCACCTCAAAACGGAAGCATCCCAATGATGGAGTCGCTGGAATTCGCCAGGTTGGCAAGCGCCAGACTCTGACGCTGCGTTCCCATGTAGTTGTAAGCGGTATTCAGAATGCCCTTCACCAGCCCGTCGGGCAGCGTATCGAGTTCCTGCGGCGTCAGCACGCGCAATCCGACCTCCGCTTCAACATGCGTGGGGACCAGCAACGTCGAATCGAAAAGACTCTCCGTCACCCGCAGCGTGGTCACGCGCACAGGCAGAACTCGGCCGGGTCCCCAGACGAAGAGCACCGGCGGAACCAGATACGCCGGAACCTGACGGTTCACGCCCAGGACGGCGCCTACGAGTGAGCCCACAGCTCCCGCGACAGCGCCGACCGCTGCACCTGCAATGGCCCCGCCTGCACTGCCCGCCACCGCAGTGAGTCCCGCGGTGAGGAGCTGGCCGGCACTAGTGTCCGAAGGAAACATCAGCAACTCCAGCGCCGCCAGGCGCGGGTAGACTCCGGAGGCGGACGCAAGATCCGCGGCCGCAGCATTGCCGTCGGCAACCGTGTCGGAGGAATCCATCGCCAGAGTGAACGAGAACTCCTCACCCGGAACTCCGCTCACCGCCAGCGGATTGGTATCGCTCTGGTTGTCCTTGCTCTCAGGTGGACCCGAGGGCGTCCAGCTGTGCGAAATCGTTTCCGGGTTGTATTGGAAGACGATCACGTTCGGCACCGGAGAAAGAAATCCAGACCGGAATTCGATAAGAGCGCCGCGAAGATATTTGCCTGGCATCGTTGCTCCTCAACTGCGCCGAAGTTTTCTCACTACTTCCGTCGCCGCCTGTTCCGCCAGTCGATCGGTGGTCGCCGCCGGAGCGTCTGGGATTTGCACACGAATCTGGTCTCCCTGCTGTTCCCACTCTTCGCTGCACACGAGGCTCTGCAGGCGCTCGGCCATCCGCTGCGCCAGCCGCGTGGCGGCGTGCTTGTCGCGGCCTGCCAGCCGCAGCGTCAATTTGTCAATGTGCATCTCGGTCATTTGTTCTCCTTTATGAAACTCGAGCTCTCCACTCGCCAGCGCGCCACGCCGTTCCCTGCTTGGTCATCTCCCGGCGCGCCGCATGCGACAGATGTTCCGTGCGAATGCGCGAGCCTTCGGCTCTAGCCAGGAATGCCGCCGCCAAAGCGGTTGCCTTGATGTCGGCTCCCGTCATCGTCAGCTTGTCCGCCAGCCAGTTCCAATCGATGGCATCCAGAAGCTCCTCGCCCGAAGGTGAACGCTCGGCCAGCGCTTTGCGCCACAGGATCACGCGCTCGGCGGGGCCGGGAGGGTGGAAGTCCACAATGAATCGCAGCCGCCGCAGAAATGCACTATCGAGATCGCTCTTGCGGTTCGTTGCCAGAATGGCGATTCCGTCGAACTGCTCCATGCGCTGCAGCAGATAGTCGATCTGGATGTTGGCGTAGCGATCGTGCGCATCCTTGACCTGGGTGCGCTGGCCAAACAGGGCGTCGGCCTCGTCGAAGAACAGAACGACAGCCGACCGCTCACAGGACTCAAAGACCAGTCGCAAGCGCTTCTCGGTCTCGCCAATGTATTTGTTGACGACTCCGGCAAGATCCACGCGCAGAAGTTCTCGATTCAGTTCGCGCGCGAGAACCTGTGCTGCCATGGTCTTGCCGCAGCCGCTTGGGCCGGCAAACAACGCCGTGAGACCGCGACCCATCGCGCAAAGACGCTCAAATCCCCAGTGTTCGAGCACCGGCTCCCGCAGCCGGGCCTGCGAGGAGAGTTCCTGCAGTTGCTTGCGAACGTCGGGAGTGAGAACGATGTCGTCCCACACGTATGGGCATTTGAGCGAGGTCAGGAGCAGGTCCCCTGTTTCCTGATGCAACATGCGGCGGCACGCGCTCAACACGGCGTCAGGCCCGGCAGCGGCGGCATTGGCGGCGGCGCGAATCTCGGCAGGACGCAACCCCCACTCGCGGATTACCTCCGGAGCGGGAACGTCCGTGAAGCGCCGCCAAAGATGCAGGCGCTCGGGAGGCCGCAATGCGTTCAGGTAGAAAGATTGGCGCACGATACGGGCGTCAGCATCGTGCGCGACCAGTGTGTCACTCGCGAAGAAAGTAAGCTCGCAGAGGCGGCGACCCGCCTGGCGAGCACGCGAGTCCAGCGACTCGGCATGATTCCAGTACAGTACCGCACCGTTCAGCCGGGCCATGCGCGCGGCGTGAATCATTCGTTCGCTCCGCTGGGCATACTGCAGATCGCTCGGAGCAACGGTCCGCGCATCGGCCACAAGCAGATCGCATCCGAAGCTGGCGCACGCCTGCGCGGCGAGCGTGCGCTTGCCGCTGCCTTCGGGTGCAATGAGTTCCAATTCGATGGCGGAGGTGTCACGCGTATCGCGCATCTTCACCACGAAGCTGCGAATACCCGCCAGGGTTGCCGGATCGAGGCACTCGAAACCTTTCACGTCGTCACGCGTGATCAGTTCCACGCCGGCCTCCAGTAGTGGATCGGCCACCTGTTCAGTCAGGAGCCAACGCACGATGAAAGAATCCGCCGTCCAGGGTGTGTTCGGCGCGAACGCGGCATTGGACGGAACCGTGGCTAGGCGCCAGCGAAGCAGGATCGAGTCCGACGGAACTCCGGCATCGAGCGGCCAATCGAACAAAGCCGCGGCCAGCAGTTGAGTCGCGTAGCCCGCTGTCGCATCATCCTGGAGGTAGGCGCAGACTCGCGCGAATGCGGGATCGCTGACTACCAGAATCGCGAGCGCGAGCAAATCGCTCTCTTCCTGGCTCATTCTGTAAGTCCCGAGCAGCGCCTGCCAGCGCTCGTCTTCTTCTGCGCTTTTATCCGCGAGCACGATCAAGCGGCTTAACTCCCGCGCCTGCTGGTTCGATTCATAGAACGAAATCTCGGCCTGCTTGATCTCCGATGGATCCACCAGGATGCGGTCAACCTCGTTGTGCGTAATAGCGAGGCTGGTTGCATTGCCGTCATCGAAAGACCAGAGTTGGCGCAGCCACAGAGCGCGGCGCCGCGCCCGCAATCGCACGCGAGAGAGAACTGGCCGTTCCATCGAGTGCATGGATCCGGTGGCGCTCGCGAATTGGAAGTTCCCCGTCATATGACGATCCACCACGATGGCGGCGATTCCACGTCATTCACTCGAACGCGAACCGTATAGCGGCCCGAAGCTAGTCCGGCAGGAGCACGAAACGTCAGTTGCTGCAACGACCCCACCGTAAACTGCCCATCAGACGGCGGCCCCGCCGTGTTTTCCGCGAGCGCAATCATGTCGAGGAGAACCTGCGTGTGCGTCGCGATGAAGCCCTCGCCCTGCAACGTGAAAGTCCCGCCCACGCTGGCGAGGATGGGCGCAGCCGGCGGCACGACCGACACATCGATTCGCGCCGCGATGCTGAAGGGAACGCTGTTGGTTTGCGTCGGAGGACTGTTTCCTCCCGCGCACAGCTGGTAAATTCCGGGCGGCGGCGAATTTGCCGGCAGCGCGCCAACGGTCGCGGGAAGGTCGAGCGTAATGTGCGAATCGGTTTGATAGTCCTTTTCGTCGGGCAATCCTTTGTGCGTCTTCCAGTTGGTGACATCGAGAGGAGGGTTGCCGGGAACGATCAGGAACACGCGGTCCGACGTCTCCGGCGCGGGAGACGGCCCGCCCTGATTCAGATTGGCGCCCGTCAGAAGGAAGCGTTGCCCGGGCGCAACGACAGCCGGTCCATAGTCCACGGTGAAGGACTCGGGCGCAGCCGCGGTGCTGATCGGCGAAGCGAAGGTATACGTCCGCAGTGTTCCGAAAAGTTGACCCGATGCCGCAAACGGAAATACCGTGGGATTGCTCGCCAGCTGCGCGACCTGAACTCCCTTGGCAAGAACCGAAGTTGCCGGAGGCGTGAGCAGAACAACGCTCACCTTATAAACAACCGAAAGCCGGATCGCTTGGGTCACGGCCTGCCAGAAGCGGGCAAGCTCGTCCGAGGTTTCCATCTCCATGGTCAGCGTGAATTCTTCGTTGACCGGATTGGTAATTCCCGGCAGCGTGACTTGCGTCTTGATGATGGGCGTTTGATAGAAGAACTGCAGCGCTAGTGTCATCGCCTGTTGTTCTTGCGCATAGTCCTTGTCGCAATATGCCGTGAGCAGGTAATAGAGATCCAGGCCCATCGGCTGGCTGGGAATCGTCTGCGCCCGTTTGTTGATCAGCGGAGAGTTCCGCGTGAACTTGTCTTCTGTCACGTGAAACAGCGAGAAGGTGAGCTGGCATCCCGAGTCCTTACGGACGGCATCCGGCATCGATCCGCTCAGATTGATGGTCGTGACGCCCGCTGAGTTGATGTAGTTCTGCAGCAACCCCAGCAGGGTGTTCGTCACAATCGACAGATCGGGTACGCCAAAGGGAGCGACTGCCATTCTTTCGGTCCTTCACTGTTGTTGCCAGTTCGTCCACAACGTGTAGCCGCGAGCGAGCCGGCCAGCGGGATTCGGCGAGGGTGCCGGACGGCTGGACGAGCGCGGCGGCGGGACAATCTGCACTTCGATTTTTCCGATGTGGAGTGAGCTGTTTTTTTCTGCCGCAGTTCGACGTCCCACTTCGATGCCCGGAGCGTTTCTCAAGGAGACTGGCGCGGGCACTGCCGCAGGAGGAATCGGTTCGCGGTTTGCGACTGCGTTCGCTGCCTCCCGCTCTCGATCGCGTCGTGTAGGCACGGATGCGGTTTCTTCGATCGCTCCGCTTGCCTTGCCGGGTCGCTCTCGCCGGCTCTCTTGCTTCTCAGCTTTCGCCGTAGCCGTCTTCGATTGCATAAGCGTGATGCCCTTCTGCTCGATTTCGACCGTGCGGTTGGACGAGGGTAAAGGCTCGAGTCGGGGAACCGCGACTGCGTCGCCTTCCGCTTTCTGTTCGGCCAACCTTGCTCGGCGACCTGCGGGCCCTTCACTGGCATCTGCGAAACCAAGTCCTGCTTCGCGCGCGTTGACGCTGACTCCGGCCAGGCGATCGAGACGTGCAGCCTTCCAGAGGGACGTGATCGGACGAGGCGGCTGCAAACCCGTCGCCGGCGAGGGACTAACCATACGACTGAAGTAGGACCGCGCCATCTAGTTGACGCCTCCCGCCGCCAATGCCATCTCCGCGTATTGCAGGCGCCGCGCCCGCGGCAGAGAAAGGATTTTCTCTTCGGACCAGTGATAGCGCGTGGCCAGCACGTGCACGTCCTGGTAGAGGAACGCGGCTTCGAACGCGAGCTCCCGCTGCACGTAGCTGTGCACGTTGAAAAAGAGCCGTACCCACTCACCGCATTTCGCGCATTTCTTCTGCACTTCCTGCGAGAGACTTGGGCTGAGGGAATCCATGATTCGCTGAACGCGGTTGACGTCGTTGCGCGAGACGCTCGCCGGACGAATGGTGCGCTGCGCGAGCGCCGACTTTGGATTCGCCGAATCGATCGCCTCGATCAGATCTCCGGCGGTCACCAACCGGAACTCGACATCGCTCTGCGGCAGGCCGAACCAGCCGGATTCCTTGCGGACCAGCTTGTTACGCGGCACGCGAGGCCGGTGATGCGCCAAATAATCTCCGATGCTGAAGGCGATGTCAGTTCGCTCGCCGCATTCGCGCGCCGGGCAGTCCGCCTTGGCGTGCAGCACATCACCGAGCAACGTGCGTCTCAACTCGAGCAGCAGCGCTTCGACGTCCGGAAGAGGGAGCGATCCGGCGTCGAGGGCTTCTCCATCGCATCGCTGCGCCAGCCGGTGAACGAGCGCAAGCGACCGCCGGACTTCGTGGTCGCGGGATTCGAGCAAAAGCACGTCTTCTGCGCCCGTATACGGGCGCAGTTCGACGGCGAGTTGGCTGACTGGAAGACGGAACACGACACGCTCCTACAGCTCGGGAGTCTCGGTAACGTTGTCGTTCTCCCAGCCCTCGTTTTCGACCTTGATGTGCTCGATTGCAACCGCGTTCGAGCCCGCATCGAGATCGGGCAGCGCCTGGAATTCCGAGACCCAGCAGCGATGGACGATGTAGCGATGCACCGTCTGCCCGGCTTCGTTGAGAAGCTCGATGCGCATTTCTTTGCGTAAGTTTTTCAGCGAGTTTGAGGGCGCTCCTTTGTCCAGCACCTGAGACGAGTTCGCCCAGTCCTCGAAATCGGTGTCGAACGTGACGCCGCGTTCGAGCGTGATCGGTTCGTATTTCGTGCGGCCCAATCCCTTGCGGATGATCGGATTGCCGCCTTCCTTGTACTCGATCACATCCGAAGAGCGCTTTAACCCTCCGACCTTGCTCACAAGTGCAACAGGCGTCGTCGAGGTATCGAAGAAAACCTGAAAACGGTAGCTCGGCCAGGGATTTTGTCGATCACTGATAGAAAATGGCCTGCCCATGCAGTGCCTCCTTTATGTTTGCGCCTGTCCAGCGAGTTGAGCGATCTTGACGATGACAAACTCCGCGGGCTTCACCGGAGCGAATGCGACGATGATGTTGACTTGACCGGCATCGATGTCCTGTTGCGTGGTCGTCGAACTGTCGCACTTCACCTGGAACGAATCGCTCGGCGTAGTGCCGGCGAACGCGCCCTGATGAAACAGCGAGAGCATGAAGCTTTCGATGCTGACGCGGATCGCAACCCACAGAGAATCATCGTTAGGCTCGAAGATCACCCACTTCAGGCTCTGCAGCAGCGACTGTTCGAGGAACAACGCCATCCGCCTCACCGGAACGTAGCCCCACTGCGTTCGCAAAGAAACATTGGTATATGCGAGCGTTCTCGCGCCAAAAACGACCGTGCCGACTCCCGGGAAGGTACGCAGGCAATCAATGGCCAGATTGTTGAATACCCCCTGCCGTTGATCGTTCATCACGCCCCCTGGCACGACGCCGGTTGTATTCAGAATCGTCGTTTCCAGCCCAGCGGGAGCCTTCCAGACGCCGCGGTTGACATCGGTTCGCGCATAGATTCCCGCCACGGTTCCGCTCGGCGGCAGATTCACTTGCGCGCCAGTCGTGGGATCGTTTGAAACGATGTATGGAAAATACAGAGCGGCATTCTGACTGATTGGTGGAGCGTAATTGCCGATGTAGTTCGCCGAGGTCTGATCCGCGACATCCGCCGTCGGCGGATCCATGATCAGAAATGCCAGTTTCCGCTCGCAGAACGCGACCGCTTCGCTCATGACCGCGGGATCCGTAATCCCGGGGATCACCATCAAGTTAAAAATCGGCCACTTGTCGAGTGGAGTGTCGGCCTGAAAGACCGCGGTGAAGTCCGCGGTCGCGAACGTGGTGTTATCCCCTGCCGCCCCGCCCGACTGGATGGTCTGCGGCGATGTGACGCCGGTAAAGGCGGTGGGATAGCCGCCGGAACCCGGAGCCACGCTGACCAACGACGACGCTCCGTTGATTCTCGTTTCCAAGTAGTCCGCCGAATTGTTGTCGAGCGAGATCTTGCGGTAGACCTCTTGCTGCGCCCCATAGGTCACCGACAAATCCGCGACATTGTTGTTCACGTTCGTAATGGCGAGCACCATGGGGGTGCTATCGGTCGGCTCGAGAGAGGTGAAGACGATGTCTTTGCCGGAGATCGTAAAAGTCCCTCTCTGTGGGCTTATCGCCGTCCCCGAGGGGAAATATTTTTGGGGCTGCAGGCCCACCACGACAGCGTCTCCACCGCCGTTGAGGAAAAACTGGCTCACCGCATAGGGCAGGTTGTTGTCGAAGATGGCGCTAGGCGCAAATCCGCCGAATTCGCGCTCGTAGTCGGCGAAGCTGAACAATTCGATGGGCGTTCCGTAGTTCGCCGAGGGAGTCTTAAAGGGATGCGAGTAACCCACGAACACGGTCACCGACGTAGGCGCGGCGGTGATTGCATGTGCGTTGCTCGGCAGTTCCTGAATATAGATTCCCGGGAACGATGTTGTTACCGACATGAACAACCTCCTCTGAAATGCGATGGGGCCCGGTCGCTACTCTTTTTCGTTGTCGCGCTGATCCAAAAAAGACTCGGCTTCTGCTCTCTTCTCCGGATTCAAGCTGAAGACTCCCTCGCCGCCGTGAATCTGAACCTGTCGCAGATACCCTTGCTCCAGCAGCCATTGCAACGCTGCCTCGGTCTTCGCCACACTCCTCTGTACTGCCTCCTCCAGCAATCTCCAGCGGGCAATTCCGGTCAAGTTGTCTGCCGCCTGGGGATTTCGGAGAAAATAGCCAAGAATTTCTTTTGCCACCGCCTCGCTCGATTTGTCTTCCGCATCCAGCAAGGAAAGGCTGCGCCTCACGAATTTTCAGCGATGCAACTTCGATACCAGTCGCGCGCCGGCGCGGAGAGAAGAAAATTCGAGGATATTCGCAGACCACGGGGAAGAACGAGTCGTCGCGTCGCGCCTGATTTGACCCGCAAAAGCCCCGATGTGAGCGATGCCCAGCGCTTGCATTGCGAGGAACTTGAGGGACTTAGACTTGGTGGGTCAGCAATGACCCGGGAATCGGATAACAATGACCCATCAGGAAGCCTTGGGGAGTAGTCCGTACTTCTTGACGAGGCGCCCGAAAGCGCGGCGGTCTTTGCCCGCTTCCATGGCAGCGCGAGTAATGTTGCCTTCGTGCTTTGTCAGCATCCGTTGCACATATTCGCGCTCGAAATTTTTTACGACTTGTGCCTTCGCGTGGCGAAACGCCGTTGCCGGAACCGTCGCGCACTTGAACAGCGACATGAACTCGATATCTTCCTCGCCAATCTCGTAGCCCGGCGCGCTCAAAACCGCCCGCTGAATCACGTTGAAGAGCTCGCGCACATTGCCCGGCCATTCATGGCTCTCAAGCTTTTCAATCGCCACGCGAGAAAGGATCTTCGCGGGCATGTCCGCGCCCTGGCAGATGCGTTCCGCGAAATGCCGGGCCAGCAAATGGATATCTCCCCGCCGCTCGCGCAGCGGCGGCAAGTGCACGCAAAGCACGTTGATCCGGAAAAACAGGTCGGTGCGAAACTGTCCTTTGTGCACGAGGGCAGCGAGATCGTTATTCGTCGCAGTAATCACCCGCACATTGGCGTCGCGAAAGCACTCCGATCCGAGAGGGCGATAGGTGTTCTCCTGCATCAGCCGCAGTAACTTCACCTGAGCCGCGGGAGAAAGGCTGTCGACTTCATCGATGAACAGTGTTCCGCCGTTAGCCAGCGCGACAAGACCCTTCTGGGCAGACCTGGCGTCGGTGAACGCTCCGCGAGCGTGGCCGAACAGTTCGTTCTCAAAAAGGTGCTCGGGCACGGCGCCGCAGTCGACGGGAATGAAAGGTCCACCGCGCCGCTTACTCAGCAGATGAATCACGCGTGCACAGAGTTCCTTTCCAGTTCCCGTTTCTCCAGTCAGAAACACCGGTGCTTCACTGGCAGCAAAAACTGGTATCTGCGTCAACACGCGCGTAAATGTCTGATCTTTCCCGACCATTTCGCTGAGCCCGGCTTCGCCGATAAGCGTGTTCTGCACTGTTTCGAGCGAAGGAGATTTCGGCGTGAGAAGCCGCGCGAGCCGGTGGCGCAGTTCTTCCATTTTCACCGGATGGAACAGAAAATCGCTCACCGCGCTTGCCGCCGCCTGAAGAGTTTCGTCGTCTCCTTCAGGCAAAATCGCCAGCGTCGCTATGGGAAGTGGATTCTGGCGCAGCCACCGGAAAAGTTTCAGAGCCTCGACCTCACGCGGCGCGGCATTGGCGAGAAGAAGAGATTCCGGGCGCGACGCTAACTGTTGTGGACTAAACGATTTCCATCCACTTCGACTGCCGACTACTGACCCAATCGGTTGCAGGATCTGTTCCCAGCCATGCGGAAGAGGATAGTTTGCATCTTCAAGAATGAAAAGGCTGTGAGGCACCTCGCCCTCCATCAAGCAATGAGGTCCCTATGCAAGAAAGCTGTTGTTTAAGTATTCGCTCTCGAGGCGGATACGCCGGGGGTTCTGAGACTGTATCACAGAGCGGATAATTTCCGGCATTGCCTGCTGTGGAATTCTTGAGGTCTACCGCAAATAGGGGTTGCAACCGACCTCTATGATTTGACTGTCGGTCAGAGAGTCAACATTTGTGAAGAACTTGTTTTAGCTTCGGCCCCTTCCAAGTCCGTCCAAGTGCCACAAGGTGACGGTCAAATTGAAATCCGCCTTTAACCATCGCGGCTGACCTCGCCAGCGCAGCAAACGGAGAAAGGCGATTTCGAATTCGTCTCTGGCAGCGTTAGGCCTCTTTGGGGTCTACAGTGAACTGACAAGAGCCTCCGACCTTCCTACCCGACTCGTGCAGTCGCTCGCTCCTAGCCAACCCCTTTTCTCAAGGGGGAATCGCGTGACGGGAGGTGTCGAGATGATCGAGAAATACTACGCTCAGGCTTCACCGCAACCTCCAGATAAGGAAACGGATGTGTAAAATCGGGCAACGTGACCTATCATGAGTAAGACAGCCGCGCGCGGGCGTGGCGGAATGGCATACGCAGCGGACTTAAGAAAAACTTGAGTGCTCGCATGGGAAACCGGCGATGCAGAACTGCTCAAATTCGGGGAAACCTTAAACGGCAATCCCGAGCCAAGCCCGGAGAGACACTCTAGCCGGGAAGGTGTAGAGACTAGACGGGCAGCACCTAAGCTTCGGATTTTCCGAGGGAGGGTGAAGGGATAGTCCAGACCGCAAACCCGACGTGAGCCCTCAAAAAGCGCCACGTCCGGGCGGCGAAAGCCGTAGACGGTATGAAAATCCGCAGGGCTTAAACGGCCCATGAGGGTTCAAGTCCCTCCGCCCGCACCACGTTTTGCTTGGGCCGTCACCTCTGCGGCACTCACATGTATGCAACGGGAATCAAGCGGCTTCGTCGGTTTCGTTGCGACCTGAAGAACTCAAACAAAACGTCGCGGTCTACGGCCCGTTGTTTCCGGACCCCGTACAAATCATCATCGCGGTGCCAATGGGCAGCTCGGTTAAGCTGATCGGGAAAGGCGTCCGGTCCAGCACGGTCTAGGGAACCGATCCTCAGCGCCCAACAGCTCGAGCAGCTGCATGCGTCACCTGCCCAGGAGCCCTTCGACGGTGACGCAAGCAAGTTCCGCCTGGGGTCGAGGCCATGCGCCTCGGACTTGCCTATACGACCCCTACTTTTCTCTCTCGATTGACCGAGTCGACCCACTCCCCCACCAATTGGAAGCAGTCTACCCCGCCCTTACCCCGCCCTTTCCCTGCTTGCAAAGGCAACATTCCAATGTAAAATATCCAAACCACTTCTCTGCAGGGTTTCCCTGATGTCGCAGTTTCCTGTATCCCCGCCTTTGACCGAATCCGCACAGGAGGTTCTGTCCCATGTCTGCCCAGCCAGCCAGTGTCACCAGATCGTTATCGAGTGCCGCATGGTCCTTTGCTAGAAACATCAATTCGATCTGGCCGCACGGCAAACTTCCGCAGCCGTCTTGGGCGCCCAGTCCGCTTCTCAGAAGCTGGGAGAGAGTTCCAATGGCGACTGGCGTTCCGCGACGAACTCTGTCGCTCTGTCCGGGCTGCAATCGAGAAGCTGTGGACAGTGTGATTAAGGGGGAGAGTAGTGTCGCAGACTTCAGGGACAGGCCTGGAATCATCGAGGCGGCGATCGTGGAGGAAGCTGGGAGCATCCTCATGCGCAAAGCCTGCGAGAAGCATGGGCCCTTTGAAGACGTGCTTTCGAATCATCCGGCGTTTTTCAAACGGATGGAGAGCCTCGCGTTCGGTAAGGACTTCAATTGTGCAGGCGATGAAATGGTTCACAATCACGGCGCAAACAGCATCCGGACAGGGCGCGGCACATATTTGATCGTCGACCTTACCAACCGCTGCAACATGTTCTGTTCGCCCTGCTACATGGACGCGAATGCCGCCAGCTACGTTCACGAGTTGGATATGAAGGATGTAAGGTCTCTCTTCGAAAGAGCGACGTCCTTCAAACCCCAGCGAGAGATCAATGTCCTGTTCTCTGGTGGAGAAGCAACGCTATCGCCAATTTTTCTGGAGGCTGTCCGTCACGCAAAAAGCCTAGGCTTCCATCGGCTTCATGTCGCTACTAACGGAATCCGCTTTGCGCAAGAGGGAGATTTTGCTGCTCAGGCGAAGGCGGCTGGGCTCCATGCCGTATATCTCCAGTTCGACGGCATTACTGAAGCGAGGAACAGCCATCGTGGGATTGGAAACTACATGGGAGTGAAACGACGCGCACTGGAGAACATAGCCGCGTCCGGAATGAAGACTTCGCTGCAAGTGAGCGTCGTCAACGGGCTAAACAATGATGGGGTTGGTGATATCGTTCGGTTCGTAGCCGAGCATACGGACAAGATCCACGGGGTCATTTTTCAGCCAGTAATTTTCTGTGGACGCGATGAAGACGTCACGGATGACGAGCGCTACGGAAGGCGCTATCCGGTTTCGCAAATTGCGTATGACTTGGAAAAGCAAGTGTCCATTGGCTGGCAACCCATCCGCGATTGGTTCCCGGTCTCAGCATATGGAGTATTCGCCCACCTGTGCGATGTTCTTCATCCGAACGCAGAAGTGGGCAGTCTCTTTAACGATATACATCCCAATCATGGAATCTTCTCCCCGGTGCTGATCAATTCCCAAACAAAGGAGATGGTCCCAGTGGCGAGGTTCTTTGACGTGGAGCGCTTTCTCCGCGACCTGGTGGAGATAACGGATCGTGGGAGACGGCCGGCGATTACCAAGGCAATGGTAGCGCTGTCTGTGCTGCGCAATTTTGACCAGGGTGAGGCTCCTTCCGGTTTTGGTTTTAGCAAACTGCGCGAATTGCTTGAAGACTGCTTTTATCGGGTCGCGGGCAGTGGGTCGGACTGGTCTCAGCGCGCTTATTCCTATAGCGGGTCGTGGAAACTCGCTATGATCAGCGCGATGTGGTTCCAAGACCTCTTCAACTACGATCTTTCCACGATGTCTGATTCGACTACTCCTATGGCGACCCAAGAGGGTGAGATTAGTTTTTGCGCTTACAACGGAGGCCGTTGGCGAAGGGTCGTTGAACATGTGCACCAAACGGCAACCTTGGCTGAATGGAACCGAACACATCCTCGACACCAAATTTATGCCAAGGGTAAACAGGTAGATTTGGGCACAGGAAGCGCTGCACCCGCTGAGCTGGTCCAGATCGAGTGTCAACAAACGACCACATGAGCTTGCGAGGTCTTGTGACCAGGTGTGACGGATGCTGAAAAGAGGTTTCTTGAGGACATCCCGGACGAGATAAGGGACGTGCTCGAATGGTATGGCGATAGGCAGCCCAGGGCCGCCGCCAGCCTAAAAAGGGAAGCCTTTGGGGATATCCAATCGGCGTCTCCGAGGCGTTGACGGCCGCGGACGGTTTTTCCAGCGTTAGTTGGAGCCGAACTACTCCCTGTCGCGCTGCCTCCGACGTTGGAGCGGGCTTTCGGTTGCAGGGATGACCTCCTAAGGACGCATCATTTCATTGTCCTCGTGTTCGAGGACGTGGCAGTGCCACACATAACGTCCGGTAAAGCCTGCGAAGGGCACAATGATCCGCGTGACCATCCGAGAATGGGCTCGTACCATATCCTTCCAGCCGGCCTCATTCGCATCGGGAGGTTCCGCCGGCCCCAGGAAGTGCAACTGCCGTTTGGTTTGGAACAGCCACGGCTCGTAGGGTTGCCGGTCGAGGATTTGAAAGCGCACCAGGTGCAGATGAATGGGATGGGTATCGTTCGTGGGATTGATCAGCGTCCAGATTTCCGTCGACCCCAGCACCGGCTTTTCTGTGATTGGCATCTTCCAGTGAGAGGCATTCAGCGACCGGATTGCCCGCCTTGTTGACATACTCGTCCAGCGTCAGCAAGCGTGTCTGCACGGCTCGCGATTCTGGAATCTAGGGTACTGGGCGCAAGGCTGGAGGCAGCGAGCTTGTCTCTGTCGCCTTCTGTGGCGAGACGCGAATTTGCATGACCACGAAGGCATCGTTTCTTAAGAACCACCGCGCACCTCGATGCTCGCTGAAGTCGACGACGAAGTCGACACGCTCCCCAACGCGGGGAAGCATGGCTCTAGATGCGTCTCATCTGAGGAAACTACAGGCGGTGGGATGCGTGGAGCAATATTCGTTAAGTACTAGCAGGGCGCGCGGGGCGCCGCCTCTAAACCCAGAAGGCCTAGTAACTGCCCGGCTCGCCTGTAGGCGTAAACCGCAGCCCAGCGAGATCCGAACCGGAAACCAGCGCGTCGCGAATCCGCTGCGCATTCGGACCGGCCTGCTGTTCGGCGGCCACGAAGCAGCGCACCGCCTGCGCCAGCGTCGCCCCTTGAGGCAGACGGAAGATCCACGGAATGTTGGTCGAGGTGAGCGCTCGATCTGTCGAGAGCGCCAACACAGGCAAGAATGACTTCACCCCAACCTGCTCGGCCAGATGGCTGGAGTCGCGATCGAGAGCAATCAAACCGAGTGCATGCTGGTCGAAGATTGCATTCACCAGGCCCGTCGATGCTTTGCCCCAGGAGACGTCCGAGGGTATCGCGATCAGCTGGACACGTCGCCCCCGGGTTGCCTTCAGCGCGTTCTGCACATCGGGGGAATCAATGGCCGCTTCGGCATGCGGACCGAACACCGCGATGCGCACTTCAGTTGTAATCGAGTCAGCTACTGAAGGGCCGGAGTAGGAGACGCCGTCCTCGCCCACCCGCGCATAGGGTACCGGCACGCCATTCGCCAGAGTACTGTCTGCAACCGTCGCAGTGGCCGGAACCGCTGGGGAAGCATCCGAGTGCGCAGGCAATGGATCCATGGAAGCCGGACGATACTCGATCACTCCGTTACGCACGCGCGCCAGATACATGGGCGCCATGTTCTTGCTGTTCGTGTCGAAGACCATGCGCCCGGTGACGCCGTCATATTCATATACTTGCGCGAGCGCGTCCATGATGCGAGCCTTGTTCAGGCCCGCCTCGCAGATTGAGCCCAGCAACACGTTCATCGCGTCATAGGCCAGCGAGGCAAACTGCTCTGGTTTCTCGTTGTACTTCTGCGCATAATCGCCGTTGAATTTCTGCCAGCGTGGGTCGGTGCGCGACGCGTCATAGGGAAAGACTGCCTCAAACCCCTCGGCCAACTCCCCAGCTTGGGCGATCAAGTCGTCGCCAATCGTGCGATAACTTCCGAAGACTCGCTGCTTCATGCCCAGCTCGTGCATCTGCTTCAGGATCATGGCCGTCTGCGCCTGATCGGTCCACAGCACAATGCCATCCACGCGCGAATCCTGGATGGACCGCAATGCGCGGCGAAAGTCGGTGTTTCCGGCCGGGAAGCGCTGCTCCAGCGCCAACGGATGCCCGAGCCGCTGCGACACCTCCCTGAACTGCGGTGAGCCAAAGCGGCCGTAGCGGTTGTTGATGCGCAGCAAGGCTACCCGCTTCAGCTTCAGCTCGTCATAGATGTGCCGCGCCAGCGTATTGGCTTGCACGCGGTCGTCCTGCAGGTCGGTGAAAAACCACGGAACGTAGGTCTCGGGAATGGTGGGGTCGGTCGAGGCAGAATTGACGATTGGTATTTCCGCGCGCAGCGCCACCCGTAGCGCGATGTGGGTCGACTCCGAACTGATCGAGCCGAAAATCGCCCAGTCCTTGTCGTCGTAAATCATCTTTACCGTCTGGTTGGATGCCGATCCCCAGATATCCTGGGTGGTGGGCCGGTTGTCGCCGTAGACTGCGTTCGCTTGCCAGTTGTCATAGTCGTTGCGAGGCAGTAGTTTGAAGGGCTTGCCGCAGTATCCGCCGCGCACATTCGCCGCGTCTATGGCAAGCTGCGCTCCGTTCAGCATCCTCTGACCGAAAATCTGTTCAGGATTGTTCTCGATCGGTCCCAGAAATCCGATGCGAATCTCCGTCAGATCCTTGAGGTCAGGATCGGGAATATCCCGCGCCGCTCCCGAGTAAACATTGGTCTGAGTGTAGTGACGGTAGTAGGGCTCGGCGAACTTCGAGTAGGGCTGCATATCCTTCGGCTCGTTGGCATACGGCTCCACCGTGCGCTCGGCCCGCGGCTTGGGCGGATGGCGCCCGCACGAGCAGGCATCTGCTGCCTTGGCCGGACCAGAGTTGGGTTGCGCAATAGCCGTGGAGGCCAGTAGCGGAGTTAGCATGACGGCCACCAGCCATCCTGCAATCCTGCGCTCAGGGCCAATACGCGTATTCATGAGCCCTCTCTGTCTTTCTGCCTGCGGACGCTGCGGTCGCCCGTACAGAGCTCCTTATCGACCTTTTTGAACATGGCGATCGCTTCGATCTCCACCAGTAGCTCCGGGCGGCATAGCTTGGCCTGAATCCCCGTCGATGCCGGCACCGGGTTCAGCTCTACCTTCCGGTAGAACGCAGTCCGCTCCTCATTGAATTCGGCATAGTCGCGGTCAATGTCGCGGAGGTAGCAACTGGTCCGCACAATGTCGTGCCAGGTCGCGCCCTCGGCTTCGAGCAACCCGCTGATGTTCTGAAATGTTCGCCGGCATTGCGCGCGAAAGTCACCCAGGTGGACGCTCACGCCGTGTTCATCGATGCTCGCCGTGCCCGAGATAAGCAGAATCACGATGTTGCCAATGTCGATGCGCATGCCGCGGGAAAAAGTGCTGGGCTTCGCGTAGTCAAACGCTTCGTTCAGCACGTTAAGGTTGGTGATCGCGCGCTTCTCAATCGGCACAATCGAGGTGGCCACTTCCTGCACTAACTCCTGTAAGTTCATAAGAACCTCTTCAAATGATTTACTTCTGTCGAATTCCGTGACTTAGTCCCTTGCCGGTGGCGACCCAAACGTCATCGCCTTGAAAGTCGATACCGAGCATGTAGTTGTGTGCCGGAGCCGTTTCAACCGGAACCGGTGTAATCTTCCCGCTCGCGTCGCGGATATACATTTCCGGCTTGCCCGTGTCCATCGCCGGCCGGTACACGGCCCAATTCACGCCGTCATAGTAGGCCAGCCCCTTGTCCGTGCAGAACCATGCGCGAGTGGCATCCAGCCCCTTCACCTGGTTGGTGAAGTTAGAAGGCAACCCACTATCCTTGGTCAGAAAGTTATGCCAGCTTCGCCCGTCGTAGCGACTGTCTCCAAAGTAAGTCGCAGCCCAGAGCGTGTTATCCACATAGCTCACTGAGGTCGTGATTTTATGAATGAGTCCCTGGTCCTTGAACAACACCAGTTCGTTCTCGCCGTCGGGATCGGTATAGTCTTTCCAGTGCCCGGTCGCGATCGTGTACTCGAGCACGCCGCTGCCCCATACAGCGTAATACACCTTGTCCGCGCCCGTGCTTACCGCGTAGGTCCAGATCTCCGCCATCGGCGTGTTGCGTTCGTTGTAGAGCGACCACTCGCCCGTGCGTGTATTCAACCGGCTTGCCCCTGCCGCCGTTGCAGTCCACACAAAGTCGCCCTGCACCCCAACGCCATACACCACATCATTCGACAGCCCCGAGTTGAGCTGCGTATAAGTATCGATCCGCCCCGCGGATAGATGGTTCAAGCCACCCATCGTGCCCACCCATAGATCGCCCGTGTTCTTGTCGATCGCCAGTGAGAGCACCGCACGGTGCGCTAGACCGTCCTTCGCAGTAAACACCCTCCATCTGCCACCTTCGAGGAGAGCCAGTCCGTTCTCAGTCCCTGCCCACACACGGTCGCCATCCACCAGCACGGCAAAGACGTGGTTGTCGGGCAGACCATTCGCTGTCGTGAAGTTTTCCCAGCGAAAGCGCGGCATCGAGGTCGTCACTGTGTCCGCCGCATTCGCCACGGCGGCAGGCTTCACTGCGGCCAGCGGCAGCGTTAGGAAAAGAAGTGCTATCCATATGCGTGGTTTCATAGCGTTTTCAGATACTCGATCAGGTCGTTAAGTTCATCCTTGGTTAGATCGTTGGTCGCTCCATGCTGGTCATGCGGATTGAAAACGGTCCAGATCTCTTCCAACGAGCCTGCTGATTCGTCATGCAGATATGGCGCTGTCAGCGCAATGTTTACGAGTTGCGGAGTATCGAAGATCGGTGAGCGATCCGTCCACTTGCCCGTCCCCACATCAAACTGCTTCTGGCTGGTGTGCTTCGGCCCGCTGTGGCAATACCCGCATTGGTTTGCCTCAGGGATCGACTTGCCGAACTTGTTCACGGTGCGGTAGAAGATGGCCTTGCCTCGTTCTTGAGCCGCAGTCAGTTGACCATCCGGAAGACGGAAACGATTCGGCCGGGGAGGCAAGCTGTAAATGTATTCCACTAAGTCGGCTAGCTCCGGCGGCGAATAACCCTGCGAACGATAAAAGTACATTTCGGTGCGCGGGCCGCACTCCTGCGCCATACTCGGATTGCCTCCGTTCCACTTGAAAGGCTCCGTGCCGGAAAGGTCCTCGATCAGTCGGTTGTCCACAATGTCTTTGCCAAAGCCATCGGGCTCCAGGTCCCACGTCAAACCGTCGAACGTCGAGTCAATGTGACAGTTCGCGCAGCTGAACTGACCCTGAAAGGCATAGCGCGACGTGGTGAAGAGCTGCTCCCCGCGCCGCAATGCAGAGATGTTCTTCGATCCCCCCAGGTCGATCGTTGCCACCGATTTGTTGCTCGTCGTGTCGATTACGCTCAGGGTGTCATCCATTCGGTTGGCCACGTAGAGCCGCTTGCCGTCCGGACTCATTGCCACGCCGCGCGGATTCTTTCCCACCGCGATCCGCGCCATCACGTAATTCGCCGAGGCCGACAGATCGTTCACGAACGGCTTCTGGCGGCTGTGCGCGAAGGCGAATAGACGTTTCGTGTCAATCACGGTGACAATATCCGACCCCGAAGCCGTTACGAGGATTCGCGACTTATCCGGCGTAATCGCCACGCCGTACTGCAGCGAGTAGTAGTGTTCGAGTTCGTCCACAGGTACTTCGATCGTGCCGCCCGCATCCGTGCCAAAGACGGTTAGCGAATGCCCAAAGACCCAGCCATGCTCCACGTGCGCCAGCGGCACTAGGTTTTTGGGACGCATCTCGGCGACCACGCCCATCCGCCCGTCCGACGAAAGAGCGATATGAAACATCCCGGCCACGCCCTGGAGCCGTATGCGCTCCACCACTGCTTCGCGCGCCGTGTCGATCACCGTGACTTCCGATTGCGGCACGGTGCGTGGTGCGCCGATCCTCGGATACACGTGTGTGCAATACACGCGGGTCCCGTCCGCGGAGATAGCCAGGTAGCTCGCGCCGTGTCCCGCCATCAGTCGCTTCCGCTGAACACCCGTCGCAATGTCGATTACCGAAACATCATTGCTGATGCGGTTTGCGACGTACAACGTCTTATCCGCACGGTCCACCACCACGCCATACGGCTCAGCGCCCGTCGCGATCGTGCGCGTCGCCGCATGCGTCCCGGCGTTGATGGTCGTGCCTTCAATCACGGATACCGTGTCATCCCAAGAGTTGGTGACGAAGACCTGCCTCCCATCCCGAGAAATTGCAACTGCGCGCGGAGTGTGGCCAACGCGAATCCGCTGCAGAACCACGCCTTCCTTCGCGTTCAACACCAACAGTTGATCGCTGCGCTCGCACACCACATAGAGCAGGCGCCCGTCCGGCGAGAACGCCATCTCCGACGGGGATAGATACCGGTCGTCGCCCCCCGGTGCGCTAGCCTGTGCTTGTGGCGGAACCGCGGATAGCAGCGTCATCGCCACCGCTGCGGCGCCCAATGCCAGTGCTACGCCCAGTCCCCGTCTCACCTTGGTTCCTCCACCTTCAGGACTCCGTCAATCTTTGGATCCTCAATCGTCTGTTCTTTGCCGCTCGGCCAGCGAATCAGCAGCTTGTCCACTTTCGTCGCCGCCCCCAGGCCAAAGTGAATCCGGTCATCATCCTGCGAGAGATACCCTGAGCCCGCAGAGCGCTCGGCCACCTGCGTGCGCCCGCCCGCGGTCAATTCCAGGTGCGCGCCCAGCCCGTCGCGATTGCTCTTCGTGCCCTTCAGTTTGATTGTGATCCAGTGGTTTGAAGTTTGTGTCACGTTGTGCAACAGTGTGCCATGGGCGTTCAGGTTCACCATAAAGGCGTCCATCTTGCCATCATTGTCGTAGTCCCCAAAGCAGGCTCCGCGCGCCACCGTTTTCACATCCAGCACCGCGCCACCCTGCCGCGAGACGTCTTCGAATACGCCGCCCCCAAGGTTACGAAACAGCGATTGCTCCTGCGGAATCATGTTGATGAGGCCGCCGTGAAACGACAGAATGTCCAGCCAGCCGTCGTTGTCGAAGTCGTAGACGCCCGTGCCCCAGCTCGTGTACTGCGCCTCGGCCTGGGCCAAGCCGGACGCAGTCGATACGTCTTCAAATCGCCCTTTGCCCGTGTTGCGCATCAGGCGGTGGTATTTCGAGTCGGTCACCCACAGGTCGAGTCTTTTGTCGCCGAACACATCCGCAAACACCGGGCCCATGGAAGAAGTCGCCTCGCCGTTCTGGCCATACGCAACATCCTCGTCTAAGGCCACCTCCGTGAAGGTTCCGTTGTGATTGTTATGAAAGAGGAAGTTCTGCGTCTGATCGTTCGAAACGTAAATGTCTGGCCAACCGTCTCCATCAAAATCCGCCGTAGCCACGCCCATCGTCCGACCAATGACGGCGCTGATTCCGCTTTTCTCGCTTACATCGGTAAAGGTTCCATCGCAGTTATTGTGGTAGAGCACGTTGGTGTCGCCTTCATAGTCCAGCGGTCCGGGGTAGTTATC